>Ga0268257_1000120_pt1 | contig 156955 bp, 142 predicted proteins | sample AgamicAtPrz_FD_200249 | JGI IMG/M metagenome (GOLD analysis project Ga0268257, IMG submission 200249) | Agave microbial communities from Guanajuato, Mexico - At.P.rz (v2) (version 3) | ecosystem: Host-associated > Plants > Phyllosphere > Phylloplane/Leaf | place: Guanajuato, Mexico | collected... | reverse complement strand
GGCCATGACAAACATAAGGAGTGAGAAAATAGCCCCTTTTGGGTAAATGTTTTTGACGCAAATCAAGCGCTTGTCATTTAAAAAATCACACAAATTGCGCTTGATCGCAAAATTTCGTTAGAGATCATGTTCCTGGCGTTTTACTTCCTGCCAGACTTCTTCCATCGCCTCAAGGTCAATGCCGCTCATTTCCAGGCCGCGCGAGGCCACAATCCTCTCCACTTCGCGAAAGCGTCGTTCGAATTTAATGTTCGCTTTTTGCAGCGCCGTTTCCGCTTTAACGCCGAGGTGGCGCGAAAGATTGACGGTCGCAAACAGCAGATCGCCCATCTCCTCTTCCAGCTTTGCTTCATCCACAACGGCCTGCTGCGCTTCGTGCATCACTTCGTCGATCTCTTCGTGCACTTTTTCCAGCACCGGGCCAAGAGAGTGCCAGTCAAATCCTACCGCCGAGCAGCGCTTTTGAATTTTGTAGGCGCGCATCAGCGCGGGCAGGCTCAGGGGAATGTCGTCCAGCGCCGAGTGCTGAGATTTTTCAGCGCGTTCGGCGCTTTTAATCTGCTCCCAGCGCGCCAGTACTTCCGCACTGTTGCCTGCGGTGGCGTCACCAAAGATATGCGGATGACGACGCTCCAGCTTGTCGCTGATAGCGGCGCAGATATCGTCAAAGTTAAAGCGCCCCTCTTCCTGCGCCATCTGGGCGTAGAACACCACCTGGAACAGCAGGTCGCCCAGCTCGCCGCGCAGGTCATCGAAATCTTCGCGCGAAATCGCGTCCAGCACTTCGTAAGTCTCTTCCAGCGTGTAAGGCGCGATGGTGGCGAAAGTCTGCTCTTTGTCCCACGGGCAGCCGTTTTCCGGGTCGCGAAGACGCTTCATGATGCCGAGCAGGCGGTCGATTTGAGTCATAATTTTATCCATTAAAAAACAAGCCGGGTGGCGGCGAAGCCTTGCCCGGCCTACAGAAGAGGATGTTTAGCCGCCGTGCAGACGACGCGCGTCAATCACATCCGGCACCTGGTTCAGTTTGCCGAGCACGCGGCCCAGCACCTGAAGGTTGTAGATTTCGATGGTCATATCGATAGTGGCAAGCTGCTCGCGGGTATCGCTGCGGCTGGCAACACCCAGCACGTTGACCTTCTCGTTAGCGAGAATAGTGGTGATGTCGCGCAGCAGGCCGCTGCGGTCGTTGGCGGTAACGCGCACCACCAGCGAGTAGCCAGCCGAGTAGCTTTCTCCCCAGACGGCTTCCACGATACGTTCCGGCGCATGTGATTGCAGCTCTGCAAGCTGGTCACAGTCGGAGCGGTGAATCGAGATCCCGCGCCCCTGCGTGATGAAGCCGACAATATCGTCCCCCGGGATAGGCTGGCAGCAGCGGGCAATATGGTGCATCAGGTTACCCACCCCTTCGACCACCACGCGGCCATTGTCCTTGCTGCGCTGCTGCGGAGCGTAGGTTTTCTGCTGGAGCTGCTTCAGCGCTGCGGCATCCTGCTCTGCCGCGCTTGGCTTGTTGAACTGCGCTTGCAGGAAGTTCACCATCTGGTTCAGGCGAATATCACCGCCGCCAATGGCCGCCAGCAACTCGTCCAGCTCGTTGAAGTTGTAGCGCGGCAGCAGGAATTTTTCCGCCTCTTTCAGGCTTATCCCGATATGCTCCAGCTCGTCGTCAAGGATCTGGCGACCGGCAAGGATATTCTTGTCCCGATCCTGCTTGCGGAACCAGGCGTGAATTTTAGAGCGCCCGCGGCTGGTGGTAACGTAACCGAGGTTCGGATTAAGCCAGTCGCGGCTTGGGTTTGGCTGCTTCTGGGTGATGATTTCAATCTGGTCACCCATCTGTAGCTGGTAGGTAAACGGTACGATGCGCCCGCCGATCTTCGCCCCGATGCAACGGTGCCCCACGTCGCTGTGAATGTGGTAGGCGAAATCGAGCGGCGTGGAGCCTGCCGGTAAATCCACCACATCCCCTTTCGGGGTAAAGACGTAGACGCGATCGTCGAAGACCTGGCTGCGCACTTCATCGAGCATTTCGCCAGAGTCGGCCATCTCTTCCTGCCACGCAATCAGCTTACGCAGCCAGGCGATACGATCCTCGTGACCGGAGCGACCGCCGCCGGAGGTGCCCTCTTTGTATTTCCAGTGCGCCGCCACGCCCAGCTCGGCGTCTTCGTGCATCTGTTTGGTACGGATCTGAATTTCCACCGTTTTGCCGCCAGGGCCGAGCACCACGGTGTGGATGGACTGATAGCCATTCGGTTTCGGGTTCGCGACATAGTCGTCGAACTCGTCCGGCAGATGACGGAAATGGGTGTGCACGATCCCCAGCGCGGCGTAGCAGTCCTGCAAACGTTCCGCCACGATACGTACGGCGCGCACGTCGAACAGCTCGTCAAAGGCGAGGTGTTTCTTCTGCATTTTGCGCCAGATGCTGTAGATGTGCTTCGGACGCCCGTAGACCTCGGCGCGCACATTCTCCTCTTTCATCGACTGGCGCAGCCCGCTGACAAATTCATCGATATAGTGCTCGCGGTCGATGCGGCGTTCGTGCAGCAGTTTTGCAATGCGTTTGTATTCCGCCGGATGCAGGTAGCGGAAGCAGTAATCTTCCAGCTCCCACTTCAGTTGCCCGATCCCCAGACGGTTCGCCAGCGGCGCATAGATATTCGTACACTCTTTGGCGGCGAGGACGCGCTCGTCTTCCGGCGCATCCTTCACTTCGCGCAGATGGGCTACCCGTTCCGCCAGCTTGATCACCACGCAGCGGAAATCATCCACCATCGCCAGCAGCATCCGGCGGACGTTATCCACCTGCTCGGAAGAGACAGAATCCGTTTGCGCGGCCTTCAGTTGACGGATGGCGGCCATATCGCGCACGCCGTGGATGAGCGCCACGACGGACTGGCCGACGCTTTCACGCAGCACGTCTTCCGTCACCACGTTCGCATCCGCCAGGGGGAACAGCAGTGCGGCCTGTAGCGTTTCGATATCCATGTTCAGCATGGACAGAATTTCGACCATCTCCACGCCGCGCCACAACAGGAGTTCAGCGTCCGGATGCCCCTGCGTTGTGCGTAAACAATAGGCCCAGGTTTCGGTTAAGCGTTCACACGACTGCTGGCTGGAAATCCCCAGACTTGCGATCCATTTTTGAGGGTCAAACTCACCAGCTTTATTTAAATGTGCACTTCTTACCGCAACCATCGTCCTCTCCTTTAGGGACAAGGGCCTGTCGAAGTCGACAAGCCAAACTCATTAGATGTGCTCGAACAACACCATCGATTCCAGATGTCCAGTGTGCGGGAACATGTCCAGCATTGCCAGACGCCGAATCTGGTAACCCCCGCTCAATAATGCTTCACTGTCACGGGCGAGCGTCGCCGGATTACAGGAAACATAGACCACGCGTTCAGGCGCGAGTTTAATTATATGTTGCATCACGCCCGGCGCACCCGCGCGCGCCGGATCGAGCAGGATCTTATCAAAGCCCTGCTTAGCCCACGGTTGCCGCGTGACATCATCCTCAAGATTTTGATGAAAGAATGTCACATTTTGCAAGCCGTTCTGCCGGGCGTTCTCCTGGCCTTTCGCCACCAGCGCCTCAACACCCTCCACGCCAACCACGCTTGCTGCTTTGCGGGCCAGCGGCAGGGTAAAGTTCCCCATACCGCAGAACAGATCGAGCACCCGATCGGTGGGCTGGACGTCAAGCCATGCCAGCGCATTCGCCACCATCTGCTGGTTTACGCCGTCGTTGACCTGGATAAAATCCCGTGGGCTGAACGTTAAGCGTAGTCCGTCTGACGCATACCAGGGCGCTTCTCCACTGACCTGCTCAAGTATCTCGCTTTGCGGCGCAAGGAAAAGCGCAAGCTCATGAGAATGCGAAAAGCGTTCCAGTTTTTCGCGATCTTCCGGTGAGAGCGGCGCGGTGTGGCGCAGCACCATCAGCGGGCCGCTGTTAGCCAGCACCAGTTCGACATGCCCCAGCGAACGCACCCCGTCCAGCGATGCAAGACAGTGGTGCACAGCCGGGAGCAGCGCCTCAAGTTGGGGCGCCAAAACAGGGCACTGTGTGATGGAGACGATATCGCTGGAGCCAGCCTTGCGAAAACCCATCTCCAGCCGTTCGGTTTTTGGCTGATAGCTGAGGCTCAGGCGAGCGCGGCGACGGTAGCCCCACGGCTGGTCAGCCACAATGTCACTGACGTCATGTTTTAGCAGGCGGGCCAGTGCGCTGCTTTTACTTTTTTGCTGTAATTCTGTGCTGACATGCTGTTGCTGACAGCCACCGCAGACGCCAAAATGGGGGCAGCGAGGCGTGACGCGTTCCGGGCTATCGTTAAGACGGCGCTTAACCTGGCCGCGCGCATACTGGCGTTTGTCTTCCGTCAGCGTAATGTCTGCGCGCTCTCCCGGCAGCAAACCGGTGATAAACAGCGTCTTGCCGTTATGACGCGCCACCCCCTGACCGAAAGGATCGAGGTCCGTGGCTTCAACAGTTATGATCTGACGCGTCGTCACGCGTCGTTTTGCAGAGTAGAATTGCGCCATCGCCGAGATTGTTCTCAAATAAACATAATTAGCCTGATTGTCCCATAACGGAACTCCATGACCAACTACAGCCTGCGCGCACGCATGATGATTTTGATCCTCGCTCCTACCGTTCTCATCGGTTTGCTGCTGAGCATTTTCTTTGTGGTGCATCGCTATAACGATTTGCAGAGGCAGCTTGAAGATGCCGGGGCCAGCATTATCGAACCGCTGGCCGTCTCCAGCGAGTACGGCATGAACCTGCAAAACCGCGAATCCATTGGTCAGTTAATCAGCGTGCTGCACCGCCGACATTCAGAGATCGTGCGCGCCATTTCCGTTTACGACGAACATAACCGCCTGTTCGTTACCTCGAATTTTCATCTGGATCCCACGTCGCTGAAAATCCCGGAAGGTACTCCCTTCCCGCGTCATCTCACGGTCCTGCGGCGCGGCGATATTATGATCCTGCGCACGCCGATTATCTCGGAAAGCTATTCACCCGATGAATCAGCCCAGTCGGATGCGAAGTCCAGCAATAATATGCTGGGATACGTGGCGCTGGAGCTGGATCTCAAGTCGGTGCGGCTCCAGCAGTACAAAGAAATATTCATTTCCGGCGTGATGATGCTGTTCTGTATCGGCATTGCGCTAATCTTCGGCTGGCGACTGATGCGCGACGTCACGGGGCCTATTCGCAACATGGTGAATACCGTTGACCGGATCCGTCGGGGTCAGCTCGACAGCCGCGTGGAAGGCTTTATGCTCGGCGAACTGGATATGCTAAAAAACGGCATCAACTCGATGGCGATGTCGCTGGCGGCCTATCACGAAGAGATGCAGCACAACGTTGACCAGGCAACCTCCGACCTGCGGGAAACGCTGGAGCAGATGGAGATCCAGAACGTGGAGCTGGATCTGGCGAAAAAACGCGCGCAGGAGGCGGCTCGTATTAAGTCTGAATTCCTGGCGAACATGTCGCACGAGCTGCGAACGCCGCTGAACGGGGTGATCGGCTTCACCCGCCTGACGCTCAAAAGCGAGCTGAATCCAACCCAGCGTGACCACCTGCATACTATTGAACGATCGGCCAACAACCTGCTGACCATCATTAACGACGTGCTGGACTTCTCGAAGCTGGAAGCGGGCAAGCTGATTCTGGAGAGTATTCCGTTCCCGCTGCGCAGCACCCTGGATGACGTGGTCACGCTGCTTGCCCACTCCTCGCATGATAAGGGGCTGGAGCTGACGCTCAATATCAAAAACGACGTGCCGGATAACGTCATTGGCGACCCGCTCCGCCTGCAACAGGTCATCACCAATCTGGTGGGCAACGCGATCAAATTCACCGAGAGCGGCAACATTGACATTCTGGTCGAAAAACGGGCGCTCAGTAATAACAAGGTCCAGATTGAGGTGCAGATCCGGGATACCGGCATCGGCATTCCGGAGCGCGATCAGTCGCGTCTGTTCCAGGCGTTCCGCCAGGCCGATGCGAGCATTTCCCGTCGTCACGGCGGAACGGGCCTGGGGCTGGTGATCACCCAAAAGCTGGTGAAAGAGATGGGAGGCGATATCTCCTTCCACAGCCAGCCTAACCGGGGCTCGACTTTCTGGTTCCATATCAATCTCGACCTTAATCCGAACGTCCAGACCGACGGTCCGGTCACCGACTGCCTGAAAGGGATGCGTCTGGCCTATGTGGAACCGAATGCCGCCGCGGCGCAGTGTACGCTGGATGTGTTAAGCACTACGCCGCTGGAGGTGGTTTACAGCCCGACCTTCTCCGCGCTCGCGAACGATCATTACGATATCCTTTTGATGGGTATTCCGGTGACGTTTACCGGAGAGCTCACCATGCAGCAGGAACGCCTGGCGAAGGCGGCCTCAATGACGGACTACCTGCTGCTGGCTCTGCCGTGCCACGCCCAGCTTAATGCCGAAGAGCTGAAAAACGACGGGGCGGCGGCGTGTCTGTTGAAACCCCTCACCGCCACACGGCTGTTACCCGCGTTGACCGAATATTGCCGTCTGACGAATCAGCCCCTGCTGCTGGCGAACGACGAACGTAAGCTCCCGATGACGGTGATGGCTGTGGACGATAACCCGGCCAACCTGAAGCTGATTGGCGTGCTGCTTGAGGATCAGGTTCAGCACGTTGAGCTGTGTACCAGCGGCGCCGAAGCCGTAGAGCAGGCCAAACAGATGCAGTTTGACCTGATCCTGATGGACATTCAGATGCCGGGCATGGATGGCATCCGCGCCTGCGAGCTGATTCGCCAGCTTCCGCACCAGCAGCAGACGCCGGTGATTGCCGTGACGGCGCACGCGATGGCGGGACAAAAAGAGAAGCTGCTGGGTGCGGGCATGAACGATTATCTGGCGAAACCGATCGACGAAGAGAAGCTGCACAGCCTGCTGCTGCGCTACAAGCCGGGTCACATTGGCGGGACATACACCATTTCAGCTGAATCGCCGGAAATCAGCGTCAACCAGAATGCCACTTTTGACTGGCAACTGGCGCTGCGGCAGGCGGCGGGCAAAGCCGATCTGGCGCGCGATATGCTGCAAATGCTGGTGGACTTCCTGCCTGAGATTCGAAATAAGGTAGAAGAACAGCTGGTGGGTGAAAACCCTGAAGGGCTGCTGGAGGCTATCCATAAACTGCACGGCAGCTGCGGCTACAGCGGCGTGCCGCGGCTGAAAAATCTCTGCCAGCTGCTTGAACAGCAGCTCCGCGCGGGTACGCCGGAAACAGATCTTGAACCGGAATTCCTGGAGCTGCTGGACGAGATGGACAACGTGACGCGGGAAGCGATGAAGGTGTTGGGGAACTAAGACAATAGCCCGGTGGCGCTTCGCTTACCGGGCCTACAGGAGCACGATCGTTAACGCGAAATCCCCTGCCCCACCTTTATGACCGCCGCAATGTTTCTTGCGGCCATCTGCACGTTCTGTTGCGCATTTTCCAGCGCGTCCTCCAGGGAACAGATGGTGTAAATCACGCTGAACACGGCATCCAGCCCATGCTCGTGCACCACGCCAACGTCCGCCGTCAGGCTGCCGGCAATGCCGATAACCGGTTTGTTGTAGCGTTTCGCGACTCTCGCTACGCCAACGGGCACTTTGCCGTGGATCGTCTGGCTGTCGATACGCCCTTCGCCCGTGATCACCAGATCGGCGTTCGCGACCTGTTCATCAAGATGCAGCGCATCGGTGACAATCTCAATGCCCTGACGAAGCTGCGCGCCGCAAAAAGCGTACAGCGCCGCCCCCATCCCGCCAGCCGCACCGCCGCCCGCCAGGTTTAAAACGTCGATATCCAGATCCCGGGCGATAATTTTTGCGAAATGCGCAAGCGCGTCGTCCAGCGTCCTGACCATTTCCAGCGTCGCCCCTTTCTGAGGACCGAATACCGCAGACGCGCCAGCCTCGCCGATCAGAGGGTTGGTCACATCGCAGGCCACTTCGATTCGGCAGGATGCCAGCCGCTTGTCCAGCCCGCTGAGATCGATATGGGCAAGGCTAGCCAGTTCACCGCCGCCCGGCCCAACGTGCTGCGCTTTAGCATCCAGCAGTTTTACCCCCAGCGCCTGCACCATGCCCGCGCCACCGTCATTGGTCGCGCTGCCCCCAATGCCGATAATGATATGCTTAACGCCCGCGTCCAGGGCATGACGGATGAGTTCCCCGGTTCCCCACGAGGTGGTGATTAACGGGTTACGCTTTGCAGGAGCAACAAGCTCCAGGCCGCTCGCGGCCGCCATTTCGATAAACGCGCTTTTCCCGTCTCCGGATAAACCGAAAAACCCTTCTACGCGTTCACCCAAAGGCCCGGTAACGGGAACATGGACAAGGCGCCCCTGCGTGGCGGCCACCATGGCCTCCACCGTTCCTTCGCCACCATCTGCAACCGGTAATTTGACGTATTCCGCTGAGGGGAAAATTTCGCGAAAACCGACCTCTATCGCTGTCGCCACCTCAAGCGCGCTCAAGCTTTCCTTATACGAGTCCGGAGCGATAACAATTTTCATAAGCCATCCTTACGCATGTTAGTTACGTTAAGCATACACCACGTAAGGGACCGCTCATGGGAGCGGTCCCAATGCGCTTATCGTACCATGCACGGACGTTTATTGTCGAATGACCACTCAGGGATCAGGTACTGCATCGCCAGCGCATCATCACGTGCGCCCAGGCCGTGTTTCTGGTACAGCTCGTGCGCTTTCATGACCTGATCCATATCCAGCTCAACGCCCAGACCCGGCGTGGCGGGAACCTGCACCATGCCTCCCTTGATCTCAAACGGCCGTTTGGTCAGGCGCTGGTTGCCCTCCTGCCAGATCCAGTGGGTGTCGATGGCGGTAATGTTGCCCGGCGCAGCGGCCGCCACGTGGGTGAACATCGCCAGCGAAATGTCGAAATGGTTGTTGGAGTGCGAGCCCCAGGTCAGGCCAAACTCGTGGCACATCTGCGCCACGCGAACCGAGCCCTGCATCGTCCAGAAGTGCGGATCTGCCAGCGGAATATCCACCGATTGCAGCGAGAGCGTGTGCCCCATCTGGCGCCAGTCGGTTGCGATCATGTTCGTGGCGGTTGGCAGTCCGGTGGCGCGACGGAACTCCGCCATCACTTCACGTCCGGAGAAACCCTGCTCTGCACCGCACGGATCTTCCGCGTAGGCCAGCACGCCCTTGAGCTGCTTGCCAATGCCGATCGCTTCATCAAGCGACCAGGCGCCGTTCGGATCCAGCGTGACGCGCGCCTGCGGGAAACGCTTCGCCAGCGCGGTAATCGCCTCTGCCTCTTGTTCACCGGCCAGCACGCCGCCCTTCAGCTTGAAGTCGTTGAAGCCATATTTTTCATACGCCGCTTCCGCCAGACGCACCACTGCGTCCGGCGTCATCGCTTCATCGTGGCGCACGCGATACCAGTCGCATTTTTCGTCCGGCTGGCTCTGGTACGGCAGCGGGGTGAGGTTGCGGTTGCCGATAAAGAACAGGTAACCGAGCATTTCCACTTCGCTGCGCTGCTGGCCGTCCCCCAGCAGGGAGGCAACGTTGACGCCCAGATGCTGGCCTAACAGATCCAGCATCGCGGCTTCAATGCCTGTGACCACGTGGATAGTGGTGCGAAGATCAAACGTTTGCAGACCACGGCCACCCGCATCGCGATCGGCAAAGGTGTTACGCACGCTGGTCAGCACATTTTTGTACTCGCCCAGCGCTTTACCCACCACCAGCGGAATGGCGTCCTCCAGCGTTTTACGGATCTTCTCCCCGCCCGGGATTTCACCCACACCGGTGTGTCCTGAGTTGTCCTTGATCACCACGATATTGCGGGTGAAGAACGGCGCGTGAGCGCCGCTCAGGTTCATCAACATGCTGTCATGTCCCGCGACGGGGATAATCTGCATGGAGGTGACTACAGGGGTAGAAAATGTGCTCATCGTTCGATCCTTTTTTCAGTGACGTCCAAAAACAGGGCGCTTACGGTCAAATGTCCAGCCGGGGATAAGGTACTGCATCGGGCCCGCGTCGTTGCGCGCGCCGCCCGGCAATTTTTTATACGCTTCATGCGCCTTGTGGATCTGATCCCAGTCAAGCTCCACGCCCAGCCCCGGCGCATCCGGTACGGCAATGGTGCCGTTTTTGATTTCAAGTGGATTTTTGGTCAGGCGCGCTTCGCCCTCCTGCCAGATCCAGTGGGTGTCGATGGCGGTCGGGTTGCCCGGCGCCGCCGCGCCAACGTGGGTAAACATCGCCAGCGAAATGTCGAAATGGTTATTGGAGTGGCAGCCCCAGGTAAGCCCCCAGTCATCGCACAGCTGCGCCACACGCACCGCGCCGGAAAGGGTCCAGAAGTGCGGGTCTGCCAGCGGAATGTCCACCGCATTCAGCATCACCGCGTGACCCATTTCGCGCCAGTTGGTGGCGATCATGTTGGTTGCGACCGGCAGTCCGGTGGCGCGGCGGAACTCCGCCATCACCTCGCGGCCAGAGAAGCCCTGCTCCGCGCCGCACGGATCTTCCGCGTAGGTCAGCACGTCGCCCAGCCCTTTGCACAGCGCGATAGCTTCATCGAGCAGCCATGCGCCGTTCGGATCGACGGTGATGCGCGCCTCCGGGAAGCGTTTTTTCAACGCCCGTACGCTGTCAATCTCCTGCTCGCCCGGCAGGACGCCGCCTTTTAGCTTGAAGTCTTTAAAGCCGTAGCGATCCTGCGCCGCCTCTGCCAGGCGTACCACCGCCTCAGCGTTGAGCGCTTCCTGATGACGCAGGTGATACCACTCGTGGCTGCCCGGCGAGCGTTCCAGATACGGCAGATCGGTTTTAGTCCGGTCGCCAATGTAGAACAGATAGCCCAGCACCGTTACCGCATCACGCTGTTTGCCAGGCCCCAGCAGCTCGCAGACGGGCACGTTCAGCGCCTTGCCCAGTAAATCAAGGAGAGCCGCCTCCAGCGCCGCCACCGCGTTAACCCGCAGTTCAAAGGTCCAGGCGCCTTTACCGAAGGTATCAAAATCCGCCGACTGGTTGCCTTTATGCACGCGCTGGACCACCTTGTTCAGGCGGGCGACCTCCTGCCCAACCACCTGCGGGATGGCGTCGACCAGCGTCTGGTAAATCACCTCTCCGCCGGGCGCTTCCCCGACGCCGGTATTTCCTGCACTGTCGGTCAGCACCACGATGTTGCGGGTAAACCAGGCGTTATGCGCGCCGCCAATGTTGAGCAGCATGCTGTCCTGCCCCGCCACCGGGATGACCTTCATCTCCGTTACGATAGGGCTTGATTGCGTTGTCATCATCCGCGCTCCCCAACAGGTTTCAGTTCGATACGTTTGATATCGCCCACCAGCACCAGGTAACTGAGTACCGCCACCAGCGCATGGACGCCAACATAAATCAGCGCGCCGTTGAACGAGCCGGTGGTGCCGACGATGTACCCGATAGCGATTGGGGTGACAATGCCGGAAATGTTGCCAAACATGTTGAACAGACCGCCGCTCAGGCCGCTGATCTCTTTCGGCGCGGTGTCTGCCATCACAGCCCAGCCCAGCGCGCCAATGCCCTTACCGAAGAAGGCCATCGCCATAAAGCCGATGATCATCCACTCCGCGCTGACGTAGTTACAGAACACCATGGTCATGGAGAGCAGCATCCCGAGCACGATGGGCGTTTTACGCGCAATGTTCAGCGAACCGGTACGACGCATCAGCCAGTCGGAAATAACCCCGCCGAGGACCCCGCCCACAAAGCCACAGATGGCCGGTACGGAGGCGACAAACCCCGCCTTCAGAATCGACATGCCGCGCGCCTGCACCAGGTAAACCGGGAACCAGGTGATGAAGAAGTAGGTTAACGCGTTAATGCAGTACTGGCCGAGATAGATGCCGATCATCATACGTGAGCCGACGAGCTGCTTGATCTGCGCCCATTTTTGGCTGAACGGGACCTTAGCCTTTTGGGTTTTCTGATCCATGTTGATCAGCGCCCCGCCTTCCGCAATATAGTCCAGTTCTTTCTTGTTCACGCCCGGGTGCTGGTTTGGTTCGTGGATCACCTTCAGCCAGATGAAGCTGATGACGATCCCCAGCCCGCCCATGAAGAAGAAGACGTGTGACCAGCCCACTTCATGCGTCAGCCATCCCATGATGGGCGCGAAAATGACCGTTGCAAAGTATTGCGCCGAGTTAAAAATGGCTACCGCCGTTCCCCTCTCCTGCGCCGGGAACCAGGCGGCCACGATGCGGCTGTTACCGGGGAAAGACGGCGCTTCCGCTAAGCCCACCAGGAAGCGGAGGGTAAAGAGCGCGATGATGATGCCGAAGCCGCTGAAGATATCCACGAAGCCCTGCAACAGGGTGAACATCGACCAGATAAAGATGGACCAGAAGTAGACCCGTTTTGAGCCGAAGCGGTCAAGCAGCCAGCCGCCAGGGATTTGGCCGATAACGTAGGCCCATGAAAATGCCGAGAAAACATAACCCATACCAACCGGATCGAGCCCGATGTCTTTTGCCATCTCAGAGCCGGCAATGGACAACGTGGCGCGGTCGCCGTAGTTGAAAGATGTGACGATAAACAACATCACCACTATCCAGTAGCGAGCGTTGGTGCGCTTCTCAGCGCTGCTCGCCGCGTGGCTTAATGTACTCATTGTTGCACTCCTGAAACATAGCTTTCGCCTGGTTCATTCTGTACAGCACCTGTAGGGTAATCAGAATGAGAGATTGGTGTTTGGTTTTGGTACGGCATCAAGCCGTTTTATAGTGACGAGAAAAGTATATGAAGGAGTGATGCGTTCTCTCACCGTGCAGGAACACAACATTGAAGCATGCAGGGAACGTGGTTTGGGGCATAAGCCCAAAGTGATGGAAGATACTTCACGGAATTGAGGATTTGGTGCGGCTTCGTTGCCGGGTGGCGGCGACGCCTTACCCGGCCTACGAAACTATTTAAGAAGCGTTGCCCAGTGTTCAACCCACGGGTTCGACACGCTTTCCGGTTCAGGGTGCTCACCGGCGTCGATCAGCAGCATCTCGCCGACGCGCTGCGCGCTCTGTTCCTGCAACAGCGCATCGAACTGCTTGCCGCCGCCGCAGAAGTTTGCATACGAGCTGTCACCCAGCGCGATGATGCCGTAATGCACGTCCGGCTGGTAGCCAAGCCGATCTTTAATCCCCTGGAAAAGCGGCATGATGCTGTCCGGCAAATCGCCCTGCCCCGTGGTCGAGGTCACGATAAGAATGTATTTATCGGCGTACTTTTCCCAGTCTGCCAGCTCCGGATCTTCATAGACCGTGGCTTTATGGCCCTGATTGACGAGGATTGCTTCCGCTTCCTCCGCCACCAGCAGCGAGTTGCCGTACATCGTGCCGACAAAAATACCTACTTCAGCCATGCTTTGCTCCCGTCATTATTGCGCTTGCTGTTCATCCTGAACGTTGCCTGCGGCAAACTCAACCCTTTCATTTTCGGGGAGTTGTCCCAGCCAGCCAAACTGTGACAGCGCCTGCATCCAGACCTCATCCAGCCCCGCACGAATAGTCAGCGGTTCGCCGGTAAACGGATGCGTCAGGCGCAGCTCGCTGGCGTGCAGCATCAGCCGGTTGCAGCCAAAATGCTCTGCCGCACTGCGGTTCTGGCGCAGATCGCCGTGCTTGCTGTCGCCGATAATCGGATGGCGCAGGTGCGCAAGGTGGCGGCGAAGCTGGTGCTTGCGCCCGGTTTTGGGCAAAAGCTCAACCAGACCGTAGCGCGTGGTAGAAAATTTGCTGGTCGCCACCGGCAGTTCTGTGGTCGCCATACCGCGATACTCCGTCACCGCAGGCTGCGGGCCTTTATCCTCGCGGGCAAATTTATCGGCGATTTTATCCAGTTCCTCCACCAGCGGATAATCCAGCGTGGCGGAATCCGTCAGCCAGCCGCGCACAATGGCGTGGTAGCGCTTCTGGATCTGGTGCTGTTCAAACTGCTGCGACAGCAGGCGCCCGGCCTCGCTGGAAAGTCCCATCAGCAGAACGCCAGAGGTTGGCCGATCCAGACGATGGGCAGTAAAGACGTGCTGACCAATTTGATCGCGCACGGTTTGCATCACCACCACTTTCTCATCGCGATCGAGCCAGCTTCTGTGTACCAGCCAGCCGGACGGTTTATTCACCGCCACCAGCCACTCATCCTGATACAGGATCTCAAGCGTCATGCATCGTCACCGGCGAAAAGCGTATCCAGCTTTTCCAGCTCAACCAGCATAACGTCGCGCGCCGGGTGGGTCGCCTCCAGCGCCATTTCGTAATAGGGAGAGACGGCAAACGCCTGGGGCAACGCGTGTCCCCCTTCCAGCAGCGCGTGCATGCGCGGAATTAATACCCACTGGAGCCATTCGAACGGGGACAGCGTATCCAGACAAAACGGTTGGGTGCTGGCGAACGCTTCTGGCTGCGGCGCATTGTCCTGCCACAGCTGATGCTGGCGCATAAGGGCTTCGATGGCGTGCAATTGCGCACGAACGCTATCGTGATGCGTCATAGTAACCTCAACTGAAAAACGGAATGGCGCGAAGCATAGCATTGCGGAAGGCAGAAATAAAAAAAGGGAGCACTGTAAAAACAGTGCTCCCGGTTCGTTTCGCAGCATTCCAGCTACAATACGTGCTCCCTGCTCATCCGTGACAACTTTTCCTGATGCCCGAAGGCCTGGTCATCCCTTTACCTTTTGCTTCCTGCTCACATCGTCCTGATGTGTAGGTTTCATCCTGAAACGTCCTGGCCATCCTGACCCACCGACCATCCTGACCGGCTCTCGTTCTCCTTCCTGGAGGTGTCCCTTACGCATCCTGCGTGATCCACTTTGCTTCATCCTGAAGCCTTCCTGCGGCGTCGTCCTGACGTGTCCCTGATAAGAAACGCCATCATCCTGATGTTCGTTTCTTGCGTCGGCATCCTGTCGACAGAGATAGAATCCGCTATTCTGCGTCGTCTTACAACCCACCTTGTGCGCAGTGTAAGCCAGGCGAAACGGGCGTTATCGATTAAGGAAATCGCTAACCTGTTGAAAGAAAAGTTAATATTAATCTTAAATCCATAAGACAATGCTAATTGTTTCGGCGATGTCTCACAGAGCGTGTAAGAGATCTCTCACACGCCCAGTAGCATCATGGATTACAGAAGCGGCTCAAGGCGGGTGAGGAAATCCGCAAGTGAAGGTGCGAGAACGTCGCGATTGCGGGTGCCAAGCGTCTCTTTAATCACCTCTCCAGAGAGGTTGCAGACAGAAATGACGTCCAGTTCACTGTCAAGCGTCGCAATAAAGAGAGTCGGAGAGAGCTTAAGGCGTTTTTGTGTGACCAGGTGACCAATGAGGTTTTCCTGAACGCGCTGAAGATCGTCTTCGCTCCAGGTTTGCAGCAGCGTCAGCGGCTGTCGTGCAAAGCATGCCGTCATATCCCCGGCAAACTGCGTGGTATAAAACGCATGAAGCGCAGGTTGTACCACAATGTCCATGGCGCGTTCAACCGCATTTACGTTCTGCTCGCCCGCGAACGGTTTCGGTTGCCAGAGTACGTAATCATCCTGCGAAGCGATAATGCACGGTGACGGCACGCCATATAATTCAGTGCTTTGCGGCCACGTCCCCTGCTTTTCATGCCAGGCATCGCAATAGCGGGTCGTGAAGGCAGTCAGGGCATTTGCAGTTTCGATATCCACCGATTTCTCTCTTCTTGTAAGACAGGATAAACTCAGCCCCTAAGTGTACCTGTAAAGTGGCTATGAAACATGTCTTACGAAAATCATCAGGCGTTAACGGGCTTAACGCTGGGTAAATCGACCGATTACCGCGACACCTACGACGCAAGCCTGCTTCAGGGCGTGCCGCGCAGCCTGAACCGCGATCCGCTTGGCCTTCACGCCGATGCGCTGCCGTTTGTTGGCGGCGATATCTGGACGCTGTATGAACTCTCCTGGCTGAACGCGCGCGGGCTGCCGCAGGTGGCCGTGGGCCACGTTGAGCTGGACTACGCCAGCGTGAACCTGGTCGAGTCCAAAAGCTTTAAGCTCTATCTCAACAGCTTCAACCAGACCCGATTCAACAGCTGGGACGAGGTTCAGCAAACGCTGGAGCGGGATTTAGCCGCCTGCGCGCAGGGGAACGTATCCGTCTCATTATACCGTCTGCACGAGCTGGAAGGACAGCCCATCGCCCATTTCCACGGCACCTGCATCGACGACCAGGATATTGAGATAGAGAGCTACGAATTTAGCGCCGACTACCTCGAAAACGCGGCGAGCGGAAAGCGTGTGGACGAGACGCTGGTCAGCCACCTTCTCAAATCCAACTGCCTCATTACCCACCAGCCGGACTGGGGCTCCGTTCAGATTCAGTATCGCGGCCCGAAAATTGACCGGGAAAAGCTGCTGCGTTACCTGGTGTCGTTCCGCCACCACAACGAATTCCACGAGCAGTGCGTGGAACGCATCTTCAATGACATCCAGCGTTTCTGCCAGCCTGAAAAGCTGAGCGTTTATGCCCGCTATACCCGTCGTGGGGGTCTGGATATCAACCCGTGGCGCACCAATACCGATTTTGTGCCTGCCACCGGACGGCTGGTACGCCAGTAAGATAAATATTTTCACAATATGCGGGCGGTATTCCGCCCGAAGTGTTGTGAAACGTCATAAGCCAGGGCTATTGTAATCAACAGGGAAAGACGATAATCGTCCCATAAGGAGCTCACTTGATTACACATATTAGCCCGCTTGGCTCTATGGATATGTTGTCGCAGCTGGAAGTGGACATGCTTAAACGCACCGCCAGTAGCGACCTTTATCAACTGTTTCGTAACTGTTCACTTGCCGTACTGAACTCCGGAAGCCTGACCGACAACAGTAAAGAGCTGCTGTCCCGCTTCGAAAGTTTTGATATCAACGTGCTGCGCCGCGAGCGCGGCGTGAAGCTGGAAGTGATCAACCCGCCGGAAGACGCTTTTGTCGACGGGCGTATTATTCGCTCACTTCAGGCCAACCTGTTTGCCGTGCTGCGCGATATTCTGTTTGTTAACGGACAGATCAGCAACGCCGGTCGTTTCCAGCATCTTGATCTGGAAAGCTCCGTTCATATCACCAACCTGGTCTTTTCCATTCTGCGTAACGCCCGTGCCCTGCACGTGGGCGAGGCGCCGAACATGGTCGTCTGCTGGGGCGGTCACTCCATTAACGAAACCGAATACCTGTACGCCCGCCGCGTGGGGACTCAGCTCGGCCTGCGCGAGCTGAACATCTGTACCGGCTGCGGTCCTGGCGCGATGGAAGCGCCGATGAAAGGCGCGGCAGTAGGACACGCGCAGCAACGCTATAAAGATGGTCGCTTTATCGGCATGACCGAGCCGTCGATTATCGCCGCTGAGCCGCCTAACCCGCTGGTTAACGAACTGATTATTATGCCGGATATCGAAAAGCGTCTTGAGGCGTTTGTCCGTATCGCGCACGGCATCATCATCTTCCCGGGCGGCGTAGGCACGGCGGAAGAGCTGCTTTATCTGCTGGGGATCCTGATGAACCCGGCCAACAAAGACCAGGTTCTGCCGCTGATCCTGACCGGCCCGAAAGAGAGCGCCGACTACTTCCGCGTGCTGGACGAGTTTATCGTGCATACGCTGGGTGAAGACGCGCGCCGTCACTACCGCATTATCATTGACGATGCCGCAGAAGTGGCCCGTCAGATGAAAAAAGCGATGCCGCTGGTGAAAGAGAACCGTCGTGATACCGGGGATGCCTACAGCTTTAACTGGTCCATTCGTATCGCACCGGATCTCCAGATCCCCTTCGAGCCGTCGCATGAGAACATGGCGAACCTGAAACTCTATCCGGATCAGCCGGTGGAAGTGCTGGCTGCCGACCTGCGTCGCGCCTTCTCCGGCATTGTGGCGGGGAACGTGAAAGAGGTGGGGATCCGCGCGATTGAAGAGTTCGGGCCGTATAAGATCCACGGTGACCCGGAGATGATGCGCCGTATGGATGACATGTTGCAGGGCTTTGTCGCCCAGCACCGCATGAAGCTTCCAGGCTCCGCCTATATTCCGTGTTACGAAATCATCAAGTAAAGCGTCATTTCCTTCCACTCAAGCCGGATCGTCATCCGGCTTTTTTATTAGTGATGCAATTCATAGCGCTCTTAAATGTTATTAGCAAATCTGACGCCAACGCAAACGATTACCTGGTTTCTGAAACCGTAAATAATCAGCCTTAATCAAAATTACCCGCCAGAAAATACTAAAATCCCATTTCTTTACAGCGAAAGACACCTATCTCGCGGGCCAGCCTTTTCTAAAACATGTTGTTAATGGTAGCCTTCGCGCCCGTAAATTCTCTTTGATGTTTTTTTAACAGATAATTGGTCTAAAGATGCCCACATCATAAGTGGATTATTGCATTTGGGATCGCGATCACTGATAGATTCATAACTAGAATGTATCTTTCCGCCCGCCAATAGTTACGGGCAAAAATTATTAAAAAACCGTCACTGAACGAATTTCATATTACCGTCAGGCACTTTTTCATCGGATTTGACTAAAAACCTGACAATTTGCTTCCTCCAGGAGATACAGATGGAAACCACTCAAACCAGCACCGTTGCTTCGATTGATTCCCGAAGCGGTTGGCGCAAAACGGATACCATGTGGATGCTTGGCCTTTACGGCACGGCAATCGGCGCTGGTGTACTGTTCCTTCCTATCAACGCGGGCGTCGGCGGTCTGATTCCGCTGATCATCATGGCAATCATCGCTTTCCCGATGACCTTCTTTGCACACCGCGGCCTGACCCGCTTCGTGCTGTCCGGTAAAAACCCGGGCGAAGACATCACTGAAGTTGTTGAAGAACACTTCGGCGTCGGCGCAGGTAAGCTGATTACCCTGCTCTACTTCTTTGCGATTTACCCGATTCTGCTGGTTTATAGCGTCGCTATCACCAACACCGTTGAAAGCTTCATGATGCATCAGCTTCAGATGACCCCGCCGCCGCGCGCGATCCTCTCCCTGATCCTGATCGTCGGTATGATGACCATCGTGCGCTTCGGCGAGCAGATGATTGTGAAAGCGATGAGCGTGCTGGTATTCCCGTTTGTTGCTGCCCTGATGGTGCTGGCGCTGTACCTGATCCCACAGTGGAACGGTGCTGCCCTGGAAACCCTGTCTCTGAGCAGCGCATCCGCGACAGGTAACGGCCTGCTGCTGACCCTGTGGCTGGCAATCCCGGTAATGGTGTTCTCCTTCAACCACTCACCCATCATCTCCTCCTTCGCGGTAGCGAAGCGTGAAGAGTACGGCGACGGTGCAGAGAAGAAGTGCTCCAGCATCCTGGCTCGCGCGCACATCATGATGGTACTGACCGTAATGTTCTTCGTGTTCAGCTGCGTGCTGAGCCTCTCCCCGGCGGATCTGGCGGCGGCGAAAGAGCAGAACATCTCTATTCTGTCTTACCTGGCAAACCACTTTAACGCACCGCTGATTGCGTGGATGGCACCGATTATCGCGATTATCGCCATCACCAAATCCTTCCTGGGCCACTACCTGGGCGCACGTGAAGGCTTCAACGGTATGGTGATTAAATCTTTGCGCGGTAAGGGCAAGAGCATTGAAATCAACCGTCTGAACAAAATCACCGCTCTGTTCATGCTGGTGACCACCTGGGCGGTAGCCACCCTGAACCCAAGCATTCTGGGCATGATTGAAACCCTGGGCGGCCCGATTATCGCGATGATCCTGTTCCTGATGCCGATGTACGCGATTCAGAAAGTGCCTGCGATGCGCAAATACAGCGGCCATATCAGCAACGTCTTCGTTGTTGTGATGGGTCTGATTGCCATCTCCGCTATTTTCTACTCGCTGTTCAGCTAATACCTCCTGCGCCGTCTGCGGACGGCGCACTCCTCCCCTCTGACTGAAGCAATGGACGCATCATGATTAGCGTATTCGATATCTTCAAAATCGGTATTGGTCCTTCCAGCTCTCACACCGTCGGACCAATGAAAGCCGGTAAACAATTCACGGATGACTTGATTGCACGCGGCATTTTGCACGACATCACCCGCGTGGTTGTCGATGTATACGGTTCCCTTTCCCTGACCGGTAAAGGCCACCATACCGATATTGCCATTATCATGGGCCTGGCGGGTAACCTGCCGGATACCGTTGATATTGACTCCATTCCTGGCTTTATCCAGGACGTGAACACCCACGGTCGTTTGCTGCTGGCCAACGGCGAGCATGAGGTTGAATTCCCGGTTGACCACTGCATGAATTTCCATGCGGATAACCTGTCGCTGCACGAAAACGGCATGCGCATTACCGCGCTGGTCGGCGATAAAGCGGTTTACAGCCAGACGTATTACTCCATCGGCGGCGGGTTTATCGTCGACGAAGACCATTTTGGTCAAACCAACGGTTCCGCCGTTGAGGTGCCGTACCCGTACAAAAACGCGGCCGATTTACAGCGTCACTGCCAGGAGACGGGGCTTTCTCTCTCCGGCCTGATGATGAAAAACGAGCTGGCCCTGCACAGCAAAGAGGAGCTGGAACAGCACTTCGCTAACGTCTGGGAGGTGATGCGCAGCGGTATTGAGCGCGGGATCACCACCGAAGGCGTGCTGCCGGGTAAACTGCGCGTTCCGCGTCGTGCGGCTGCGCTGCGCCGCATGCTGGTCAGCACCGACAAAACCACCACCGACCCGATGGCCGTCGTCGACTGGATCAACATGTTCGCGCTGGCGGTAAACGAAGAGAACGCTGCGGGTGGCCGCGTGGTGACCGCGCCAACCAACGGCGCGTGCGGGATTGTTCCGGCGGTACTGGCGTATTACGACAAGTTTATCCGCGAAGTGAACGCAAACTCACTGGCGCGCTATATGCTGGTTGCCAGTGCGATCGGCTCTCTGTACAAGATGAACGCCTCCATTTCCGGTGCGGAAGTGGGCTGTCAGGGTGAAGTGGGCGTAGCCTGTTCTATGGCGGCGGCGGGTCTGGCTGAACTGCTGGGCGCAAGCCCTGCACAGGTCTGTATTGCTGCGGAAATCGGCATGGAGCACAACCTGGGACTGACCTGCGACCCGGTTGGCGGACAGGTACAGGTACCGTGCATCGAGCGTAACGCCATTGCCTCCGTGAAGGCGGTGAACGCGGCACGTATGGCGCTGCGCCGCACCAGCGAACCGCGCGTCTGTCTCGATAAGGTTATCGAAACCATGTACGAAACCGGTAAAGATATGAACGCCAAATACCGCGAAACCTCCCGCGGTGGCCTGGCGATGAAGATTGTCACCTGCGATTAAGCCGGTCAGGAGGCCTCGTTTTGCGAGGCTTCTTCCTGTTTTCCCTCAAGCTATTCGTTTCCCCCTGCCGACAGTGATACCCTTTATCCATTAGCTTTAAGGGAGAATATCTGTGGCTGTTCATTTACTTATCGTCGACGCGCTCAACCTGATTCGCCGGATCCATGCGGTACAGGGCACACCCTGCAAGGACACCTGCCTGCACGCGCTGGAGCAGCTTATTCGCCACAGCGAGCCGACGCACGTCGTGGCCGTGTTTGACGACGAAGCGCGCAACAGCGGCTGGCGACATCAGCGTCTCCCTGACTACAAGGCCGGACGCGCGCCGATGCCGGACGATCTGCACGCCGAAATGCCCGTTATTCGCGCCGCCTTTGAACAGCGCGGCGTTCCCTGCTGGGGCGCGCACGGCAACGAGGCTGACGATCTGGCCGCAACGCTGGCGGTGAAAGTCACGAGCGCCGGGCATCAGGCGACCATCGTTTCAACCGACAAAGGCTACTGCCAGCTGCTCTCTCCCACGATCCGCATCCGCGACTATTTCCAGAAACGCTGGCTGGACGCGCCCTTTATTGCCGGAGAGTTTGGCGTCTCGCCGGAACAGCTGCCTGACTACTGGGGACTGGCAGGGATTAGCAGCTCCAAAGTACCGGGCGTCGCCGGCATTGGACCAAAAAGTGCCGCACAGCTGCTGACGGAGTTTCAAAACCTGGAAGGCATTTACGCCCGGCTGGATGAGGTACCGGAAAAGTGGCGCAAGAAGCTGGAGGCACACAAAGAGATGGCGTTTATCTGCCGCGAGGTGGCGACGCTACAGACGGATTTACAGCTGGACGGAAATTTACAGCAGTTAAGGTTAGAGCGTTAAAACGATTCACGGTTTTGTAGGCCCGGTAAGCGTAGCGCCACCGGGCATTACAGACGTTATCGCTCGTCGCGACGCCCGCCTACGGCCGCCCACCAGCGACGAATGTGCACCGTCACTTCTTCACGATCGTGATACAGCTGTCGTGCCTGGATTTCCGCGTTAATGCCATGTTCGTCCAGCTGCTGCTGAATATAGGCCAGGTTCTGCGATACCTCTTCGTAGCGCTTTTTCATCGGCAGCTTGAGGTTGAAAATCGTCTCACGACACCAGCCGTTTACCAGCCAGGAGGCCATCAGCGCCGCGACTTTCGCCGGTTTTTCTACCATGTCGCACACCATCCAGGAGATGTTGTTGCGGTTCGGGCGATAGCGGAAACCGTCCTCGCGCAGCCAGGTGACCTGCCCGGTATCCATCAGGCTTTGCGCCATTGGGCCGTTATCCACAGATGAAACCCACATGTTGCGTTTCACCAGTTGATAGGTCCAGCCGCCAGGGCACGCCCCAAGATCGACCGCATACATGCCGTTTGCCAGGCGTTCGTCCCACTCGTCGGCCGGGATAAAGACGTGGAACGCCTCTTCCAGCTTCAGGGTTGAACGGCTCGGCGCGTCCGCCGGGAAGCGCAGACGCGGGATCCCCATAAAGAACGGCGAGTTGTTGGTGGTATACGAGTAGCCTGCGTAGCAACACCCTGGCGCAATAAAGAAGATATGCACGACCGGACGCTTTGGCGTTTCGTAGTTTGTCAGCACGCCCGCATCGCGCAGCGCCGCGCGCAGCGGCACGGTGAATTTGCGGCAGAACTTCATCAGCTCTTTGCTTTCGTTGGTGTCGGCCACTTCCACGCGTAAATCGCCGCCCTTCTCCACCACGCCTTGTAACATGCCTACAATCGGCGTGATGCGATCGTCCGGTGGGAGATCTTTCAGCAGTTCGCCCGCGACAAACATCTGGCGGGCAAAAATCAGCGAGCTGAACGGCAGCTCGCGCGCCAGCTTGTCGGCATCATCAGGCTGATAGCATTCAAATACCACATAGCCCGCGTTCTCTTTGACGCGAGCAAATCCGAAGACTTCACGCTTCCCCGCTTTATCGGTGATTTCCGCGGCGCACTCTTTCTCAAACCCCGGGCGACAATATAAAACAACCTTATTCATGAACAACGCCCTTGCGTTTCAGACGGATAGCTCCGATAAACATTAATACCCAACCCGCCAGGAAGCTGACGCCGCCGACAGGTGTAACAAACGCCCACAGGCGTAAATGCGACAGCGCCAGGCAGTAGAGGCTGCCGCTGAACAGTACGGTACCCAGCGCCAGAAAGACGCTGCTCCAGTAGAACCAGATGCTGATGCGGCGTTGCATCGCCACCGCCAGCCCAAATATTGCCAGCGTGTGGAACGCCTGATATTCAAGGCCGGTCTGGATCCAGCCCATCTCCACAACGCCCAGAGATTTGCTTAACACATGCGCGCCAAACGCGCCCAGAGCTACAAAAATAAAGCCACTTACCGCGGCGAAAATCAGCATGAATCGGCTGGTCATGTTTAAGTCCTGAATTAATGCGTGCCCGGCACACAAACGTTATTGTTCATACCTGAAGCGGAATTTTTCTTGCTCGCTTGCCGCTTTCGCCAGTATCCACTGCCGGAAAGCGGCTATTTTACCCAGTTCTGCCTGACTGTCATGACAAACCAGATAAAATGCATTCTTGCTGACCAGAACATCGTTAAACGGGCAAACCAGACGGCCTGCCTCAATTTCGGACTGCGCCATCACGTTGTTTGCCAACGCCACGCCCTGCCCGTGAATGGCAGCCTGTAGCACCATCGCGCTGTGGCTAAAAATGGGCCCCTGCTGCACGTTTATATGATTAAGACCTAACTGACGGGTATAAGTTTGCCAGTCGCGACGCGACGCATCGTGCAAAAGCGTATGTTTCGCCAGATCGGCGGGCGTTTTGAGCGCCTTGTCCCCCGTCAGCAGCAGCGGCGAACAGACCGGCAGCAGATATTCTGCGTATAATTTCTCTACACGCAAGCCCGGCCAGTTGCCGCGACCGTAAAAAATCGCCACGTCCACATCATCTGCCAGCTTGTCTTCCTGACGGTCAACGGCCTGGATTCGGACATCGATTCCCGGATAAGTTGAGTTAAAGCTTGAGAGTCGCGGCACCAGCCATTGAATGGCAAAACTGGGCAATAAACTGACCGTCAGGGCACCTTTTGCGCTCCGGGCCTGAAGCTTGCGGGTGGCTTCCGTCAGTTGGGAAAAAATCTCTTTAATATCCTGAAAATAGCTCTGCCCCTCTTCGGTCAACAGCAAGGAACGGTTGCGGCGACGGAACAGCTTAAGCCCCAGAAAATCCTCCAGAGACTTGATTTGATGACTTACTGCGGCCTGTGTCACAAAAAGCTCATCGGCTGCGCGGGTGAAGCTGAGGTGGCGTGCTGCTGCATCAAAAACACGTAATGCATTAAGGGGTGGCAATCGCTTGGACATGGTTATCTGGCTTAGATGTTAACGAGATTTAACATATAGGAAACAACGTTTAACCTATTAGTTTTTTTTATCTGAGCCATTATAATTTGTCCGTTGAGGAACTACCAGCAAATACCTATAGTGGCGGCACTTCCTGAGCCGGAACGAAAAGTTTTTTTGGAATGCGTGTTCTGAAGGGCTTTTGGCTTACGGTTGTGATGTTGTGTTGTTGTGTTTGCAATTGGTCTGCGATTCAGACCACGGTAGCAACGCTACCAATTTTTCACTTCCTGTACATTTACCCTGTCTGTCCATAGTGATTAATGTAGCACCGCCAACTTGCGGTGCTTTTTTTTCGCTTATCTCGCTATTAATGCTCGATTTCTTTCATCTCTTTCACGTCACTGCGGTTGATCTGCTGTTTGTTCCCGTTAGCATCTTTGTATGAAATCATCCCGGTATCATTATCGGTTGTCGGTTTCCCTTCAGAGACGATAGATCGACCATCGTTGGTATGCATTACATAGTTATTACCAGAACAGGCGCTCAGGGCAAAGGTCAACGCACAGGCAGAAATGATTGCAGCTGTCTTTTTCATGATTATCTCCTTTAGCAATTAATGCTATTCAAACCTCGATTTATAACAGGCTAAAACATCCGCCTAACACTATTTAGCATAACCTGCTTTTTCAGACTCGCCAGGATAAGCAGACAAATCTGATAGATATCAACTTCCTTGCCCTGTCGATAAATTTGCGCGACGATCGAAGAATCGATATGAGGAATTCCATGAACGCTTTCAGTCCTGCGCAGTTTCGCGCACAGTTTCCCGCGCTGGCCGATGCCGGTATTTATCTTGATAGCGCCGCCACGGCCCTTAAGCCGCAGGCGGTGATTGAGGCAACCCGCCAGTTTTACAGCCTGAGCGCCGGGAACGTGCACCGCAGCCAGTATGCCGAAGCGCAGCGCCTGACGGCGCAATACGAAGCCGCACGGGATCAGGTCGCGCGCCTGATCAATGCCGACAGCGGTAAGAACATCGTCTGGACGCGCGGCACCACCGAGGCCATTAACATGGTGGCGCAATGCTACGCGCGTCCGTTGTTACAGGCCGGAGATGAAATCATCGTCAGCGAGGCAGAGCACCACGCCAACCTGGTGCCGTGGCTGATGGTGGCTGAACAAACCGGGGCACGCGTTGTAAAGCTCCCGCTGGGTGCAGACCTTCTGCCGGACGTGGCGCGTCTGCCGGAGCTGATGACGCCGCGCAGCCGTATTCTGGCGCTGGGGCAGATGTCCAACGTCACCGGCGGCTGCCCGGATCTGGCGCGCGCCATTAAAATTGCCCATGCCAGCGGCGTGGTGGTGATGGTCGACGGCGCGCAGGGAGTGGTGCATTTCCCGGCTGACGTTCAGGCGCTGGATATCGATTTCTATGCGTTCTCCGGGCACAAGCTGTACGGGCCAACCGGTATCGGCGCGCTGTACGGCAAACCTGAACTGCTGGCCCGGATGACGCCGTGGCTCGGCGGCGGCAAGATGATTACCGAAGTGACCTTCGACGGCTTTAAAACTCAGGATGTACCTTACCGCCTGGAAGCCGGTACGCCGAACGTGGCCGGGGTTATCGGCCTGAGCGCGGCGCTCGAATGGCTTACAGAAACGGACGTGGTTCAGGCTGAAAGCTGGAGCCGGGGCCTGGCGACGCTGGCGGAAGAAGAGCTTAAAAAACGCCCGGGGTTTCGCTCGTTCCGCGTACAGGACTCCAGCCTGCTCGCCTTTGACTTCGCGGGCGTACACCATAGCGACATGGTGACGCTGCTTGCCGGGTACGGCATTGCCCTGCGTGCCGGACAGCACTGCGCCCAGCCGCTGCTGGCAGCCATGGGCGTGAGCGGCACCCTGCGCGCCTCGTTTGCACCGTACAACACAAAAAGCGACGTCGACGCGCTGGTTTCCGCCGTCGACCGCGCCCTGGAATTACTGGTGGATTAATGACACATTCAGCCTTAGCCGGACACCCGTTCGGCACCGTTATCACTGAAGAGACGTTGAAACAGACCTTCGCCCCGCTCACGCAGTGGGAGGATAAATACCGTCAGCTGATCCTGCTGGGTAAACAGCTGCCCACCCTGTCAGACGATCTGAAGTCACAGGCGAAGGAGATCGCTGGCTGCGAGAACCGCGTCTGGCTTGGGTTTAGCGTATCCGGTGAGAAGCTGCATTTCTTCGGCGACAGCGAGGGACGCATTGTTCGCGGCCTGCTGGCGGTGCTGCTGACCGCCGTCGAAGGGAAACGCGCCGCAGATCTGCTGGCGCATTCTCCGCTGGCGCTGTTTGATGAGCTGGGACTTCGCGCGCAGCTTAGCGCCTCGCGCGGTCAGGGGTTGATCGCGCTCAACGACGCGGTGCTGGCTGCCGCACGTCAGGCTCAGGCCTGACGTTCCGCCTTCGCCATCATCTTCTTCAGGGCGTGAGAGACCGCCACAAAGCCGAAGGAGGCGGTCACCATGGTGGCCGCACCGAACCCAGAGGCGCAGTCCATCCGCTTCGGCCCTTCCGCCGTGCTTTTCATCGCACAGACCGAACCATCCGCCTGCGGATAAACCAGCGCTTCGGTGGAGAATACGCAGTCCACGCCCAGCTTGCCTTTGCTGTTCTTCACCACGTTAAAGTCGCTTTTTAGGCGCTCGCGCAGCTTAGCGGCCAGCGGATCCTGAATGGTTTTCGCCAGATCCGCCACCTGGATCTGAGTCGGATCGATTTGTCCGCCTGCCCCGCCGGTGGTCACCAGCGGCACCTTATAGCGACGGCAGTAAGCGATCAGCGCCGCTTTCGGGCGCACGCTGTCGATGGCGTCAATGACGTAGCTGTAGCCTTTGCTCATGTACTCCGCGACGTTATCTGCCGTCACAAAGTCGTCAATCACCGTTACGCGGCACTCCGGGTTGATCAGACGAATACGCTCCGCCATCACCTCAGACTTCGCCAGACCGACGTTATCACGCAGGGCGTGGATCTGACGGTTAGTGTTAGTGACGCAGACGTCATCCATATCAATCAACGTAATTGCGCCAATGCCGGTTCTCGCCAGCGCTTCTGCCGCCCACGAACCCACCCCCCCAATGCCCACCACGCAGACATGCGCATCCGCGAACAGTTGCAGGGCTTTTTCACCATATAACCGTGCCGTGCCGCCGAAACGCTGGCGCCAGGCATCGCTGATTACCACAGACATAAAACCTCAGATGTAAAAAGGGTGAGGTATTCCTCACCCTGAACCGTAATCCGTCTTGCGCTCAGAATACCACAATCAGCCGCTGAATACGTTTCCGGTACCCGGCGCAGTCTTCAGCACCCACACGCGTCCGTAGTGGTTATACCAGCCTGCACGGTGCCCGGCATCCGGGCCGATGCCCTGGTAAATATCGAAGTGCTGGCCTTTGATCGCCCCGCCCACGTCCAGCGCCACCATCAGGCGCAGCTCATACTTGCCGTTGAACTTGCCGTTGTTGTCGAGGAGAGGCACTTCCGCCAGCAGCGTGGTGCCCGCCGGGATAATCGAACGATCCGAGGCCACCGAGGCGCGGCCAATCAGCGGTACGGCGCTCGCCCCTTTCACCGGCGCAAAGTTTTGCGGCTTGAAGAAAACAAACGATGGGTTCTGCTCGAGCAGTTCACGCACTTCCGCTTCGCTGTGCTTTTCGCCCCACTCGCGGATCGCCTGCATCGACATGTCTTCTCGTTTCACTTCACCACGGTCGATGAGCACCTTACCGATGCTGCGGTAGGCATGGCCGTTTTTCCCGGCGTAGCTAAAGAAGTTCAGCGGCGAACCGTCGCCAAAATCAATATAACCGCTGCCCTGCACGTCCATGATGAAGTTATCCATCAGCGAGTTGCTGTAGGCCAGCACGTAATTTTCGCTAAGCGCGCCGGCGTAGATCTCGGCGCGAGACGGCAGACGACCGCGTTTTGGCGGCATACGGTAAATCGGATACTGGAATTCGCCCTGACGCGTGTGTCGCGCCTGGACAACCGGCGTGTAATAGCCGGTAAACTGGACGTTACCGTAGTTATCCGCCCCTTCCATCTGCCAGGCATCAATACCAAACTGGCGCATATTGCGCGTATCACCGCCCGCCTTCAGCCAGTCCTGTACGGCACTATAAACGTTGTTCTGTGCGCCATACAGGCGCGGTGACGCTTTGCGGATCTGGTACACCTGCTCGGAGAAATCCCCGGCATTGATTGGAGCACCCACGGCATCGGGCTGGTTAACTAAAGAGAAAGGCTGGGATAACTTCCCGTCTTTATACTGTTGACCGCGATCGGTCGGTTTGGAAGAGCAGGCCGCAAGAATCGCTACCATTGCGCCTGTCATCAGATACTTCGCCCAACGTCCTTTCATTATATCTCGTCTTTTAGTTGCCCATTTCCGCGTGATGAAGATAACAAACCCACCGTATGAATGAAATGCAATCGCCTTCCCTTTGGCAAATTCTGGACAAAAAATAGTCCAAAGTGGCTATTCCCGTTCATTTTGCATACAAAATAATGAATTATGCGAAAAAGGGGTTGCATCACAAACCTATCCGAGTATAGTGCGCTTCCACGGACGCGGGGTGGAGCAGCCTGGTAGCTCGTCGGGCTCATAACCCGAAGGTCGTCGGTTCAAATCCGGCCCCCGCAACCAATTAAAATTTGATGAAGTATCTTCTACGACTGTAGAAGTTTTTGCGAAGTAGTTCGAATCACAGCAAGGCGACGACGCAGTGAATCCTTAGGAACTTACTCCAGTAAGTGACTGAGGTGAACGAGGAAAGTCAACGCAGATGTGGTTTGAAATACGAAGCAAAAAGACGGACGCGGGGTGGAGCAGCCTGGTAGCTCGTCGGGCTCATAACCCGAAGGTCGTCGGTTCAAATCCGGCCCCCGCAACCAATCAAATTTGAAGAAGTAAGTTTCTACGACTGTAGAAAGACGGACGCGGGGTGGAGCAGCCTGGTAGCTCGTCGGGCTCATAACCCGAAGGTCGTCGGTTCAAATCCGGCCCCCGCAACCAACACTTCTAAAACAATAAACACCCTTAAGGGTGTTTTTTTGTATCTGCCGTTTGTGAAAATGCCGGGCAAGATACCCGGCCTGATGCCCTACCCTCGCCGCGCCAGCGTTTCTCCGTCTGAGAAATAGGCCCGGATACCCGCCAGAATCGACTCCGCCACTTCCTGCTGGAATTTAGCCGTCTTGAGCTTGCGTTCCTCTTCCACGTTACTGATAAACGCGGTTTCGACCAGTATGGACGGAATATCCGGCGCTTTCAGTACCGCAAATCCGGCCTGCTCGACGCTGTTTTTGTGCAGCTTATTGACCCGGCCCAGCTTGCCCAGCACCGCTTTACCAAACTTCAGGCTGTCGGTAATGGTCAGCGACTGCACCATATCGAACATCGTATGGTCGACGTAACGATCGCCGCTTTTGCTCACCCCACCGATTAAATCCGAGGCGTTCTGCGTATCCGCCAGGTATCTCGCGGCGGTACTGGTCGCCCCTTTTGTAGACAGGGCAAATACCGATGAGCCGCTCGGCTGGCGGCTGGTGAAGGCATCCGCGTGAATAGAGACAAACAGATCCGCGCGCTGCTTCTGCGCTTTCGCCACGCGGACCTTCAGCGGGATAAAGACATCTTCGTTGCGCGTCATGTAGGCGCGCATATTGCCCTCTTTGTCGATTAACGCCTTCAGACGACGGGCAATTTGTAGCACCACATCTTTTTCGCGGGTGCGATATTTCCCGACGGCGCCGGAATCTTCCCCGCCGTGGCCAGGATCGAGCATGATCACAATCGGTCGGTCGCGCCCCGCCCTGCCCGGCTTCGGCCCGCTTTGCGCTGGTGGAACCTGCCGGTCGAGATCGCCTTTGTTGTAATCCTCAAGGAGTGCCAGGAGCGGATCCTGAATATCCGTGGCATTCGCCGGATAGAGATCCATCACCAGACGCTCTTTAAAGGCGGCAACAGGTGCAAGGGCAAAGAGCTGCGGCTTCACGTTCTGCTTCAGCTCAAACACCATGCGCACGGTTTGCGGATCGAACTGCCCGACGCGCGCCGATTTGATAAACGGATCGTCGCCGCGGATCTGAGCCGCCATGCCTTTCAGCACGGAGTTGAGGTTCACACCTTCGAGATCAACCACCACACGTTCAGGATTGCTGAGGGCGAATTGCTTATATTTCAGCACGCGGTTGGACTCAACCGTCACGCGCGTATAGGTCGACGACGGCCAGACGCGCACCGCGACTACCTGGCTTGTGGCGGCAAGACCCACCTGGCTGACGCTAAGCAACCACATCGCCCCGGCCCCTTTTAACAGGCGGCGGCGGCTTATTGCTGAATTGGATCCCGACATGCTTCTCCCGAGCAATAAAACTGATTAATGAATAAAACGTCTGAATTGACCGAAAACTTTAACGAATGACGCATAAACTGTCATCTATAAAAGGGTAAACAATCATACGCTAACGCACGGATTACTTATCATTTTCTGTGGGTCGCAGAAAATTTAGGCTTGCACGGACGGCCACAATCGAATAAAAATACAGAAATTACGAATAAACATTCATTAAGGGTTGTGTCATGGTTAAGGAACGCAGAACCGAACTGGTCCAGGGATTCCGCCATTCTGTTCCCTATATCAACACCCATCGGGGCAAAACGTTTGTCATCATGCTTGGCGGCGAAGCCATTGAGCATGAAAACTTTTCCAGCATCGTCAATGATATTGGCCTGCTGCACAGCCTCGGCATCCGTCTGGTGGTGGTGTATGGCGCACGTCCGCAAATCGAAGCCAACCTCGCCGCGCATCACCATGAGCCGATTTACCACAAGCATACCCGCGTGACGGATGCGAAAACCCTCGAACTGGTCAAACAGGCGGCGGGCCTGTTACAGCTCGATATTACCGCCCGCCTGTCGATGAGCCTGAATAATACGCCGTTGCAGGGCGCGCATATCAACGTGGTGAGCGGCAATTTTATCATTGCTCAGCCGCTCGGCGTGGACGATGGCGTGGACTACTGCCACAGCGGTCGCATCCGCCGTATTGATGAAGAAGCCATTCACCGTCAGTTAGACAATGGCGCGATCGTTCTGATGGGCCCTGTTGCCGTCTCCGTAACGGGTGAAAGTTTTAATCTGACCTCGGAAGAGATTGCTACCCAGCTGGCCATCAAGCTGAAAGCCGAGAAAATGATTGGGTTTTGCTCTTCACAAGGCGTCGTGAATGATGAGGGCGTAATTGTGCCAGAACTTTTTCCGAATGAAGCTCAGGCACGCGTCGAAGCGCTGGAAGCACAAGGCGATTACTATTCCGGTACGGTGCGTTTTCTGCGCGGTGCCGTCAAAGCGTGCCGCAGCGGCGTGCGCCGCAGCCACCTGATCAGCTATCAGGAAGACGGCGCACTGTTGCAGGAGCTGTTCTCCCGGGACGGTATTGGTACGCAGATCGTGATGGAGAGCGCCGAGCAGATCCGCCGCGCCACCATCAACGACATCGGCGGCATTCTGGAGCTGATCCGGCCGCTGGAGCAGCAAGGCATTCTGGTTCGCCGCTCCCGCGAGCAGCTGGAGATGGAGATCGACAAGTTCACCATCATCCAGCGCGATAACCTGACCATTGCCTGTGCGGCGCTTTATCCGTTCCCGGAAGAGCAGATTGGAGAAATGGCGTGCGTTGCGGTGCACCCGGATTACCGTAGCTCTTCCCGGGGCGAACTGCTGCTTGAACGCGTGGCGGCACAGGCGCGCCAGATGGGTCTGAGCAAACTGTTCGTGCTCACCACCCGCAGCATTCACTGGTTCCAGGAACGCGGCTTCACGCCGGTGGATATTGATTCACTGCCGGAAAGCAAGAAAGAGATGTACAACTATCAGCGCCGCTCGAAGGTATTAATGGCGGACCTGGGGTGACAGGTAGCCCTCTCCTGTTGGAAAGGGCGTGCATTCAGGCAGATTCAAATATCGCGCTTAATCCGCTCCTGCGCTCGGTGCGGGTGGCAATCGCCTGACCCAGCACGCGTTCATCCGCATACAACGACAGACGCTGACGCGCACGGGTAATGGCGGTGTAGACCAGCTCACGGGTTACGACCGGTGAAAGCTGTGTCGGCAGGATCAGCGCCGCATGGTTGAACTCGGATCCCTGAGATTTGTGTACCGTCATCGCCCATGCCGTTTCATGCTCCGGCAGGCGGCTGGGCTGAACGGACTTCACGCTGCCGTCCGGCAGCTGGAACCACACGCGCAGACCGTTGCCGCGATCGAGCGCAATGCCGATATCCCCGTTGAACAGCCCCAGCGCACTGTCGTTGCGGGAGATCATCACTGGCCTGCCCTCGTACCATCGCGAATGAAGCTGACGGTTAATTCTGCGTTTCTGCACAAGCAGCTGCTCCAGCCTGTCGTTCAGACCCGCGACGCCAAACGGCCCTTCGCGCAGTGCGCACAGAAGCTGATATTCACCAAATGCGGCGATGGCCTGCTCGGGCTGACTGCGCTGCTGCACGCAGCTCAGAAAACGCTGGTAACCCTGTAGAGCCTCCTCAAGCATTGCCTGATACTCTTCCCCGCTTTGCAGCGATTTCTTTTCTATGTCAGTGAAGGAACCGTCAAACACCGTGCGCGTGGCATGCCGATCCCCACGGTTTACCGCCGCCGCCAGCTGGCCGATGCCGGAGTCGCTGCCAAAGCGGTAGCTTTTTTGCAGCAGGCACAGGCTGTCACGCAGCGCGCCCGCGACGGGTGAGCGATCGGGCTCAAGCGAGCAGCCGGTCAGGCGGGCAAGCTCCTGCGCCCGCGCGGCGGTATAACCATAGCTGGCGTAGGTACAGATATCTCCCAGTACCGCCCCGGCTTCAACGGAGGCGAGCTGGTCGCGATCGCCCAGGAAAACCACGCGCGCATGCGGCGGCAGAGCATCGATCAGGCGCGACATCATGGTCAGGTCGATCATAGAGGCTTCATCCACCACCAGCACGTCCAGATGCAGCGGATTGCCCGCATGGTAGCGCAGACGCTGGCTACCCGGCTGAGCGCCGAGCAGACGGTGCAGCGTACTTGCTTCACCCGGGAAAAGCGCAAGCTGTTTCTGCGTCAGCGGCAGCCGTTGCATCGCGTCGCCCAGAGATTCGGTCAGACGCGCCGCGGCCTTTCCGGTGGGCGCCGCCAGACGAATACGGCATCGCTGCTCGCCTGAAAGCTGGATCAGGGCGGCCAGCAGTTTCGCTACGGTCGTGGTTTTCCCGGTTCCCGGGCCGCCGGAAATCACCGAAATCCGTCGCGTCAGGGCGACAGCCGCCGCCACTTTCTGCCAGTCAGTGGCTTCACCAGAGTCAAACAGACTGTCCAGCGTCTGGCGAAGCTGCGCTTCATCGCAGGGAAGCGGCGCGTTGGTCTCACTAAAGAAACGCGCTACCGTCAGCTCGTTTCGCCACAGGCGGTTCAGGTACAAGCGCTCACCCGAGAGGATCAGTGGTGCCTGGTTTTCTCCCGGCCCGACGGCCGATGATTCGCACAAAATTTTCGGCCAGTCCACCGTCTCACCCAGCAGCGCAAAGCAAGACTGGAGGACAGGCGGCATTTTTTCATCAATCACCAGACGCGAGAGCGGCAGACACACATGCCCCTCTCCGGCGTCTTTACTCAAAAGGGCAGCGGCCAGCATCACGGCGGGCTGGTCAGCGGCAATCATCATGGCAAACTGCACGTCCAGCTGACGCAGCACGCGTTGCTCTACCGCATCCAGCAATAAGTCCTGCATCGTCATGCCATCTCCTCCGCGTTTGCTGCAAACAGGTTATCCATTTTATCAATCAGTTCGGCGTCCGGACGGGTACTGAAGATCCCGGAATGCGGATCGGCAGCGTCGACCCCGCGTAAGAACAGGTAGATGACGCCACCAAAATGGTCGTCGTAGCGATAATCCGCAATACGGTGGCGCAAATAGCGGTGCAGCGCCAGGCTATAGAGCTGATATTGCAGATCGTAGCGATGCATTTGCATGGCTGCCGCCATCGCCTGTTGGGTATAGGCTTCGCTGCTCTCGCCCAGCCAGTTGGATTTGTAGTCCAGCAGGTAGTAACGCCCGTCGTGACGGAAGACCAGGTCGATAAACCCTTTCAGCATGCCCTGTACCTGACGGAAGTTCAGCGGCGGGCAGCCGGCCGACAGCGGATCGTACTGACGGATGAGCGCATCGAGCGCATCGGCCTTAAGCGGACCTTCGACAGGCAGATAAAACTCCATCTCAACCTGCTTATTTTTGGCCGTTAACTGGCGAAGCGAGAAGCCCTGCTCCGTCAGCGGCGCCTGCAAAATGGCGTTGATCCAGTCTGTGAGAACGGGCTGCCAGTGCGCGTCATAGCCCCCGCTCTGTAGCATCCTCAGCACCCACTCCTCACTGACAGGCTGAGTAAAATCCAGTTCCTCAAAGAGGCTGTGTAAAAAGGTGCCCGGCGACGCGCCGCGCGGGAACTGATGCGGGGTTAACGTCGGCTCAACCGGCACCTCTCCCACCCCTGCGGCATCCACGTCCAGCTTCGGCATGAGATCCTGCGCAATACTTTGCCCGTGCTGTTGCAGGCCAGAATAGCTGGTGACTCGCCAGTCGTCGGCAAGCACCCGCGTGATCTGGCGCGCGTTAAGATCGGTGGCGGTCTCTTGCGCCATTTGCCAGCGGCTATTGTCTGGCAGAGTGGGGATATGTAGCGCGATATCGTCACCGCAAAGCGACTCAATGCAGTGGCGCAGCCCCGCCGCATCTTTCGGCTCGCCACGCTGAATAAGCCGCCCTAACGCGCTTAAATGGAAATCGCTCTCCCCCGTTTTTTCTCCGCGACGGCGAAATACGGGCGCGACGCCCAGGCTGCAATGCCAGACAGAACGGGTCAGCGCCACGTATAGCAGGCGCAAATCCTCCGCCAGACGCTCCGCTTCCGCCAGCTCAACGCTGGTTTCCGCTTTGCTGAGATCGAGCACCGCATCGAAAGTCTCGCGGTCATGGTAAAAGGCCTGATCCTGAACGCGGTAGTTCGCGATGAAGGGCAGCCAGACCAGCGGATATTCGAGACCTTTCGATTTGTGAATGGTGACGATTTGCACCAGATGCTTATCGCTCTCAAGACGCATCTGCTGGCTTGAGGCGTTGCTGTTGGGATCGGCAATTTGCTGCGCCAGCCAGCGCACGAGGGCATGTTCACTTTCAAGCTGGGTACCCGCTTCCTGCAACAGTTCGCTGATGTGTAAAATATCGGTCAGACGCCTTTCACCGCCGGATGTCGCCAGCATATTTTCGGCAATCTGACGCCGCGTCAACAGCTCGCGAAGCATCGCCATGACGCCGCGTTTTTGCCAGCGCTCACGGTAATGGACAAACTCTTCCACTACCGTATCCCATGCGTTTTCGTCATGGTTAAGCACGTCGATATCCCGCGCGTTCAACCCCAGCATTGAACTGGCCAGCGCGCTTCGAAGCGTATTTTCGCGCTCCGGCGCCAGCACCGCCTGAAGCAGCCAGAGCATTTCCTGGGCTTCCAGCGTGTCGAACACGCTGTCGCGGTTAGAAAGGTACACGGAGGGAATATCAAGCAGCGTAAGCGCATCGCGGATCAACGCCGCTTCCTGACGGCTGCGCACCAGCACGGTGATATCAGAGGCTTTAACAGGATTTGCCTGTTCCCCTTTCCACAGCAGCGCCGCGCCGCGCGCGCCTGCGCTCAGCCAGTCACGGATTTGCGCGGCGCAGTGCTGAGCCATCGCCGCCTGATAGTCGGCCACACCATAGCCTTCCCCCTCAAGCAGCCAGAAGGTCATGGCGGGTTGCACCGCACCGCTGACTTCAAAGCGTAAGGTCGCGTTATTTGGGGCAGATTTCACCGGCAGGAAAGGAATTTCATTGAACATGAACGCCGACTCCATGCGGCTGAACAGCGTATTGACGCTCTCAACCATCCCCGGCGCGGAGCGCCAGTTCGTGTCTAACGTGTAGTGCGCGACGACCTCGCTGCGGGCTTTCATATAGGTAAAGATATCGGCCCCGCGGAAGGCATAAATTGCTTGTTTAGGATCGCCTATCAACAGCAGGGCAGTGTCGGGCTGCTGTCGCCAGATGCGGCGAAAAATGCGGTACTGTTGGGGGTCGGTGTCCTGAAATTCGTCAATCATCGCCACCGGGAATCGGGTACGGATCGCGCTTGCGAGCGCTTCACCATTCTCGCTGGACAGCGCCTCGTCCAGGCGGCTCAGCATATCATCGAACCCCAGCTCGCCCCGGCGACGTTTTTCCCGCGCGACGGCCTGGCGGATCTCCGTCATGGCGCGGGTGATCATCAGATCGTTGAGCGTTAATGGTTCAGCAAGCAGCGCTTCAATCGCCACAAACAGGGGATGCTCGGGCACAATGCCGTCGGCTTTAGTCCGCTCGGTCAAAAAGCGCTGCGAAAATTTTTCCAGTGCGTCCGGAAGCTGGTAGCCCCGCGTCTCCTCCTGGGCCCAGGCGCTGATCTTTTCGATCCATTTCCCCTGATTCCCACGGTTGAACTTGCGTCTGTCGATGCCTGAGTTTTCGATGATCGCATCAATTTCACCGACCGACTCATTCCACTTCTGCTTAAGGGCGGTAATTTTGGCGACAATCTTTTCATGGCGCGAGGCCAGCGTTTCATCGGCAGGCGGCGGGGATTTGATAACCGGCGCTTCGCCTTGCAGGTAACGGTCGATGGCGCGAAGAAGATCTTCCGGACCTTTCCACAGGGCGTGAACCGCTTCGGCAATGTCGCGCTGCAACGGATAACAGTGACGCCGCCAGAAATCCGCGCAGGCCTGATAGCGAAGCTCGGATTCATCTTCAATAAGCTGTTGCTCAAAGAGCATGCCGGATTCAAACGCATTCAGGCTCAGCATGCGCTGACAAAAACCGTGAATAGTGAAGACGGACGCCTCGTCCATTTGCCGTTCGGCCAGCAGCAGCCATTGCGCAGCCTGTTGCTTATCGGCGATCTCGTCCAGCAGGCTCGCGTAGAGGGGGTTATCCGTGGTCTGGCGCAGACAGGCGATGCGCAGTTCATGAATGTTACTGCGAATACGGCCACGCAGCTCGGCAGTGGCCGCTTCGGTGAAGGTGACCACCAGCAGCTCCTCCACGCTTAACGGGCGTGAAAAAGCGGCGCTGCCGCCGAGCCCTAACAGCAGACGCAGATAGAGCGCGGCGATGGTATAGGTTTTTCCCGTTCCCGCTGAGGCTTCAATCAATCGCTCGCCCTGTAGAGGTAAACTTAGGGGATCAAGCGGCTCAGCGGTATGGGTCATTCTTTTTTACTCCAGGGCATAGACTGCTGTAGTGCGCTGACGCTCTTCCAGACGGTCCACTCTTTCGATTTTACGTAGTCCGTTTTCCCGTTCTGGCTGCCAGAGACCTGAGACAGGATGGCCATACCCTGCGGTTTTACCACCGCCTGGTGGAAGAAATCGGCAACCTTTTGTGGCGTCAGCTGTTTTATTTCGGCCACTATTTTATCACGCGAATCAAATTTCATATTACCGCGATCGAAATCTTTGCTCAGCTGCGAGGCTTCTTCGCCCAGCGTCTGCGGCGGCTGCATCACCTGCGCGATAACGGCCTGCTGGATCTGGGCAAACTCCTCCGGCTTCATAGCCCGCAGTTTTGCTTCCGCCTGCGGGAAGAACGCCTGATAGCGCTGCCACAGGTAAGCGGGCTGCTTGTCGCTGCTTTGCAGAAGGAAGCCCAGCCCCCACTGGCGGCCCACGTTCATGGAGAAAGCGAACACCGCGTAGCCCAGTTGCTCCTCGGTACGCAACTGGTTGTAGAACCACGGCTGAATAATTTGTCCAAGCACGGCGCTCTGGGCAGAGCTGGTAAATTCATCATAACCGGTAGGTACAAACACCGCGGCCAGCGCGGAATCGGTGCTGCTCCCCGCTTTTTCGAAGATCGCGTTTTGCTTTTTCTCTACCAGCACATCCTGGTTACGGCACCACTCGTCGCCTTTTGAACCCAGCTGCGTACGGACGTTTTGCGCCAGCGTTTTCGCCTGCTCTTCGCTCATATTGCCCACAACCAGGAACTCCGGACGGGTATTGGTTTTCAGCGCATCACGGTAAGCCAGAACCTCTTTTAAGGTCACAGAGGGCAGTAACGCGCGGCGATCTTCGCGCTGGAAATAAGGAATTTGCGACAGCATCTGCGCCGGCATAATCGCCTGATCGTAGGCTTTCCCCTTCTCCGCAGAATCCATCATCTGCGCATACCAGGACTTAGCCTGCTCAAGCTGTTCTTCCGTCGGCGTGTAGCTGAAATAGCCCTCCAGCAGCGCCTGGAACAGCTGCGGCAAACGCTGGGTATAGCCGTTGGCATTCACCATCAGGCCGTTATTGGCGTTGGTCGAGAAGCTGATGCCGCCAACGGCAGCCTGGTTGCTGAGCTGATCGAGGGCAATACCGGCCAGATAATCGTTCAGCGCAAACAGCACCTGATTTCTGGCGCTATCCATTGCTTTCGGGTTGCGCAGCACCACGCTGACATCCGCTTTTGGCTCGTCGGCGAAATAGCGGCTTGGGGTGTAGACCACCCGCAGCGTCGGCTCATCAACAATCAGCTCCGGGTGCGGATACGCCTTAGCGGGTTTGATCAGCGTGAAATCATCCGGGATGTAGGGGTTAAGCTCCGGCAACTTCAGCGCAATCTCACCCGCCTTTTTCTGCCAGCCCGCGAAGGTCTGTTCGCTGATTTTTTCAACCTGATACGGGGCATCCACGAAGTAGGCCGTTTTGTTGTGCGGTTCGTTCGGGCTGATATACCAGACGCGGGCATTCTGTGGGGTCATCATCGCCAGACGCGCCTTGAGCGCCCCGGCGTCATACTGGTCGGCAATATTTACCGCATCCAGCGTATGTTCCACGGGCACGCGGATCATGGTATCTGCCAGCCACTCAACGTAGTCCATGTCACGCGTGATAGAGGGATAACGGAAATCGAGATCCAGCACGTGCGCCAGCTCGTCAAAGTAGCGTTTATCGACGCCTTTCTCGCGCAGCAGAGAGAGATAGCTAAAAATGGCCGCAACGACATCGTCACGGTGAGCCAGCCCTTTATCGGTCAGCGTCGCGGAGATAGCCAGCACGCCGCTGTTACCGTTTACGACGGGATCGGAGTCAGCGCGAATACCTTCCACCAGCCCCTGCTTTTGCAGCCAGTCAGAGAGCGTGCCCGGGCTGCGGTTGCCGATAAGATAGGTCACCAGCTCGTCGGTTTTGCTGCGGAACTGCGCCGTGTTGTTATCAATACGGAATTCAACGCGTAAGACCTTGCGGGGCAAGGCCGGCACATAGTGAATAACGATGCCTTTTTGCGCATCCGTGACAACCGGCACGTTAATCTGCGGCCGCTCGATATTTTTATTTGACACCCTGCCATAGGTTTGCGCCGCCATATTTGCCAGCGCTGGCAACGGTTTATTACTGTAGATCACCGCTTTCATCAGGTTGGCGGAGTAGTATTTGTCGCGAAACGCATGCAGCGCATCGAGCACCGGGCTACCCGGTTTGTCGCTCAGCGTTTCAAGATTGCCGCCTGAGAAGCGCGAACCCGGGTGCGCCGGGTTGATGGTTTCTGCGCTGACCTGCGCCATGCGCATACCGTCTCGCGTGCGCGCCATGGTCAGTTCGGCGTTCACGGCGTTGCGTTCCCGGTCGGCATATTTTTTATCCAGCAGCGGTGCGGCGATGGCATCCGCCAGACGGTCGACTGCGCCATCAAGCGCATCATTTTCCACTTCCAGGTAAAACGCGGTGCGATACGGCGCGGTACTGGCGTTGTGGCTGCCGCCATGCATTTTCAGAAATTCAGACAGGCTGTCCGGCTGTGGGTATTTTTTAGAGCCCATCAGCGTCATGTGCTCAAGGTAGTGCGCCAGTCCCGGATGGGCTTCAGGATCTTCCAGCGAACCCACCGGCACAACCAGCGCGGAGAGCGATTTCACCGCCTGAGGGTCAGAAACCAGCAGCACGGTCATCCCGTTATCAAGACGAATCGCCTGATACTGACGGGTGTCCTTTTCGCTCTTACGGATTGTTTCCTGGACGGGTTGCCAACCGGAATCGGCCTGAGTGACGGGAGCCCAAAGGGCGATAAACAAAACAAACGCTTTTAACAAGGTGCTGCCTGGCATTACGACCTCTTTATCACGGCTACATCATTAACAACGTGCGTGCTGGACACGCCAGCATCTCTTTCTCTGGGTACATCAGTCCGTGATAAGAGGTGCATCATAAATGAACACCTCATGCTGCGCAATTTTTATACAGCGCTCAGGACTGATTAAATTTGTACAACGGTAACAGGTAGCGTTGCGCCTCTTCCGTGATAATGTCGAAGTATTCTGGCTCCAGCGTTCGCCATAAACGTTGATACCAGACATCGTCGCCCTCGCCACGTACCATCATGTTCCCTTCGTAGGCCTGCAAAAACTTGCTGCGCGCTTTCTGGAGCGAAGCCTCATCCGTTAACATGGCATCATTCTGCGCGTCGTAACAGGCTTTTATCCACGCCCCCCCACTTTCAGGCAGTAAAAGTAGTGGTTTGTTCATGCCCTGACGGTAGCCTTCAATATAAAGCGACAGATACGTCAACGCCTGATCAGGCTTCATGGGCGGGAAGCGCCACTCGCCGTCCTTACGTACAAACAACCGACTTTCGCCTTCGTGACCATTCGCACAGTAGACAAGATGTTCGAGCCAGAGTTGCAGGCCATGTGAAACGCTGAGCATGGAGGGGCGCCAGCGCAGCAGCCCGTCAGACTGCACGTGCGTGAGCCAGCCGCTGAGGTGGATACCGTTACAATCGAGATCGATTTCAATGCTGCTCGCCGGCTGCCGACACGCGATAACCCGGTCAGCAAGGGCTTGCATCTCTTCGCACTGGGCATCCCAGACGATTTCGCCGAACGCGCCATACGGAAGTAATCCCGACGCCCTGAAACGTCTGAACAGCTTGCTGGCATCTTCTTCGTCAACCAGCGCATTCAGAAGCTGGGAATTGAGCTTAAACCGCTCCAGCCCATCAAGAATAAACGGTTCCGCATCGGGGATTTCGCTCTCTTCCGAGCGGAAGTTCACCTGCAAGCGTTGCTGGAAAAAAGCCCGAACCGGATGCGCCCAAAAGCGCTGTAGCTGCTCAAACGTGAGGGTGTTTATGGCGAGCGGTTCGAGCGCCTGAATAAAATCGGTTTGCGGTGTTCCCTCGTTCTTCGCGGCGGGAAGCCACTCACGGGCGTAGCTTTGCAGTTCATCAGGAACGTAATTGACAGGATCAAACGGCATACGGCTATGGTGACAGGTGATATGCGCTTTCACCCGACGTTCGCTTTCGTCGCAGTTACAGGCTTCATCGCCCGGCAGATAGTGACTCTGTCCGATGTAGTCCACCAGCTCCTGCACCAGCACCGACGGGAAACGCTCGCTGTTATCCTGAATTGAACGCCCGATATAGCTGATATAGAGCCTGCTTTGCGCGGACATCAGCGCCTCAAGGAAAAGATAACGGTCATCATCGCGGCGGCTGCGGTCGCCCCGCTTCGGCTGTGCGCTCATGAGATCAAAGCCCAGAGGGGGCAGCGCGCGAGGATAAATACCGTCGTTCATGCCAAGCAGACAGACCACTTTGAACGGGATTGAACGCATCGGCATCAGGGTGCAGATATTCACCGGCCCTGCAAGGAAGCGCTGGCTGATGCGCTCCTGGTCAAGGCGTTGCGTCAGCTCATCGCGCAGAAGCGAAAGGGGAACCGCCTCGTGATAGTGCGAATTTACCCCCTCATCCACGATGGCCTGCCACTGCTTCTCGATAAGCGCCATGGCGGCCTCTGTTTCGCTGTCGGGCAGGAAGAAATCATTCAGCATGTCGCGGCAAACCGGCAGCCACTCTTCAAGCGGGCGGGGCTGCATCAGCGCGCGGCGCCAGCGGTTGAGCTGCATCAGCAGCGAGGCCAGGTGACCTACCAGTTCCGCGATTAACCCGCTGGACTCATCGTACGGCAGCACGTCATTCCATTCGCCATGGATGCTCTCCATCGCATACCCCAGCAGCATGCGGGTAAGGCCAAACTGCCAGGTGTGCTGGCCGGTTGGTGGAAGCTCGAACTCCTGAACGTTGTCATCGTCAATTCCCCAGCGGACGCCGGATTCGTTGACCCACTGACGCAGGTAGCGCAATCCCTCTTCGTTAATGTCGAAACGTGCGGCCAGAACAGGCACATCCAGCAATGCCAGCACATCCTCAGAGATGAACCGGCTATCGGGCAGCGAAAGCAGGCTGATAAAGGCCTGAAGCGCCGGGTGTGACTGACGAGCGCGGCGGTCTGAGATGGCGTAGGGCAGATAGCGGTCACCCGTTGCGCTGCCAAATACTGCCTGAATAAACGGGCTATAGCTGTCGATATCCGCCACCATCACCACGATATCGCGCGGTGTCAGGGTTGGATCGTCCTGCAACATGGCCAGCAGGCGGTCATGTAGAACTTCAACTTCACGCTGTGGACTATGGCAAACGTGGATCGCGATACTACGATCGTCAGGATCCAGTTTTCGCTTCTTATCGCTTCGCGCAAACTCCTCGGCGGTGATCCCGGCAACGGCACGGTTCTCTAAATCCAGAATATCGAGCTGAATATTGTGCAGCAGGCTGTCGGGCGTAATATCCGCAAACGCATCCACGTCCCCCTCTCCCGAGGAGGTGATATCTGAAAGCAGATAAATATAGTCGCGCCCCAGCTTGCCCCACGAGGCAAGCAGCGGGTTCGGCAGGTTCTGAATCCCCTCTTCATCGAAAAGCTGCGCCGCGTTTTCAGTGTCCTTAAACAGCGGCACGGCACGTTCCTCAAAGAGGCGTTTTCGCTGGCGAGTGACCAGCCGTGAAAGCCAGCGTGGATCCTGAATATCTCCCCAGTAGTGCCGACACGGGTTGGTAAAAAGGATATGGATATCAGTGTGCTTACCGAGCGCTTTGAGCGCGTTCAGGTAAACCGGCGGCAGCGCGGAGATACCGCAAATGAACACGCGTGACGGCAAACGGGCTGGCCGTTCTGCGGTGTTCTCGAGTGTTGAGATAAAGCGATCGTACAGGTTAGCACGGTGCCATTTAGGCTGACCGAGCTGCTCGGTATGCTCGACCAGCGCTTTCCAGAGCGGCGCCTGCCAGATTTGCGCTTCCGGCAACCCATCGACTAATTCTCCCGCTTCCCAGCGAATCAGCCATTCTGCACGGTAAACCAGATACTGGTCGTAGAGGTCGGCGGTGCGTGAGGCCAGTTGAAACAGTTTGCGCTTGTCGGTGTCATCATTCAGGTAGTGGCGCAGCATGGCGAACTCTTCATGCTCCAGCATGTCCGGCAGCAGCGTCATCAGTTTCCAGGCCATGCTTTGTTTGTTGAAAGCGCTCTGCTCGGGAATATCCGGCAGGACGCGAACAAACATTTCCCAGATAAAGCTCGCGGGCAGCGGAAAATCGATGTTCGCCGCAATGCCAAACTTCTGCGAAAGGGACATTTGCAGCCACTGCGCCATACCGGTGCTCTGCACCAGCACCATTTCTGGCTCAAACGGATCGTCGAGACGCTCTTGCTCAACGATATACTCCATCAGTGCTTCCAGCACATCCAGACGATTTGAGTGGTAAACCCTTAGCATAAACGCTCCCGACTACCGGCTAACCGGGCAATGCAGACGCGTCAACGCGCCCTGCCGCCCCATAGGAGAAATAAGTGTGACCGTGATGCTGACACATCCGGTCTGTGTTGTCTGCCCCCGACTGACCTGCCAGCCCGGCGGGAGCATCGACGTTGAGATCTGCGTCTGATTCCACGCATGATGCCATAGCTGACGATACTGGCTAAGCGCCGCATACCGGGCCGCCAGCGCGCGATGATATCCGGATAACGCCGTCACAACCACAACCAGCAACATCATTGCCAGCAAAACCTCAACCATGCTAAATCCTTTTTGTCTGCTCAGGGTAACTGACATAGCGCTTTTTCCTTAAGGGGGCAGAAATCGCTCCAGCCGTGGGCAGAAAAGCGTATTTGTCCTTCCGTGATTTCTCCGCCCTGCCAAAGCAACAGATCGTCAATTCCGGCAATAAGCAAAGCCCGATCCCTGAGCAGCCTTAAACAGACCCGCCAACGCTGCGTCTGCTTGCACTGAACCTCTGGCCGTAAAGCCCAGCGCTGAACGCGTCCCCACTCCAGCGCAGACTGCACGGCAGCCTGCTGGCGAACGGACAGACTCTCATTACTCACCACAGCATTAAAAGTTTTCAGCTGCTGGTTTAATCCGGTGAGGATCAGCGTACCGAGCACCAGCAACAGCAGGACCAGCGCCAGCGATGACATGCCCCGCTGACGATTCACAGATTGAACCCCGTTACGGTGTGGTGGGCTGAAAAGGGTGTGGTCAGTTCACCTTTACGCCGGGCGCGCAGCTCGACATTGATTACTGGTGCATAACCAGCATGGTCGGTTTTGGTGATCATGAACTGCTCGATCAGGATCCGATCGGGGTCGGTGAGTTTATCCCATCCCTTACCTTCACAGGACGTCGCGCCCCGCAGCGTTTCAAGTGCACCGGCTTCAAGCCGAAATCCCGTGCTGTCATTTTCTGACGCGGAGGTATCCCACTGACCGTTGCTGTTTGCATCCCACTGCACAATTGCACATCGCCCTTGCCTGCCGATGATTAACCCTTGCCCCTGACAATGCCCTGCACAATATCCTGCTCGCTGGAGCTGTTTACCCATCGCAAGCAGGCGTTGCCACACCTCATCTTCCAGCTCCCGTTGCCCGGATTGCAGTAAAACACCCCGCTGGAGCCCCGGTAAAAAACGTGACGTGCTGAGTAACAGAATGCTGCTTATCGTCATCGCAATCAGGACCTCCAGAAGGGAGAACCCTCTTTGTTTTACTGGCATAGACTTTCTCCTGCGGCATTACACAGCCTGATACGCCCACCATTTGAGACAACAACCCACCACGCACCGGCGCGGCTCTGCACGCGAATATGCCCGGCCCATGCGGTATCCCTTAAGCCGTAAAATCCCAGCGCAGGCGTGACGTCGCTCAGCGTGACCTCCGGCCATAACAGTTTCATCACGAACGGGCCGCCGCTGTTGCAGCCAGGGACTACAGCGCTGACAAGGCAGGCCTGATTCCCGTCAGCGTGAAGTGCGATCCTGTGCTCGCTGTTGTGACGATTTGCGTCGTTTCGCAAAAACACCAGGTAATCCCGCACCTGACAGGTTGTCTGCCAGAGCCGCTGCCGCTGTTGCCAGCTGTCCCAGCCATAAAGTCCCGTCGCGCTGAGGATCACGACCAGCGAGATGGCGACAAGGGTTTCGATAAGCGTAAAGCCATGTTCGTTTTTCATGGCGGGAGTGTCGCGGAAAGGCAGAAAAGGCGCGAGCGTCAAACCAGAACATTACGAGCTGCTTTCAGGAGAATGTCGTCTGTTGCAACGCATTGCATCCTCTCTGGAAACAGGCTCGAAAAACAAAACGAGCGCGAAAAAAAACCGGCGCTCAAGAGCACCGGTTGTGTCAGGATCCGCCGTATCAGATGGCGACAGGCGCTTTAATGCCGGGATGCGGGTCGTAGCCCTCAATCTCGAAGTCATCAAAACGGTAATCGAAGATCGAATCCGGCTTACGTTTGATCACCAGTTTCGGCAGCGCGCGCGGTTCACGCGTCAGCTGGAGATGCGTCTGTTCCATATGATTGCTGTAGAGATGGGTATCACCGCCCGTCCAGACAAAATCGCCCACTTCAAGATCGCACTGCTGCGCCATCATGTGCACTAACAGCGCGTAGCTGGCGATGTTAAACGGCAGGCCGAGGAACACGTCGCAGGAGCGCTGATAGAGCTGGCAGGAGAGCTTGCCGTCCGCCACGTAGAACTGGAAGAAGGCATGGCACGGTGCCAGCGCCATTTTGTCCAGTTCCCCAACGTTCCAGGCAGAAACAATGATACGACGCGAGTCCGGGTCATTCTTCAGCTGGTTCATGACGGTCGTGATCTGGTCGATATGGCGACCGTCCGGGGTTGGCCACGCGCGCCATTGCTTGCCGTAGACCGGCCCCAGGTCGCCGTTTTCGTCTGCCCACTCGTCCCAGATGGAGACATTGTTTTCATGCAGATAAGCAACGTTGGTATCGCCTTGCAGGAACCAGAGCAGTTCATGAATGATCGAGCGCAGATGGCAGCGCTTCGTCGTCACCAGAGGAAAGCCTTCTTGCAGATTGAAGCGCATCTGGTGGCCAAAAATGGAGAGCGTACCGGTGCCGGTGCGGTCGTTTTTCGGCGTGCCCTCGTCGAGCACTTTTTTCATCAATTCAAGATACTGTTTCATGGTTCCTCAGGAAAGTTGTTGCTGTGGACGACGACGATACGCCCAAATCATCATAATGGCACCCGCGACAATCATCGGGATGGAGAGGATCTGCCCCATGCTGATGTACTGTACCCATTCGCCGGTAAACTGCGCATCCGGCTGGCGGAAGAACTCGACGATGATACGGAATGCGCCATAGCCAATCAGGAACAGACCGGAGACAGCCCCCATTGGGCGCGGTTTGCGGATGTACAGATTCAGGATGATAAACAGCACCACGCCTTCCAGCGCCAGCTCGTAAAGCTGAGACATATGGCGCGGCAGAACGCCGTAGGTATCGAAAACAGACTGCCACTCAGGGTGCGAAGGCAGCAGCGCGATATCCTCTGCGCGCGAGCCCGGGAAGAGCATGGTAAACGGCACGCTCGGATCGACACGCCCCCACAGCTCACCGTTGATGAAGTTGCCCAGACGCCCTGCGCCCAGCCCAAACGGGATTAGCGGCGCAATAAAATCAGCCACCTGGAAGAAGTTACGTTTGGTGCGTTTGGCGAAGATCACCATGACCAGGATCACACCAATCAGCCCGCCGTGGAAGGACATGCCGCCGTCCCAGACGCGGAACAGATAGAGCGGATCGTTCAGGAATACCGGGAAGTTGTAGAACAGGACATAGCCGATACGGCCGCCCAGGAACACGCCGAGGAAGCCAGCATAAAGCAGGTTTTCCACTTCGTTCTTCGTCCAGCCGCTGCCGGGACGACTGGCGCGACGGCCAGCAAGCCACATGGCAAATACGAAGCCCACCAGGTACATCAAACCGTACCAGTGAAGCGCTACGGGTCCTATTGAGAAAATTACCGGATCAAATTCCGGAAAATGCAGATAACCACTGTTCATCTGTCACCACAAGATGTTGTTATTCCGCTGAAAGTGGACAGCGGCTGAATTGCATTCCCGCCGTTGGCAGGTGCTCCAAAGTTGCGAATCATAGCATAAGGCAGGCGCGGAGGATGCGCCTGAGATGTAAAAGATGTGTATAGGGTTTGATGCGCGCAGGTCCCTTCACCCTGGCCCTTTCCCCAAACGGGCGAGGGGATTGTTAGCTGCTCGCATTCATTTGTAGGGTTCCCTCCACCCTGAGGAAGAGGGGAAAGGCGTTAGCGACCACCGCGGATCAGGCCGCCCATACCGCGTCGTTCCATAAATGCCGCCACCTGGTGACGAACCTCAGCTGCCAACTGCGCGTCAAGGCTGCGCTCAGCCAGCTCGCGGGCATCATTGACGTCAATATGACGCAACAAATACTTCACGCGCGCTACCGCGCGGCCGTTCATCGACAGATGGCGATACCCCAGACCAATCAGGATCGCGACGCACATAGAGTCTCCGGCCATTTCACCGCACAGGCGTAGATCAATACCGTACTGTTCGGCCTCACGGGCGATCATCGCCAGGGCACGAAGCATTGCCGGATGCAGGCTGTCGTAGATGCTGGCAACGCGGGTGTTGTTGCGATCGACCGCCAGAATGTATTGCGTTAAGTCGTTGGTGCCGACGGAAATAAAATCGACGCGGGTCGCCAGCTGCGGCAGCATAAAGACCATCGAGGGCACTTCGAGCATCACGCCGATACGCGGTTTCGGGATCGCATAGCCGATCATCTCTTCCACTTCGCGCCCGGCGCGTTCTATCAACCGCCGCGCTTCGTCGATCTCGTCAATACTGGTGACCATCGGCAGCAAAATGCTGAGATTCCCCGTGGCCGCGTTGGCACGGAGCATCGCACGAACCTGAATAAGGAAGATTTCCGGCTGATCGAGGGTAATGCGGATCCCACGCCAGCCGAGGCAGGGGTTCTCCTCGCTGATGGGCATGTAGGGCAGCTGTTTATCCGCGCCGACGTCCAGGGTGCGCAACGTTACGGGTTTGTCGTTAAACATCTGCAACATGCCCTGATACTGCGCAACCTGTTCCTCTTCTGAGGGGAAGCCGCTTTGCAGCATGAACGGGATTTCGGTGCGGTAAAGGCCAATGCCGTCGATGCGGCTGCCGAGCTTTTCTTCGTGCTCGGGGCTTAGGCCAGCGTTGAGCATCACCTTTACCCGCTCACCGCTTTTGAGCTGCGCGGGCAGGTTGACGTCATCTTCCGCCAGCTTGCTTAATTCATTCTCTTCGCTGATAAGGCGCTGGTACTCCTGGAGGAGAACCGGCTCAGGATCAACCAGCAGCTCACCGCGATACCCGTCCACCACCAGCGTGCGGCGATGCAGCACGGAGGGCTGAATATCCGCGCCCATAACGGTCGGGATACCGAGCGCGCGCACCATGATGGCGGCATGGGAGTTAGCTGCGCCATCGCGCACCACCACGCCCGCCAGCCTGTCCTGCGGTAATTCTGCCAGCGTCGTCGCCGAGAGTTCATCGGCCACCAGCACAAACCGGCTTGGCCAGGCATTCGCCCCCTGAATGGTATCATCGAGGTGGAAAAGCAGACGTTGCCCAAGCGCGCGTAAATCACCGGCTCGCTCTTTCAGATAACCGTCAGTCAGCACCGCAAACTGTTCGGCAAATTTTTCGATGACCTTTTTAACCGCCCACTCTGCCACCGAACCTTTATCGACCTCGGCAAACAGCTCACGGCGCAAGCGCGCATCGGAAAGCAGGTGTGAGTAAAGATCGAAAATGGCCGCCGTCTCTTTTTGCGCACCAGCGGCAAAGCGTTTGCTGTAGCGTCGAAACTCATTCGCTGCCTCTTCCAGCGCGGCGGTAAGCCGCTCGCGCTCAAGCGCTTCATCCAGCGTAGAGGCTTCGTAGACCTGCTCCATCAACGGAAGCGTGGCATCCATCCAGCCTTCGGCGATAGCGACGCCCGGCGAGGCCGGAAGCGCGCGGATACGCGTATGACGATATTGGCCAAAAAGGGCGGCCAGCTGGGACTGGGAGAGGATCGCCGCCATCTGCGTTGCCAGCGTGACGAGGAAGGACTCCTCGCTTTCGTCGTACTGGCGCAACTCTCGCTGCTGAACAACAAGCACGCCAAGCAGCTGACGGCGCTGAATAATCGGTACGCCAAGAAAAGCGCGGAATCGCTCCTCTTTTACGGAAGGGATATATTTAAAGCTGGGGTGTTTTTGCGCATCGGCAAGGTTGATTGGCTCCGCCAGTCGCCCGACCAGGCCAACAATACCTTCATCAAACGCGAGCGTGACGGTGCGTCCCCGTGGTTTTTTTAAACCGCGGGTTGCCATCAGGTAGTAGCAACGTCGGTCATGGTCGGCCAGATAGACCGAACAGACTTCGGTTTCCATCGCAAGACAGATGTCCGTCACCAGAATATTCAGCGCCTCGTTGAGGCGAGGCGCACTGGCAACCTTTTCAACTATTTCTCGCAAGCGGGTGAGCATGATTTGCGTAGCTTAACCTCTTTTACGTCGCCAGGCAGGTGCGCTCTGTGGCTTCGGAGGCGTCTCCTGAAGCTGCATAACGGCACTTGCGAACTCTTTCATCACCCTACGGTAAACATCGCGCTTAAAAGACACGACCTGACGAACCGGATACCAGTAGCTTACCCAGCGCCAGCCATCAAACTCCGGCGTGCTGCTGGTTTGCATATTGATATCTGAATCGTTGCCCACCAACTGCAAAAGAAACCATTTCTGTTTCTGGCCGATACAAACCGGCTTTGTGTCCCAACGCACCAAACGTTTCGGTAACTTGTAACGCAACCAGTTGCGGGTCGAAGCCAGGATGCGAACATCTTTGCGGCTTAAACCAACCTCTTCAAACAGCTCCCGGTACATCGCTTGTTCTGGGGACTCTCCAGGATTGATCCCGCCTTGCGGGAACTGCCAGGAGTGCTGACCATATCGCCGGGCCCACATCACCTGACCCTGACGATTACAAATTACTATTCCTACGTTTGGGCGGTAGCCATCGTCATCAATCACCGGACTACCCCAAACTAAATCTGATATATGAATGATTGTTTCACACTACAGGGAGGCGGTAAACCACTCTCTTACAGGCCTGCAACCTAATAACATTTGAATAACTCACAAATTTGTGAGGAGTTATAAACAGATGAGGGCGACTGAGACCATTTTTATTCACCTTTTCTGTGGATATAGTTGTGAAGAAGTACGGAATTACCGATGAACAACCTTGTAGACCGACGAAACGCCCGTTTACGCCATTCATAATAAATCTTTTAAATTCAGATGATTATAGTTAAAAACAGGGCATTAAAGGCGATTAACGTGACGATCATCACATCAAAGATCCTCCTGCTGATGAAAGATCGAACAGCGTCGGTTTTATCCACAGATTGTGCCAATAAGTTAGGCACAATTTGTGTGAAAATTCGATTTTCATCGCACGTCAAGGCTGTAAATTGAAACAGTAGTGGTGGTTATACCCAGTTATCCCATTTTTCTGTGGATAACATGGTGTAAGATCCTGTTTATTGTCAGTGACCAGAATTGCACAACCTGTTTTTTAGCCATGCCAAGCTGCTTTTTATCCTAAAAAACCTGATAAAAACCAACCACATGGAATATGTACTCAGAAAAAGGTAAACTCTATCCACAAGGGATAAAATATCAGCTCATTTTTTAACCAAAAGGTTGTTAGCATGCATTCTCTCGCCCCACTGCTCTCCCCTCCCGTCAGTGAAGCTCAGCTGCTCCAGCAGGCACAGCGTCTGGCAGGCTATTCGCTGGGTGAGCTGGCCGTGATGGCGGGGTTAACGATACCTAACGATTTGAAGCGCGATAAAGGCTGGATCGGCGTGTTGCTTGAACGCTGGCTGGGCGCAAGCGCGGGCAGTAAACCCGAGCAAGATTTTGCGGCGCTGGGCGTTGAGCTGAAAACGATCCCTGTCGATAGCCAGGGGCGGCCGCTGGAAACGACCTTTGTCTGCGTGGCGCCGCTGACGGGTAACAGCGGAGTGACCTGGGAAACCAGCCACGTCAGGCATAAGCTGAAGCGGGTGTTGTGGGTACCCGTTGAGGGCGACAGGCAGATCCCGCTGGCAGAACGTCGCGTTGGTGCCCCGCTGCTCTGGAGTCCGGATGAAGAAGAGGAAAGGCAGCTTTCCGAGGACTGGGAAGAGCTGATGGATATGATTGTGCTGGGACAGGTTGAGCGGATCACCGCCCGGCATGGCGAAGTGCTGCAACTCCGTCCAAAAGCCGCTAACAGCAAAGCGCTTACTGAAGCGGTAGGTGCACGGGGCGAACCGATCCTGACCCTGCCGCGCGGTTTCTATCTTAAAAAGAATTTCACCGGGGCGCTGCTGGCACGCCACTTCCTGTTGAAAACATAGTTTTTTACCAATTTTGCGCTCCGGCTAACATAATCTCCTCCTTTTTAAGATTTCCCCCCTTTCACCTGTCGTAATATCAGGTTATTACTACACTATGATTTGATACGAGCCAGGTGAGGATGAGAACGATGAAAAAATGGGCAGTAATTATCTCAGCAGTCGGTTTAGCGTTTGCGGTATCGGGTTGTAGCAGCGACTATGTCATGTCAACGAAAGATGGTCGTATGATCCTGACCGATGGCAAACCCGAAGTCGACGACGATACCGGTCTGGTGAGTTACCGCGATCGCGAAGGCAACCAAATGCAAATTAATCGCGACGAAGTATCCCAGATCATCGAGCGATAAACAGATAAAGGTCAGTAGCTTGCTGGCCTTTTTGATTTTTTCCTTCCCCTTTTGCCTTCCCTCTGCCATGTTTATATTCCTTTGTCGGGAGGTTCCTGACGCAGTCTGTATGTCTAAAAAGGAAACCGGCTATGCATTATCACCGTATCCCCCACAGCGCTCTGGAGATCAGCCAACTGGGGTTGGGCACCATGACATTTGGTGAACAAAACAGCGAAGCCGATGCCCATGCACAACTCGATTACGCCGTCAGCCAGGGCATTAACCTGATTGACGTGGCGGAGATGTACCCTGTTCCTCCACGCCCGGAAACACAAGGCCTTACCGAAACGTACGTCGGCAACTGGCTGGCGAAACGTGGCAATCGCGAAAAGCTGGTTCTCGCCTCTAAGGTTAGCGGCCCCTCCCGTAATAACGATGCCGGGATCCGCCCTAACCAGATCCTCGATCGCAAGAATATCCGTGCCGCGCTGGATGCCAGCCTCAAGCGCCTGCAAACCGACTATCTCGATCTTTATCAGGTGCACTGGCCGCAGCGTCCGACAAACTGCTTCGGCAAGCTCGGCTACACCTGGAACGAGAGTGCTCCGGCCGTTACCCTGCTGGAAACGCTGGAAGCGCTTACGGAATGTCAGCGCGCGGGTAAGATCCGCTACATCGGCGTTTCCAACGAGACGGCGTTTGGCGTGATGCGCTATCTGCATCTGGCCGATAAACACGATCTGCCGCGCATCGTGACCATTCAGAACCCGTACAGCCTGCTGAATCGCAGTTATGAAGTGGGTCTGGCGGAAGTGACGCAGTACGAAGAGGTGGAGCTGCTCGCCTACTCTTGCCTGGGCTTCGGTACCCTGACGGGCAAATACCTGAACGGCGCGAAACCGGCTGGCGCGCGTAACACGCTTTTCAGCCGCTTCACCCGCTATAGCGGTGAGCAGACGCAAAAAGCCGTTGCGGCGTATGTGGATATCGCGAAGCGTCACGGGCTCGATCCGGCGCAGATGGCGCTGGCCTTCGTGCGTCGACAGCCGTTCGTCGCCAGTACCCTGCTGGGCGCGACGACAATGGCGCAGCTGAAAACCAATATTGAGAGTTTCCACCTGACCCTCAGCGAAGAGGTGTTAGCGGAGATTGAAGCGGTGCATCAGGTTTATACTTACCCGGCACCTTAAGTTGACGTTTTGCCCGGTGGCGGCGTTGCCTTACCGGGCCTACAAAATCCGCCAACATCATGAAACGTAGGCCGGGTCAGGCGGAGCCGCCACCCGGCAAAGATATCACCGCCGACGCTGCCAGACCCACAGCCCGGTAATCGCCAGCGCAAACAGTGCGCCAAACCCCACTCCGATTGCCACGACCGGCGCGCCTGCTTTTACCGCCAGCGAGTAGATCCCCAGCATCAGCAACATCGCCATGTTTTCGCCAAGGTTTTGCACCGCAATGGCGTTGCCAGCCCCGACGGTCTGCTTGCCGCGCTCCTGCAAAAGCGCGTTGAGCGGCACCACAAAGAAACCGCCTAACACGCCGATCAGTAACAACAGGGCATAGGCAGGCAATATGGCATGTTGCAGGGAGAAGAACAGAACGCCGACGCCGATCAGGATCCCCGCAGGCATGCAGCGCGCAACGGTTTCAAGCGTTACCAGTTTGGCCGCCGCCCCGGCCCCGACAACAATCCCGACGGCAACCATGGCATTCAGGTAGGTCGGCGTGGCGTTATCTGTTATCCCCAGCGCCACCGGTACCCACAGCACCAGCAGGAAACGCAGCGTGACGCCGGCACCCCAGAACAGGCTGGTCCCCATCAGCGAGAAGCGCGTTTCACCGTTGCGCCACAGCACGCGGCAGGCATTAAAGAAGCTGCCGGTCATTGGCCCAAAGCGCCAGGATTGTCCCGGACGCGCCACTGCCAGTTTGGGGATAAACAGGTTGGCGATCACCGCGCCGCCGTACATCAGGGCACAGATGCCAAGCGCGGCGAGCACGTGCCAGTCTGCCAGCACGCCGCCCGCCACCGAACCCAGCAGAATCGCCGCAATGGTGGAGGACTCCATCAGGCCGTTGGCCTTCACCAGCTTATCACCGGTGGTAAGTTCACCGAGTATGCCGTACTTAGCCGGAGAGTAAGCGGCCGCGCCAATGCCCACCAGCGTGTAGCCGACAAACGGGTTGATACCAAAGCAGATGCTTGCCGCGCCCAGAAGCTTAAGGCTGTTGGCAAACATCATGACCCGACCTTTCGGGAAGCTGTCCGCCACCTGGCCGACAAACGGCGCAAATACAATGTAAGCACCCACAAACACCATCTGTAGAATCGGCTGGCTCCAGTCGGGATAAAACTCAGCTTTCAGCAATGCCAGCGTGGCAAACAGCAACGCGTTATCGCCGAACGCGGAAAGAAACTGAGCGGCGATAACCGCCATCATGCCTTTCGACCAGATTGAAGTGTTAGTGTGTACTGACTCACGCATTTTGCTGTTCCGCCTCTTCAACCATGCCCTTCAGGGTCACGAAATCGGGTTTACCGCTGCCCAGCACCGGTAACTGTTTGAGATAACGAATATCGCGGGGCACCGCCAGCTCGGGAATACCGTGTTCGCGTGCATACCTGAGCAGCGCGTCACGCTTCAGTTCAGCGTCGGTGGTAAAGAGCACCAGCGCCTCGCCTTTACTGGCATCACTTTTCACCACGGTCGCATGCATTTTCTCCGCAGAGACCGCGGTCGCCAGCGTCTCTACCATTTCAAGAGAGACCATTTCACCGGCGATTTTGGCGAAGCGTTTTGCCCGTCCCTGGATCTGCACGAAGCCCTGATCGTCGAAGCGCACGATGTCGCCCGTGTCGTACCAGCCCGTTTCAACCTCGCCATTGACGTTCTCAGCCGTCGGCGCTTCGAGCACGCCCGGATTTTCCACGCGCAGATAGCCGTTCATGACGTTCGGCCCTTTAAGCTGAAGGCGTCCGCCGTCTTCAATGCCCGGCACCGCCAGCAGCCGCGCATCCAGCCCCGGCAGAATGCGGCCAACCGTTCCCGGTTTTGCCGCCATCGGTACGTTGATGGATACCACCGGCGCACACTCCGTCACGCCATAGCCTTCCAGAATGCGCAGGCCAAATTTGTCCTGCCAGATCTGGCGCGTGCTGTCCTGGAGTTTTTCCGCCCCCGCCACCACGTAGCGCACGCGGAAGAAATCATACGGGTTGGCGAAACGCGCGTAGTTACCGAGGAAAGTGGACGTGCCGAACAGCACGGTGCAGTTACGGTCATAAACCAGTTCCGGCACAATGCGGTAGTGCAGCGGGCTTGGGTAGAGGAACACTTCGGCCCCGGTCAGTAGCGGCGTGAAGAGCCCCACGGTCAGGCCAAAAGAGTGGAACAGCGGCAGCGCCGACATAAAGCGATCGTTGGCGGTAAAGTCGGCGATAGTTTTGATCTGTTCAACGTTTGCCAGGATGCTTTTGTGGCTGTGAACCACGCCTTTCGGGTTGCCTTCAGAGCCGGAGGTAAAGAGGATGATGGCATCGTCTTCCGGCTGCTGCTTGACCTGTGCCAGATGCGGCATCAGCAGATGGGCAAAAATCCACAGCTTATCGGCCGTCGTGACGTCTGCTTTCAAATCTTCCAGGAATACCCAGCGCACCTGGGTCAGCTGTTCCGGCAAGTGCCACAGCTTGCCTTTATCCAGGAACTGGCGGGAGGTAAAGACGGTGTTGATTTGTGCCGCGGTAATCGCGCTGGAGAGCCCCTTCACGCCCGCCGTGTAGTTCATCATTGCCGGAATGCGGCCCCGGGAGACGGCACCAAAGATCACCGCCGCGCTGATACCCGCGTTCGGCAGCATCAGGCCGATCTTTTCGCCCCGTTTGCTGTACTTCTCGAGGATGCGCCCGACAAACAGCGTTTTGGTCAACAGCTTACGGTAGGTATCCGGCGTAAAGTTGATGTCTTCAATGCAGTTTTTCTTCGCGCCGTAACGATACTGCGCCGACAGCAACGATTCATACAGCGTTTCGCGCGGGCGAACGGCCATGCGCGCTTCCATCATAATCTGGTGCAGCATCTCCCCGGCGATTTTACGGCGGTCACGCGCCCGCGGCGCCTCGGGCATCGGCAGAGACGTTGGCGGTAAAATGTGCAGCGTGATTTTCGGGAACAGGCGCTGCTTCACCAGCCCTTTCAGGCGGCTGAAAAAGGTCAGTTCAGCCCCCTCAATGCGCAACGGCACGACGGTGGCGCGTGACTTCGCCGCGACAAAACCGGCCCCGTCATAAATTTTCATCAGGGAGCCCGTCACGGAAATACGCCCCTCCGGGAAGATGACGACCGGGCGTCCCTGCTCAACCAGACGCACCAGATGTTTAATCATCATCGGTTTGGTTGGGTCGAGCGGCACAAAATCAATCAGCGGCCTGAGCCAGCGCATGTACCATTTTTCACTGATGGAGCTGTACACCGCGAAGACGGGACGGACGGGCAAAAACAGCGCCAGCAATACGCCATCAAGAAAGGAGACGTGATTCGGAGTGATGAGAACACGCTCGCCATAGAGCGCCTGCGTATCGCCCGTTACGCGGATGCGAAACAGGACGCGGAACAGTGTGCGGAAGAACCCAAAAAGCATTTCAACTCCCTTTGCCAGCCAGTATGAAAGGTATAAATGGTGGCAGATTACACGAGAAGTAGTGAGGGAGCGATAGCAAATACAGAGGCGAAAAAAAACCTGCGCATCCGCGCAGGTTGGTGCAAGAGAAGAGTACGAAAACGTACTAAGAATTCTCACCAATCAATACCTCTGGGATCTTGATTGTGGTCTCTGGCGGTACGCTTCGCCAGTGGGAAAACGCAAGGGAATGAGCCGAAGTGCAACCAGGTGTGAATATTCTCTGTTGCTGTTACAGGTTGAACTTACAGGCAAAAAAAAACCTGCGTAAAACGCAGGTTGGTGTAAATCGTGTTAATCAACCGAAGCTGATTCCACCTATCAATACCTCTGGGATCTCGACTCTAGCAATTCACGGCGCATCGTTGCTAACGGACAATCGCAACAGCCTGAGGCAAAGTGTAACTAAAGGTTCAGATTGACATTATTCAGACATGACTGGCCGTGTAACGATTACACCGCGAGGGATGTTCTGCATCACGTTTGCAGAGGACGCCCACCCGGTCCCCTTGAATGCGCGCCGCTTTTCCGCAACACTAGTTAGTGTGTAAACGCTTACCCCTATAAGAAGGTATTGAATGGCGACAATTAAGGATGTGGCTCGTCTGGCGGGTGTTTCCGTCGCGACCGTCTCCCGCGTGATCAACAACTCCCCTAAAGCCAGTGATGCATCGCGCCAGGCCGTGCAGGACGCCATGGAAAACCTGAATTATCACCCTAACGCCAACGCGCGTGCCCTTGCCCAGCAGTCAACAGAAACCATCGGGCTGGTGGTCGGGGATGTGTCCGATCCGTTTTTCGGCGCGATGGTCAAAGCCGTAGAACAGGTCTCTTATCACACCGGTAATTTTCTGCTGATTGGTAATGGCTACCACAATGAACAAAAAGAGCGCCAGGCCATTGAGCAACTGATTCGTCATCGCTGTGCGGCGCTGGTGGTACACGCCAAAATGATCCCCGATGCCGAGCTGATTCACCTGATGAAACAAATGCCGGGGATGGTGATGATCAACCGTATTATTCCCGGTTTTGAAACCCGCTGCGTGGCGCTTGACGACCGTTACGGCGCATGGCTGGCAACCCGTCATCTGATCCAACAGGGCCATACCCGTATCGGTTATCTGTGCTCCAATCACCCGATTTCCGATGCGGAAGATCGCCTTCAGGGCTATTACGACGCGCTGCGCGAAGCCGGTCTGCCCTGCAACGATCGCCTTGTGGCGTACGGTGAACCGGATGAGAGCGGCGGCGAGCAGGCGATGACCGAGTTGCTGGGACGCGGGCGGAATTTCACCGCCGTGGCCAGCTATAATGATTCCATGGCCGCAGGCGCAATGGGCGTGTTAAACGATAACGGGATTGACGTGCCGGCAGAAATTTCGCTGATTGGCTTTGATGATGTGCTGGTGTCGCGCTACGTGCGCCCTCGCCTGACCACCGTGCGTTACCCGATTGTAACCATGGCCACGCAGGCGGCAGAACTGGCGTTAGCGCTGGCCGAGCATCGCCCGCCGCCGGAAATTACTCACCTGTTCAGCCCAACCTTAGTGCGCCGTCACTCGGTGGTTTCGCCCGCTGAAGCCGCGAGCGAACAGCGATAGAGATGGACGGTTTTATCCGGGTATTCCAGCGCATCGCCGATGTAGTGCCAGCCGTAACGTTCGTAGAAGTCGCGGCAGGCAGACCAGAGATGCAGTTCATGATACCCGGCGCGTCGCGCATAGCCCTTCACATGCTCCTGAAGTTTTCCCGCCAGCCCTTTTCCCCGGGCGGCTTCATCGACATACAGCGCAGCCAGCCATGGATGAAGATCCTGCCGGGAAATTAAATCGCAGCGCCACAGCCCAACGGTGCCCAGCAGCCGATCGTTCTCAACGGCAATAAAGGTGAGCGGTAACGCGCCCGGCGTCAGGCTGTGCTCGACGATGCTCTGGAAAAAGGTGCGCGGCACTCCTTCACCAAACGCTTCCCAGATCCAGTCGATTACCTGCTCTGTAAACTGCGGCGCAGCGTAAAGCGGCAGGATCTTCACACCAGCTTCCCCTGGAAAAGGGGAACCGATTCGAAGAGATAGCCGTCAAAATCTGGCGCGTCTTCGTCTGACAGCTCAAGCAGGCTCTTTTTAACGTTCTCAAGATGCTGGAACATGGCCTGCCAGGCCCCCATCACGTCGCGGCGGCGGAGCGCAGCGAGAATGGTTTGCCTGTCGCCGAGCCACTTCAGGCGCCAGGCGCGGCTGGCGATGTGGCCGTTAAACTGCTGCCACAGCGGGCTGCTGTCCATGTGATGCCAGACGCTCTCAACCGTCGCCAGCAGCATCTGGTTTTGGGTGGCCCCCGCCAGCACCAGGTGGAACATTTTATTGTTGTCCTGGCTGCGATCGTCGATGGCAATCGCCCGCTGCTCCTGCTCGATGATGCGGCGCAGGTTGTCGATGTCCGCGCGGGTTGCCATTTTTGCGGCAAAGGCAGCAATGTTGCTTTCAAGCAGCTGACGCGCCTGGAGTATTTCAAACGGGCCAACGTCACTGTTCAGAAAGCGCTCTTCCTCGTTTTCATGCTCCTCCGGAATGCGCATCACATAAACGCCAGACCCCTGGCGAATATCCACCGTCCCCTGAAGCTCAAGCATCAGCAGCGCCTCGCGCACGATGGTGCGGCTCACACCATACGTCTCGGCGATGTTGCGCTCCGGCGGCAGGCGCGATCCCACGGGATAATGCCCCTGGATAATTTGCGCACGTAAATCCTCGCCAATTTCCTGGTACTGTTTTTTTTCCGGCAGGATGACAGCCTTATCCACGTTTTCACCTGTGTTTTTCAGTTAATGCGCGGGCCGGACGTCCTTCCGGCCAGTTTGTGCACTATTTTACCAGAAGGCTTACTTCCATTCATCGTCAACGCTCAGCGTGAGTACGCGCGTCTCGCGCAGCTGGCGGAACCAGGAGGCCGATGCCTTTGCCCGCCGGGCGCGATGGTTCTCAAGGTCGATTTCAATGAGCCCGTAGCGGTTTTTAAACGCATTCATCGGCGAGACGTTGTCGGTGAAGGCCCACAGCATATAGCCGTGGCAGTTCACGCCTTCCTCGCGCGCCAGCAGCGTGTAGTAGAGATGTTCGCTGATAAACGCGATGCGGTATGCGTCATCAATAATACCGTCGCGGTTGCGGAACTGCGCTTCGTTCTCAACGCCCATCCCGCTCTCCGCCACGAACCAGTCGATATTGCGGTAGTCCTGTTTGATCCGCATCGCCATGTCGTAGATGATGCGCGGATAAATTTCCCACCCGCGGGAAGGGTTCATTCTGCGCCCGGGCAGTTCGAACGGCTCGTAGTAGTACGCCGGGTGGAACGGCGTCTCCGGGTGCCAGGCGCGGGACGGGGCTTTTACCCGGTGCGGGTAATAGAGGTTGATCCCCAGCTCGTCAACGGTGTTGTCGGCAATCAGCGCCAGCTCGTCAGCCGTGTAGTCCCACTGCACCTGATGCTGCGCCAGCAGGGTCAAGAGCGCCTGGGGATAACGCCCGTGCACCAGCGGATCGAGAAACACGCGGTTATAGAACAGATCGTACATCTCTGCCGCCCGCAGGTCATGCGGCGCGCGCGAGCGCGGGTAGGTCACCTCCGGGTTGAGAATACAGCCCACCGTGCCGTCATAGCCCTTCTCACGGAACAGCTTCACCACTTTTGCCGTCGCCAGAATCTTATGGTGGTTCCACTGCATCCAGGTACTGGTGTTCTGCTCATAGGGCCAGCGCAGCGCGTCGAGGTAGACGCGCGTCTGGACCACAATCGGCTCGTTGAAGGTAAACCAGCGGGTAACGTTGCCGTGAAAGCGCTCAAACACCTTTTCCGCGTAACGCACAAACAGCTCGACGACGTGCTTCGACGCCCAGCCGCCGTAGGTCTCCAGCAGCACGCCCGGCAGCTCGTAGTGTTCCAGGCAAATCATCGGCTCAATGCCCTGACGGTGCATTTCATCGAACAGCGCGTCGTAGTACGCGGCGTACTCCTCGTCTACCGTCGCATTTTCATAGTCGGTTAAAAAGCGTGACCAGTTGATGGAGGTACGATAGTGCGTCAGGCCCGCCTGCTTCATCAGCGCCACGTCTTCGCGGAAGCGATTGATAAAATCGGTGGCCACCGCCGGGCCATAGCCGTTGTGCCAGACGTGACGATCGTTCTTGTACCAGAGATCGAGCCACGAATCCTGCCCCGGCTTTTTGCCGCTCCAGCCCTCGGTCTGCCAGGCCGATGCCGCCGCGCCCAGAATAAAGTCCTGCGGTATGGCTATCTGTTTTGTGCTCATCATATCCTCATGCGTTATCGGTGGCTTGTTGCAGCGCGGCCTGCTCTGCGCGGCGCGAGGCAATTTTCACAAACGGCAGATAGATAATCACCGCGGTCACGATGCAGATAAACTGGGTGATCACCGCCCCCATGGAGCCTGCGGTGGACAGCCAGGCGTTGATCAGCGGCGGCGTGGTCCAGGGCACCATCACCACGGCTTTACCGGCAAACCCTGCCACGGTGGCAAAGTAGCCAATGGAGCCCGTCACCAGCGGCGTGATGATGAACGGGATAGCAAGGATCGGGTTGAGCATGATTGGCATACCGAAGATCACCGGCTCGTTGATGTTAAAAATGCCTGGCCCGATGGACAGCTTGGCGATCTCCTTCATCTCTTTACGTTTGTTGGCAATCATCACCGCGATCAGCAGGCCGATGGTCAGGCCGGAACCGCCGATGCTCATATAGACATCCCAGAACGGCATGGTGATGATGTTCGGTACCTCTTTACCCTGCTCGAACGCGCTCATGTTGACGGTGATCGCCCCCAGCAGCAGCGGCTCGCGGATCGGCTTGATCATCTGGTTGCCGTGGATCCCAATCACCCAGAACAGCTGGGCGACAAACATCAGCAGCAGGATCCCCGGCAGGCTTTGCACCACCCGCTCCAGAGGCTGTTGCACCACCTGGTAAACCGCGTCGTAGAGATACATACCGGTAACCTGATGGAAAACGAAGCCAAAGGTCGCAATGGCGGTGGTGGTGATAATGGCCGGGATCAGCGCGGAGAACGACGCGGCGACGTTTGGCGGCACCGTGTCCGGCATCCTGATTTTCAGTCCTTTACGGTTTTCCAGCCAGCAGTAGATCTCCACCGACAGGATGGCGATAAACATGCCGAGGAACAGGCTGCGGGTATCGGAGAACTGGCGCAGCAGCACGTCTTTCACCACGTGCATCTCGCCGTCCACCAGCATTTCCACCGTCGTCGGCGTCACGCAGATAAAGCAGATCACCGCCAGCAGGCCGGGGAACAGGGACTTTATGCCGTTAATACGCCCCAGCTCAATGCCGATTAAAAACACCGCGCCGATGTTAAGGAAGTTCAGCGTGGCATAGTTAAGCGCGCTGGTGATCGGCTTTAACGCCGCAAGAAACGCCAGCGACTGAAAGCTCGCCAGGCCGTTTTTCGGATCCAGCACCATATTGGAGATCAGTACCGAGAACGCCCCCACAATGATGACCGGCATTAAGGTAATAAACGCAGACTTGATCGCCTGGATATAGCGATAGCTGTTGAAGGTGGTGGCAAAACTGCCCAGAGCGTCGATCAGTTTTTCCTGAAATGCCATAGGGTAATACCTCAGTAAAAGGGCTTTTATTGAATAAGATGTACAGCCGGATACTATTGGTATGCCAAAAATAGCGTCAGCAGCCGCTTTGTTCTGTGATTAAGCTCTCAACGACGCCAGAGGTATTCCAGATAGCGATTTATCACCATTTTGGTATACCAATGGCAGGTATTTATTCCGCGGGTGAAGATCGTTACCGAAAAGCGTGATCGTTATGGGGTTTTGCCCTCCCCACGTCGCTTATGCGCCGGATGGTCTGTGTTAAACTGCAAACCATTACGTGGAAACAGGAATTTCGAATGGCAACAATGCTGGATGTCTCACTGCGTGCGGGCGTGTCGAAGGCCACCGTTTCGCGCGTGCTGAACGGCACAGGTCAGGTTAAAGAGAGCACGCGTCAGCAGGTATTTCGCGCGATGGAGGAGCTGGGCTATCGTCCGAACTTTCTCGCGCGTTCGCTGGCTAACCAGACCAGCAACAGCATTGGTCTGGTCGTCTCGACCTTCGACGGTTTTTACTTCGGACGTTTGCTACAGCAGGCGTCGCGGCAGACCGAAACGCACGGTAAACAGCTGATTGTCACCGACGGCCACGATGCACCCGAACAGGAAGAACAGGCGGTGCAGATGCTCGCCGACCGCAAATGCGACGCCATCGTGCTGTACACGCGTTACATGAGCGAAAAGACGATCCTGAAGCTGATCAACAGCGTGCAGACGCCGCTGGTGATCATTAACCGTGAAGTGAGCCAGGCGGCGGATCGCTGCGTTTTCTTTGAACAGCAGGACGCGGCCTTCAAAGCGGTGGATTACCTGATAAGCCAGGGCCATCGGGAGATCGCCTGTATCACCGTCCCGATCCACACGCCAACGGGTAAAGCGCGGCTGATGGGCTACCGTAAGGCGCTGGAGAAGCACGGTATTCGTCTCGACGAGCGGCGGATTAAATACGGCGATGCCGGCATGACGCGGGGTTACGAGCTGTGCAAAGAGCTGATTGCGGAAAAGACGCCGTTCAGCGCCCTGTTTGCCTGTAACGATGATATGGCCCTGGGCGCCTCCAAAGCATTACACCAGGCTGGGCTGAAGATCCCGCAGGATATTTCGCTGTTTGGTTTTGACGATGCCCCCAGCGCAAAGTGGCTGGAGCCTGCCCTGTCGTCGGTGTATCTGCCGATCGATAACATGATCGTCACGGCCATCGACCAGGCGATCCGGCTGGCAAAAAACCAGCCGGTTGAGGCGATCCCGCCGTTCACCGGCACGCTGGTCTTACGCGATTCGGTGACAACGGGACCCTGGTTTAATCAGACCAGCTCTAACGCCAGCAGCTCCTGAATGGTCTGGCGACGGCGAATCAGCCGCGCCACGCCGTTATCAAACAGCACTTCCGGCAGCAGCGGGCGGCTGTTGTAGTTTGAAGACATCGACGCCCCGTACGCACCGGTATCATGCAGCACCAGATAATCTCCCGGTTTTACCTCTGGCAGCGAACGGGTTTCGACTTTCCCGCCTTCCTGCTGAGTAAACACGTCGCCGGATTCGCACAGCGGGCCGGCAACCACGGTGTCGATGCGCGGCGCGTTGACCAGATCGCGGCCATCGGCAGCCAGCGCCGTGATGTGGTGATAGCTACCGTACATGGACGGACGCATCAGGTCGTTAAAGCCAGCATCAATCAGCACAAAATGACGGCTTCCCATCTCCTTCACGCTACGCACCTGCGCCACCAGCACACCGGCTTCGGCGACCAGGAAACGACCCGGCTCAATCTCCAGCTTCACCGCGTGGCCCAGATGGGCGGCGATGCTGTCGCGGGCGGCGCTCCACAGCCCGTAGTAATGATCCGTGTCGATCGCCTCTTCTCCTTCACGATAGGGAATGGACAACCCGCCGCCGGCGGAGATCGCCTCCAGATCCTGACCAAAATCGATCACCTGACGCACCATGGCGCCACAGACCTGCTCAAGGTGACCGTAATCCACGCCGGACCCAATGTGCATGTGAATACCCACCAGCTTAAGATCGTAGCGTTGTAAAACTTCCAGCGCCGCAGGCATATCGGCATACCAGATCCCGTGCTTGCTGTTTTCGCCCCCGGTGTTGGTTTTCTGGCTGTGACCGTGACCAAATCCAGGGTTGATGCGCAGCCAGACGCGATGGCCAGGAGAGACCTGCCCAAGCTGCTCCAGCATATCCACCGAACCGGCATTGACCGGGATTTGCAGCTCGTGCACGCGCGCCAGAGTGGCGTCGTCAATCAGGTCGGCGGTAAAGACGATCGCGTCGCTATCGGCTTTGGGATCAAACCCCGCCGCCAGCGCACGTTCGATTTCACCCAGCGATACGGAGTCAACCTTTACGCCCTGCTCGCGCATCAGGCGCAGGATGTGAATATTGGAGCAGGCCTTCTGCGCGAAACGCACCACGTCAAACTGATGCAGCGCGGCGATCTTCTCGCGGACGATCTGCGCATCGTAGACCCACACCGGACAGCCGAATTCGGCAGGCAGGCGCAGCAGGTTATCGGCGTTCAAATCGGTTTCGGTCTGGTTGAGCGGGCGTGGCATGGTCGTCTCCGGAAATCTGTTTTTTATTATTACGCCATAGCCTGAAGAGAATAAAAAATATCGTTTTATGGTGAGTCTATGCAAAAATGATATGGATAACGCTCAGACATCAGGTGCCCTATGCCCGCCGTTAACCTACGCCATATCGAGATTTTTCATGCGGTGATGACCACCGGCAATCTCACTGAAGCCGCGCAGATGCTGCACACCTCGCAGCCCACGGTCAGCCGCGAGCTGGCGCGCTTTGAGAAAGTGCTGGGGCTGAAGCTGTTTGAACGCGCGCGCGGCAGGCTGCATCCGACGGTGCAGGGGTTACGTCTGTTTGAGGAAGTTCAGCGCTCCTGGTACGGCCTGGACAGGATCGTGAGCGCGGCGGAGAGCCTGAGGGAGTTTCGCCAGGGCGAGCTGTCTATCGTCTGCCTGCCGGTCTTTTCCCAGTCATTTCTGCCGGTGCTGTTACAGCCGTTTCTGGCCCGCTATCCGGAAGTCAGCCTGACCATCGTGCCGCAGGAGTCGCCGCTGCTGGAGGAGTGGCTTTCGGCCCAGCGCCACGATTTGGGCCTGACCGAAACCCTCGTGACGCCCGCGGGCACGGAGCGCACGGAGCTGCTCTCGCTGGATGAGGTCTGCGTGTTGCCTGTCGGCCATCCGCTTAGCCACAAAGCGGTGCTGACGCCGGCGGATTTCCACGGCGAAAACTATATCAGCCTGTCGCAGACCGACAGCTACCGGCAGCTTCTGGACGGCCTGTTTGCCGAACATCAGGTGAAGCGGCGGCTGGTGGTGGAAACGCACAGCGCGGCATCGATTTGCGCGATGGTGCGCGCGGGCGTCGGTATTTCGGTGGTGAACCCGCTCACGGCGATGGATTACGCCAGCAGCGGAGTGGTCCTGCGCCGGTTTAGCGTTTCCGTTCCCTTTAACGTGAGCCTGATCCGCCCCCTGCACCGCCCCGCCTCAGCGCTGGTGGATGCGTTCAGTGAACACCTGATTGCGCACGCGCGTCAGGTGGCGCTTCGCTTACCTGACCTGCAAAAACCCTTATGACAGCATAAACTCCACCGCATCGGCTGCGTGAAGCGCGGCGGTATCAAATACCGGTATCGGGCTTTGGTCCGCCGGCACCAGCAGGCCAATTTCGGTACAGCCGAAAATTACCCCTTCCGCCCCCTGCTGGGCCAGTTTCTCAATTACGCTGACGTACCAGGCGCGAGAAGATTCGCTGAAGGTACCGAGGCAGAGCTCATCAAAAATAATCTGATTAATGCGTGCCCGGTCAGCCTCCTCCGGGATCAGGCTTTCAATCCCGAACTGACTGCTCAGCCGCCCGCGGTAAAAGTCCTGCTCCATGGTGTATCGCGTCCCCAGCAGCGCCACGCGCGTCATGCCGGCAGCACGTATGGCTCGCCCGGTGGCATCCGCGATATGTAAAAACGGCAGCGAGCAGCGGTCTTCAATATGCGACGCCACCTTATGCATGGTATTGGTACACAGCAGAATACCCTGCGCCCCCGCACGCTCCAGCCCAAGCGCGGCATCCGCCAGCATCTGCCCGGCTTTATCCCACTCCCCGCTCGACTGGCAGGCTTCGATTTCATGAAAATCCACGCTGTGCAGCAGCAGGCTGGCCGAATGCAGACCGCCCAGACGCTGTTTGACGCCTTCATTAATCAGGCGGTAGTACGGGATCGTTGATTCCCAGCTCATGCCCCCTAACAGACCGATCGTTTTCATTTTTCCTCCTGTGCGTTTCACCCAGTGAAGCAAACTTGTGATCGCCTTTCCAGTTATTTGGCTAATCGTTTCCTTTTATGCGTGGGTGAGATAAGTTAAATGAAACATTATTTCATTACATGACAGGGCGAAAATATGTTTATTTTCCATAAAGAGACCACGCTTGACGATCTGGGTAATGGCGTGACGCGCCGTATTCTGGCGCACGACGGCAGGATGATGGCGGTGGAAGTGAATTTTGAGCAAGGGGCGATTGGCCCGATGCATAACCACCCGCATGAGCAGCTCACCTACGTTCTCTCGGGCGAATTTGAATTTACGATTGGGGAAGAGAAGCATGTGGTGACGGCGGGCGACACTCTCTACAAAGCGCCGCACGTAATGCACGGCTGCATCTGCCTGAAACCCGGTACGTTGCTGGATACGTTTACGCCGGTACGCGAAGATTTCCTGAAATAAAAAAAGGCGCTCATTTGAGCGCCTTTTTTGATGTTACTCCGTCACCGGCTCAGGAAGCTGTTCCGGCAGCGGGTTGCGGGAGCTCATCGCCTCGCGCAGCAGCACGCTGCCACAGGCAAACAGTCCGCCCAGAACACACGCCAGCAGCACGATCAGGGCTTTGCCCGGACCATCTTTTTTCACCGGCATAGAAGGAGAAAGCTGGTATTTGAATGGCTCCAGGCTCACATCTTCGAACGAGAGTTTTTGCAGCTGTGCCAGATAGTATTCGCGGTTCTGGAAATCGGCGTTCAGCTCAGAAACGTCCTTCAGATTTTTTTCAATCTGCAACTTCTGCGCAATCCCGTCCGCGCCGAGCGCAACGGAGTAATCCGGATCGTCTTTCACTGCCTGTCCATTGCTGTAGACCGGCTTTTTGATCCCTGCCGCGTTCGCCACTTCCAGCGAGTAGTTGAGGCGTTGCAGGTTGGTATTGTGGATATTGGTCAGACGGACCCGATCCAACTCCAGCTGCTGTTGAACCGTTTTGGTTCTCAGGATCAGCTGATCGCGGATGTTTTGCATCGTCTCCTGCTCGACGATGCGGGAGATGTACTGAATATAGCCGTTCAGCACTTTCTGCGCGTCCTCTGCCGTTGGGGCCGTGAAGCTTAACGTCCAGGAGAGGTACGGTGCTTTATCGGCATTCTTTTCCTGGGTGTTATCAATGGCCTTCATCTTTTCGGCAATATTTACCACCGCGCGGTGCAGCTCCAGCGGGTCAACCTCGGCGCCATCGAGCTGAGCCATCACGTAAGGCGAGCTCTTCATGTACTCTTCAAGCAGGGACTGGGACTGAAACTTTTTGATAAACAGATTAAACACATCCGCACGGGTGACTTTCACATCCACATCAAGCACCTGTAGCGCCACCATCATCTGGCGCAGCGAGCTCCACTGCGTCTGTTCCGCTGGCGTAATGACCGCTTTACTGGTCCACTTTTGCGGTATCAGGAAGGCGATTGCCAGGCCGACCAGTGCAAATGCGAACACAATGGTGACGATGCGTTTTTTTGCTGCCAGCAGGACGTCCAGCAGACCCAGAAGATCTATTTCTTTAGCGCTGACCGCCGGGGGAGCATATTGAGGAAAGTTGAGATCCGTATGTTGTTTGAAATCCATCGCTGACATAACTGTTCTTCTTTTAGGGATGCAGTGAAATTCTGCCTGACTGGTTCCGGTGTAACAAATCATACAAGAATGTAAGAATTATCTGAATGCCGAATTGATACATCTGTAGACCTGCTATCAGATCTGGTAGTTAGCCACGCTGCGTGACTATCGTTATTCCCGCTCCCGATTTTGCGTCTTATCCCCTCGTCAGTGCCCGCGGCGATCGTCCGTGAAAAGTCAAAAATGCCACCTCCCTCACTATATTGAAACAGCGTTTCGACGCCGATCACATTTCCACCATTAAGCGCATGACGCAGAAATAAATCGCAATAATATAAAATAAAACGATGTTTTAGTATCCAAGAACGCCGGTTCAGCTCTTTTAAAACCCAAAGCGTTCCCAGCAATAACGAAAAAGAAAAAACGTTAAAAAACAATCTACTGTTTTGCCACCACCAGACATTGCACCCTGAATTTCATCTCTCATGCCGCGCAGTGCGGGCCTGGGAAAATGTAACAAAGCTGATTCCGTATTAAACCATTGATTGCCAGGTAGGTATGTATGAATGAAAACAAGCTGCTGGGGCTCGCATGGATATCACCCTACATCATCGGGTTGATACTCTTTACGGCATTCCCCTTCGTCTCGTCGTTTTTCCTCAGCTTTACGGATTACGATTTGATGAGCCCGCCGGTGTTTAACGGCATCGAAAACTATCGCTATATGTTTACCGAAGACACGCTCTTCTGGAAATCCATGGGCGTGACCTTTGCCTACGTATTTCTGACCATCCCGTTGAAGCTCGCCTTTGCATTAGGGATTGCCTTTGTCCTGAACTTTAAATTACGCGGCATCGGATTTTTCCGGACGGCCTACTATATTCCGTCGATCCTCGGCAGTTCCGTCGCCATTGCCGTCTTGTGGCGCGCCTTATTTGCGATCGATGGCCTGCTGAACAGCTTTATCGGCGTATTGGGTTTTGACCCGGTGAACTGGCTGGGAGAACCGTCGCTGGCGCTGATGTCCGTTACCCTGCTGCGCGTCTGGCAGTTCGGTTCCGCGATGGTTATCTTCCTGGCCGCGCTGCAAAACGTACCGCAGTCCCAGTATGAAGCGGCGATGATCGACGGCGCGTCTAAATGGCAAATGTTCATGAAAGTGACCGTGCCGCTGATTACGCCGGTGATCTTCTTCAACTTCATCATGCAGACCACGCAGGCGTTCCAGGAATTTACCGGGCCGTACGTGATCACCGGCGGCGGGCCGACCTACTCCACCTACCTGTTCTCGCTCTACATCTACGACACCGCGTTCAAGTACTTCGATATGGGCTACGGGGCGGCGCTGGCGTGGGTGCTATTCCTGGTGGTGGCCGTCTTCGCCGGCATCGCCTTTAAGTCGTCGAAATACTGGGTGTTCTACTCCGCCGATAAAGGGGGCAAAAATGGCTGATATTCAACAATTTTCCACGGCAAGAAGCGTTGCGGAGCGCGAAGTGGCCCGCACGCTGCGCAGAGAGAAAATCAACGCCACCGTTCGCTACGCGATCCTGCTGTTTGTCGGCCTGCTGATGCTTTACCCGCTGGTATGGATGTTCTCGGCGTCGTTCAAACCGAACCACGAGATCTTCACCACCCTGAGCCTGTGGCCCGCCCACGCCACCTGGGATGGCTTCGTCAACGGCTGGAAAACCGGCACCGAGTACACCTTCGGCCATTACATGCTGAATACCTTTAAGTACGTCATTCCGAAGGTGATCCTGACCATTATCTCCTCCACCATCGTGGCGTACGGCTTTGCCCGCTTCGAAATCCCGTGGAAGAAGTTCTGGTTCGCCACGCTCATCACCACCATGCTGCTGCCCAGCACCGTGCTGCTGATCCCGCAGTACCTGATGTTCCGTGAGATGGGCATGCTGAACAGCTACATGCCGCTGTACCTGCCGCTGGCCTTCGCCACGCAGGGGTTCTTTGTTTTCATGCTGATCCAGTTCCTGCGCGGCGTCCCCCGTGACATGGAAGAGGCGGCGCAAATCGACGGCTGTAACTCCATTCAGGTGTTGTGGTACGTGGTGGTGCCGATCCTGAAGCCGGCCATTATCTCCGTCGCCCTGTTCCAGTTTATGTGGTCCATGAACGACTTTATCGGGCCGCTGATTTACGTCTACAGCGTGGATAAATACCCCATCGCACTGGCGCTGAAAATGTCCATCGACGTCACCGAAGGCGCCCCGTGGAACGAAATTCTGGCAATGGCGAGCATCTCCATTCTGCCATCCATCATTGTCTTCTTCCTGGCACAGCGCTACTTCGTACAGGGCGTCACCAGCAGCGGAATTAAAGGTTAAGAGGGAAATACCATGGCTGAAGTCATTTTTAACAAGCTGGAAAAGGTCTACTCCAACGGTTTTAAAGCGGTACACGCTATCGATCTGAAAATCGTCGAAGGGGAATTCATGGTGATCGTCGGGCCATCCGGCTGCGCCAAATCCACTACCCTGCGCATGCTGGCGGGGCTGGAAACCATCAGCGGCGGCGAGGTGCGCATCGGCGACCGGATCGTGAACAACCTCGCGCCGAAGGAGCGCGGTATTGCAATGGTGTTCCAGAACTACGCCCTCTATCCGCACATGACGGTGCGCGAGAATCTGGCCTTTGGCCTCAAGCTGAGCAAGCTGCCGAAAGATCAGATTGAGTCTCAGGTGAATGAAGCCGCCAAAATTCTTGAGCTGGAAGAGCTGCTCGACCGTCTGCCGCGCCAGCTTTCCGGCGGCCAGGCGCAGCGCGTAGCGGTAGGCCGTGCGATTGTGAAAAAGCCGGACGTGTTCCTGTTCGATGAGCCGCTTTCAAACCTCGACGCCAAGCTGCGCGCCTCAATGCGCATTCGTATTTCCGACCTGCACAAGCAGCTGAAGAAGTCCGGAAAACCGGCCACCACCGTTTATGTGACCCACGACCAGACCGAAGCGATGACCATGGGCGACCGCATCTGCGTGATGAAGCTCGGTCACATCATGCAGGTGGATACGCCGGACAACCTCTACCACAAACCGAAGAACATGTTCGTGGCGGGCTTTATCGGCGCGCCGGAGATGAATATTCGCAGGAGCGTGCTGATCGAAAAAGCGGGCCAGCTGCACATCGCCATCGGCAATGAAACCATGCCGCTGAACGCGGAGAAGCAGGAGAAAGTCGCCACTTATGCAGGTCAGGAGATTTTTTACGGCGTGCGCCCGGAGTTTGTCTCGCTTTCAGACGCGCCATTCCCGAACGGCGGCTGTAGCGGGGAGATGGTGCGCGTTGAGAATATGGGCCACGAATTCTTTGTGTACCTGAAAGTCGCGGACTACGAACTGACCGCCAGGATCCCGTCCGATGAAGCCAAGCCAATGATTGATAAGGGGCTTCATCGTAAGGTGTATTTCACGTTTGATATGAACAAATGTCATATTTTTGACGCAAAAACCGAACAGAACCTCTCTCTCTGATGGAGTGATAAAAATGAAAAAAGTGCTTTTAAGCGCAGCAATCTCCGCGACCCTGGGCCTGACCGCTTTGCCATCGATGGCGCAGAATGTGGATTTACGGATGTCCTGGTGGGGCGGCAATGGCCGTCACCAGGTTACCCTGAAAGCGCTGGAAGAGTTCCATAAACAGAACCCGGACATCAACGTGAAGGCGGAATACACCGGCTGGGACGGTCACCTCTCCCGTCTGACCACCCAGATTGCGGGCGGCACCGAGCCGGACGTAATGCAGACGAACTGGAACTGGCTGCCGATCTTCTCCAAAACCGGTGACGGCTTCTACGATCTGAACAAGATGAAGGACGTGATCGACTTAACCCAGTTCGATCCTAAAGAGCTGCAAACCACCACCGTGGACGGCAAGCTGAACGGCATTCCGATTTCAGTGACGGCGCGCGTGTTCTACTTCAATGACGAGACCTGGAAAAAAGCGGGTATTGCCTACCCGAAAACCTGGGATGAGCTGATGGCGGCCGGTAAAACCTTCGAGAGCAAGCTCGGCAAGCAATATTATCCGGTCATCCTGGAGCACCAGGATACGCTGGCGCTGCTGAACTCGTACATGATCCAGAAGTACAACGTTCCTGCGGTGGATGAGAAAACCAAAAAGTTCAGCTACACGAAAGAACAGTGGGTGGAGTTCTTCCAGACCTACAAAAAGCTGATCGACAGCCACGTCATGCCGGACACCAAATACTATGCCTCGTTCGGTAAGAGCAACATGTATGAGATGAAGCCGTGGATCCAGGGTGAATGGGGCGGCACCTACATGTGGAACTCCACTATTAACAAATATTCCGACAACCTGAAGCCGCCTGCAAAACTGGAACTGGGCAGCTATCCGATGCTGCCGGGCGCCACCGACGCGGGCCTGTTCTTCAAGCCAGCCCAGATGCTGTCGATCGGTAAATCGACCAAAAACCCGGAAGCAGCGGCGAAGCTGATTAACTTCCTGCTCAACAGCAAAGAGGGGGTCGATACGCTGGGCCTGGAGCGCGGCGTGCCGCTGAGCAAAGTAGCGGTACAGTATCTGACCGAAGACGGCACCATAAAAGAGGACGACCCTTCCGTGGCGGGCCTGCGTCTGGCGCAGTCGCTGCCGGCGAAACTGACCGTCTCGCCATACTTTGACGATCCGCAGATTGTGGCGCAGTTCGGTACCTCTTTGCAGTATATCGACTACGGCCAGAAAACCGTGGAAGAGACGGCCGCCGACTTCCAGCGTCAGGCAGAGCGTATTTTGAGACGTGCGATGCGGTAAACACAAAGCCGGGTAAGCGAAGCGCCACCCGGCAATTTACATTACACGCCGATATTACGTAATTTCTCCCCTTTCATCAGCTTGCGTTCAATATGTTCCAGGGTCACGCCTTTGGTTTCCGGGATCAGCCAGAAGGTCACACCGATAAACGCCACGTTCAGTACCGTATAAAGCCAGAAGGTACCTGCCGCGCCAATTGCATCCAGCAGCGTCAGGAAGGTCGCGCCAATGATCATGTTCGACACCCAGTTAGTGGTGGTGGAACAGGTGATCCCAAAGTCGCGGCATTTCAGCGGCTGAATTTCCGAGCACAGGATCCACACCACCGGCGCGGCGCTCATTGCGTAACCCGCGATGCACATCATGGTCATGCCCACGGAGAGCCAGGAGAGGCCGCTTGACGCCGTGCCGTTATCAAACTGCATCAGGCAGTAGCCGAGGATCAGGGTGCCGAGCGCCATCACGCTAAAGCCAATTTTCAGCGCCGGTTTGCGTCCGGCTTTATCAACGGTGAACACCGCGATAAAGGTCGCGAACATAAAGGTCAGCCCTACCACCAGCGTGGCGATCATCTGCTGTTCGGTCGTGGTAAAACCGGCCATTTTGAAGATGCGCGGGGCGTAATACATGATGATGTTCATCCCCGTAAACTGCTGCATCGCCTGCAACAGCATGCCGAGGAACACCGCGCGGCGCACGTTGCGGTTAGCCTTAAACAGGGACCAGCCGCCCTGCTTCAGCTTCAGGCTTTCGCGGATTTCGTTTAGCTCTTCACGGGCTTTTTCAGACGTGTCACGCAGCATGCGCAGCACCTCTTCCGCCTCCACGTGGCGTCCTTTTTGCGCCAGCCAGCGCGGGCTGTTCGGCAGGAAAATGACTAACACAATCAGCAGCAACGCGGGCAGCGCCAGCACGCCAAGCATTGCCCGCCAGTTACCGCTGTAGCTGAAGTACGTATCCGACAGAAACGCCAGCACGATACCGAGCGTCACCATCAGTTGATACATGCTGATCATCTTCCCGCGCACGTTTTCGCTCGCCATTTCCGAGAGATAAAGCGGCGCGGTGTAGGAGGCGATACCCACCGCGACGCCCAGCAGCACGCGGGACAGCAGCAGCACTTCAACGTTGGTGGCAAACGCCGAGCCAATGGAGCCGGCAACGAACAGGATCGCCCCAACCATCAGGCTGTATTTACGCCCGAGACGGAACGACAGCCAGCCGTTAAAGAGCGCGCCGATGGCCGCGCCCAGCATCATGCTGCTCACCACCCACTCTTGCAGGCGATTACTTAACGTAAAGTGATCGGTAATAAAGGGCAGCGCGCCGGCGATAACGCCGATATCCAGGCCAAACAATAAACCGGCGACGGCAGCCGCAACAGAAACAAACTGGTTCATGCGTCGGGTATCGCGCAACGCAGCGGGCATAAGGGTAGAGTCATTTATTGATGTCATAGTTTCCTGCCTCAACAGCGAAATTCGTTAAGTGAAATTACGAGATACCGGAAGAAAGTGTCAGGTCGGAACTGGTGAAGATATGGATTTTTTCGCTACGACATACCGATCTGTGATGGACATTACAATTTCAAATCAGGGCGATTTATCCTTATTTTTTATTAATTAGTTAATATCTAAGCAATAAATGTGTGATACCCGTCATCCATTCCTTTTCAGTATGGATTTTTCATCTTTAAGGATATGGATAAAGGCAATTTTGGCGTAAAAAAAACCTCCGCCCGAGGGCAGAGGTTCTTTATTCAGGCTGAATTAACGTGCCAGCCAGCCGCCGTCGACGGCAACGGTGTAGCCGTTAATGTAATCCGATGCCGGGGACGCAAGGAATACAACCGGCCCCATCAGATCGCTCGGCAGACCCCAGCGACCCGCTGGAATACGCTCCAGGATTGCCGCGCTGCGCTCTTCATCCGCACGCAGCTGCTGGGTATTGTTGGTGGCCATGTAGCCCGGCGCAATCGCGTTGACGTTGATGTTGTGCTGCGCCCACTCGTTTGCCAGCAGACGGGTCACGCCCATCACCGCGCTCTTCGATGCGGTGTAAGAGGGCACGCGGATGCCGCCCTGGAAGGAGAGCATCGACGCGATATTGATGATTTTGCCGCCTTTACCCTGCGCGATGAAGTGCTTCGCCGCCGCCTGGGACATAAAGAACACGCTCTTGATGTTCAGGTTCATGACGTCGTCCCAGTCCGTTTCGCTGAAGTTAATCGCGTCTTCACGACGGATCAGGCCCGCGTTGTTAACCAGAATATCGATATGACCAAACTCCGCCACCGCGCGATCCAGCAGCTCAGGGATCCCGTCGATTTTGCGCAGGTCAGCGGTCAGGCTCAGGAAACGACGGCCCAGCGCGGTGACGCGCTCGATGGTTTCCGTTGGCTCAACGATGTTAATCCCGACGATATCACAGCCCGCTTCCGCCAGGCCTAACGCCATACCCTGCCCAAGCCCGGTATCACAACCGGAGACAACAGCCACTTTACCTTGCAGAGAAAATGCATCCAGAATCATGTTTGTTCCTTAATCGTTCAGCGCCTGTCACCAACAGGCAGATTTATGCTTAACTGCCTGCGGCTAGCGCAGATCCTTAACAGCGACGTGGTCCATATCATCGAAGACCTGGTTTTCACCGACCATACCCCAGATGAAGGTATAGGCTTTCGTCCCCACGCCAGAGTGGATAGACCAGCTCGGCGAAATGACCGCCTGCTCGTTATGCATAACGATATGGCGCGTCTCCTGCGGCTGTCCCATCATGTGGAACACGCAGGCATCTTCATCCATGTTGAAATAGAAGTAGACTTCCATGCGGCGCTCGTGGGTATGGCACGGCATGGTGTTCCAGAGGTTGCCCGGCGCAAGCTCGGTCAGCCCCATGCTCAACTGGCAGGTTTCCAGCACGTCCGGAACGAAGTATTTGTTGATGGTGCGACGGTTGCTGGTGAGGTTATCGCCAAGGGTCACCGGGGAAACGTCCGCAGGCGTCACTTTTTTGGTTGGGTAGTGGGTGTGTGCCGGGGCGCAGTTGTAGTAGAACTTCGCCGGTTTGCTGGCGTCGACGCTGGCAAAGACCACTTCTTTTGCGCCTTTACCGACGTACAGCGCGTCGCGGTGGCCGATCTCGTAGCACTGGCCATCGACGGTAATGGTGCCCGCCCCGCCGATGTTAATCACGCCCAGCTCGCGGCGTTCAAGGAAGTAGCTCACGCCCAGCTGTTTGCCCACTTCACCGCCCACGGAGACGGTGTTCGCCACCGGCATAATCCCGCCCACAATAATGCGGTCAATATGGCTGTAGACCATGGTGTACTTATCGGCTTCGAACACCTGCTCAACTAAAAACTCACCGCGCAGCCCCTGGGTATCCAGCGTTTTTGCGTGCGCGCTGTGGATGCTTTGTCTGACTTCCACATCAACCTCCAGAATGGATCGTGCCCGAAGGCAAAGATAATTAACGAAACAACGTTCCGTTTTCGTGATGAGCACATATTATCCCCTGCCACAGTGGTTTTCAATTGCATTTAAAACATCGTTTCATTTTTTCTGCATGTTTATGCCGGAAATGGTGTTTCGATCACGATAAATCTATCAGGACGGTCTTCTTATCCATGAAACTGATAAATTGCGCTGTCAGTCACACATAATGAAACATTGTTTTGATAATTTAACACCCAGTTTTCAACCCACAATTCGCGTTCAAAGGAGTGCATTATGGCTAAAGGTATGCGGGTCAAGCTGAACTACGAGGTCAGCCGCGATCCGGATACAGGCGTGGAAGTCACCCGCCTGACCCCACCGGAAGTAACCTGTCATCGCAACTACTTTTACCAGAAGTGCTTCTTTAACGATGGCAGCCATCTGCTGTTCGCCGGGGAGTTCGACGGTCACTGGAACTATTACCTGCTGGACCTGAAAAACGCCGAAGCGGTGCAGTTAACTGAAGGTGCGGGGGATAACACCTTTGGCGGCTTCCTCTCCCCGGACGATAAATCCTTCTACTATGTGAAGAACGATCGCACCCTGCTGGAGGTGGATTTACAGACGCTGGCGGAGCGTGAAGTGTACCGCGTCCCGGAAGAGTGGGTCGGCTACGGTACCTGGGTTGCGAACAGCGACTGCACCAGGCTGGTGGGCATTGAAATTGCAAAACGAGACTGGACCCCGCTCAACGACTGGAAACTTTTCCACGATTTTTTCCACAAAGGGCCGCACTGCCGCCTGCTGCGCGTTGATCTGAAAACGGGTGAAAGCACCACCATTCATGACGAGAAGATCTGGCTGGGGCATCCCATTTATCGTCCGTTCGATGACAATACCGTGGCCTTCTGCCATGAAGGGCCGCACGACCTGGTTGACGCCCGCATGTGGCTGGTCAACGAAGACGGCAGCAACGTGCGGAAAGTGAAAACGCACGCGGAAGGTGAAAGCTGTACGCATGAATTTTGGGTGCCGGACGGCTCCGCGCTGATCTACGTCTCTTATCTGAAGGGCCAGCAGGGCCGCACCATCTCCCGCTTCAACCCGGACACCGGCATTAATGAAGCGGTAATGAACATGCCCGCCTGCTCGCACCTGATGAGCAATTTTGACGGCACCCTGCTCGTCGGCGACGGTTCCGGCACGCCTGTCGATGTGAAAGACACCGGCGGCTACACCATTGATAACGATCCTTATCTGTATGCCTTTGAAGTGGCGAAGAAAGCGTTTTTCCGCATCGCCCGTCACGACACCTCCTGGGCTACGGTGGCGAACAGCCGCCAGGTAACCCACCCGCATCCGTCCTTTACGCCGGACGAAAAAGCGGTGCTGTACAGTTCCGATAAAGACGGCAAACCGGCCCTCTATATCGCGAAACTCCCCGAGCAACCTGAAATGTTGCATGCCTGACTTGAGTAAGTGTTTCTGTAACTGGCCTTGCCCTCCGATTCGGAGGGCTTTTTTTTGCGAAGAAGGTGGATTATCAGAGTTGTAGGCCGGGTAAGCGTAAGCGCCACCCGGCGGTTTTTAGCGAAGAAGGTGGATTATCAGAAGGAATACGCTACGCCTGCACGGAAGCGGGTCTGTCGTTCGTCGGTCTCTTTAACCCCCACGTTACCCACCTCAACATACGGCGCCCAGTTTTTATCCCATTTATAGGCCAGCTTGGCGTTATATTCGTTGGAATAATCTTTATTATTATTTCGGGCCATCCCTTCAGCGCTTTTCGCGTAAACATAATTCAGCTCGGTACGCCAGTCACCTAATACCCAACCGACCCACGCATCGCCACGATTAACTTTATCATCGTCCTTATTTGAGCTTGACGGGTAGCGGGTATATTCGTAACGGTAACGCGCGGCGACGTAGAAGCCATTATCGAAGCTATATTGCACATGCAGATTCGGTTTATAAATGGTGCGGCTGTCTGTACTTTCAATCGTAAACGCAGGGGTCAGGGCGATATTGTCCGTCGCTTTCCAGCGCCAGCTAATCTGATCTTCATGACCGTTCCCCACCACGTCGGCAAAAGGCTGATCCGCCTTGTCACCGCCGGATTTCCACTTCGCTTCAACGGAAAAACCGAAGCCATTATCAAAGCGATGCGAGACGGCAACACGGTCGGCATTCGAGCCGCTGTCGATATATTCGTGACGTAGATCGACGGTCACAGCGTGGGCCGCAAACGTGCTGGAAATAAGAGAGGCAAGGACCAGAGATTTTTTAAACATGAATAAACCCTCAATTAAAATATTGTTTCGTTTTTATGAAACTTGAGTTTATTTTTTATGCGCCGTTATTTTAGTGACAAAGATCGAAATTATTTGTTTCATTTTTTTTGGCAAAGATCGACGTGAACCCCATCAACAAAAAAGGCGTATTACGCGTAAATTCCAGGAGTGAGATCACACTAAGCACTTCGCAATGCGAATAATTAACCGCGCAATGAATATTGCGGGCTTAAGAAAGAACGCAAAAGTGTTAAAAAAGAATTCAGCGAGATAAAAAAAACCTCCCGTAGGGAGGCTTGCTGTGTGCAGAGAGGGAAATTACCGTTCAATAGCCAGCGCCACCCCTTGCCCTCCGCCAATGCAGAGGGTTGCAATTCCTTTTCGGGCGTTACGCTTTTTCATTTCGTGGACTAAAGACACCAGAATACGGCAACCAGAAGCGCCAATGGGATGGCCCAGCGCGATCGCCCCGCCGTTAACGTTGACCCGCAGCGGATCCCATTCCAGCATTTTCCCGACCGAGATTGCCTGTGCAGCAAAGGCTTCGTTGACTTCAATCAGATCCACGTCGCTCAGCTGCCAGCCCGCCCGCTCCAGACAGCGGCGCGTGGCATAGACCGGCGCAATCCCCATTAACGCCGGATCAACGCCCACGCTGGCAAACGCCTTGATGCGCGCCAGCACCGGCAGATCCAGCTCCTGGGCTTTGCTTTCACTCATCATCATCACCGCCGCCGCACCGTCGTTGATGGAAGAGGCGTTGCCTGCCGTCACAGAACCCAGCGTTTCGAAGGCGGGATCGAGTTTTGCCAGCCCTTCCGCGCTGGCATCGGTGCGCGGCTGCTCGTCGGTATCAACGATGAGCGCTTCGCCGTTCTGGCGCAGGGTACTGACCGGGACAATTTCATCGCGAAAGCGCCCGGAATCGATCGCCGCGCGCGCTTTTTGCTGCGAGCTGAGGGCATACGCATCCTGAAGCTCGCGGCTGATACCGTATTCCCGCGCCAGGTTCTCCGCCGTCACGCCCATGTGGTAATCGTTAAAGGCATCCCACAGCCCGTCGTGAACCAGGCTGTCGAGCAGCTGGCTGTTTCCGAGCTGCGCGCCGGTCCGGCTGTCGGTCAGCACGTGCGGAGCGCGGCTCATGTTCTCCTGCCCGCCGGCAATGACCACGTCCGCTTCACCGCACTGGATGGCCTGCGTCGCAAGATGGAGCGCCTTCAGACCTGATCCACAGACGTCGTTGATGGTGATCGCCGAAACGGTGTTAGGCAGGCCGCCCTTCAGCGCCGCCTGACGCGCAGGGTTTTGTCCCGCGCCCGCGGTCAGCACCTGGCCCAGGATCACCTCATCAATTTCATGTGCGGCAATCCCGCTGCGTTCCACCAGCGCTTTTACCACCACGCTGCCAAGATCAACCGCAGAGTGACGCGCAAGCGCTCCCTGAAAACAGCCGATAGCCGTACGTAACGCACCCACTATAACGACATCTTTCATCACGACCTCTGTGCAAAATGACATGACGATAGTAGAGGATTGTTATCAACAATTGACGCAAATGTTTAAAATTAGTGAGTTTAGTCACAGGATTAGCGTGCGTCCTGCAAGTACTGGCGCAGCCAGCTTCCGGCGACGCCGGGCGGGGTTCGTTTGTTCCATAACAGATCGATAGCAATCGACCTCGGCCAGCCCGGCACGTTCAGCTGAACCAGCGATTTCGATGCGGCAAATTCATCCACCAGCGCGCAGGGCAATGCGCACCAGCCAAAGCCCTGTACCGCCATGCTCAGTAGTAACAGGTAATTCGGCGCGGACCAGACCGGCCCGCGCGCAAGGGACGCTTCCCGTTCGAGATAGGTACTCAGCCGCAGCTCGCGCCAGCCGTGCAGCTCGTCCGCCTGCGTCTCATGCTGCGCAGCCAGAGGATGTCCGGCAGAGACGTAGATAGCCATCCGCGTTTGCACGGGCAGACGGGTCGCGCCAATATCGGTCGGGTAGCTGTCGCGCGCTTCCGTCAGGCCAATTTGCGCCCGCTCCTTTTGCAGCAGGTCAATTACGTCTTCCTCTTCCCCAATCAGACACTCGAATTCCGTGTGCGGGAAACGCCGGTCGAACTGGCTCATCATCTCTTCCAGCACGGCCGGGTTGAGCGTATCGGAGAGAACAAAGGTAAAACGCGCCTCCGTTTGCGCCGTTAAGGATACGGCCAGCTCGTCGAGGCGCGCGCTGGCGGCGAGGATCGACTGGACATAGCCCAGCACCTGTTCACCCTGGGCGGTTAACACCGGGTGACGCGCCGAACGGTCGAACAGCTCAAACCCCAGGTCAGCTTCAAGGTTGGCGATGGAGGTGCTGATGGTGGACTGGCTTTTGCGCAGCCGTCGGGCCGCAGCGGAAAACGAACCTGCGGCGACGGTTTCAACAAACGCGGTCAGGGCTTCAGGAGAATAACGCATGATGTATCTACTTTATCGATGGATACCATCTTTTATATATCACCTTAAGCGATAAGAATAGGCGCCATTCACGCCCCTGCTGGCGAATTCATGAGGTAACTATGCAACATCAGGATGCACTCCAACGTAAATTGCCGGAGCGGATCTTCCACGCCGTCTGTTTTGAAGGCATTGCTACGGCGATCCTCGCCCCGACGGCCGCGTGGCTCATGCAGCGCTCGGTGCTGGAAATGGGTGGGCTCACCATTATTCTGGCGACCACGGCAATGCTCTGGAACATTATCTACAACTTTGGCTTCGACCGTTTCTGGCCCGTACAGCGGGTGAAGCGCACGGCGAAAGTGCGCGCCCTGCATGCGCTGGGTTTTGAATGCGGCTTTATCGTGATTGGTGTGACCATCGTTGCCGCCGTGCTCGGAGTGACGCTGCTTCAGGCATTCACGCTGGAAATTGGTTTCTTCCTGTTCTTCCTGCCGTACACCATGCTCTACAACTGGGCGTACGACACTCTGCGGGAGAAAATCATCAAGCGCCGCCAGCAGCGACGCGCGCTGGCAAGCGAATGATCCCCGGGCCGGGGGCGTTCTCCGGCCCTTCATCTGCGAAGCAACGGCGACCTCAACGCATAATTATGGTAAATTGCACTCCTTTTTGTTCGTTTTATAGTTGATACGTTGCTCTAATGTCGAAAATTTGGTCAAAAGAAGAGACTCTCTGGAGTTTCGCCCTCTACGGCACTGCCGTGGGCGCAGGAACCCTGTTCTTGCCCATTCAGCTCGGCTCTGCTGGCGCGATTGTCCTGCTGATCACCGCCCTTGTGGCGTATCCCTTAACCTACTGGCCGCACAAGGCGCTGGCGCAGTTCATCCTGTCATCGAAAACGAAAGGCAGCGAAGGGATCACCGGTGCCGTGACCCACTACTACGGTAAAAAGATCGGCAACCTGATCACCACGCTCTATTTTGTGGCCTTTTTTGTGGTGGTGCTGATTTACGCGGTGGCGATAACCAACTCGCTCACTGAGCAGCTGGCGAAACGGATGACGGTGGATACCGGCGTGCGGATGCTGGTGAGCTTTGGCGTGGTGCTGATCCTGAACCTCATCTTCCTGATGGGGCGGCACATTACCATTAAGGTGATGGGATTCCTGGTCTTCCCGCTGATTGCCTATTTCCTGTTTGTCTCGCTGTACCTGACGGGCAGCTGGCAGCCGTCGCTGCTGACCAGCCAGATGGCCGTCGATCGGCACACGCTGCATCAGGTGTGGATTTCCATACCGGTGATGGTTTTCGCCTTTAGCCATACCCCGATTATCTCGACGTTTGCCGTAGACCGTCGCGAGAAATACGGTGAAGAGGCCATGGGTAAATGCAAAAAAATCATGAAAGTGGCGTACCTGATCATCTGCCTTAGCGTGCTGTTCTTTGTCTTCAGCTGCCTGCTTTCAATTCCACCGTCCTATATCGTGGCGGCAAAAGAGGAAGGGGTGACGATCCTGTCCGCGCTGTCGATGATGCCGTCGTCCCCGGCATGGCTGGGCATTTCCGGCATTATCGTGGCGATTATTGCGATGTCGAAATCGTTCCTCGGCACCTATTTTGGCGTGATTGAAGGGGCAACGGAGATTGTGAGGTCGTCGCTGAATCAGGTGGGGGTGAAGAAAAGCCGCGCCTTTAACCGCGCCGTTTCCATTCTTGGCGTGTCGTTGATTACCTTTGCGGTCTGCTGCATCAATCCGAACGCGATCTCGATGATTTACGCCATCAGCGGTCCGCTTATCGCCATGATCCTGTTCATCATGCCGACGCTGTCGACGTACCTGATCCCGTCGCTAAAACCTTACCGCTCCATCGGCAACCTGCTGACGCTGATTGTTGGCGTGCTGTGCGTGTCGGTGATGTTTGTCGGTTGAGTACGTAGTTTTTCCGTTCACCTTACGGTTAGTTGTTAATTTTAACCCCTCGACCTGTGAACGGGATAAGGGGGCCACCGCGGCCCCCTTATCAATCCCCGCGGCCCCGCGGAAAATCGGTGCTTCGCACTGCGCTCACCTCCCGACAGTCTGCCTGCGGTCGGCTCAACTCGACATCCTGTCTCGATTCGCCTCTGGTCGCCATCCATGGCGTCCAGCCCTTGTCATCCAGTCTCCGGCTCGCCGATTTTAGCGGGGACTCAACACCCGTGCCCCATTCAGGCAGTGAAGAAGCTGGAGGAGGCATTTGTCCGGCTGAAAATCGCCGAATCGTTTCCTGGAGGCCGGGGCGACGCGCATGGATGCGCGTCGAGGGCGGCTTTACATGGACGTTACCTCCGCCCGTCCCCGATAAGCCGTAAGGAATAAGATGAGGGCACCGCGAAGCGGCGATTTTCCTGCCGGGAGCCGGGATTGTTAAGGGGGCGGCGGTAGCCCCCTTAACACGTTCACCGCAGCGGGCGTTTTAGATAGCAAAGATGCTGTAGTGAACGGAACAATTCTACTGCTGTACCAAAGAGCATCTTAGCCAGAAAATCACGCCCGAATATCGTCATACTCCCTCGTGTTATCAAATTCATGCTTCGCAAACGGGCACAGCGGGATAATTTTACGGCTCTCGCCGCGCATCTTCTCCACCACTTTTGCCACCAGCTGCTTACCCACACCCTGCCCTTTCAGGCTCGGATCCACATCGGTGTGCTCGATAATACTCAAATGCTCGCCGGTCGGGACAAAGACGATCTCCGCCACCTGATTGCCTTCGGCGTCGTTGACGTAAAACTTGTTATGGCCTTCAAGAATATCCATGGTTCCTCGCTTATTTTTGGCGGTACTTCAGCGCACCGCTCGGGCAGGTATCAATTACGCGTACGACAGTTTCTGCATCCACTTCATCCGGTGCGATCCACGGTTTACGCTTCAGGTCGAACAGCGCCGCGCTGCCGCGCACGCAGTTGCCCGAGTGTTTGCAGATCCCGGTGTTGAAGTAGACATCGATTTTCTCACCGGTGTAGGCCCGGTATCCCGCATCCAGTAGCTCCTGATCCATGACATTGCCTCTGTAATTATTGTGGTGACAAATGCAGCATACCCTCACCCGTTCCGGCTGACCACGTCAAAAACGACGATCGGACACGATGTTATCGACTCGTTATTTCGCTCCTCACTTAAGACTATTCCGAATAAAAAGACGCTGGTCAGCAAGATATATTTTTGCGCTACGTCAATTCTTGTAATAATTCTCGCCGCGTTCACATTAAGATTATTAGCTAAGCGGAATCCTAACGACACAAGTTATTTCCCTCTAAGCAATGGATTTACTTCCGATTTTCAAAAGCCATAACGAAGCGGTATTTTCCCCGCCCCTCTGGAAATAGCGCAAAACAACCCAGACAGGAAATTTGACTCTTCTCACATAACGACTAATGTTAATTCCTGAACGACAACTGATACGAATTACTTATCGTATCTCCTGACATAAACGCAACATGAGGGTTGATATATGGCAGAGCAACATCGTGGTGGTTCCGGTAATTTCGCTGAAGACCGTGAGAAAGCATCAGAAGCTGGACGTAAAGGCGGCCAGCACAGCGGCGGTAATTTCAAAAACGATCCGCAACGCGCATCTGAAGCGGGTAAGAAAGGGGGACAGAACAGTCACGGCGGAGGCCGTAAATCTGATAACTCCTGATCTTATTTAAAGCTCTTATAAATATACCGAGAGCATGCTGCGGGCCCGCCGGCTCGCAGTACCTTCCCTTTATTTCACTGGAGCGAATATATGAATATGAAAAGTGTTGAAGATGTATTTATACACCTGTTATCCGACACCTACAGCGCTGAGAAGCAGCTGACCCGCGCGCTAAGCAAATTAGCCCGCGCCGCATCCAGCGAGAAGCTGAGCGCCGCGTTCACGGCTCACCTCGAAGAGACGCAGGGACAGATCGAACGTATCGATCAGATTATTGAGCAGGAATCTGGTCTCAAGCTGAAGCGCATGAAATGCGTTGCGATGGAAGGCTTAATTGAAGAAGCCAACGAAGTGATTGAGAGCACAGAGAAAAATGAAGTTCGTGATGCCGCCTTAATTGCCGCTGCGCAGAAAGTCGAGCACTACGAAATTGCCAGCTACGGCACCCTGGCCACCCTGGCAGAACAATTAGGCTTTAAAAAAGCCGTTAAACTTCTTGCCGAAACGCTGGAAGAAGAAAAAGAAACCGATCTCAAATTAACCGATCTGGCTGTCGGCAATATTAATCAAAAAGCCCAGAAAGGATAAATACTAATTTGATGAGCATCAGCACCAAAAATTAACCAGAATATAAACTACCAGGAGTTAATTATGAATCATGTAGAACACTACCATGATTGGCTACGCGATGCCCATGCGATGGAAAAGCAAGCCGAATCAATGCTGGAATCAATGGCCAGCCGTATTGATAATTATCCCGACTTACGTGCACGAATTGAACAACACGTTAATGAGACTAAACATCAAATTACCGTGCTGGAAGAAATTCTCGACCGCAACGATATTTCCCGTTCGGTCATCAAAGACTCGATGAGCAAAATGGCGGCACTCGGCCAGTCCATTGGCGGCATGTTCCCTTCCGATGAAATTGTTAAAGGCTCTATCAGCGGCTACGTTTTTGAGCAGTTTGAAATTGCCTGCTACACCTCCCTGCTGGCTGCGGCCAGGAAAGCGGGCGATACCGCCTCCATTCCTGCCATTGAGTCCATTCTGGAAGAAGAGCGCCAGATGGCGGACTGGCTGATTCAACATATCCCTCAGACGACGGAACAGTTCCTGCTGCGTTCCGACGCAGACGGCGTTGAAGCGAAAAAATAACGGAAGAGGGAGAACCTATGTTTCGACACGTAAAACAGCTGCAATACACGGTCCGCGTAGCCGAACCGAATCCGGGCCTGGCCAACCTGCTGCTTGAGCAATTTGGCGGGCCACAGGGCGAACTTGCCGCGGCATGTCGTTACTTTACGCAGGGACTGAGCGACGACGATCCCGGTCGTAAAGATATGCTGATGGATATCGCGACCGAGGAGTTAAGCCACCTGGAAATTATCGGCACCCTGGTGGGTATGCTGAATAAGGGTGCGAAAGGTGAGCTGGCGGAAGGCGTTGAGAATGAAGCGGAGCTGTACCGGTCCATGACCGAGAACGGCAACGACAGTCATATCACCTCCCTGCTCTACGGTGGCGGTACGCCGCTGACCAACTCCGCGGGCGTGCCCTGGACGGCAGCCTATGTAGATACCATTGGCGAACCCACAGCCGACCTGCGCTCTAACATAGCCGCAGAGGCGCGCGCCAAGATTATCTACGAGCGGTTGATTAACGTAACGGACGATCCGGGTGTTAAAGATGCGCTGGCGTTTCTAATGACGCGTGAGGCAGCGCACCAGCTCTCGTTTGAGAAGGCACTCCAGTCGATCCGTAACAATTTCCCACCGGGTAAACTGCCGCCAATCGAAGAGTACACCAACAAGTACTACAATATGTCTGAGGGGGGAGAAGTTCGCGGCAGCTGGAACAGCGATAAGCACTTCGACTACGTGGAATCTCCTCAGCCAGCGGTCGATGGTGGTGACGGTGGCGCAAGCGTGACGCTCACAACAGAGCAGGCCACGCTGGTCAAAGCGATGTGCGCGCGCACGAAATCCGATCCTGATGCCGATCCGCTTACCGGCGCCGAGCTTGGTGCGGGTAAGAAAAAACCGTAACCGGTTTTGCCAGGCCGCCTGAGGCTGCCTGGCAATACCATGTGCGCTATCAGTTCCAGAGGTACGGAGCATGTTCGAGCTCGATGCGTTTCATCTGGCCAGGATCCAGTTCGCCTTTACCGTCTCTTTTCATATTCTCTTCCCTGCGATCACCATCGGGCTTGCGAGCTATCTGGTGGTACTCGAAGGCATGTGGCTTCGCACAAAAAACGATGTCTGGCGCTCGCTATACCATTTCTGGCTAAAGATTTTCGCCGTGAACTTTGGCATGGGCGTGGTTTCCGGGCTGGTGATGGCTTACCAGTTTGGCACTAACTGGAGCGGCTTTTCCCAGTTCGCGGGCAGCATAACCGGCCCCCTTCTCACCTATGAAGTTTTAACCGCCTTCTTCCTGGAAGCCGGTTTCCTGGGCGTGATGCTGTTCGGCTGGAACAAGGTTGGCCCCGGCCTGCACTTCTTTGCCACCTGCATGGTGGCGCTGGGCACGCTGATGTCCACCTTCTGGATCCTCGCCTCCAACAGCTGGATGCACACCCCGCAGGGCTTCAGTATCCAGAACGGACAGGTGATTCCCGAAGACTGGCTGGCCATCATCTTTAACCCCTCTTTCCCTTACCGCCTGATCCATATGTCCATTGCCGCCTTCCTGTGCAGCGCCTTGTTTGTGGGCGCGTCCGGGGCGTGGCACCTCCTGCGCGGTAACGATACGCCCGCGATCCGCAAGATGTTCTCCATGGCCATGTGGATGGCGCTGCTGGTCGCACCTATTCAGGCCGTGGTCGGGGATATGCACGGGCTGAATACGCTTGAGCATCAGCCAGCCAAAATCGCCGCGATTGAAGGCCACTGGGAAAATCCGCCGGGCGAGGCCACCCCGCTGCTGCTGTTCGGCGTACCGGATATGGAAGAAGAGCGCACCAAATACGGGCTTGAAATTCCGGCCCTCGGCAGCCTGATCCTGACGCACAGCCTGGATAAACAGGTGCCTGCGCTAAAAGATTTCCCGAAAGAGGACCGTCCGAACTCGCTCATCGTCTTCTGGTCCTTCCGCATTATGGTCGGCATGGGCCTGCTGATGATTACGCTTGGCGTGCTGAGCGTCTGGCTGCGCTATCGCCGTCGGCTTTACCACTCCCGGCCATTCCACTGGTTTGCCCTCTGCATGGGGCCAGCCGGACTGCTCGCGCTGCTCGCCGGATGGGTCACCACCGAGGTAGGCCGTCAGCCGTGGGTCGTCTACGGCTATCTGCGCACGATAGACGCGGTGTCTCTGCACAGCACGTTGCAGATGAGCATCAGCCTGCTGGCCTTTATCGTGGTTTACTGTTCAGTGTTTGGCGTGGGCTATGTGTATCTCGCCCGGTTAATTAAGAAAGGGCCACAGCCTGTCGGCACGCTGACATCTAACACGTCGGGCACCCCTGCCCGTCCGCTGTCCGCCGCCGACTCCGTTCCGGAAGAGGAGAAAATCTGATGGGCGTCGATATCCCGGTCATCTGGTTTGCCATTATTGTCTTCGCCACGCTGATGTACATCATCATGGACGGCTTCGATCTCGGTATCGGCATGCTGTTCAGCTTTGTGGGAGATGCCAAAGAGCGCGACGTGATGGTGAACAGCGTCGCCCCGGTCTGGGACGGAAATGAAACCTGGCTGGTTCTCGGCGGCGCGGGGCTGTTCGGCGCGTTCCCGCTGGCCTACGCGGTGATTATCGATGCCCTGACCATCCCGCTGACGGCCATGCTGATCGGGCTGATTTTCCGCGGCGTCGCGTTTGAGTTTCGCTTCAAGGCAACCCCTTCCCACCGCAAGTTCTGGGACTACTCCTTTGCTGGCGGCTCCCTGCTCGCGACCTTCAGCCAGGGGATCGTGGTCGGCGCGATGATCAACGGCTTTGACGTCGAAGGGCGACGCTTTGTCGGTTCCTCGCTGGACTGGTTCACGCCGTTTAACCTGTTCTGCGGGCTGGGCTTAATTGTCGCCTATACCCTGCTGGCCACCACGTGGCTAATCATGAAAAGCGAAGGGGCGCTGCAAAACCGGATGCGCGAGCTGACCCGACACGTGCTGCTGGCGCTGATCGCCGTCATTGCGGTGGTGAGCATCTGGACGCCACTCGGCTGGCAGTTTGTCGCCGAGCGCTGGTTCACTCTGCCCAACTTCTTCTGGTTCCTGCCGGTCCCTGTACTGGTGGCGGTATTCAGCCTGTGGATCTGGCGGCTGACGCGCAATCCCGACAGCCACGCCCGCCCGTTCCTGCTGACGCTGGGCTTAATCTTTCTCGGCTTTAGCGGGCTGGGCATAAGCCTGTGGCCACACATTATTCCGCCGCACATTACCCTGTGGGAAGCCTCCGCGCCGCCTGCCAGCCAGCTGTTTATGCTGATCGGCACGCTGCTCATCGTTCCGGTGATCCTGGTTTACACCGCCTGGAGCTACTACGTCTTCCGGGGCAAAGTGTCTGATACCGAAGGTTATCACTAAGGATTGCTATGGCAGGCTGGCATACACGCGCCATTATTTACCAGATTGATACCGCCCTGTTTTACGATCTTAACGGCGATGGCTGCGGCGACATCGCCGGGATCGCCGCGAAGCTGCGCTACATTCGCCGGATGGGCGCGACGGTTATCTGGATCACCCCGTTTTACCTCACGCCTTTTCTCGATGAAGGCTATGACGTGAGCGACCATTTGCAGGTCGATCCCCGCTTCGGCAAGCTCAACGACATTATCGCCTTCATTGAGCAGGCGCGGGAGCTGGGGATGAAGGTCATTATTGAACTGCTGATCCAGCATACCTCGGATGCGCATCCCTGGTTTCAGCAGGCCCGACGCAACCCGCAGTCACCCTACCGGGACTATTACCTCTGGTCCGACACGGACGAGGACGATACGCCCCCGATGTTCCCTGGCGTGGAAAAGAGCGTCTGGACATGGGACGACGAGGCGGGGCAATACTACCGGCATATGTTCTATCGCCACGAGCCGGATCTTAATCTGGCTTCCCCTGCGGTGCTGAAGGAAGTTGAGAACATCATCATCTTCTGGCTAAAGCTCGGTGTGTCGGGCTTTCGTCTGGATGCGGCGTCGCACCTGACAAAACAGGCCGGACGTGGGGATGAAAAACGCGGGCTGTGGATCCTGGAACACCTGCGCCGTCTTATCGAGCAGCGTAACCCGGACGCGATCCTGCTCGGCGAAGTCGACGTGGAGGTCGAAGCCTACAAAGCGTATTTTGGGCAGAACGATCGGCTGAATCTGGTGCTGAATTTCTGGCTCAATAAGTACTTCTACGTCAGCCTTGCGGAGAAAAGCGCGCGACCGCTGCGCAACGCGGTAAAGAAGATGATTGTGCCGCCAGACTCCTGCTGTTTCGCCAACTGGCTGCGCAATCATGATGAGCTGGACCTGGAAGGGATAGGAAAAAAAGCGAAGCAGACCGTCGTTGATGCCTTTGCCCCGGATGAAGAGATGAGCGTGTATCAGCGTGGGATCCGCCGCCGTCTGGCGCCGATGCTTAATGGCGATCGAAAGCGGCTGGCCTTTTGCCATGCGGTCTTATTTTCACTGCCGGGCGTACCGGTCATGCGCTACGGGGATGAGATTGGCATGGGGGATGATTTGGATCTGGAAGAGCGTTACGCCGTCCGCACTCCGATGCAGTGGGCCGGATCGCAAGGCGGCGGCTTCTCAGATGCCGACCCGGATACCTTTATCGCCCCGATAATCGACCACGGTCCGTACCGCTACCAGAAAATCAACGTGGCGGACTCCTTGTTGCACCGCAGCTCGCTTCTGCACCGCATTATCGACATCGCCAATACGCGCTCCGAGTTCCCTGAAATCGGCGTCGCGCCATTTCGCCTTATCACTATCGACAGCGATGCGGTGCTGGGGATCTATTACGAAACCGATACGCGCAGCATCCTGACCTTCGTTAACTTCAGCGATAAGCCCGTTAATTTTACCGCCAGAGGGATCCGACACGCCACCTGGACCGCCTGCCTGGCGGACAAACGCTACGACGACGCGCTGATTTGCGGTAAAACCGTTGAGCTTAACCTCAGCGGCTACGGCTACCGCTGGTTCTGGACCGATCGTACCGCGTTGCGCTGATTAGCGTCTCCGGGAAAGCAGCAGACGAGCCACGATTGCGCCCGTGACGGCAAGGGATCCGAGCAGCACTTTCCCCGGCATACCGGAGGTGACGCTGGTGGCGCGCTCTTTTGCTTCGTTGGTGAAGTGCCCGTGGATTTTATGCAGATCGTTAACCGGCCGATCCAGATAGTCCTGCCGATCGTCCGCATTCAGCGTATCGGTCATCTGTCCTTCCCAGGCTTTTTTGACCATCAGCCGGTCCAGAAAACCGGGGAAAAGGAATTGCCCGACAATCGACTGGATCGTGCTGCTGCCCACCCACAGCTCCCGCACCGGTTTTTGCGCTACCTTGAAAATCGCGCTGGCAGCCACTTCCGGCTGAAACACGGGGGGAACCGGTCGCATAGCCCAGGCAAATTTATTCCTCGCCCACTCGAACTGCGGCGTGTTGAGGCCCGGCATCTGAACCATGGCGATCTGCACCCGGCTGTTTTCATGCATCAGCTCGGTGCGCACGGCGTCGGTAAACCCGCGGATCGCGGCCTTCGCCCCACAGTAGGCTGACTGCAAGGGAATGGAGCGGTAGGCCAGCGCGGAGCCAACCTGAATAATCGTCCCCCGGTCACGAGGCGTCATTAACTCCAGCGCGGCGCGGGTGCCGTTAACATAGCCCAGATAGGTCACCTCGGTGACGCGGCGAAACTCCTCAGCGGACATGGTGCGAAACGGCGCCAGCATCCCGCCCATGGCGTTATTCACCCACACGTCAATGGCCCCTAGCCGGTACTCAATCTCGTTGGCAGCCCCGGTCACCGCCTTGCTGTCCGCCACGTCGGCCTGAACGGCACACGCGTTAATCCCGAAACGGCGTAACTCCTCTTCCGTGGAGCGCAGGCTCTGCTCATCGCGGGCAATAATGCCCACGTCGTAGCCCGCTTTAGCAAAGTGCAGCGCCGTGGCTTTCCCCACGCCCGCCGTACCGCCGGTAATTACGATGACAGCCATAGCCTTTCCCCTTGTTTCAGACGTTATCCCAGCCGGAAAGTATTTTGATCAGTTCAGACAGCGAATAACGCACCGCTTTTTCCACCACATCCTGACATTCCCCGGAAAAAAGCACGGTGCGGGTTTCCGTCTGCCCGCAAATATTCCAGCCGAAGCAGACCGTACCGGCTGCGGTGCCATCGTCTCCGCCTTCCGGCCCCGCATAACCGCTGATGGCAACGCCGATATCCGCCTCGGCAATATCGCGAATTTTCGCAGCCATCTCGGTCACCGTCTGCTCGCTGACGGCGGTGAACCGTTCAATCGTGTCGTGGTTAACGCCCAGGATCCGCTCCTTCGCTTCGTCGCTGAATACCACCATGCCCACGTCATAAAACTCTGCGGTGTTTTCTTCTGCACAGAGCGCCACCGCCAGATTACCGCCGGTACAGGACTCCGCCGTGGTCATACGCAGCCCTCTGTCTGTGAGCGTTGTGGCGAGCTTTTTCGTCAACTCGCTGATGGTCGTGTTGTTATCGTGAATAAGGTTGCTCATGGATGTGCCCCTTAATTAATTTTCTTCAGGAATAATCGAAATATGGCCGTTACGCTCAAGGATTGCGTACTTAATATCTTTTAATTCCGTTATGCCGTGATTCTGGCGTGCTGAAACCAATATATCATCGCAGGATACATCGACTTTTTTCAGTTTGTCCGCGATGGGAACACCATTCTCTACCAATATTACCGGCGTGCCATCGAGAACATTCTCAACGGAGGAAGAATATTTTTTCACCAGGCCAAAAATAATATCCACCACCACCAGCGTTGTTATTGTAATCATCGCCCCGGTAACGGAAAAATCTTCGCCCAGTAGCGCCTGCTGTGTCGCCTCACTGATAATTAAGAGCAAAATAAGGTCAAAGCTGGTCATTTGCAGCAGGGCGCGCCGCCCGGCGACTTTAAACACGATAACCAGAAACAGGTATATTGCCAGGGCACGAAAAACCATGTCCATATTCGACTCCTAGGGGTAAATAAACTGCCAGAAGCGGATATCTGGCTCGTTGTTTACGCGGATGCTGTTTGTCCATTTCCCTGCTTTTGTCGGCGTGATGAACAGCAAGACGGTGAACTTATCGCTCTGTTTTAAGTTATCGTAGACAAGAAACAGGGTATTCCCACGGCTATACATGCTGTCCGGCTGCGGCCAGACGCTGCCTGGCTCATACACGTCGCTGCTTTCGCTGGTCAGGCTGAGGGTGTATTTGCCCTCAGCTTTTACCGGGAAGGTGAGCGCCATCCGCGATTCGGTTTGGCGGCGGCCGAAGCGCTCATAGCTCAGATTCAGGGATTTTGCTTCGTTTGTTTTCTCCACATCGCTGAGCGCACCGCTGGAAAACAGGCCGGCTATCGCGGCCACGATAATAGCTAACAGGACAATAAAACCAACCTGACGAAATGCATACTCAAACGTCAGTAAACGATTACTCTCTTTTATCCCGGGCACTTTTTCATTTTCAGGTTCCATGGCTTTCGTCACCGTTTCGCTTAATTGCCGAAATTTATGATTTTTCTACGCAAATGCTTTTAAGACTTATCACATTTGCCACATAAAGGAATAGCAACAATACTTAATAAGTCAAGACATGCAAAATGAAGGATATCAGATGAAATTATCAGCCATTACAGCTTTGTTAATATTAATTATCCCTTCTGCATGGGCAGATAATAACGGCGGGTTACAAAAGGGTGAAGCGCCCCCACCACCGCATGCGCTGGACAGCGGTTATCGTGGTACTGATGATGCGCGCATTATGACGATAACTCAGGCGAAAGAGATGCATGACGGCGCCTCTATTTCACTGCGCGGCAACCTTATTGACGGGAAGGACGATAAATACGTATTCCAGGATAAAACCGGGAAAATAGATGTTGTTATTCCGAAAGCCGTATTTGATGACAGAACCGTGGAGCCTGACAACATGATCAGTATTAGCGGCTCGCTCGATAAAAAATCATCACCGCCCGTCGTGCGGGTTAGCCACCTGCAAAAATAATTCAGCGAAGCGTTAACGCTGTACCTATCCATCAAATCTCACCCCTAACAAGGAGTTAGCTATGAGTGATAATGAACAACGTACGAACGCTTACCCAACGCCCCCTTTCCCGGAACAGCCCCAGACGCCACCGGGCCTGGCCTCTGAAATGGACCCTGTTCCCGATCACGGCGAGACAAGCTACAAAGGGCATGACCGGCTTACCGGTAAAAAAGCGCTTATCACCGGGGGCGACTCCGGCATCGGGCGCGCGGTAGCCATTGCCTATGCCCGCGAAGGGGCAGACGTGGCGATCAACTACCTGCCGGAAGAGGAAGAAGACGCAGCCGAGGTGATTGCCCTGATTAAAGCAGAAGGGCGCAACGCCGTCGCGCTGCCGGGCGACGTACGGGACGAAACCTTCTGTCAGAACCTCGTGGAGCAGGCCGTCAGCAAGCTGGGCGGGCTGGACATTCTGGTGAATAACGCTGGCCGCCAGCAGTACCGTGAGTCGCTCGAAGAGCTGACCACGGAAGATTTTGACGCGACCTTTAAAACCAACGTTTACGCGCCTTTCTGGATCACCAAGGCGGCGCTACGCCACCTGAAGGCCCCCGCGTCCATTATCAACACCTCATCCGTACAGGCGGTAAAACCGAGCGCCGTACTGCTTGACTATGCGCAGACCAAAGCCTGTCTCGCGGTGTTCACCAAAGCGCTGGCGAAGCAGCTGGGGCCGAAAGGGATACGCGTTAACGCGGTAGCACCCGGACCTTACTGGACCGTGCTCCAGCCCAGCGGCGGTCAGCCGCAGGAAAAAGTGAAACACTTTGGTGAGAGCACCCCGCTGGGGCGTCCGGGTCAGCCCGTCGAAATTGCGCCGCTGTACGTCACGCTTGCCTCGGATGAGTGTTCATACACATCCGGCCAGGTATGGTGTTCAGACGGCGGGGATGGCGTCATTTAACGATCAAGGCGAAGCCGCCACCCGGCAAATTGATGCATGCGAATGCTAAAAGGCTGCGAAAGCAGCCTTTTTTACGTTCAAGGGGTAACGAGAGTAAACCAGAAACGGAAGCTTTCCATGCAGCGCAGCATGTCATCCACCTTCGCGGCATTGCCGACGATCGTCACCTCACCTGCCTGTTGCGCCTTTTTCAGCGTGGTTTCTGTAAGGATGATTTTGTTCAGCGTTTCCCGGATGAGCGTTATGGTCGCATCCGGATCTTCTGCCTGAGCGTTGGCGCTATGGTTTAGCACGCCATTTTCCAGCTCCAGCTTATACCTGCCGCTCTCGCGGCCTAAATCAACGTTAAAAATGCCGCTGATATTCGCTGCCCTGACGCCGTTAAGGTGAACGCCGAAATAATCGAAAATCATCTCCGTCGACATGGCGCGGACCGCATCCGGACTGGCGGTTTTGGGCGTCGGCATTTTCTTCACGCCGTGGCGCAGCTCCTGCGCGCCGGTGAGGTAGGCGTTACGCCACGGCCCTGACTCGGCCTGGTATCCCAGCTGTTCAAGCGCGTCGGCTTCCAGTTCGCTCGCCGCTTTATTATCCGGATCGGCGAAGACGACTTTACTGACCACCTGTGCCACCCATCGGTAATTTCCCCTGGCGAAATCAATACGGGCTTTTTCAAGGATCGCGCTGGCTCCCCCCATGTAATCGACATACTTTTTCGCCGCCTCGACCGGCGGCAGTTTATCGAGCGTCGCTGGATTGCCGTCGAACCAGCCAAGATAGTAGACATAGGTGGCTTTGACATTGTTGCTTACCGAGCCGTAGTAGCCGCGGCCTGCCCAGGATTTTGCCAGCCCGTAAGGCAGGGCGAAATTAGCGGCTATTTCATCCCGCGTCAGCCCTTTATTCGCCAGCCTTAGCGTCTGGTCGTTAATATAGCGGTAGATATCACGCTGGCTCTTCATCAGCTTCATCACTTTTTTGTTACCCCACGTGGGCCAGTGGTGCTGCGCGATGATGATTTCCGCTTTATCACCCCAACGATCGATGGCGTTATTGATGTACTTTGACCATGCCAGCGGATCGTGTATTTTCGCCCCGCGCAGCGAGTATGTGTTGTGCAACGTGTGGGTGACGTTCTCTGCGGCTTCAATCAGCTTTTTCTCTTCTATATACCAGAGCATTTCCGCAGGCGCTTCCGAGCCCGGGGCCAGCATAAAGTCATAGGTGAGACCGTCGATAACCTCTTTCTGCCCGTCTTCGACAATAGTGCGAGTGGGCGCGATGAGCGTCACCGTGCCTGCTGAGGTGGTACTCCCCAGACCCGCCCCCACCTGCCCCTTCACGCCGGGCTTCAGCAGGTTTCCATGGATATAGCTGGCACGCCGGCTCATGGCATTTCCGGCCATGATATTTTCCGACACCGCCTCTTCCATAAAACCGGCTGGGGCATAAACTTTCACCTTGCCGGACGTCACATCGGCGTCATCCACTACGCCACGCACACCGCCATAGTGATCGACGTGGCTATGAGTATAAATAACGGCAACAACCGGACGTTTGCCGCGATTATTGGCGTAAAGATCCATGCCCGCTTTGGCAGTTTCAGCCGACACCAGCGGATCGATAACCGTGATCCCCTCTTTCCCCTCTACGATCGTCATATTCGACAGATCGAGGTTGCGGATCTGGTAGACGCCTTCTGTAACCTCAAACAGACCACCGATATTATTCAGCTGCGCCTGACGCCACAGGCTCGGGTTGACGGTATCAGGTGCATTTTGCCCTTCTTTGATAAAAGCATATTGCCGGGGATTCCAGATAACGGCGCCTTTTTCATCTTTAATCACCGCAGGCGGCAGCGGGGCGATAAAGCCTTTATGCGCATTGCGGAAATCGGTTTTATTAAAGAAGGGCAACTGCCCATAAAGTGCATCATTCATTTCCTTCGTACGGGCAGTTGCCTCCTTTACGTCCTTCTGTGCCAGGACAGGCAATGAGATCAACGAGGCCAGGAGCAGACCAGCAACGGCCATCGCACTAACGAGAGTTTTGAATTTCATACTTCCTCGAGGAGACATATTCACGCTGGCGGTACAGGGGGGAAAGGAGGCTATCACCGGAGTTTTCTTTTACCTAAGTAAATAACGTTTAAAAATAAACAAGGTTAACCTTTCGTCGCTGTGGCCTTCAGGGATAATGCTGAGTCCCATTATTTTTCCGGAGTGATTCGATGAAGAGCCTGCCGTTCTTTTTCGCTGTCTTAAGCCTGAGCACATTAACAGCATGTCGTTCTTCCCCACCCGATAACGTTGAAAAGATTAATCATCTGCAAATTCCGCTGGTATTGCCGGGAGAGAAACCGCCGCAGGCACAGATTTCTCATATCGCGTCTCTTTATCAGGAAAATAAACAGCAGATTGATAACTTAACGCGCAGCGTAAAATCGCAGTATCTTCAGGGCACAACCGCAAAAGAAATTTTTGTTTCTGACAGTGCGGTTCAACGCGTCTATGCCTCGCTGACCAAACTGGAACAATTAGATATGGTTAATCAGCAGTACCTGAAAGATAAAAACTTAACGGGCCTGCAAAATATTCACCTCATTCTTGAACCGTTATTATCCAGCTGAATGCAAAAAACCCGGCTACACGGTAGCCGGGTTTTTATTATGAGTAATGTCACGGGCATCAGTCGTACTGACCGAAGCGATAGCTAAGCCCTGCGGTGACGGAACTCAGGTCGCTGCTCACACCGATCTGGTTAACATTACCCACGTTGCTAACCCACTGGTACTCCAGGCGACCCGCCCAGTTTTTGTTGAAGGCGTATTCAGTACCTACGGCTGCAAGCGGGCGCACGCCGGTTTCAAAGCGATTGTGACCACTTACATCGGATTCAGCGCGATAGCCCATTGCACCGGCACGGCCATAAATATCCCAGTCATTGGTCAGGGCGTAGCTCGCCTTCAGAGACATTTGCAGGCCCTGAGTCTTCATTTGCGCCCCTGCGCTATGTTGACCCTTGATCTGCATATTTCCTAAATAGTCATAACCGCCTTCTACCGCAAGCCATGGAGTAATCTGATAACCCGTATAAACACCTCCACCGACATTATCACGGTCAAAATCGAAGTGGTCGGAATTATTGTTATCAAATGCTTTTGAACCCGTACTGGTATCAAAATAGTGAGACCAGCCGAATTTTGCTCCGCCGTACCAGGTTCCCGCATCCGCGGCGGCTAACGCTGAAGTGGCGGTAAACGCATTTACCATGATCAATGCGATAACTGTCTTTTTCATAAATATACCGTTTACGTGATAAAATAAAATTTAGAAAGCAAACGATATAGAAAATGAACAGCCTCGTTAATTCTATTTCTGTTTAATTTTAAACTTTCGCTAGAATGATTCAGGTAAATGCCTGACTTCCAGCAGATATCCACCGCGCCTGAAGGAGATATACTCTCCCTGCTTAAGAGCGGATAATACATTGAGTATACTGCTGCGAGAGAGCAGCGTTCGATCCTGAATATATTCCAGAATCGTGGTTCGTAAACGCGTCTCTTCAGGTAATAAAATCATTTCCTGAAGGTGATTACGAATAACCGAATAGGTACGCTGCTGTAGTACCTGCGCATCACGGAATATCAAATAGGCCGTGTGGTATGAGAGCAGCGCCGCAACATCCTCCCAGACGCCCTCGGCACGAAACAACGCTGCCGCCTTGTCCGCATCGAGACGTAAAATGGTCGACGTCCTCTCGGCCCGCAGAAAATGCCCCTGGGTAGGCTGGATCATCTCTGCGATACCAAACAAATGCGGCTCGTAAACGGTTACTACCACCAGTCCATCCGAGGCCCGCAGCAGGGACAGCTCCCCTTCCAGAAAGAGATACATCTGCTGCTTCCCTTTCCGTAACCACGTGAGTCGCTTGCGCGGGACAACCTGCACTTTCTCCGCTATCGGCTCAAGGATAGCGGTCAGTCGTTCGATGGATTTTTCGGGTCGAACAGGCGGTAAAATATGCATGGTACAACCTTCTGACAGTGAATATCTGCGAGTATAGACCATATATTTTAAGCGGTTAGCCGATCAAAACTGATAGCTGTAGTTGACGCTGGCAAACCAGAGATGAGGATGGTCGTAACTTCCGGCAAACGCCGTCGGCGATGTCACATGCGAGGACTGCATATGAAGATACGAAACGGCAATACCCATGTTGCTGGCCGGGGTGATCTGATACTGGGCTCCCGTGCCAAATCGCCACTCATCGCCGGTAGGTAAGGTTAAGGCCACATCACTCTGGCTTTCATACGGCGAGCTGTCGAACGCCACGCCGGCATTCAGTCGCCACTGAGGCGTTGGACGATACTGCACGCCCACCGCGCCATGCCACGTGTCCTTGAGGCGGCTGACGTTGTGCAGCTGCTGGTCCCCGACAACAATTTGCGGCGCGCCGAACCGGCTCCAGTCCTGCCAGCCGAGATCGCCCATAACCGACCACCGCGGATTTATATCATGCACCAGGCTGAGCATGATTTGCTGCGGCGCGCTGATTTGCGCCGACACCGGCAGGTCGTAGGTGCCGTTCTGTAGACGCGCTTTGCCGTCAATATTGAAGCTGTAGTCCGTTTCGCTGTTCCAGGTCATACCGGCTCGCGTCTGGTCAGTCAGCTGCATCAGCAGCCCAAGCCGATAGCTCATGGCCAGGTCTTCATCGCGTTGCCGATAGTCATCATCGTTAACGTTGCGGGTCAGCGAGAAATAACCATAGTTAACGTTGGCAGACGCACCAATCGAGAGACGGTCGTTAAGCTTATAGGCCAGCGAGGGGCTGAGCGTCATGGCCACCATGGTGCTCTTTTTGATGAGCCTGTCGCCCGCCCAGCTGCCGTAATCGATCCCCAGGCCGTAATTACCGTAAAGCCCGACCCCGGCATAGAGATTATCGGTCACCTTCTGGCTATAAAAGGCGCTGGCATTTGGGATGGTTTTCATCACGTCGCCGGGGCTTTGATCGTTATCGTTATCCAGCTGGTTATCGATGGAGCCGTCCATAACCTGTAACCCACCGGTGACCATATGATCCGGTAACCGCGTCATGCCGGCAGGGTTGGTCATAATTGTCGAGGCATCCTGCGCACGAGCGGCCTGCCCTGCGCCGGCAAGCGCGGTATCTTCGGTACCTGCTTCATAAAAATAGAGGGCGCTGGCATGGGCACTGGAGGCGGCTAATACGCCAGCGCACAGGAGGAGTCGTGTTTTCATCTGCGATCCGGGAAATAAAAAAATTTGCCGACAGATATAACAGGGGCGCCTGATGACGTAAAAAGGAAGAGGGTTTAATTTTAAATTATGCGCGCGCGTATTTATATTTATGACACTCCAGCGACAGCCGGAATACGGCACCGCGATTTTGCCTGCACCTGGAGAAGAATGTCTTAAAATGCCGTTTGTACTTGTTCAGCTTAGGACAAGCGTTACTCGCTACTGGGATCGCTCTTATCCTCTCGCATGGATTCGATAAACTCCCGTTGCTCCGGTGTGAGTTCAAGCTCATCCAGCAGGCGATCTAACTCTTCTTCAGGCGATTCCTTTTGATTCTTTCTCTTCCCGCTAGCCATACTCACCCTTGAGTTATTAGGATTAATCTCAGGGTATCCAGGGTACAGGAAATGTGCAACTCACCGCGTTACGCCGACAACCGATCATAACAATGAACGAAAGGGGAAGCAGGTACGCCAGTACAGGGAACTTATCTTTATAAAGCTGTTGCTACTGGTCAAACGCTTAACTCTGCTGAGTTCAAATGGTACAAGATCAACGACGCAGGACAGGAAGCGGAATACTTCAACATCCTGCCTGAAAGTGTGAGAGTTACTCCCCGCCGTAAGTGAGTAACCTCGCTCCATCAGTGAGCATAAGGAAACAACATGGACATCATTCAAGGTAAAGACAGCTTCAACGAGATGGCAACTGGAATCTTAGTGAAACTTTTTGCGGACTATCCGTTTTACTCATCGTTCGACTTTTCAGACTTCGGCTGGAAGCCCAGAGGAGACAGAACTCAGATAGACCTGCTGTGCTATACGCTCCAAGCGCTCACCGATATGGGTTACACGGAGTTAATCTCTTCAACCGACATGGACACCGCCGCCAAGTTAACACCTCGTGGTTTGAATTTACTTCAACAGCAGGCACCTGGTGCAGGCGATGCAGTTATAAACGTTCTCAAAGGAGCAGCAGGTGAGACCCGCTCTGCGGTAATCGGTGCCATCATCGGTTGGATTTTCGGCGGGAAATAGTTGAGTTTAAATACCCTTTAATTGCGGTTAATTGATAGAAAATCCTGTCTGTTGTCACTGGCTCGCCTGTGGGATGACGCGCTGTAGCGCTTCTGGTGGAGCATACGGGCTAATGGCGGGACTGCTTGCTATCCGGTCTTGATTCCCCGGCCTCAAATGCCGGAATCGGAATCAAGATGAACGGTACTTTCACCGCTATGCGGCCATGCGCTGGTGTGGATTTCAGGAAATAAAAAACCCCGCCGGAGCGAGGTTAAAGGTGACAGCCGCGATGCTGACAGTGATGGCACAACGCAAGGCAGAGCAAGCCGATATGCCAGTGAAGACGGATTTCATCTTTAGCAAGGGCGATCTCCGTAGCAAAGGCAACGCCGTAACCCGTAACACGGTATTCACTGAATTTGGGAAGATGGGACGTAGAGCCGGATTCTCTAACATGGGCAGCCATACGCCGCGAAAAAGTCGGGGGCGAATCCTATTCGAAAATGGAGTGGCTATTGAAACTATCGCCCATTTCCTGGGACAGACAGATCCGCGCTCAACCATGTATTACATCGGGTACGGTCAGGACGTGCAGGACGATTTAACAGAGGAGTTTTCTTTAGAATGATGATCGATATGAAACATTTGATTGTGCTGATAGTGGCGCTATTACCAGCCCTGGCGAATGCCGGACAGATAACCCTAATTCTCAGTAATGAAGAGGAGACAGGCAACGCGAAGATTTGCGTATACAGCAACGCCAATTATACGGAGATAGTGACGATCAGACCGTCGCAGCAATGCCGCTACACAATGACCTTTGAGGAGGAGTAACCCCCTTTACTGGTTGTTACGAAACATAATTTCGCTTAAGTCTAATACTTATTGCTCATGTGGTCATTGCTTGTAAAATAGCCACTGAAATTATTTCCATTGCAAGTAGAAGGACTTATGAAGCAATACACCAATGAACTCACCGCCGAAACGCTGGCAGCATTTGACCAATCACCATACACAGCTGAACAGCTCGCGGAAATGAACGAAGAAGCCCGTAATCTGATCGCTGAAAGAAACGCCTACAATCTCGCTCACCCAGTTACAGCCGCTTATTTGATTGCTACAGAGGGTAGCTTAACCCGCAACGGGGGAACGGTTATCAGTGAATACAACGGGCAGCAGATCGAAATTGAAGACGGAACACGCCTAAATGTATCTCTTGTGGGTGATGAAGTTCGTTATCCAGATGGAACCACCGCGAAAATCAGCACTGGAGTAGGTAATACCTCTGGTGACTCCGCCGCTCTTGTCGGTAGCTTACTCGACAACGGCGACGAAATTATCAGTAGCCCACAGAATGCCGGAAGAAGAGTAGTCCGAGCAGGGGAATCGTTGCCAGAAAACTTTCTGAAATAAGGCGGTCACTATGGCATCGGTTAACAGAGGCTGCACAGTTCACGGTAAGAACGTTGGTCTACATGGAGATAAAACATCTACAGGCGCACAATGTATTGCCGCGCGCCCCGGTATGACTGTCATGGGCAAGTGGAAACTCTATATCGGCGATAAGACCACCCCTTGCCCGAAATGCGGGAAAGTGGGGGTGATAGTGAGCGGTGATCCTCGCTGCTCAAATAGCGCTGCAGTCGCCGTGGACGGTGCAGAAATCCACTGCGGTTGTCCACTGGGTACTAATTTTCTTATCGCGCCTGGCACCGTTGAGGTGAATACTCCTTCTTGGGCGACAGCGCCTGTAGAGCCAGTGCAACATGCACAGGCAGCGAAGAAGCAAAACACCTTTGCTGACACCTGCAAGCCAGAAGATAACCAGCTATTGAACGGCGTTTACATCTGGACTGAAACCAAAAACGCAGGTCACGCTTTCGTTTCGGTGCATGAGAATAACAATGTCTATCTCTACACGTATGGTCGCTATGGCAGAACCAATCGTGGAGGCTTTACGGGAGATGGTGTTCTTAACTTCCTGCAAGATGAAGATGCAAGGGTTTACTATCGTTCTGAACTCTATGAGATGGGTGCTCGTGTTTTCCGTATAGACGATGCTGACCCGATGAAGACAAGAGCGTTCTTCGAAGACCTATGGAACAACAGTAAGCCAGCTATACAAACACCAAAAATGCCAGAGACAACAAGGAGGAGAGGCCATACCATTGATGAGTATGACGTTACTGGCAGCAACTGCACCACACATTCAGTTGCGGGGATTAAGTTTGCTGGCTCTACGGTATTTGAGCACGGTTACACATCTACTACGACCCAACTACCTATTAAAGCTGAGGAAGATTTCACCGTTCCGGTATCGCTGCAAAGATTTCTCATCGCAAAGGGTGGAGACATGTCCTCAATGCTTGTCGTTGAGATGACCGGAGTATTCAAAGAGCAATACCCTAATTCAGGCAATTTACAACCATTCCAGGAAACTCGCGGTGGTGTAGCTCAGCATGTTGCAGCGGAAGGTGCAGCCACTGGCGATTCATTGTCTCCGTATTCCGGCGGCACTGTAGGTGGCGTATTAGGGGGATCTTATGGCGCTGACGAATAGAACTAAAACCGTTTTTCGATGGGGTGGGATTGTAATTGTATCGCTTTGCTACTTTATCGCACTGGTGCTATCTACCTTCTCTTTTTCCGCATTCAGCGAGAGTGAAAGTATGCGGTTTTCTGGCCCAATCCCATTAAAAGAGTACCAAGCATCTATAGACTCGATCATGCAAGCCACTGATGGCGTTTTTACTGTCGCCCTTTTTGGCTTTGCGATCTGCGTGCCTCTCATCCTACTAATCTTTAAAAAGGTGAGATGATGAAAAAGAAGTTCTGGATCAGGTGGGTGAGTATCGCGCTGATCTGCGTAGCGTATTACGTTATCGTGCTATATTTCGATCTGGTCTTCGCTCTTAACTTTTCAGAGACAATGAGCCAAGGAGGAGAATTTACCCCTTCTCAATGCACTTGGTTTGTTAAGGAGCTATCACAAAATCACTCTGATTCGGCTTTAGCCTCTATCATTGGTTTCGCTGTCTGCGTCCCTCTGATCCTGCTTATCTTCAAGAAAGTGAGATGACCGCAAAAGGCTGGAGAGATCCAGCCTTTCCCCTTTTCCCTTTTCCCTTTTCCCTAATTTTAGAAAATCGAAGCCATAAAGCCCCGCTGGTGATACAACAACAAGCGGAGCGTAGCGACTTCATCAGACTGTCAGAGGGATCACACCTTATCAGGATAACCGTGTACCCTTGCGGGAGCGTGGCTGAAATGCTGATAGAGCCTATATGTCGTTTGTAGTTTACATAGCTCTGAGAGCCGCACATCGGGCTTGAAATGCGTATGATCAATCTGTCGATGACATAACTATGCCTGGATGGGCTTTTTCTTCACGTTGTGCTATCGCGGTGTGAGGATGCAACTGCCGCCAACGCTGAGTTATACTGTCATCTCACCATGTAACTTAGCGTGACAGTTACCAAGGGCGGATCACAATGGTAGAACCCATAGGCGACTAAAATAGGTAACTATTTAAGCTGCTGATAGAGAAGCCATTTAAGGCTTCTCCACAAGGGGAGAGATCTGGAGCGGGCGAAGGGAATCGAACAAGCCGTTCAATAAATTGAAAAACATGAGATTTTCAAGTTATATCTTTACTTACACCCCCAAAGATACCCCCAAAGCACAGAGGCTTTGAATTCAAGCAATTATCTTTGTCGATAAATCAGCAGGAAGCGAGATAATACCAAATGGCAGGCATACTCAAAAGCAGCGATACCATTAGCATCAGACTAATTACGATTTATTAAAACCAGATCGCGACGGGCCCTCATGATATCAATAATCGTGAGATATGGCGTTTGTTCTTGCCAGCTAAACCCTCTGCGATCGATACGAACCAGTTCGTACTTTTCCACTAGAAAGTTAATGGCATTAGCGAGAGTGATACCAGCATCGATATGTTCCTGTATGACGGTTTCATCACAGAAAGGCGTATCGTTTAGCGTCAGGCCATAATGCTGTTCCAGCAAACGACTAAGTAGCATTTGCCAGATTGTCACGGGCGACAGGCATAGCGTCGCCGCCTGCGGAGTTGTTGCAGGTAGAGTTTTCATATTTGCTCTTGTGAAAGTAGTTAACGATGGGTGGGGTAAACGGCGATGTATACGTAGCCATAACTGCCAAGGGTATCGGCTTCGCAGGTGAAACCATTGTGGTACAGGGTGACACAGTGGGCATGGCGAGGATTCATTTCACCAGCGGTCAACATCGATTCTATCTGGCTGATAAAACGTGGGAATACTTCATCCAACTTCAAATATTCTGCGTTACTGAATGCACCGGTAATGCTGGCCCGGTCAGCCAGATAGTGCAGCCGGTTTCCCTCCTGTACCAGACGAGCGCCAAAGCAAGGTGTCACATTACGATTCAGACCCCACTTGAGAAATAAATCGTTCTCTGAGTCAGTGGATTTCATTGAAGTGCCCTCATATCCAGCCTCGCTCTGCAAACGACACAATGCCATCTGAACCGATCACCAGATGATCGAGAGTGTTCACATCAACCAGTGCCAGCGCTTCTTTAAGCCTGCCCGTAATGTTGCGGTCACATTGGCTGGGCTCCGGATCACCGGATGGATGGTTATGCGCCAGCACAACAGCAGCAGCATTGAAGCGAAGCGCTGACTTCACCACCTCACGGGGATGGACCTGGACATGGTTAACCGAACCGGCAAATAGCGTTTCACTCTCCAGTAAACGGTGCTGGTTATCGAGATAGAGCACCATAAACACTTCCCGTTCTTGTCCTGCCAGCTGTAACCGAAGCCAGTCACGGGCATCTGTGCTTGAGGTAAAGGACATGCCGGGCTGGCGCAGATATTTATCCAGCAGGTTGATAGCACGTCGAATGGTCCGTTGGGCATAAGGTGTCAATCCGGAGGTCGCGGGGAGCATGCAACCATGCTGGGCCACAACCGTCAGCGGAAAGAGTTCGGGCTGCGATGACACCGGGGATAATGCGGTATTCATGTTCGGCATTCCTCAGTCGATAAGATGCATAATGGCACTGCATTCCGGATGGTTTAGCGCGTAGTTGCGTAAGCGATAATAGTGCTCTGTCATCGCGTCACACTCGATGCGACAGGCGTGGTAACTGTATGCCATCAGGCAGGCGACTATCCCTGCTGCTTCACTGGTGAGTTCTGCTCCATTGCCGTTCATGTTGTTAAACAATACCCACTTCTCATCGTGATCTGACTCGGGAGCCATAAAAGCGCCGCCGTTGCTGAGTGTCGAAAAGCGCCAGATACCAACTTGGTAATCGGCACACAGCCGATCCATCCAGGCGAAAATGCGGGGTTCAAGGGTTATCCATTGTGGGATGGAGCCAAAGTGCTGCGGCCAGAAGCCGATGCGTAACTCGTCCGGAACCACTGAGGCAGTAATTGCGGTATGCTCCGCGAACTGATGATTTTGTGTATTCATTAAACTATCTCCTTATGCCGGAACGGTTGTTTAACGCCCGAAAAACTCGAGCATATTTTCTGCCATCACCCAAAGAGCGCGATTGAGCTTCACATCGCCGTCAATGCCGGTAACGGCACGGGTGCGGCTGCTTTTCCCCTGAGCGGTTCGTCCTGACAGTCCACCTTTCATCAGGTTCTCCTGCACGCGCTGGTAAACAGTCCACAGGTCATCGCTGTAGTCCTCCCGGCGACGCGGAGTCAGCAACTGCGATACCGTGACCGGCTGGTGGTCCTCACCAAATCGATACTTCAGTGCAGCATTCGCCAGTGCGTGACGGGCGGGTACAGGTAGCGCCAGAGACTGCATTGCATCGCGTTTCTCATCCACCCGGTCAAAGACCCCGAGCACTTCGTAAGCCCCTTCAATCACCTTCTCGACGACATTGCCTTTATGCGGTACCCGCACTTCTCCTAATGACTGACCGCAAACCAGGCCGTTGGTACAGACGCCTCGAAACAGCCCCGGCAGCATCTGGTAGCTTGATGAACCGTCATGGCTGTTGAGAAGAATGATTTCCGGCACCTGATGCCCGGTCAGTTGCCCGGCGCGACGCAGTCGAAGCATGTGCTTGGTGTGCTCCCGCTTGCCCTGGTCGCGCACTTTTGTCTGGCAGGCAAAGAACGGCTCAAAACCTTCACGCTGCAGGCTTTCGAGGATGGTGATGGTCGGGATGTAGGTGTACCTGTCTGAACGAGATTCATGCTTGTCAGTCCCGAACACGCTGGGCACATGACTCATCAGCTCTTCGTGGGTCAGAGGCCGGTCACGGCGTATCTGGTTTATACGGCCAAAGCGGCTGGCTAATCGCATGGCTAACTCCTTATCTGATAACGAAATAAAAACAAAAAAGCCATGTTCCCGAAGGAACATGGCCTGTTGGTATCTGGTGTTGGTATGTTGAGGGTTGGAGAGGTCTGAAATGTAAGTAACTAATCGCTGTAGTGTGTGGTCCGGCACTCACTGAGGTCAGACAGCTCTTTTTGCGTATTCTTCAGACCCGGACTGAAAGTGCCTACTTTTTTATCGCTGACATAAACATCGAAATTTGCTGCCTGCCCCAGTGCGTCAATAAATGACACCCAGGCATTATCGCCATTCCTCCAGCCGAGGGATGAAGGTAATGGGAACTGACTGTTATCCATGACGACCGTGATTTCCGTTCCGTCGTCATGAGAGCTTACTGATGTTCCATCAGGCAGGGTGAGATCAACACCGTGTTGCAGAATATTCTGCGCATCCGGATTGCCAGTACAGTTCAGATTAAACACCACCTTCTCCGGGCTGGTAATGATATATTCGGTCACGCCCATCCCAAAACCACTCGTCCACATATTGGGAATAGCCTGTGCTGTTGATACAGAAGCCAGCATAGCTGCTGTAAATATTACGTAAGGCAGTCGCATAATGTTGTCCTCAAATCATGTAATAAAGCTTTTGTTGTTTAAAACAATAAAGTAATGAAAAAACAGTTGGATTATTTTATTTGTTTGTAGCGAAACGCTTCTTTTCCGGCATAAATACCGACAAGATCGTCATAACGAGGATCCTTTTTATTCGGGCGGAACGTTACTCTCATATCGGGTCTGCACATATCCTTCATGGTGAGATTGAACTCTTTACCTGGCGTAATGGTATACCCTGTTGCCACATCGTCTTTACTGGGAGTGATCCACCCCCAAATGCCGCCCGGACAATCTCTGGAAGGTTTCGAGCGGACAACAATAAACCATCCCATTGAATCCACTTCCGTCGCTGTACACAGTTTTCTGACCTGTCGGTGGGCATCACACCAGAATATATTCCCACTCTTATTATTCACTGCCGCAGGCAGGAACCCGCTATAAGGACGTGCTGCATGAGCATTACCTGCGATAAGTAAGGGGTACAATATGACTGGCAGTAAAGACAATAACTTCATTTTTTTCATTGCATTAACCTTACATTCAATTATGGAGGCAATCTCTAATCAGTTTGTCCGGATTGCCCCCGATTTTCTGATGGAGAAAATGAATTCAGCGACTGCTGAATAAAACAGAAATGAGGTAAGGCAAGGATAAAATGTTTATCTTCCGACAGCTGATGGAGAAGCTCACTGCGAATAAATGTTTCCCGCGATGGCCTTACCAGATGAATCTCATCCAGCCGGAAGACACGTAATTGCCTGTTATGTTCAGCGACAAGATACCAGTAACCATCCAGAGCGATTAGCCGGTAAGGTGCGATGGCCTCATGACGCTCCCCTTCAGTCAGAACGGTGATGCGCTGACATCCCGAAATAGCTCTGACCAGCCTGTAGAAGCAGAGCTTTCCTGCCGGGGGATGAGGTCTGTCCTGATGCCATACCAGACAGGGTCGATCATCACAGTCCAGCAGGCTGCTGATCAGTCGCCGGTCAAAGCCAGGGAAAACCCCGGCCAGCCCCGTGCGGTGAGCAAAGGTCAGAATATCTATTTCCTGCCGCGTACTGTGAATATCCGAGCGCAGACTGCACTGCCCCTGGTAATAATCCAGGTCGAGATACATCAGACGTTCCCGAAAGTCACGACGTAACGTGCGCTCTGACACCCCGAATTCAGTTGCCAGTTTGCGAATAAACAGAGTTTCACCGGACAGCAGACGGCTGATAATCAACGACAACCTGACGGCAAGCCGGTCATGTCGCCGCTCCTGAAGCGTCATGAAATATTTCTCCTGAGAAGTTAACTCTCTGAATTAATGATGATTACTTTAAAGGAAGGGGTGGACAGGGTATGGACAACTTCGGAACTATTTTTTATTAGCGCCCCGAGCTTGTTAGCGCTCGTCTGACAGATAATGATACTTCTCCTGATTTAATTGATGATAAAACGCAGTGGAAAGGACGTGTCCACAATCAACAAATCATTAACAATCAGTTCATCATTCGCAGAGAAAATTGCGATGTCAAAAGAATATCCAGTCCCAGACGGCCCGTGCGACCGACACCACCGCATCACGCACGGTACGAATCACCGTTTTCAGTGGCGCAGGCAGGAATGACGATGACTCAGCCGTATCGAAAACACGACCAACAGCGTCACCGAAACTGTCACGGGCCTGCGACTTTACCGGCTCTGTGCAGAGTCTCCCGTGCAGTTGTGTCACCACCGGGCTGGTGGCACGGTCAGGCAGACAGCGCATCATGGCTGCCACCATATCCTCAATGCCCCATCCAGTGCGGGCTGACACCACACAGACCGGATGATGCGGTTTAAAAATTGCCATAATCGCAGCCTGCTTCGCTTTAAGATTTTCCAGTTGGTGCGGTGAAGGTTTGCTGGTGAGGGAATCCCATTCATGACAGGGTTCGATTTTTTCGGCCTGGTTAATCACAAACAGTACCTTTTGCCTGTAAGGTTGCATCACACCGTGCCAGAACTGCTCGTCCACGGTCAGTGCCCGATCATCGGCCTTGATGACCCACAGCACCAGATCCAGCTCCGGCAGCATACGACGGTACAGGGCACGGTATTCTTGATCCCGCCGCCCGTTTTCACCTACCCCCGGTAAATCGACAATCACCAGACTGTGACGACCGCTGCGCAATCGGAAGCGCAGTACGTCGCGAGTACAGGCATTCACGTCACTCACCGGGGACACCTCGCCCCGAAAAAGTTCGTTGCAGAGAGAGGATTTACCAGCACCACTTTTGCCCATGATGCCAATCACCGGTTCGTAGTGGGTCAGGTTCTGGATACGTTCAAGAATAAGCTGGCGAAGCGTGTGCGGAAGCGACGCGAGCGGTTGTTCAAGGGCCTGAAGGCCATCAGGTTTATTCATACAGTAGTCTCAGCGTGAAAAATTAAAAACCCCGCGTTCCAGTCAGGAAGGCGGGGATTCACGGAGATAATATCTATCTGAAATGACTTGGAATTTTAGATTAACATGCAAAGAACCTTGCGCAGTCCAGGACTGAACGATGTCCGCTGGCGTGCCATAAGCAGACGTAGTGAGCTGCACCCACTACAGTAAGTCATAAATCCAAGTGTTGAACTCTTGCAATTAACAGCCGATGATAAGAAAAGAATAAAGTTAGATTGCTCAGAACCTTCGCTGTTAAATTTTATGAGCTTTTTGACAGAACACGCCTTTCCAAAGCCTGTGTAATGCATTTAGAGGGAGTTTTATGTATTTATCAAAACTCGGAATCCGCAACTTTAGAAATTTTGAGGCGGCTGATATTCCCCTAGCAGGTAATGTTGTGTTATTGGGGGAAAATCGTGTCGGTAAAAGTAATCTGCTTTTCGCAATTCGACTGGTTATTGATCCTACTCTGCCTGATTCAGCCAGGCAGCTTAAGCTGTCAGATTTCTGGGATGGCTGCGACCTTGAATCAAACCCTCAAATTGAGGTGCACCTTGAATTCGCCGATTTCGACAGTGACCCTTCCCTCTCAGCTCTGTTGACCGATTTTCGCATCGCAGAGGATCCTACCGTAGCAAGGTTGAGCTACATTTTTCGTAAAAAGGAAGAAGTCGATGGGGCTCCACGTTCGGGTGAGGACTGTGAGTTTATTGTTTTTGGCGGAGGTCAGGAATCGCGAGCCTTTCCTGGACGCGTCAGGCGGCGGATCTCCATTGATATGCTGGACGCGTTACGCGATGCAGAAGCACAACTTGCTTCCTGGCGAAACTCTCCGCTACGCCCCTTATTGGAAGATGCATTCTCTTCACTGAGCCGAGCCGATTTGGATCGCGTAGCAACTGAGCTTCAGGCAGCAACGGAAACCATGGAGAAGTTCCCATCAATTAAGGACCTCGAAGATTCTCTTCGTGGTGGCATTCTTGACCTGGCTGGAACTGCTCACGATTTAGATGCCCGCCTCCGTTTTGCGCCTGCTGACCCTCTCAGATTAATGCGTTCTATCTCTATGTTCATTGATGATGGAAAGAGAGGCATTATTGAAGCGAGCCTAGGTTCTGCGAACGTGGCTCTGATATCACTCAAGCTAGCAGAGTTTGCATGGCGACGTGAAAAGAATGAACGTAATTTCTCCCTGCTTTGTATTGAAGAACCCGAAGCACACCTTCACCCACAGCTTCAGCGCGCTGTTTTTGACAAACTCTTCAATAATGCCGACAAAGATCAGTCTTTGATTGTAACGAGCCATTCTCCCACTCTGGCAACCATTGCTCCTCTTCGTTCTGTTGTTCGCATTTGCAGGGCTCCTGAAGGGCGATCTCGAGCTTTTTCCCTAGCCGATCTGCCAGTAACCAGTGAAGAACTCGACGACATTGAACGATATTTAACAGCAACCAGATCGGAGCTGCTTTTTGCTAACGGGGTAATATTTGTTGAAGGCGATGCTGAGGAGGTTTTACTTCCAGGTTTCGCACAGGCCATGGGGATCAATCTCGACCAGCTAGGGATCACGGTATGTAACGTAGCGGGAGTTAATTTTGAACCATACGTGAAGCTGGCAGCCAGCCTCGGACTACCTTTTTCCGTCGTAACCGACTGGGACCCACTAGATGGTACGAAACAACCGATGGGTAAAACCCGTTCAATTGGTATCTGGCAAGCATATAGTGATGTATCGGAAAAACCGGGAAAATTAACCCCAGAAAATATTAATTGGTTCAATAACAGTTCTTATGAAGTCTGTAAGCCTGTATTTGAAAGGATTGGCATTTTTTTAAACGATCAGACATTTGAAGTCGCTGTAGCCAATACGACAGGCCTCAAAGAAGCGCTGCTTGATATCCTCGATGAACAGGGATTTGGTGTGTTACGTTCATCAAGGATTGCTTCATGGCGTGCCGGTATAGCTCCAGACCCGACGCAACTTCTCGCGATGATATCTGACATAGGTAAAGGACGGTTGGCTGCCAAGCTGAAGCAAAAAGCACCTGGGCTTGCGCCGCCGGAGTATATTGCTTCAGCTATTCAATATGTGGTGTCGAATGTCTGACCGCCGCGCACTTTCAGAGGCTCTGAATGAGCTATTGCCGAACAGAGAGCAGTACGCTGCGGCCACATACCCCGGCCACTGCGTAGTTATTGCTGGGCCAGGCAGCGGGAAAACCAAAACACTTACGACTGCCATGGCACGTGCCCTGATTGAAGAGGTCGCTGACCCCCGAGGCGTGGCTTGTATTACTTACAACAATGAATGCGCTTCTGAACTTGAAGGACGTCTGGCATGCTTTAAGGTCAGTGGCGATGAGCGGAACTTTATTGGCACCGTGCATAGCTTTGCATTAAATCAGGTTTTAATCCCCTACTCACGATGTATACCGGGTTTGCTGCCGGATGATTTTCGTGTGGCGACCAGAGATGAGAGTCGCGCGGCTGTTGAAGTGGCTTACCAGGCTAGATTCGGTTCTGTCGGAGATCCTCATGCACGGTGGAAATTTGCAGAAGAGAAACGACGCAGGGATGTGAACCGACTCCTACCGGCTTGGCGGAATAACAATCCGGAGCTGGCAGATTTTATTGAAGGTTATGAGGCAGAACTTCGGCGCTTAGGACTGATTGACTTTGATGATATGCCACTCATCGCTTTTCGTATTATTAGCGAGCATGAATGGGTACGTAATGCTATCCGGTCGCGCTATCCTGTTTTGTTTGTAGATGAATATCAGGATCTTGGGCACGCTCTTCATGAGCTGGTTCTGCTGCTGTGCTTTAACGGCGGAATACGATTATTTGCGGTCGGTGATGCAGATCAGTCCATTTACGGATTTAATGGTGCAAATCCAGGGCTACTGGATAGTCTTGTTTCACGGGCAGATGTAAGACCGTTCCGTCTTCGCTTCAACTATCGATCTGGCGCGAAAATTATCAGGGCATCACTAGGGGCGCTGGGAGAAGACCGCGATTATGTTGGCCCCGATGGTAATCCAGAGGGAGAGTTAGGATTCCATGGGATTAATGGCGATTATGACGCACAGGCGCATTTTATCGCTCATGATCTAATTCCTTCGTTGTTTGAAAGAGGGTTTCATCCTGAACGCATCGGGGTTCTTTACCGGGCAGCCTGGCTTGGCGATAAAGTTGCGGATGAGTTCAAGGCCAGAAATATTGCCATAATACGTGCTGACAGTAATGCTCTCATTAAGCGCAATTCTCGTCTTGCCCGTTTCATCGAAGCCTGCAGTCAGTGGGTAACTGGGGGATGGAAAGAAGCCTCTCCACTATTTAACCTGTTACTGGGTCAGGCGCTCTTTCTTGTTTATGGCCGCCGCGCAAGCCGTGCTGAAGAACAATTACTGACCGTACAGCTCATCACTTTTTTACGAAACGGAATTGATCAAGCGGAAAGTGCTCACGAGTGGCTGAGACGTTTAAATGATGAGCTCATCACCGGCTGGATGGCTATCTCACAGAACACTCAGCAGGAATGGGATGTCATCTCTGAGTTACTGAAACGAACCGATCCCCTCAGGGGACTGGATGTGGCTCTGGATATATTCGCTGGGAAAGTAGAAGGAACTGGACGCATCACTCTTAGCACTCTTCATAGTGCAAAAGGCCGAGAATTTGATGTAGCCATAATGTTTGGGGTAAATAAATATGACTTCCCGAGTAAGCGAGATCTAACTTCAGATAATGCCCTTCGCGAGGCCCGTCGCCTCTTTTATGTAGGCGTTACTCGTCCCCGAAAAGAGCTGCACATGGTTTATGAAAAGGGTAAACATTCCCCTTGGATTGCCGAACTGTATCATCGCAGCCAGCAGATATAGAACATTATGCACCTGACCTGCTCCTACTTTATTGATAAACGGCGAAGTTAGCGATACCTCCATCTGGCTGTAAAAGACTATGAATATCTGCTTCTCGCTCAAAGCTGACCTTAAGCTTTAACAGGTTGTCCGCTTGGTGTCACAGGTGGATGCTCCAATAGCGCCAGGCAACCGCTCAACATGGCCATGGTAATCGTTTATGAGTAGGAGCTATAAAATAACGAGCTATGAGGGCAGTTGTAAGAGGCCCCCGAATCGACTCAGAATCAATCACTACATTGAGATATCAGACGATAAAACCACGGGGGACACAACGCTATTTAGCAGATCGCCGATAAGATTTTGATGACTGCCAGGCATGTTTCATCTTCTCAATAAACTCCAACTTCTCTTCAGGTTGGACGTTCCACACATCTATAGCAGCAATAACCATGTCATAACGCATAGACGTGTTATATGGGCGTAGATAGCCTGCTATTCGTTCTTTTCCTTTGAGATAGTCCCAGAGATATACTAACTGAGTTTCATCATTACGTGATATCCAGTCAAAATCTGTCAGAAAAAAATCATATTGCTCAAGCCAGCGCTCATGCAGTTTTTTGAAATAAGAGATCTTATCTCCAAGTGAGCATGGGGCATCATCAATGTACCTCATGACACCATTGATGAGTTCACGCTCAGTTACCGGAGTTGGGTTGTACAAATCGGTACTAGCTCCCGCGTTCAGATAAAACCGGGAGAAAACGCGTTTCGGTTTCTTTGAAGCAGTGGCCTGTGGATTTGTTATCAGGTCCCAATCTATATCGTCCAGGTCGGTATTCAAATTAGAGAAATCAAGATTTGTGAAGATATTATCGTCCATTAAAAGAGAATTAAAACTACCTGAACAATCAAAGCCATCCCCCAAACCACCAAGCGTCAGCCCTGCAGATAATACTGGGTATTCAAAAATATAATGGTGAGCAAACCACAATGCTCTTGGTGTACCTTTGAAACAATCAAAATAATCTTTATCAATCAGTAGCAGCTCAGCCCATTCTTTAAGAGTTTTCCGCCCAACTTTGATCCTGTCCTGATCGCCCAAGAAATGCCGTTCAAGGATCTCAGAGATTAAACGTCGAAACTGATCCGGCGAATCATAAGTACTCCACTGTAAGGAGTAATCAGTGTTGGAAAGCGCACCAAGCATTTTTAGGTACATTATCTCGTAGCGGATCATATCGTAATGCAACATCGTCTCTTCCCTCTAATTCTGGCTCCTGGACACAGATTAGCATGAGCATCTTTTAGGTAGAGGGAGGCGGGTCACAGGCTGAGGAATGGCTGATTTTTTACTGATATCTTTCTGATTTTATTGTGATAATAACCTGACATTTTACTGCATTATTCCTGGGGTTTTTACTCTAAGAATCCCCTCTGTTCATCTCATTAGAATCGTTTAACAGCAGATATGAACATTTGGGTTTTTAGTATAATTAAGGGGCACTCCCTGTTTCTATACCACCCTGTTCACAGCTCCTTCCCCCAACAAGCAACCCTGCCAGTATTCCCCTGGATACGCAGTTCCCTGTATCTGCCGTATCCCTGCTTCTCTTAAAAATTACATCTCATCCCATTCCTTTGAACACTACCAGACAAAGGATAAATCAATGTACACTCCTTACCCTTTTAATTCCAGATACACGATGAACTGGTTTCTGCTGTCTCTACTCAATGACCACCTGAATCAGCTTCTGAACCGATACTCCCGAATACAGGCATTCAGACTCGACCTGTTCTATCAAAAAGGTACAGGACGCTATAAACATTCTTCCTGGAACGAAACTGAACGAGAGGTGCGCATGCTGGTTGAACGCACCCTGCAACACACTAATCTGGCTGGGTATTTCTGGGTACTCGAGAACTCTGCAGACCACGGCTGCCATGCCCATATCGTGTTCTATCTCGACAGGCACCTTAACCAGGCTACCTACCCAATAGCTGAGAGAGTCGGAACAATATGGCGGGAAATAACGCAACGAGAAGGCTATTACAACCGCTGCGAATACAAGTCCACTTATGAAGTCAGTATTGATAAGCCAGTGAACTACGATGATACCGAAGCCATCGATAACCTGCGCTACATCATCAGCTACCTTGCCAAAGAAGAGCAAAAACACGGTCACTATCACTACGGAGCCAGTGAGGTACCGCCCCCCAGTGGACTGGGGCGTCCTCGCACGGTGTAACTCACGTTCTGCACTTTTTTACGTATCAATCCATTGATGTGGAAGGGCTGGTAGTAACGAGCAATCACCCACCAGCTCAGGATAATCCCACAATGGAAGACAGCATCATGACTGAACAAATTTCTTTGCTCGATGACCAACTGGTGGATATGCGATTCATCACCAAGCTTACGGGGCTGACGGACAAGTGGTTTTACAAGCTGATAAAAGACGGCCAGTTCCCGAAGCCAATCAAACTGGGCCGCAGCTCCCGCTGGAAGCAAAGTGAAGTCGAATTATGGTTACAGCAACGGATTGCCGATTCACGTGGTCATTGATACAACCCATTCAATTAAGCTACACCTTTCCCGATATCCCAATCCTTAAAGCACCATTAGACTCGGCACAATTCAAGCGATATCGTTTATCACCCTATTAACTAAAGTTCTCCATTCTGAAGCTGAAAAACTGAAGCTCCCCTATCCCCGGCCTATCTGGCATTATGTTGAACCGCTGCCACACGGGCGTTTATTACCTCAGGGGAGCTTAATATTTTAACGATGCGTCAGAACAATCCTGCGCCTGGCATATAACGTTTCCGCAGACAGCTGGAATTCATATTCCGCTGCCTTTAGCTTTCTCGATTTAAGCACCTTCATCGTAACGCCGCTGATCTGCCCTGACTCCAACCCTCTCAGAATTTCACCAGCGCTCAGCATGAGCTGTTGCTTCAAAATCGACAGCAGACTTACCTGAAATGAACGGGAGATCCTGACACTAACGCGAACCCGCTGGTGGGCGGTGATGCTTAACGGCCAGCGCTCCTGAACGGTAAAATCAGGCCGACCCGATAGCTCGGCGTTGTTCCGCTTCAGCGTCGCGATATCACAGGCAAAGTGCTGCACCGTGGCGGCATCGTTTGTCATTAGCCGATGATAAAGCTGGCGGTCAATTTTGCTGACGTGCAGACGCGAAAACAGGGAGATATTCCAGGTGTAATCACAGTGTGTGCATTTATAGATACTCCACACGTCCAGCACCTTCTTTTGCGAATTAACCCGAAATGCACCTGACGGCGTGAAGTCCCGTTTAATGTTGCATGAAGGGCATCGTTTCGCGATGCGCTGATACCCCACAGGCGTGACGGTCCATGTAACTTTCATAACGTACCTTTTTTAACCCATACAAAATCGGATCCGTACTGAACGGACCATAAATTTTTATGTATGAAAAATATTTAAGAGATATTTTTCAACAGGTTAAAAAAAGATTTCCAACGTTACATTCCTGTAGATGTTCAACGAGATAAGTCGAGATTATCAAAATGGCGCTTTTTAGGTAAATGAGTTCAATCAATATTTATGGTGGTTAATCACGCTACTTACCCCCCCGGGAATCCCCCGCCTAGGATGTAATTGCATTGATGGCTAATCAGAAGCAATTATCTCTCCAGTTCTCATGAGCGCCTATCAATTAGCAGTACTGGATAGTCCCACCTTGTTTATTATTTGAGTGCGTATTATTCGGAAGGCATTATTTAAATAAACGCTAAACAACCATTTATTTATTATGGATATACTGATTTTATCCGTTAACCTGTTCTGGCTAACAAACGAACAGCTCTCAAGCAGGAAACTGTCAACCCGGAAGGAAAACGTTTAGCCGCTAGTGGCTTGTTCTTACCGCCTTAACCGTTACGTTAGCACCGGGGCAACTAACCTTGCTCATAAGTGCCTTGTTTGTGGAATGATTCTTTTTTCATTGTTTAGCTGCCTGTGCAGGCGGCTCTTTTTCAGGAGGCAGCATGCCACTCAATAAAATGAAGCGTCATGCCATACTCCACACGCTCTCTATACCTGAACGTAAACTACGCCCCGTAAAATGGCTTGCTCTCATTTCATCTCTGCTATTTATCTTTCAACTGGCAATTGAGAGCCTGGTCATAAGCGAATAACGGAATAGCAATTCCTGTACAAAGACCAATTCTGGAATGATTTTCTGATATCTGTCGGGTTCAGAGCACAAAACTTAATGTATTTTTTTCCAACAACACAATCATTACGTAGAGTTGTGCCTCTGTTGAGTTTCACAGGTAAAGACCTGACTGACAGAATCTGCATAAGGAAATGAACCATGGATAACTATACGCTACATCGTGGCAGACTTATCGACCATATCCAGCTCGTGGTAAACAACTTTGCCGCAAGCAAAGCGTTTTACACTGCTGTTCTGGCGGAACTTACGATCCCCATGGTTATTACCGATGACGATTATATCTGGGCTGACGAACTGGTCATTTCGTCTGTAAAAAGTTCGGAGTCTGGAGAGATTCCTACAGGACGGCACCATCTGGCCTTTCAGGCCACAGACCGTGAATCGGTGAACGCGTTTTACCACGCAGCACTCAATCATGGCGGACGTGATAACGGCGCACCTGCCGAACGAACCTATCATCCCGGATACTATGCCGCTTTTGTTCTGGATCCGGACGGTAACAACATCGAAGCTGTTTACCATGGTGAGGGCGATCGCAGCGCACGCTCTGTAGAAATCAGCTTCACTGTCTGAGAAAACAGGGAGCATATTTTCCCCTGTAGCTCCCGGTAACCGCAATGGAGAGCTTTGTCTATGACCGTTATTCCGGTATCAGCCCTTGAATGCAGCATTACTGAGCTGTGCCGTATTCTTGCAGACAGCTTTAATGAATCATTGACACCGTTTGCGTTGCCACCGGAAATGTTTGCCTCACGTTTCATTTCCGAAGGACTCAGCCTTGAAGACTCGTTTGTCTGGCTGGTCAATGATAACCCGGCGGCAATAGCCATCGTAACCCGCAGAATGGACAAAGCGCGTCTGGCCGCATTTGGTGTGTTGCCCGAGTACCGGAGCCAGGGACTGGCAAAACAGATGCTTACTCCTCTGTTTACCTCCTTAAAAGAGAAAAAGTTATCCAGCGTGAGGCTGGAAGTGATGCGCGAAAATACCCGGGCAATCGCTCTCTATCACGCGCTCGGTTTTCAGGTTCGCCGACATCTGTGCAAATACCGGGGAGATCCACAGTCTCGTCCGGAAATACCTTCAGGGGCTATGGAATCCAAGACTGCTGATGACTTCCTGCGTACCGTCTGGTCTGCACCAAATGATGATCTTCCCTGGCTGGCCAGCCCCCTGCAGCTCTTGTCTATTCCCTGCGACATCCTCAGGGATAACGAACATGCATGGTGTGCTGTCGCGGAGTTCATGGGACAACCTCAGCTCCGCTGTTTGTTTGTGGAACCGGTGTATCGTTACCAGGGACGGGCTAAAAGAATGCTTCAGAAAATCAATGCCAGATGGCCTGGCATAGGTACATCAGCCGCGATCCCAGAAACGCTGGCACCATTATTTACTGCAGCGGGTTATCAGGCTGAACCGTTATGCCAGTTTGAAATGGAACTGACATTTTAAACTATCGTTATGCTGCATTCCGCATGACAGGAGAACAATGATGAGTTGCAAGTTTGAATGGATCAATGAGCCCACCGTATGGTGCTACGAAAATAACGCCCTATCGGTAATCACAGATGAGCATACTGATTTCTGGTGCCGTACCTGGTACGGGTTTGAGCGTTTTACCGGCCACATCTACGCTACTGATGTAACAGGTGATTTTACTTTTCAGGTCAGGATCCGCGCAAACTTCACCACACTCTATGACCAGGCCGGAATTATGATTCTCTCTGACGAACAGCACTGGCTCAAAGCTGGCATCGAATTCAACGATGGCACACCTGCAATCGGGAGTGTACTCACGCAGGGATATTCCGACTGGGCTACAGGACTCTTTCCTGGGGATCCGAAGGAATTCTGGCTGCGTCTGACCCGTAAAAAAGATGCGTTACGACTGCAGTACTCCTCAGATGGACAGCACTGGCCATTACTTCGCTTATGCCATTTCCCTACGGGCCCTGTAAAAACGGGCATCATGTGTTGTACACCTCAGCGCAAGGGGTTGGAGGTAGAATTTCTTGATCTCAGACTGACTCCTGCGATGGATAAGGAACTGCACGATCTAAGTTGATAATAACCATTCAATAATAAAAAACGGAGAACCCGTTTATGAAGCCATTTTCGGGACGCATTGGCAGGTATGGCAGCGTGCTATTATTTCCACTGGCGATAATCATCTACGATTTTTCAGCCTACCTGACAACGGACCTTATTCAGCCGGGCGTCATTAACATTATAAATGAGTTACAGGCGGATGTTACGCTGGCTCCAGCATCAGTCAGTTTGTATATGGCAGGCGGACTGGCGCTACAGTGGCTCCTGGGGCCGCTCTCTGATAGGATTGGCCGCCGCCTCGTCCTGCTCACTGGTGCAATGATCTTTGCCCTGGCATGCCTGAGCATGCTGTTTGTCACCTCGATCGAACAGTACTTTATTGCCCGTTTTATACAGGGAACCAGTATCTGCTTCATCTCCACCGTTGGTTATGTATCAATACAGGAGGCCTTTGATGAAAAGGATTCCATCAGGATCATGGCTGCGCTGACCTCTATTGTTCTGCTCGCCCCAGTTATCGGGCCGGTGGCCGGCGCTGCGCTGATGGCGTTCATTCACTGGAAACTGCTCTTTGCCATCATCGGTGTGTTTGGTCTGGTAGCATGGTTCTTACTACTGTTCAAAATGCCGGAGACAGTTATATCTCAGGGAAGATCATTCAAACCGGGTGAAGTGCTGTCAGATTTCATCGCGGCATTTCGCCATCCAGTGGTGCTGACCGGCTCACTGGCAGTCGCTTTTGGTAACCTGCCCATCATCACCTGGGTCGCGCTCTCGCCCGTGATCCTGATTGAGCACGGTGGTATGTCTCCTGGCACCTATGCCTGGACACAGGTGCCTGTGTTCAGCGGGATCATCATTGCCAGCACGATCGTCGCAAATTTTATTAAAGATCCGACTTCACCGCGTTTTATCTGGGGTACCGTGCCAATACAGCTTGCTGGCCTGCTAACCTTGCTGGCCGGCAACCTCCTTTGGCCACACGTCTGGTTATGGTCAGTGCTGGGTACAAGCCTTTATGCCCTGGGTATTGGACTACTCTACCCCGTGCTGTTTCGTTTCATACTTTTTTCTCATAACCTGCCAAAAGGCACGGTATCTGCCACGTTGAATATTATGACTCTGAGCGCATTAGCTATTTCAATTGAGGCGACTCGCTGGATCTACTTACATGCTGTCAGCAGGATAGCTTTTCACGGTACGGCGCTACTGGCCGGTATAGCCGTTATCATACTGGTTGCTCGATTGCTTAAACTGCGCAGGCAACATCAGGGCCAGTCAGTATCACCGGCTGGCTGTCAGTGGCAATGATGTAAAAGAGATTAAGGAGGGTTTATGTTTTCTTATGTGATGCTGGGTACTAACGATCTTCAGCGCGCCATAAGGTTCTACGATCCACTGATGGAATTGCTTGGACATCCAAAGGCAGGTCGTAATGAAGAAGGCGCATCCTGGGGGACGTTCAGTAATAACCATACCATCGGATTGTGCGTCGGCAGACCCTTTAACCAGCAACCAGCGGGCGTTGGTAATGGCACAATGGTCGCACTGAATACCCGCTCGTTTGAACACATCCAGCAGTTGTACGAACTTGCTATCAGTCTGGGCGCCAGGGATGAAGGTACACCCGGGCACAGGCCACAATACGGACAGGGATTCCATAGTGCCTATGTACGCGATCCGGATGGGAATAAGCTGGCGTTTGTGTTCTATGCCGATGAGGATTGAACATCAAACTGACAGTTTTCGTGTTGTGTATGAAAGCGGCGACACACCGGACATAGTCAGAGAGTAGCCGTCGGGTGTAGCTCAGACGGTAACTCCTGTGGTCGCTGAGACCGGGGCAGGAGAATCAGTAAACAGGAAGTCTTATGCAAATAATATCGCCAGGGTGCATCATTCGGCCATTTCAGCCACACGAAATCGATAGTTTTATGGTGTATCGCAATGATGCTGAGTGGATGAAATTTCAGGGTTTTAAGGGGCTAAAAAAAGAGGACTATGAAGCAGCATTGCTGGGCGTTCTTACACTGACTGAGGGCATTCAATTAGCCATCGTCAACAAGCGGACGCAGGTTTTGATGGGTGATATCTATTTACGTCAGCAATGCGATGTTTTTTGGCTCGGCTATACCATTAGCCCCGCTTATGCTCGCCAGGGATATGCATTTGAAGCCATTACCGCCACCATCGCCTGGATAAAAGAGAACGGTTTTTCACTCATCAAAGCCGGGGTGGATCCGGAAAATACCCCTTCAATAAAATTACTTATCAGGGCTGGCTTCCATTTTTCAGGCATCGAAGAGGGTGAGCATATTTATGTTCTGGATTTCACAAAAGGAGAATAATCTCCCGAGGGGAAAAGCCGATGAGGCCATTTCTGGCGTACTTCAACATGCATTCGTCTGTGTCACCTGCCTTTTCCAGTAAATGGGTTGGCATTCAATTTCCGAAGTACATCACACTTTTTCGACTGAAACATATCCCTGCTAAAACTACGTGTTAATATTCGCTCCGTAAATACCTTTCAACTCAACCCGAGGCTTTGATGCTGGAGAATGTAATCATCCGATAATCAGCTTACCGACCTTTTCAGGCCGGACTGATTATCAATGCGCCGAAATCGAATGCGGACACCGCTGTGTGTTTGCACGTTTTGCACATGATGATTAAACAGGTTCTTCAGTATGAATTTATCCCGTCAGGAACAACGTACGTTACACGTTCTCGCTAAAGGTGGACGTATTGCGCACGTCCGCGATTCTTCAGGCCGCGTCACTGCCGTTGAATGCTACAGCCGCGAAGGGCTGTTGCTGACCGACTGCACGCTCGCCGTCTTCAAAAAACTCAAAACCAAAAAACTTATCAAGTCCGTCAATGGCCAGCCCTATCGAATCAACACCACCGGGCTGAATAACGTTCGCGCTCAGCTCGATAATCGCTAAGGAGAGTTTCTATGACAGCACACCACTTCACTTTTCATATCACAGACGAAAGTGATGCCAGTGATATCCGGGAAGTCGAAACCCGCGCATTTGGCTTCAGCAAAGAAGCCGATTTAACGGCCTCTTTACTTGAGGATGAAAGCGCGCGCCCTGCGTTATCTCTGCTGGCCCGACATGAAGGTAAAGCCGTCGGACATATTTTATTTACCCGGGCGACCTTCAAAGGAGAAATGGATTCACCTCTGATGCATATCCTCGCTCCCCTGGCGGTCATACCGGAATACCAGGGGATGGGCGTAGGCGGTTTGTTGATACGTACAGGCATAGAACACCTGAGGCAGATGGGCTGCCAGACGGTTTTTGTTCTCGGTCACGCTACCTATTACCCCCGACATGGGTTCGAACCCTGTGCCGGAGACAAAGGCTATCCGGCACCTTATCCCATCCCGGAGGAGCACAAAGCCTGCTGGATGATGCAATCACTCACCGCTCAGCCCATGAACGTGACCGGCCACATCCAGTGCGCGCAGGCCCTGATGAAACCGGAGCACTGGCGTGAATAACAATCTTGTTGTGCCCTTTTTAAGGTTTAACCCAATAACAGGAATTAACTAATGGATATTCCACGTATTTTTACCATCAGCGAAAGTGAGCACCGCATTCATAACCCGTTCACCGATGAGAAGTATGCCACGCTGGGTCGCGTGCTGCGCATGAAGCCGGGCACCCGCATTCTTGATCTCGGCAGCGGCTCGGGCGAGATGCTCTGTACCTGGGCCCGGGATCACGCCATTACCGGCGTAGGTATCGACATGAGCCAGTTATTCAGCGAGCAGGCCAGACGCCGCGCGGAAGAACTCGGCGTCAGCAGCCGGGTGCAGTTCATTCATAACGACGCCGCAGGATATGTGGCAGAAGAGAAATGCGATGTGGCCGCCTGCGTCGGCGCGACATGGATTGCCGGTGGGTTTGCCGGGACGGTCGAACTGCTGGCGCAAAGCCTTAAACCGGGCGGGATCATGCTCATCGGTGAACCTTACTGGCGTCAGCTTCCGGCAACGGACGAGATAGCACAGGCCTGCGGCGTCAGCTCGACAAGCGATTTCCTGACGCTTCCAGGGCTTGTCAGCGCGTTTGACGACCTCGGCTACGACGTGGTGGAAATGGTACTGGCGGACCAGGAAGGCTGGGACCGGTATGAGGCCGCGAAATGGCTGACCATGCGCCGCTGGCTGGAAGCCAATCCTGACGACGACTTCGCCGCCGAAGTCAGGGCCGAGCTAAACATCTCGCCGAAACGCCACGTAACGTACGCGCGGGAATACTTTGGCTGGGGCGTGTTCGCGCTCATCGCCAGATAACAACAGGTTCCCGGTATTTCTGACCGGAGATACCGGGGCTTCGCCTTTGCTTTGATCTGATGCATCACCTGCACAATACATATTCAGTATGTTTATTAATCAGGATATCACCATAAGGAGCATCATATGTCACAACATGAACAGTTCTGCCAGGCTTGCGGAATGCCGATGTCGGCACCCGATGCGGACAGTGCCAGCGATCAATATTGTGGGTACTGCAGCGACAGCAACGGCAATCTTAAACCCTGGGAAGAAGCGGTATCAGGCTTAGCCAGCTTCCTTGATTCCTGGCAAAAAGTCGGCCCGGAAGAAGCACAGAAGCGTGCAAAACGTTATCTGACGGCAATGCCCGCCTGGGCTCATAAAGCGGATGAATGATTTGAGCTGATTATTTTTACTCCACTGGAGCCATAAAGGGAAGAATGTTTGATCTGGTCCAGTCTGGACAATCCCATAAAAATTAATGAAATCAGCACGTTCATGATTTAGTAGTGCTGATGATTACTATCATTTCCATTTTGTCACTTCTGAAATTGCATTAGTATGTATTGTCTGGATTGCTCTGTCTCCTTATGATTCATTTCGTTCCAACGCGGAATTTAGTTGAAAAAATCAGTTCGTTTCTTATTAAATTTAAATACCCATCGAATATAAAAATTAATTTTCTCCATTTTATTAGCCATATCAAAACAATTACTTATAGCTAAAGCGACAGTGGAATTTCAGTAACTAATATACAAACAGAAGGTTGTTATGAATACCAAAGGTCTTATCCTTATTATTATTGGAGCAATATTTGAATGCGCATGGGCATTCGGACTTAAGCACGCTGTAGGCGCTTTCGAAATCTTTATTACCGTCGTATGTGTGGTCGCAAGTTTCGGCATATTCATGCTGTCATTTAAATATGTCGGGGCGAGTATCGCGTATGTAGTTTATACCGGTCTCGGCACACTGTTTGTGGTGCTGGTCGAAATGGCCGACACCCTGTCTCACGGAGACCAGCCAGAAATTCTCCGTATCGTATTCGTGGTCACCCTAATGCTGGGCGTCATTGGTGTTAAAGGAGCAAAATCATGATTTCCTATCTCATTCTGTTTGTTGCCGGCTGCTTCGAGGTTGCGGGTATTTCCACCCTGAATGGCTATGCCAATGCCGGAACCGCTCGCCGTAAAGTCACGTTCCTTCTGGCCACTATTGTACTCTTTGCCATTGCGCTCAGCTCGCTGAGTATCTCCATGCGCGAGATCCCCCTTTCCGTGGCCTATGCGATCTTTACGGGGGTGGGGACCATCGGTGCCGTTGCGGTAGGCGTGTTTATTAACGGAGATAAAATTCGTCTGCTCAAGGGGGCAAGTATCTTTCTTATTATCTTCAGTGCGATCATGCTGAAGCTGGTTTAATCCCACATTCTCTCTTTCAGACAGGATCCTGAATGAAAGAGAGAAACCTTTCTGACTATTATTAACTTCCGGTAAAATAATTCACCATAAAATCAGTGAAGGCATTAAATCTGGAGGGCGCATATTTGTTCGTGGGCCAGACCAGATTAATTTCATAGTTTTGTCCTACGATATTTCCCAGCACAATTTTCAACTCACCTGATTCAATATATTTTTCCGTGAGCAGCCCCGGCATAAAAGCAATGCCTTTTCCGTCAAGCGCCAGCCCAAGGCGAATGTCCGTACTGTTACAGACAAGCGATGGGATAACGCCCTGCACTCCGGATGCTGAATCCAGAAGCGGCCAGGGCTCCGTGCGCCCACTTGAGGGATAGCGGTACTGGATACAGATATGGGAACTGAGATCCTCCACGCAGGCAGGAATCCCGTATCGCCTGAGGTAGTCCGGCGATGCCACCAGATTCATGGCACAGTTACCGAGCGAGCGGGCCGTTAGTCGGGAGTCTGACAATTGGCCGACGCGTATCACCGCATCAAATCCCTCTTCCACCACATCAACCAGCCTGTCGCTTAGATCTACCTCAAGAGTTACTGCCGGATACTGCTCCATAAAGCGGCTAATCACTGGTAGGAAGAAGGACGGTATATAGGGCATACTCACGCGCAGCTTGCCTCGGGGCTCGCCTGATACAGACGAAAGCTCCTCCTTCGCTGCTGTCAGCTCATCAAGTATTACCCGGCTGCGCTCAAGAAACATTTCGCCTTCCTGCGTCAGGCTTAAACCGCGCGTGTTGCGGTTAAGCAGACGCGTACCCAGCTCTTCTTCTGTTTTGCTGACAAGCTTACTTACGGCAGAGGGGGAAATATTCAGCTCGCGCGCCGCAGCCGCGAAGCTGCCCAGATTAGCAATTTTCACGAACGCCTCAATACCGTCTACCAGGTTCATCATCTTCTCCTGTAAAAAGGTGCAGCAGTTCTGCCATCTTATCCCGGATTGACATTCCATTTCGTCACGACTGAATTACCGAAACCGGCAATTGTTCAATACGCGTCCCGGGACTAATCTTGAAGTTCTTTTCTCATGCCGTCTGTCCGGCACTTTTCAGTCAGAGCGGAGCTCTTACGTGAAAGGCGAAACTAATAATTTCGACAGACTTACGCATTATCAGGGGAACTAATGTCATCAGAAAAACCATCACAAAGCATAAATGCACAGTCTGAGGATATCCGTACCGGCGTCACTGTACATGGAGCCAGGACGCATAACCTCAGGGACGTTTCCTTCACCTTTCCCCGTGATGCCATGGTGGTTTTTACCGGGATATCCGGATCGGGTAAATCCTCCCTGGCGTTTGACACACTCTACGCCGAAGCGCAGCGACGGTTTATGGAGTCCGTCGCGCCGCACGCGCGGCGCCTAATTGAGCAGGCTTCGGCACCAGACGTGGACGGCATAGACGGGTTGCCGCCTGCCGTGGCCCTACAGCAGAGCCGGGGCGGCGCGCAGGAACGCTCAACGGTCGGCAGCCTGACGCGGATCTCCGTCACCCTCAGGCTGCTGTTTTCCCGCGCTGGCCTCCATCCTGCCGACATCCCGTTCTTGCCGGCAGAGGCCTTCTCGCCCAATAATCCACAGGGCGCATGCCCTGCCTGTCAGGGCATGGGCATGGTGCATGAAGTTAAGGCCGACGCGCTTGTCCCTAACGGGTCGCTTAGCATCCGCGAAGGGGCAATAGCCTCCTGGCCCAACGGCTGGCAGGCAAAAAACTTGCGCTCAATCCTTGATTCGCTGGGCTACGACATCGATGCCCCGTGGGAAACGCTGGCTGAAAAAGATCGGGAATGGATCCTCTTCACCGACGAACAGCCGTCAGTGCCGATTTTTATGGGGCTGAATGCGGATCAGCGCCAGGAGGCGATCGCGGCAGGTACCGAGCCCGCCTATACCGGTACCTATACCAGTGCCAGAAAATATCTTCTGCAGAGCTATTCCGGCGGAAAAGAGTCAGTGAAAAAACGCCTCTCCCGCTTCATTACCGTGGCGCCGTGCAACGAATGCCACGGCAAGCGGCTCAACAGAAATGCCCTGGCTTACACCTTCGCGGGCCACGACATTGCCGAAATGGGTGAGCTGACGATAACGCAGTTAAAGGCGTTGCTTTTACCCTTTGCCGAAGGCCATTCGCCGCATATGCCTGGCGAAGCCGCGCTGCGGGAGGCCGTCATCAGGATGACGACCGATATCTGCGGCCGCCTCGACCAGCTCGAAAGGCTGGGCCTCGGCCACCTCTCTCTCGGTCGGCGGACTACCATGCTCTCGTCTGGTGAGCTGCAGCGTATCCGACTGGCCACGCAGCTTATCTCCCGTCTGTTTGGCGTGATCTACGTGCTCGACGAACCCGCGGCCGGCCTGCATCCGGAAGATGTTCGCGCCCTCCTCCAGTCCCTGCGTCTGCTTCTGGAGGCCGGTAACTCGCTGGTTATTGTCGAGCATAATCTGGACGTTATCGCCGAAGCCGACTGGCTCACGGAGGTGGGTCCGGGCCCCGGGCGCATGGGCGGTGAGATCGTTTATAACGGCGCGCCATCCGGGCTGGCACGGGTTTCCCGCTCGCCTACCGCAGGCTACCTCTTCGACAAACACCGTCCGGGTCTGCGCCAGCGTCGATTTCCCGAGCACTGGCTGGAGCTTGAGCAAATCACCTGCAATAACATTCACGGGCTGGATGTCCGCATCCCTCTTGAACGGATGACTGCCATCACCGGCGTATCCGGCTCGGGCAAGTCCACCCTTCTGGCCCGGGTGCTCCCGGCGTTGCTTCAGCGACTAGACAAAACCCCGGAAGATGAGGAGTCAGAGGAGGACAGCCTGGTGCCGGAGGTGCAGGGTAAGATCAAGGCAGGCGGGACCTCCCTGAAACGTCTGGTTCGCATCGACCAAAAACCCATCGGGCGCACGCCGCGCTCTAACCTGGCGACCTATACCGGCTTCTTTGATACCGTGCGCAAGCTATTTGCCGATACCGACGAGGCGAAAAATCGGAATTTTGACGCCAGCCGCTTTTCCTTCAACCTGCCCGCCGGCCGCTGCCCCGTCTGTGAAGGACAGGGACAGATCACTATCGAACTGATGTTTATGCCTCAGGCAAGCGCGCCCTGCTCTGCCTGCGGCGGACGGCGCTACAATGATGAAACCCTTGAGGTCCGCTGGCATAACAGAACGATAGCGGACGTGCTGGATCTCACCGTCGACGAAGCCGTTGAGGTGTTCAGAAATAATGACACCATCCAGCGCTCCCTGGCCGCGCTTGCCTCGCTCGGTCTCGGCTATCTGAAGCTGGGTCAGCCCGCCACCGAACTGTCCGGTGGCGAATGCCAGCGCATTAAGCTCGCCTGGGAGCTGCAGCGCGTACAGCGGGGTAAAACGCTCTATCTGCTGGACGAGCCCTCCACGGGGCTGCATCCTGCGGATATGGACAAGCTGATGCGGGTTCTCGACAGGCTGGTTCAGCGCGGCGATACGGTGGTCATGGCGGAGCACGATATGCGCATTGCCGCAGAAGCCGACTGGGTTCTCGATCTCGGTCCCGGCTCGGGTGAAAACGGCGGACGTATTATTGCGGCCGGCACGCCGGAAGAGGTCAGCCGCAGTAAACACAGCCTCACCGCGCCCTGGCTGGCGGCCAGACTAAAAAAAAGGAATGGCGATCCTGACGAGTAATACCGGTCAGGTTTAGTGATGGTTTCGGAGGATACATGCAGTTTGATTTGTTTGCAGACGAAGCGCTGCCCTCCATTCCGGGGCTGATTTATCAGGCCGATTTTCTCACGCCGGAAGAAGAGAAAGGCCTGCTGGAGATTATCGCCACGCTGCCTCTCATGCCTGCACGGTATAAAGAGTATGAATCAAAAGTCCGCATTCTCAGCTTCGGCGGGCTTTATGATTTCAACACGCATACCGTCAAGCCCAGTCCGGCGCTTGATGCACGTCTGGTTCCGCTGCGAAACCGCGTCGCCGACTGGCTGAGGATTGAGCACGGAGCGATTTCTCATCTGCTCGTCACCGAATACCTGCCCGGCACGCAGCTGGGATGGCACCGCGATGTCCCGGTCTATGAAACCATCGTCGGTATTTCTCTGGGCAACCCGGCAACGATCCGCTTCAGGCCCTGGCCGCCCGACGTGCTGACAAGCCGCCGGACGGTCAGCCTTGAAGTAATGCCCCGCTCGATTTATAAGCTCGACGGCGAGGCCCGCTGGGGATGGCAGCACGCCGTACCTCCGGTGAAGTATCCGCGCTGGTCTATCACGCTGCGAGTGAACCGGGCGAAGCCGGGCCGTTGATTCCTCCCGCGCAAGCCTCGTCACCGTTCAGGAAAGGTGATGGTGGAAATAGTCGACGAATTCGCGCAGGCGCGGCATGGCATGCTTGTTCGTGGGCCAGAGCAGGTGCAGCTGATACTCTTTTTGCACCGACTCCCCCAGAACCACGACCAGATCGCCTGAAGTGATATAAGGCGCGGACAGCAGGTCGGGCATAAGAGCAATTCCGTGCCCCTGGAGCGCCAGACCTAATCGGGCGTCGGCACTGTTACATACCAGCCGTTTTGAAAAACTCAGGCTTCCTCTGTACTCCTCAGGAAGGGGCCAGGCTTCCAGCCGTCCCGTGGTGGGATAGCGGTACTGGATGCAGTGATGGTGCGCAAGGCTTTCGACCGAGTCGGGCAGACCATTCTTCGCCACATACGCCGGTGACGCTACTAGCTGCATATTGATACGGGCAACTTGCCGGGAGGTTAGCCTTGAGTCAGACAGCTGCCCCACGCGAAATACCACGTCAAAACCTTCATCAATCACGTCAACGACACGATCGCTGAAATCCAGCTCCAGATCGATTTCGGGATACGCCTCCTGGAAACCGCCAATCAGCGGCAGAAAAAAAGAGGTGATATTCGGCATGCTGATTTTCAGCTGACCGCGCGGTGTGCCGGCCGCTGCTGCAATATCCGCCCTGGCCGCAGCCATTTCACTCAGGATTACCCGGCCTCTTTTCAGGAAAATCTGGCCTTCCGGCGTCAGGCTCAGGCTGCGCGTGTTGCGGTTGAACAGCACGGTACCCAGAGTATCTTCAGTGCGCGCGACCAGTTTGCTGACCGCAGACGGCGAAAGGTTCAGCTGGCGCGCGGCACCTGCAAAGCTCCCCTTTTCTGCCACCTGTATGAAGGCTTCAATGCCGTTGAAAAGATTCATCTGTAAACCCGATCCGTAAAAGTTGTCCGCACAGACTATAGCAACAGACAGTTAATTCATGACAAACCTTCACTTCTGAACTGCATTTTGACGCATTTTCTTCCCCGGAAGCCATTCCTATACTTTTTTTTCATTCAGACGACTCAAGGAGAGTACTATGTCCCATTCAGAACGTAACATCATCATTACCGGCGCCGGGAGCGGTATTGGCGCGGCAGCAGCACGGGCATTTTCAGAGTCAGGAGATCGCGTTCACCTATTTGACCTGTCACAGGAGCGGCTTGATGACGTCGCTGCACAGCTTAAAACAGTCAAAACCTACCAGGTAGACGTCACTGATGCGAAGCGTATTCGTGAAACGGTAAAAGGTATTGAAAAAGAGTATGGGTCGGTTGATGTGCTGGTAAGTAACGCCGGTATCTTTGACGGGCTGGCCGGTATTGAGGAAACCTCATACGAACTCTGGCACAAAATCATCGAAACGAACCTGACCGGCGCGTTCAACATTATTAAGCCAGCCTCGGAGGCAATGGTTCGTCAGAAGTCGGGCAGGATCATCACCATCAGCTCCATTGCCGCCACGCGAACCTCACCGGATGGCCTTTCCTATGACACCTCCAAAGCTGGCCTGGAAGGGATGACCCGCCGTCTCGCCGTTGACCTGGGAAAATACGGTATCACCGCAAATACGGTCGCGCCGGGCGTCATTGAAACCGATATTCTGGCCACCTCAGGAGAAATTCTTGGCGACCTGGCCGGCCAGGATTCAGGTGGCGACAACAGCGAATCCAACGCGCAGTTTCTTGAGACCGTCGTGCCTGCCCGTCGCACTGGTCAGCCATCAGAAGTGGCAGCCACCATTCATTTTCTCGCCAGCGAAGGTGCGTCCTACATTAACGGTGAGGTGATCCACGTTGACGGCGGCTGGATCGCCAGCTGATTCAGTTACATTCACTTCATTCGCTTACCCTGCGGCCTCCACGACTACGTGGAGAGCCGCATGCAACACCGGCCTGGGTCCACTCCGTGACAGGCCGATCATGCAGGAAATTATTTATGTCCATATCCGATCTTACGCAGTTTCCTTCCCTGAGCGGCTTTGGCTCGGTCACGGGCGTGCCCTGGCTGGAAGCCAGCTTTGGCCAGACGTTTCGCAGTATTTATGTCGACACCGGATCCGTTGATCTTCATGCGGTGGTGGGGGGACGCGGGCCAGCCCTGCTGCTTGTTCCTGGCTGGCCGCAGAACTGGTACACCTGGAGCCAGATGATGCTGCCGTTGAGCCAGAATTTCACCGTTATTGCCGTCGACCCTCGTGGCACCGGCCTCTCTGACAAGCCCTGCGACGGGTATGACGCCGACACGCCGGCAGCAGATTTGTTTGCCCTGATGGACCGGCTAGGTTTCGCTGATTTTTACCTTGCAGGCCATGACGTAGGGATGTGGATCGCCTTCGCCATGGCAGCCACGGCCCCCGGGCGCGTGCGCAAGGTAGCTCTGGGCGAGGCCATTATTCCGGGCGTATTTGAAACCCCACCTATCGTCTGCGACGACGGACAGACCAATACCTTTTTATGGCATCACATGTTTAACCGTATTGACGGTGTCAATGAGCGCCTTGTTGAAGGTCGCGAAGAAATCTACTTCGGAACGCAGATGGATCAGAAGGCTGGCCCTCCGGGCGCCATGCCCCGTCACGCACGCGACTTTTATATTGAGATGCTACGCAGGGTACCAGGGGCGCTTAAAGGCAGCTTCGATTACTACCGGGGTATCGATTACTCCATTCCCCAGTACCGCAGTCATGCCGAACGCGGGCTGAACCTTCCCGTACTGGCCTTTGCAGGCGAACTGGCGTGCGGCGAAATAGTACAGCGCGAGCTGCATAAAATCGCCGGCGATATTCGTTCAGTCATCTATGCAGGTGGCGGGCACTTCATACCTGAGCAGTTCCCAGATGAACTGGCAAACGCGTTCAGAACGTTCTTTCTAACTTAATTCGGCATGAAATGCAGCGGACGTTCCGCCGGATCGTCGGGCAGTAGTTTTCTTGTCTATCAGGAGAGCAAAGATATGACAGATAAGGATGCGTTTATTTCGGATATGCACGGCTTTGGCACAGTGACCGGCGTACCATGCCTGCCGGCGGGGTTTCGCAGGATTTTTCGCAGTGTTTACGTCGACACTGGTGAGGTGGGCTTTCACGCGGTCACGGGAGGTTCAGGCCCAGCGCTGCTCCTGATACCCGGTTGGCCGCAGAACTGGTATATGTGGCGCGAACTCATGATGTCACTGAGTGCTCATTTTACTGTTATTGCGGTAGATCCACGCGGTATGGGTCTTTCCGATAAACCCTGGGATGGCTTTGACGCCAGTACGCCGGCAAATGATATGTTCAGCCTGATGGATGCGCTGGGTCATAAGACTTTTTCCCTTGCGGGCCACGACGTGGGCATGTGGATCGCCCTCGCTATGGCGACAGAAAGGCCCGAGCGGATTACGAGGGTTGCGCTCGGAGAGGCGATTATCCCCGGCGTATTTCCGACCCCGCCGGCGATACCCGATGACTATAAATCAACAAAAGCCATCTGGCAGAACGTGTTCAACCGTATGCGGGGAGTGAATGAGCGGCTCGTTGAGGGGCGGGAAGAGGCCTATTTTGGCTTTGAGTTTGATAACGAGAGCGCCGATGCCATGCCAGCATATGCGCGTGAGTTCTATATCGAAATGCTGCGGCGCGTGCCGGGCGTTCTGAAAGGCAGCTTTGACTATTACCGCGAAATGGATGCGTCGATCCCGCAGTACCGGGCGCTGGCAGAAAAAGGGCTTAGAGTGCCGGTACTGGCCTTTGCAGCAGAATATGGATGCGGAAATCTGGTAAATGAGCAGCTATCAAAACTGGCGACAGACTGCCGCACTGTCTTTTTCGAAGACTGTGGTCATTTTATCGCCGAACAGCAGCCTCAGAAATTGCTGGACGTATTTATGGATTTTTTTACGCATAACAAAAGAGATAATCCAGGATCTGATAACGTTTAAGCTATTACTTCATAACTTATAGACACAATCCGGAGCTGACGTAGCATTGATAATATTTCTACAGTAACGGAGCTGCCATCATCGCAGAGGAACGTGCAAAACGCAGGTTAATGCAATACAAATACTCTGACCCGTCGAGGAGGTGGAAATGAAAAGAGAAAGTCTGTTCAGATATGCCCGCGAACACTTCAAATCTGAACCTGAATATTTATGGAGTAATTTGCCGCACTATGCGGTGCTGCGCCATCACGATGGCGAAAAATGGTTTGGTCTGGTCATGAATGTGCCCGGAACAAAACTGGGTCTTGAAACCAGTGATGACGTCGACGTGCTGGAGGTGAAGGTCAGACCTGAACACATCGGGTCTCTTCGCAGGAAAGAAGGCATACTGCCTGCCTGGCACATGAATAAAGAGCACTGGGTGAGCGTGATCCTGGACGGTCCCCTCACGCCAGACGAGATCCACGATCTGCTGTCTGAAAGTCATCGGCTGACCTCTGCATAGGGTGCCAGCGCCGCCCGCGGGCGGCGTCCTCCCTCTTTCTGCGCGGCGGTGCGCAAGTAACGGCAGCGTCAGATAATCATTATTGCCCGAATATCGTTTACGTTTGTTAGCGTTGGTCCGGTTATCACCAGGTCATTAAGCGCGTGAAAATAGCTATAACTGTCGTGAACATCGAGATAATTAGCCGCATCCAGACCTCCCATTTTGCCGCGTATTAACGTGTCCGGAAATACCAGAGCACCTGCTGCATCTTCTGTGCCGTCGATACCATCACTGTCCCCGGCGATAGCCCATATGCCGCTCTCCCCCTGCAATGTACAGGCCAGACTGAGCGAAAATTCAGTATTTCGCCCACCCTTTCCGGGCTGGTCATTGTTTACCGTTACGGTGGTTTCACCACCCGACAGCAGTACTGCCGGACCGGAAACCGGATGACCATACTGCTTCACGGATTTAGCAATCCCGGCCATAACAATGGCCACTTCACGACTTTCACCTTCTATCGCATCGCCCAGAATAAGCGGCGTCAGTCCGTGTCTGCACGCAGCCAGCGCGGCAGCCTGCAAAGCCAGCTGCGGCGTGGCAATGAGTTTAACCTCGCTGTTCGCTGTGCTTTCAACCGGGCCTGCCGGCTGGCTTAGCAGTTTATGAACAGGTTCCGGGGTCTGAATACCGTAGCGCTGGAGTACCCGAAGCGCATCAAGCGGCGTGCTGTCATCGGCGACAGTAGGACCTGATGCCACATCTGCCGGGTTATCCCCCGGCACATCGCTGATAATCAGTGACACAATACGGGCCGGTTGCGCCATTCTTGCCAGCTTGCCGCCTTTCACTGCGGAGAGATGACGACGTACCAGATTCATCTCTTTGATATTGGCACCGCTGTGCAGTAGTGCGCGGGTAATGGCCTGCTTATCTTTCAATGTTAATCCTGGTGCGGGCAGCGCCATCAACGCCGACCCGCCACCGGAAATTAGCGCCAGCACCAGGTCATCAGAGGTCAATCCGCGCAGCGCTTCCACAATCAGCATTGCGGCAACTTCGCTCATCGAATCCGATACCGGATGAGCCGCCTCGATAATCCGGATGCGGCCAGCAGGCACCGCGTAACCGTAACGCGTCACCACCACGCCAGACACATCCACATCCGGCCAGGCTGCATCCACAGCCGCTGCCATTGCCGCCGAGGCTTTACCGGCACCGATTACCACGCAGCGGCCACGTGGTTTTTCCGGCAGGTTAGACAGGATGGCAGGCCCGGCTCGGGCGCTGTCGACAGCATGCTGAAAAATATCCTGCAGGATCTCTGCAGCCTGTTCATTTTTCATGGTTATACGGTCTCGGCGATATTTGCTCTGGCTTCGATAAATTCCACTACAGCGCGGGTGACGTCCGCGGTACTGGCCGTTCCACCGACGTCTGGCGTCAGAATGCCTTTCTCACAAACATATTCGATACTTTCCATAATCAGCGCCGCAGCGTTACGCTCTCCCAGATGTTCAAGCATCTGTACCGCAGTCCAGAAGGTTGCTATCGGGTTAGCAATACCTTTGCCGGTGATGTCAAAAGCTGAACCATGGATAGGTTCGAACATGGAAGGGAAGCGGCGTTCCGGATCAATATTGGCGGTCGGCGCTACGCCCAGACTGCCAGCCAGCGCACCGGCCAGATCGGAGAGGATATCGGCGTGCAGATTGGTGGCAACAATGGTATCCAGGGTCTGGGGATGCAGCGTCATGCGGTGCGTCATGGCATCGACCAGCATCTTGTCCCACTGCACATCCGGGAATTCCTGCGCCACTTCGGCGGCAATCTCATCCCACATCACCATTCCGTGGCGCTGGGCATTGGATTTGGTCACCACGGTCATCAGTTTACGTGGACGAGACTGCGCCAGTCTGAAGGCATAGCGCATAATGCGCGTAACCCCGACGCGGGTGAAGATTGCCACCTCGGTGCCGACTTCTTCCGGTAAGCCACGGTGTGCACGGCCGCCGTTACCAGAGTATTCCCCCTCGGAGTTTTCACGCACAATGACCCAGTCAAGATCGCCCGGCCCGCGATTCCGCAGCGGTGAGGTGACACCCGGCAGGATCTTGGTTGGACGCACGTTGGCGTACTGGTCGAAGCCCTGGCAAATTGGCAGGCGCAGGCCCCAGAGAGTAATATGGTCAGGTACATCCGGTGCCCCCACCGCACCGAAGTAAATTGCATCAAATTTTTTTAGTGTGTTAAGCCCTTCTTCCGGCATCATCACGCCATGTTTTTTGTAATAGTCCGACCCCCAGTCAAAGGTCTCCACATCAAACTTCAGCTGCGGATCGTGGCGTGTCAGCGCATGCAGTACTTCAACCCCAGCAGAGATGACTTCCGGACCGATACCGTCGGCGGGTATGGCAGCAATTTTATAGGTACGCATAGTTACTTCTCCAGTTAATGAGTATGAGGATGAGGGATCTCTGTCGTTTGCGATTTATTCGCTCTGGCAGAAAGAATCAGGACAACGAGGGCCGAGATCGCCAGCAGTCCGGCGACAAAGTACAGGCCCCAGGTGTAGCTACCGGTTTGCTGGCGGATCACGCCAATCATCATCGGGCCGACAAAGCCGCCGAGGTTGCCGATGGAGTTAATCGTGGCAATACCCGCTGCCGCTGCCGGGCCGCTCAGGAACACCGTTGGCATACTCCAGAGGGGCGGTTTCGATGCGCTGATACCCACGGTGACCAGCGTTAAGGCGACGATCACGGTAAAGAGTGTGCTGACGTTACCGGCGTAAATCAGACCGGCTGCCGCCAGCAGACAGGCGCCAATCACATGCCAGCTGCGCTCTTTGGTGCGGTCGGAATGCCGTGCCCACAGGATCATAGCAATGACGCCGATGACAGCCGGGAAAGCGTTGAGGAAACCGATCTCCAGCGAGGTAGCACCGAAGCTGCGGATGATTTGTGGGGACCAGATGCCAAGTGTGTACAGGCCGGCAGAAGTACCGAAATAGACCAGCGCCAGAGCCAGTACCCGCTTATCCGCCAGTCCTTTCCATGCGCTGCTGTGGCTCTGTTTTGCCGCCCGGGCCAGTTCCTCGGCCTGCATGGTGTTTTCCAGCCACGCACGCTCTTCGTCAGTCAGCCATTTAGCTTTGGCCGGACGATCGGTAAGGAAGAACAGAACCACAACGCCGAGTATCAGCGCTGGCAAGGCTTCCAGCACAAACATCCACTGCCAGCCGGCGTAGCCGAGGAAGCCATGCATCTCCAGCAGGGCGGCAGAAATAGGCGATCCCAGTGCTGTAGAGAGCGGGGCTGCGGCCATAAAGATGGCAGTGACCTGCGCGCGTCTGGCTGCCGGGAACCAATAGCTGAGATAAAGGATAATGCCCGGGAAGAAACCGGCTTCCGCCACGCCGAGCAGAAAACGCAGAATGTAGAAGCTTGTTGTACCCTGCACAAAAGCCATGCAGCCAGAGACTAAGCCCCAGGTGATCATCACGCGGGCGATCCAGATGCGGGCCCCCACTTTATGCAGGATTAAGTTTGACGGGACTTCAAACAGAAAGTAGCCGAGGAAGAAAATGCCGGCGCCCAGCCCGAAAACGGTGGGCGAAAACCCCAGATCCTCGTTCATGGTCAGGGCGGCAAAACCAATGTTTACCCGATCGAGGAAAGCGATGAAATACAGCAGCATGATAAAAGGAATAATGCGCAGGGTAACCTTGCGCATAACCTTTTTTTCGAGGTGATTATTCATTTTCGGGATGCTCCATTGTCGTGTAGGGTTGTTATCGTTTTGTAATAAACCCAGTATGGAGAGATGTGCGGTTTTATCATCAGCACTGCTTTATACAAATTATTTAGATAATTGGTTTCTGGTGAAAAAATGGATATAAATCAGTTGCGTTGCTTTGTGGTGTTAGGTGATGAGCTTCACTTTGGCCGGGCTGCCCGTAAACTCGAAATGATGCCCGCGTCACTCAGCCGTTTCATCAAACTGCTGGAAGAAGACCTGGGGATAAGGCTACTGAATCGATCAACCCGGAATGTGTCGCTGACGCCTGAAGGCGCAGAGTTTTTAAATGAGGCCAAAGCCGTGATTGCTGATTTCGATGCGCTACGGCTGCGGTTCCGTAAAAATGTGCTACCGCAAAAAAGGACGCTGCGGATCGGTGCTATTGACAGCGCGGCCAGAGGATTACTACCGGAATTACTTAATCTTTTTGTCAGGCAGTTTCCTGATGCGGATATCCATATTACGGAAGATAAATCTCACAATCTTATTCCGCGGCTCATTTCCGGATGGCTGGACGTGGTCTTTGTGCGTCCGCCTGAACATGCTGATGCTACGCTGACGACCCGTTTTATCGCGAATGAGACCTGTGTGCTCGCCGTACCTGCTGACCACCAGCTGGTCAGTTATAACGAAGTCAGTATCGCTGATTTTCGTAATGAACCTGTTATCTTGCCGGAAAGACGTACCCGGCGTCACAGCCATGATCTGACGATGAATATTTTCAGGGAGGGTGGCAGCGTGCCCGTTATTGCGCAGTATGCCGAAGAGAAGCAGACCATCCTGAGTTTTGTTGCCGCCGGGCTGGGCGTAGCCCTGGTGCCAGCATCCTATAAAAATATGAATGCTGACGGTGTTAAGTACCTTGCTCTCTCGCCGATGAAGCATGTTGAAGGGCTACCACTGAGCGCAATGTGGCATCAGGGAAATAATAATATTTATGTCAGATCCCTGCTGGATATGCTTTCCGACAACATAGAAGAACTGACCCGTAACTTGTGATGCGGGAAACGAATAATAAGATTCTTATGGATAGTCATCATTACTCAAACCGCTGTTCACCTTTACGATCTTCCTGTTGTTCCCAATTCCTTTGACGCTCAATCATAAACATCAATCTCTCGTGGATTTTTTTTGCAACGTTTGAAATGTCGTCCCGCTCGTGTTCAACGAGTTTACTGAAAGCGTCAGCCCGTGACTGCCATATGTTTGCAAGGCTGCCACTCCAGCTTGTGGGACTAATTAATTCCGCAAAAGACTCAAGGACCAAGGAAGGTTCAGGTGCCGCCTCCAGGAATTTGACAGCATTTTCATGTAAGACCGTCCCGCTTGTGTCAGAAATTCTAACCCAGAGCTCTAACCCCTGCGGCACAAATGCCCATATTCTCGGATCGTCATTGCTGGAGCACCAGTCAATCAAGGTTTCAATGTCAACGCCTGAAAGTAGCGGAGTATCCCCAATGCTTCCACGCATAAAGAACAACCGCATACCCCTCTGGTCTTCAGAATCTGCAAACAGGCGGGAAAGAAACGCTTCAGGTATAAGTACCACCGTTGTCTCTATGGTTTTACGATACTCATTCATATAGCCGTAGTGTTTATCAATCGCTGAGAAGACAGCATCCAGCCACTGATACTTGAGCTCGTCATGTTCGTCTAACTGCAATGCCGCCGCCACTACCGATTCCATAAAGACATCTACAAGACTACCCCGAGCGTCAGTATCTTTCTGTAAAACCTGAATGGCTGCCCTGAAACCGATTTGAAGAAGTTCCGGCCCAGGCATGTCCTCTGTCGCTTTTTTTCCGTGTAGCCTCATCCCGAGTCCATTCAAAATAGCTTCCTCGCCGCTTTCCATGGCTAATAGTCGTTCAGCCAGTTCGAGCACCCGGGAGACTGGAAGATGCTGGCATTTTTTATCCCACAAAAAGGTGTCAAACATAAACGGATGGATACCCGGTTTATCGAGAAGCGGCATGCATCGATTCAAATCCCTTTCTGTAAAATTTCGCTGAGGATGCAATTTAACCAGAACTCGACACAGGGAAGGATGCACAGCGCACTGATCCAGAAATTCATGGGCCATAGCTTCATTAATTCGATCCACACCGTTGATAAAGCCATGAAAGACCGAAAAATCTTTATTTTCAGTAGAGTCCTGTTCTAGTTCTTTTATAAGTAATTTCCAGATTTCACGAGGACTCGCATTTCCCTTAGCAAGCCCCTGCCCGAATGCGCTCCGGTAAGGCATCCACTCAGAAGAGAACAAATCGGGCCTCAGATCGGAAAGACGAAGTGTTGAAGCGGCAAACTCACGCCCCAGTTGCTCTGCTCTGGCCATCATTCGCTCTTCAGCTTCAGCGTATCGGACCTGATCATTTTGGTTAAATTCGTCATCAAGCACCCAGTTGTGGTGACCTTTGCTCAGAACATAAAGACGGATACTGGAAAGCAAATCATTCGGTCTGAGCTCCTTTTGCAGAGCATCAAAAGTTTCAAGCAAAACGGGGGATACCAGAGGATCCTTTTGCATAAAGTACAGTTTAGTCCGAATCGCCTTCCAGCCCTCCCCCCAAGGGAGATGGGCATGTAATGTACGTGCGGCATTAACCAGGAGTGAGCCCATCTCCTTTTCACTCCACAGGCCAATGAGTGAAGTTGCCAGAATATTTCGTGCACCACTGGCAAGACGCATATCACCAGCGTTCCCGACGCGAACAGCGATCGCAATGAACGCACGCCGCCACGTCATCAACGCCTCATAGTCTGGTTCTGCTCCATAATCCCTCGGCCGGGCACCAAACTCACAGATACCCGAACCTGTCCATGTCGAACAGCTAAGTCCGGCAGAAAGCATTCTCAGTCCGAGCGCCCGACGCTGTGACATACCTGAAGAGAGACATTCTTCAAGAAGCGCAATTCGCTGCTCCAGAGAAGCATGTGTGCCCGACAGATAGGGCTGACAGAATGAGGTGAGTTTGTCCCGTGCATTCTTCTGACCAGGCTTATCCGTTTCATGATCCGCGACTTGCAGCAGCAGGCTGGCGCACCGGTCAAAGTATGAAGACTCCCAGGCCAGTGCATGCAAAAGGTCGAGGATAGTGCTCCAGCGCGGATCGTAATGTCTTTTCTGGCCTTTAAAGTCTGTAGCCCTGAGCTCCTCGTCAATCCGGTTAAGTAGAACATCAGGCACCACCGGTGCAATGTACTCCAGCATACGAGCAGGTAAGTCCTCTAACGCCAGCAAATTACTCAGCAACGCTCCCGGCTGAAGCCATGCAGCCGCAATCTCCTTTGCCACCGGATGTTCGTGTAAAAGACCCAGCCGGTGAGCAAACGACATAAGCAGGCGCTCCCGTCCCGGCACTTCAAAGCATGAACGAAGAAACGCCACCGGAAAGCTGTCCAACGCGGAGGCGGCCAGCCTGTTCGCGATAGCATGAGGTAAGATGGCTCGCCAGTGCGACCTGGCCTGAAGAATGTGGCGATCAGTCAGCTTTTTAAGCGTCCGGTACAGCTGGTTATGTGAATAGCCCGCGAGCGTACCCAGGCTCTCCAGCTCACTGTCGCCTGTTTCAGAAAAGTTAATCGAAAACGAGTAGACCAGTGAAAGTAGCTCGGCCTGCTCCCGTAATCCCTCGTCCGGTTCATGACGTTGTTCAAAAAGTCTATTAAAAAGTTGTGCATCAGACAAAACGGCCAGCGACTCCCCTTCCTCCACTCTCTCGGCGATAGCCAGCGAGACTCTGGCATTCCCGTCAGCGAATTGAGCGATTCTACGAGCGTTCAATTGTCCAATACCGGGGAAACGCCGCAGCAGAAGTTTTTCTGCCAGTTCCGGCCCCACCGCCTCGATGTGGATCACCTCCGTGGTCTGAGGTTTGTCCTCCCGAATATCATACTCAACGGTAATTAGCTTGATCCTGTTCCCCACCGAGGTAACTCTCGCCGCGAGGGAAGCATGCAGTTCAGACGGGCAGTTATCAAGAACCATAATTGCGCTGCGCTGGTCAGCGACGAGGCGTTCCAGCATGGCTGCAGCCGAAGGGATCGGACCGTCACCGGTATCGGCATAGACCACCAAGGTGCGGTCGAGGGCATCAGCTCCTACGGATTCATCAAACAAGGCCTGAACAATCCTCGTTTTACCGACGCCAGATAAACCAGTAATACGCACGGCCTTCCTAGTGGTCCGGATAAGCTGGCGTATCGGCCCGAGGGCATCCTTAATACTAAGGGGGTGACCTTTTTCTGACGGAAGTGAGATCGTGATCCCGGACGCGGTAATCAGGGTATCTTCCGCCCCCTCTGGAGGGCAACTCCATGCTCCATATGGCTGCCAGCCAGAATATCCCCGCCCTAGTATTCTGTTAACCCACAGCATTACTGACGGATGCTGTCGTATCCACTGAGCCAACTTTGAGCGATCATAAAAAGCCAGATGAAGAGTTGGGTGAGAGGGATCATGCCTGACGGCCTCATGCATCGCCTTGACGCGTTCGGCAAGCATAGAGGGGGAACAGTCCTCATCCAGACTGACAATGATATAGCTTCCCCCCTTTGTGGCCTGGCCGGATATCATGGGAGAAAGGACGCCCGAAGGAGCCATCTCTCGCAGAATATCTGCCCTGCGCATCCTGTGTTTTTTGGCCTGGAAGACGGTATCCGGTCGTTCTATATACCCGGAATTGAGCTGTTCGACCGGCACTTGCACATGTACATCAATTCCACCATCAGGTGCGTTGATCGATCCCGACCAGCGCACCCACGCTGGGCTATGACCGCTGGCCGCCACTTCGGTTTCAGCAAGGCGAGCAATTAACTCTTCCAAAAGAGTATCTGAGAGTCCGAGTAATTCATCTTTATCGATATCGAAGATCGCCACGGCATAGTCCTGACAGAAATTGAAATTTTTCACAACCGAAGCCCAGAATATTAAGCAATTAGAAGCAGATTGTCCTGTGACTAGTTCCCATTGATCCATATACAGGCAGATTAGTAAGGTCCGCTTCTGGAACGAAGCGGACGAGCTAACTGAGCCGAAGGTCCGCTGAGAGCGAAAAGCGGACGTTACCAACCCGTCAGGCTAGCTTGAGCGCATTGCCTGACTCATGAAGCGCGTCAGCCAGATTCTGTGCCAGGGCCTCTGCCTGCTCATCACTTAGTGAGCCGGGTGTCAGGCGGATAGCATACTGCGGCTCCGAAAGATAAAAGCCCGCGCCCGCGCGGACGAGCCAGCCGCGTGCTTTCATAAGGCTGATGAGCGATGTAGGTTCTTTGCGCAGCGGAAGCCAGACGTTAAGCCCGTCGTATTCCCACGGAGCCTCCACGCCACAGACTTGAAGCGCAGTGAGCAGGACGTTGCGCCTGTCACGGTAAAGTGCTGCAGCATGACTGACTTTCTGCGCCACAGCCTCAGATAACAGCGCGTTCTCCGTCATATCCTGCAGGATATGGCTGACCCATTGCGTGCCTGAGGCCATACGTCGGCTTAACTTTTCCGCCGTGCCGGGATTGCAGGCGACCAACGCCATCCTCAAGTCAGGGCCATAAAACTTGGAAACCGAGCGGATAATGGCCCAGTTCTGCGTTGCGGCAGAAATCACGTTCTGATATTCGTGCCCTGAAAGTAGCGAAAAATGATCGTCTACGATAACCATCACGTGCGGAAAGCTGGCCAGTACGTCCATGATTTCTTCCGCCCGCTCCGGGCTCAGGCTGCAGCCAGTGGGGTTATGCGCTCTGGGTGTAACGATCACAACCTGTGCACCTGCTTCCAGAGTCTCCCGCAGCGGGCCAGGAAGCAGGCCGTGCCGGTCAACCGGCACGCCAGCCGGAACGTACCCGAGACTGCGAATCGCGTTAATGCTGCTCAGAAAGCAGGGTTCCTCAACCGCAATTTTCTCGCCAGGCGTAAGGTAGCCGGTCATCAGTCGTTCAATGGCGTCGACTGCCCCGTGCGTCAGACCCAGGCCAAATGGACCGGGTACATCACGGCTGAACCACTCACGGCCCGCTTTCTCAAGACCCGGATTAATGGCGCTCCCGCCATAGCAGCGTGGCGTCAGGCTGACGGCCTGCAGCAATGATGCCAGATCCGGCAGCACTGACGGCTCCGGATTGCCGCCAGAAACGTCAGTCAATATTGTCTGACTGGCGGAGCCTTCCTGTTCCGTGACATCGTCAGGTTGCTTGATGGTAGTGCCATAGCGCCCGTTGGTGACCGCGATACCGGCAGCCACAAGCTTCTTGTAAGCTGAGGCAACAGTGTTGCGGTGGACACCAAGCCGGACGGCCATCTCCCTGACGGGCGGTAGCGGATCACCGGGCCTGAGCCTGCCAGTACGTACTTTCTGCCTGACGGATTCAAAAATTTCGGATGCTGTCATTGTTCTGTTCCAGTCCTGGCTGGCTTCCATAAGAAGTAACTGTTGGCACAGGCTTTACACTAACTACTGGTAGTTGCGGCTTAAAACCGGTGCCGTAAAAAAAATAATGCCTGAGGGCATTATACTTTTTCCGCGAACATTGTCATGTGACAATGTTTTTTACTGCTGCTATTCTCGTCATTATTAAACAAACTGAACTTGCAGGAGCATTTTATGTTTACTGGTCTGAGCGCTTTTCCGCTGACGCCCGTCACGAACGCTGGCTTTGACGAGCCCGGCTTCGTTCGCATTCTTGAACGTATTACGTCCGCCGGTGCCGATTCGATCGGTGTTCTTGGCTCAACGGGCAGCTACGCCTATCTGACGCGTCCGCAGCGAAGCCGAATTGCAGCTATCGCTAAATCACATGCGGGAAACATTCCGGTCATGGTTTGTGTGGGCTCTGTAAGCACCGACGAGGTGCTGCGTCTGGCTGATGACGCTCAAACTGTCGGTGCTGACGCACTGTTACTGCCGCCAGTTTCTTATCAAACGCTCAAGGATGATGAGGTTTTCGGACTGTTTGAGACGCTGATGCAGCACGTATCGGTACCGGTTTGCATCTACGACAATCCAGGCACGACGCGCTTCGAATTTTCTGACGAACTTCATGGCCGCATCGCCAGGCTGCCTGGTATCCGATCAGTCAAAATTCCGGGCGTTCCGTCTTCACCGGTTGACGCAAAGGTGCGCGTGCAGCGGCTAAAGTCGAAGCTGCCTGAAGGGGTAACAATTGGTATCAGCGGAGACGCCAGCGCCGCAACAGGCCTCAACGCCGGCTGCGAAGTTTGGTATTCCGTGTGCGGCGGTCTGTTTCCTCTCACCGCAAAAGAAATCACCGACGCAGCGGCCCGGGGAGAGCATGAACGGGTTGTACAGCTTAGTGAGCGATTGCAGCCGCTTTGGGGTCTGTTCCGTAAGCATGGTGGTAGCATTCGCGTAATGGCCGCTGCCGCCGGGGTTCTCGGTTTGACGGAAACAGACTGCCTGCCACGACCTCTTCGCCCGCTTTCTGCGAGCGATATTGCAGAAATCGCTACTGTTATAAGTGAATTAAATCTGAAATAAGACCATCAATGTCCGCTTTTGGCACAAAGCAGACTGTCATTATCAGGCATTTTGTCAGCGGTAAGTTAACCCAGTCTCCCAGCGTGAGACCCAGCACCCGCTCAACATCCCGCGTATTGTTCGTCACCAGAACGGCTCCGGTGGCGTGCCCAACACAAAAAGAAAAAAGCATATGATAGTTAATATGTAGAGTGCATCCATAAAGGATGTACTCTACTAATATTTTTTCCCTTGTCTCTAAAGAACAGCTTGGTTAATTAAAAGTATTAAGAGGCAAGTATGAGTCCGGATTTTCCTAATTGACTGATATAATCCGCATACCACTGCATCATCTCCCTTCTCCCTTCCAAGTACTGAGCGTGGTTATACGTCCCACGAATTGAGTTCTTATCGACGTGAGCCAGCTGTAATTCAATCCAGGCCGAGTTGAATCCCTGCTCATGCAAAATGGTACTCATCGTGTGGCGGAATCCATGCCCTGTAACGCGCCCAGCATAGCCGATACGCCTGACCAACACAGTCAATGCCATATCACTCATCGGTTTCTTAGGATCATTACGTCCAGGGAACAACAACGCTCCTGCTCCCGTCATGGGTTTAAGCTGATTAAGTAAGTCAATTGCCTGGCTTGATAATGGAACCAGATGAGGGCGGCGCATTTTCATACGTTCTGATGGTACATTCCAAACCTTTTTCTCAAAATCAAATTCCTGCCACTCCGCTTGCCTCAACTCCCCAGGCCTTACTCCTGTTAAAATAAGCAATTGCATAGCAATCTTAACAAGCACACTACCGGCATAGGTGTTTAGAGTCCGAAGAAACTCAGGCAATTCATCCTGGGTTAAAAAAGCATAGTGCTCTTTCTCATGAGGAGTTACTGCGCTGGCTAGGTCAGGTGCTGGATTGTACTCGGCCCTGCCAGTCACAACGGCATACTTCCAGACCTCTCCACAACGCTGGCGAACTTTGCGAACCTTCTCTGTTGCCCCGCGTGCTTCTATCTTTGAAAGAACTGCAAGCAATTCCATCGGCTTGATATCTTTAATGGGCCGGTGACCGATATAAGGAAACACGTCCTTTTCAAAGGTTCTCAGCATCTCTTCGCGGTAGGAAACAGACCAGCGGTCATAGCGACGCTGATACCACTCCCGCGTGATAGCCTCAAATGAGTTTTCAGCGTCTTGTTGACGACTAAGTTTCTCAATTTTTCGTTCAAGAGAAGGATCATTGCCAGCAGCTAATGTTCTTTTAGCATCCTCACGCTTACTTCTGGCTTCAGCTAAAGAAACATCAGGATAAACGCCAATCGCGAGCAGTTTCTCTTTACCTAACGAACGGTATTTGAGGCGCCAGTATCTTTTACCGTTAGGATTAACCAGCAGGTAAAGCCCACCACCATCGGCCAGTTTGTAGGGCTTCTCTTTGGGTTTCGCAGTTTCAACCTGACGAGCAGTCAGCTTCATTGGGGGTACCTCTCTGCAGGGGGTACAATTATACCCCCATCTGTACCCCCACATTAAGGTTGACCCTGGGAGAGTACAATTGAGTTCAATAGACTAATAGAATGCTATAACTGCTGATTTATCAAGGGAAAATTGAGTTTGGTAGACTTCAGGAGACTTGAGTTTGGAGCGGGCGAAGGGAATCGAACCCTCGTATAGAGCTTGGGAAGCTCTCGTTCTACCATTGAACTACGCCCGCTTTGAGGTGCGTAAGGCATTATAGACCTTACGCTTCTGCATACAAGCCTCTTCACAGCTAACTGGCGATAATCTAATCACTTAGCACTTCGGTTTGCTACCCTGCGCCGGAAGATAACGCTGCGGATCGATGGCCGTGGCCTTATAGCGGATCTGGAAGTGCAGTTTCACCGTATCCGTCCCGGTACTGCCCATGGTCGCAATCTTCTGCCCCGCCTTTACGTTCTGACCGTTGTTGACCAGCATCGTGTCGTTATGCGCATAGGCCGTAATGTAGTCCTCACCATGCTTAATCATGATCAGGTTGCCATAACCGCGCAGCTGATTACCGACATAAACCACCTTCCCGGCTCCCGACGCGTAAACCGGCGTGCCGCGCGCAGCTGCGATATCAATGCCTTTGTTGCCCCCTTCCGAGAGCGAGTACGGCGCCACCACTTTTCCGCTGGCAGGCCAGATCCAGCAGCGCTGACCAACCGGCGGCCAGGAGGATTTTGGTACCTGGTAGGATGGTGTGACTTTGGCCGTTTTGCGCGTTGAGGATTTTTTCCCTGAGGAGGAACCGCCGTTAACCTTGAGCTTCTGCCCTATCTCAATGGTATACGGTGGAGAGATGTTATTCAGGCGCGCCAGCTCCTTCACGCTGGTCCCTGTGGCACGTGAGATGCGGTAGAGCGTGTCTCCGCGCTTAACGGTATAGACGGCACCGGAATAACTGCCCATATCCGACGATTTACTCCCCGAGCATCCCGCTACAAGTAGCGTCAGCGTCAGGCAGAAAACGGCAATGATCGGGTTTCTCGTCAGGCTTCCTGCAAACAAAACAGCTCCTCGGTCAGCGTGAATGGCGCACTATGATAGCAGCCCAAACTGATGCCGGTCATGCCCTTTTCCGCTCTGTGGGCCAAACCGTTCGCACAAGAATGCAGTATAATAATTCTGCTGATGGTGCTGAACCATTTGGCATTTTGGCACTGGAGCATCAATGAGTATTCAAGAACATGTTATTTTGGTAAATGACCAGGGAAAGGTGATTGGCACTCAGGAGAAGTACGCCGCGCACACGACACACACCCCGCTACACCTGGCTTTCTCTTCGTGGCTGTTTAACGCTAACGGAGAATGTCTGATTACCCGGCGCGCCTTAAGTAAAAAAGCCTGGCCTGGCGTGTGGACGAACTCCGTTTGCGGGCATCCACAGACCGATGAAGCGACGGAGCAGGCGATTATCCGCCGCTGCCGCTTTGAAATCGGCGCCGAAATCACCGACATCACTCCCGTTGCCCCGGCGTTCCGCTACCGCGAAGCTGACCCGTCCGGGATCGTTGAAAATGAGATTTGCCCGGTCTACGCGGCCCGCGTCACGAATACCCTCGCAATCAATAGCGACGAAGTGATGGAGTATCAGTGGGTGGAGCTGGACGCGCTATTCCGCGCGCTGGACGCCACGCCGTGGGCGTTCAGCCCGTGGATGGTGCTGGAAGCAACGGCCGCGCGCGAAGAACTCAGCGCCTTCGCCGCGCAATAAAAAAGCCCCGGCGAAATACGCGCGGGGCTTTTTTTACATCTTAACGGCTTATTTCACCGGACGCATCGCCGGGAACAGGATCACGTCGCGGATGGTGTGGCTGTTGGTGAACAGCATAACCATACGGTCGATACCAATACCCAGGCCAGCCGTCGGCGGCAGGCCGTGTTCCAGCGCGGTTACGTAGTCTTCGTCGAAGAACATCGCTTCGTCGTCGCCTGCCGCTTTCGCATTAACCTGATCCTGGAAGCGCTGCGCCTGATCTTCTGCATCGTTCAGCTCGCTGAAGCCGTTGCCGATTTCGCGGCCACCGATGAAGAATTCGAAGCGGTCAGTAATTTCCGGGTTCTCGTCATTACGACGCGCCAGCGGAGACACTTCCGCCGGGTATTCGGTGATGAAGGTCGGCTGAATCAGGTGCGCTTCTGCCACTTCTTCGAAGATCTCGGTCACGATACGGCCCAGACCCCAGCTCTTCTCCACCTTGATACCGATGCTTTCGGCGATCGCTTTCGCAGAGTCAAAGTTATCCAGATCCGCCATCTCGGTTTCCGGACGGTATTTCTTGATCGCTTCGCGCATGGTCAGTTTTTCGAATGGCTTGCCGAAGTCGAACACTTCTTCACCGTAAGGCACTTCGGTGGTGCCCAGAATATCCTGCGCCAGGGTGCGGAACAGGGATTCGGTCAGCTCGATCAGATCTTTGTAATCCGCATACGCCATGTAGAGTTCCATCATGGTGAACTCTGGGTTATGGCGCACGGAGATGCCTTCGTTACGGAAGTTACGGTTGATCTCAAACACGCGGTCGAAACCGCCTACCACCAGACGCTTCAGGTACAGTTCCGGCGCGATACGCAGGTACATGTCGAGATCCAGGGCGTTGTGATGGGTGATGAACGGACGGGCAGATGCGCCGCCAGGGATCACCTGCATCATCGGGGTTTCCACTTCCATAAAGTCGCGGTTAACCATGAACTGGCGAATACCGGCCATGATCTGGGAGCGAATTTTGAAGGTCTTACGGGATTCATCGTTAGAGATGAGGTCCAGGTAGCGCTGACGATAGCGCGCTTCCTGATCCTGCAAACCGTGGAACTTGTCCGGCAGCGGGCGCAGGGCTTTGGTCAGCAGACGCAGCTCGGTGCAGTGGATAGACAGTTCACCGGTCTTGGTTTTGAACAGTTTACCTTTTGCGCCCAGGATATCGCCCAGGTCCCACTTCTTGAACTGCTCGTTGTAGATGCCTTCCGGCAGGTCGTCACGGGAGACGTACAGCTGAATGCGGCCGCCAACGTCCTGTAAGGTCACGAAGGACGCCTTACCCATGATACGACGGGTCATCATACGGCCAGCCACGGACACTTCAACGTTCAGCGCTTCAAGCTCTTCGTTCTCTTTACCGTCGAAGTCAGCGTGCAGTTGGTCTGAGGTGTGGTCACGACGAAAATCGTTCGGGAACGGCACGCCCTGCTCGCGCAGCGCTGCCAGCTTCTCGCGGCGGGTTTTCAGTTCGTTGTTAAGATCGACTACCGCGTCAGCGCCCTGTGCTTGTTGTTCAGACATGTTGGTTCCTCATAACCCTGCTTTCAAACTTGCTTCGATAAATTGGTCCAGGCTGCCGTCCAGCACCGCCTGCGTGTTACGGGTTTCAACCCCGGTACGCAGGTCTTTGATGCGGGAGTCATCAAGGACGTAAGAACGGATCTGGCTGCCCCAGCCGATGTCGGACTTGTTGTCTTCCATCGCCTGTTTCTCAGCATTTTTCTTCTGCATCTCCAGCTCATAAAGCTTCGCTTTCATCTGCTTCATGGCCTGGTCTTTGTTCTTATGCTGGGAACGGTCGTTCTGGCACTGTGTGACCAGCCCGGTTGGAATGTGGGTAATACGCACCGCAGATTCCGTACGGTTAACGTGCTGACCACCCGCGCCGGATGCGCGGTACACGTCAATACGCAGGTCCGCCGGGTTGATGTCGATATCGATATCTTCATCCACTTCCGGGTAGACAAACGCGGAGCTGAAGGAGGTGTGGCGACGGCCACCGGAGTCAAACGGACTCTTACGCACCAGGCGGTGAACGCCGGTTTCAGTACGCAGCCAGCCGTAGGCGTAGTCACCGATGATCTTGATGGTGACGGACTTAATGCCGGCAACTTCACCTTCAGACTCTTCGATAATCTCGGTTTTGAAACCGCGCGCTTCCGCCCAGCGCAGATACATACGCATCAGCATGCTGGCCCAGTCCTGCGCTTCGGTACCGCCAGAACCTGCCTGAATATCGAGATAACAGTCAGCGCTGTCGTATTCGCCGGAGAACATACGACGGAATTCAAGCTGCGCCAGCTTCTCTTCCAGCACGTCGAGTTCTGCCACGGCTTCGTTAAAGGTTTCTTCGTCGTCGGCTTCGACGGCCAGCTCCAGCAGCCCAGAAACATCTTCCAGACCCTGCGACATCTGATCCAGCGTATCTACGATAGCTTCGAGGGAGGAACGCTCTTTACCCAGCGCCTGAGCGCGTTCAGGTTCGTTCCAGACGTCCGGCTGTTCCAGCTCGGCGTTTACTTCTTCGAGACGCTCTTTCTTGGCATCGTAGTCAAAGATACCCCCTAAGAACGTCAGAGCGCTCCGTGAGGTCCTGAATGCGGTTTTTTACCGGATTAATTTCAAACATGGTCTGTTTTCTTTTATGAGCTTGTCAAAATGCGGTGATAAGAGCGGGATTGTACCGAATCCACGCCCTTTTTTATAGAGATTACTGACGCTAAATTGGCCAGATATTGTCGATGATGATCTGAAGGGAGCGGTTACCGCGAAACTCGTTAATATCCAGCTTATAGGCCAGCTCAACCTCGCGCACGCCGTTGTCCGGCCAGATGGAGGTATCAACGTTAAAGGCAATGCCGTCCAGCAGCGGCCCGCCGCCGACCGGTTCCACCATCACTTTGAGGTGGCGTTCGCCGACAATACGCTGTTGCAGCAAACGAAAACGCCCGTCGAAAAGCGGCTCCGGGAACATCTGCCCCCACGGGCCCGCATCGCGCAGCATCTGCGCCACGTCCATGGTCATTTCAGCCGGGGAAAGCTCACCGTCAGAAACTACTTCCCCCTGCAACAGCGACGGATCGATCCAGTCGGTGACCAGTTCGCCAAACAGACGCTGGAATTCGTCGAACTTCGCCTCTTCGAGCGACAGGCCCGCGGCCATTGCGTGGCCGCCGAACTTAATCATCAGGTTCGGATGAAGCGTGTCGAGACGCTCCAGCGCGTCGCGCATGTGCAGGCCCTGAATCGAGCGTCCGGAGCCTTTCAGCGTGCCGTCCCCGGCAGGCGCAAACGCGATCACCGGACGGTGGAAGCGCTCCTTGATGCGTGAGGCCAGAATGCCCACCACGCCCTGGTGCCATTCAGGGTGATACATCGCCAGCCCGCCCGGCAGGGTATCGCCGCTGCGCTCCAGCTTTTCGCACAGGGTCAGCGCTTCGGCCTGCATCCCCTGCTCAATCTCTTTACGGGTCTGGTTGAGCGCGTCCAGCTCGTTGGCCAGCACGCGCGCTTCGCCGATGTTGTCACACAGCAGCAGCGCGACGCCAACGGACATATCGTCCAGCCGCCCCGCCGCGTTCAGGCGCGGGCCGAGGGCAAAGCCCAAATCGCTGGCCGCGAGCTTAAGCGGATCGCGGTTGGCAATTTCCAGCAGCGCCTTGATCCCCGGACGGCATTTACCTGCGCGAATACGGCTTAAGCCCTGCCAGGTGAGAATCCGGTTATTGGTATCGAGCGGCACCACGTCCGCCACGGTTCCCAGCGCCACCAGATCGAGATACTCCGCCAGGTTCGGCACGGCTATCCCGCGCGACTCAAACCAGCCCTTATCGCGCAGCAACGTGCGCAGCGCCAGCATCAGATAAAACGCCACCCCTACCCCGGCCAGCGATTTCGACGGGAAATCACAGTCGCGCAGGTTGGGGTTAATGATGGCTTCGGCGGCCGGCAGGGTTTCTCCTGGCAGGTGGTGATCGGTGACCAGTACCGGGATCCCCAGCGCATGGGCATGATCGACCCCCGCATGAGAGGAGATCCCGTTATCCACGGTCATGATCATCTGTGCGCCACGGGCGTGGGCCTGATCGACCACTTCCGGGCTGAGGCCGTAGCCATCTTCAAACCGGTTCGGCACCAGGTAAGTCACGTTATCGCAGCCCAGGGCACGCAGGCTGAGCACGCTCAGCGCGGTGCTGGTTGCGCCGTCGGCATCGAAATCGCCCACCACGACAATCCGCGTCCCTTCACGGAACGCGTCGTAGAGCATGTCGGTCGCTTTTTCGATGCCGCTCAGCGCCTGCCAGGGCAGCATGCCTTTGACGCTGCGCTCAAGATCGCTTGCCGTTCGCACGCCGCGGCTGGCATACAGCCGCTTTAGCAGCGGAGGAAGGTCGGCCGGTAAATCGACCGTATCAACCGCTTCACGGCGGCGCAGTTTTATCGGGGCTTTCACGCGAATTACTTACCGCCCGTCTGTTTCTGATGCGCGTCGAGGAACGCTTTCATCTCTTTTGGACCCTGATAGCCCGGCACCACGTAACCGTTGCTCAGGACAATGGCTGGCGTCCCGCTCACGCCAAACTGGACGCCCAGCGCGTAGTGGTTAGCAATGTCGATATCGCAGGACGCAGGCTTCACGCCTTTGCCGTTCATCGCGTCATCAAAGGCCTTATTACGGTCTTTCGCACACCAGATCGCCTTCATATCCTGCTCGGGCTGGCTCTGCACGCCGGCGCGTGGGAAGGCCAGGTAACGCACGGTAATGCCCAGTGCGTTGTAGTCTTTCATCTCTTCATGCAGCTTGTGGCAGTAGCCGCAGGTGATGTCAGTGAAGACGGTAATGACGTGTTTTTCCTGCGCCGCTTTGTAGACGATCATCTCTTTTTCGAGCGCGTTCAGGTTTTTCATCAGCAGCTGGTTAGTGACGTTCACCGGCTGTGCGCCACTCACGTCGTACATTGGCCCCTGAATGATGTGCTTGCCGTCTTCGGTCACGTACAGCACGCCGCTGTTGGTCAGCACCGTTTTCATGCCAGCCACCGGCGATGGCTGGATCTCGCTGCTGGCGACGCCGAGTTTCGTCAGAGACTGTTTAATGGCGGCATCGTCCGCATGGGCAAATCCGGAAACTGAAGCTGCCAGCAGGGTGAACAGCGCTAAAGACTTTTTCATATATGATCCTGTAACAATTCGTCGGCACTCACGCGCGAGGGTGGTGCTGTTGGTGTAGCTGCCGCAGGCGTTCCGTCGCGACATGGGTGTAAATCTGCGTCGTTGAAAGATCGCTGTGTCCAAGCAACATCTGCACCACGCGTAAATCAGCGCCGTGGTTTAACAGATGCGTCGCGAAGGCGTGACGCAAAACGTGCGGCGACAGCTTTTCACTGTCAATACCCGCCAGTGTGGCGTAATGTTTAATGCGATGCCAGAACGTTTGTCGCGTCATCTGCTGCGCGCGCTGGCTCGGGAATAATACATCAATGGAAACGCCGTTCAGCAGCCACGGACGCCCGTGTTCCAGATACGTCTCCAGCCAGTAGACCGCCTCTTCACCCAGCGGCACCAGCCGTTCTTTGTTCCCTTTACCGATGACGCGCACCACGCCCTGACGCAGGCTGATATCGCTCATCGTCAGGCCAACCAGTTCGGAAACGCGCAAGCCCGTGGCATACAATAGTTCAAGCATGGCTTTATCGCGTAACTCCAGCGGAAGGTCAACTGCGGGCGACTGTAATAATCTCTCAACTTGTGCTTCGCTGAGATCTTTTGGCAGCCGCTGAGGCAGTTTAGGCGATGCCAGCAGTGCGCTGGGATCGTCCGCGCGGATCTTCTCGCGATAAAGGTGCTGGAACAGGCGGCGCATGGCGCTCAGCAGACGCGCGGAGCTGGTGGCTTTGTACCCCCCTTCCATCCGCTCGGCCAGTAACCCTTGCAGGTCATCGCTTTGCGCGCTTTCAAGCGTCAGCCCCCGGTGCGCCAGCCACTCCACCAGCAGGGTAAGATCCCGGCGGTAGGCGCTGAGCGTATTTTCAGCGAGGTTTTTTTCCAGCCACAGCGCGTCGAGAAACTGTTCGATGAGTGCGAGATCCTTTTCCACATCAGCCCCTTTGGTTCTGCAATCTGGCCATTATGCCTGATTGCCATCGGTTTCTGGTACACTACGCGCAAAGTCATAGCAAGAATTGAGATTGTTACGCGATGAATATTGGTCTGTTCTATGGTTCCAGCACCTGCTACACCGAAATGGCGGCGGAGAAAATTCGCGACATCATTGGCCCGGAACTGGTGACGTTGCATAACCTGAAAGATGACTCGGT
>Ga0268257_1000117_pt1 | contig 163904 bp, 139 predicted proteins | sample AgamicAtPrz_FD_200249 | JGI IMG/M metagenome (GOLD analysis project Ga0268257, IMG submission 200249) | Agave microbial communities from Guanajuato, Mexico - At.P.rz (v2) (version 3) | ecosystem: Host-associated > Plants > Phyllosphere > Phylloplane/Leaf | place: Guanajuato, Mexico | collected... | reverse complement strand
GCCTCCGGCGTTTCGCTTCCGGTCGGGCGCGATACCCCATCCCGGGGCTCGCGCCCTCTGGCGGTTCCCGACCGCCAGCCCGGACTCAACGCCTGCGCCGCGGCGGTTTTGATGCCGGATGGGGCCATCCCTCTGGCATGGGTGATTGAATTTTATGGTGGGTGCGCAAGCTTACCCACCCTACGCGATGGAGGCGCGGCGGTTTTGATGCCGGATGGGGCCATCCCTCTGGCGTGGGTTATTTGCGTTTATGGTGGGTGCGCGTTGCTTACCCACCCTACGGGATGGGGAAATTTGTAGGGTGGGTAAACGAAGTGCACCCACCGTTTATCGCTCTCACAGTTCCAGTTGTAGGGTGGGTAAGCGCAGCGCACCCACCGTTGACCGGTCAGGCGGCGTGCTGCTGCGCGCGCAGCCAGGCGATCTCTTCGGCCCAGATGTCCGGGTTGATGGTTTCGAGGATCATCGGAATATTGTCGAACCGCGGGTCGCGCATGATCCAGGCGAAGGCCTCGTGGCCGATATTGCCTTCGCCGAGGCTGTGGTGACGGTCAACGCGGCTGCCGAAGGCGCTTTTCGCGTCGTTGAGGTGCATGCCGCGCAGATAATTAAAACCAACCACGCGCCCGAACTCGGCGAAGGTTTGCTCGCACGCTTCTGCGCTGCGCAGGTCGTACCCGGCGGCGAACGCATGGCAGGTATCGATGCAGACCCCGACGCGGGATTTGTCTTCCACGCCGTCGATGATCGCCGCCAGATGTTCGAAACGGAACCCGAGGTTGCTGCCCTGACCGGCGGTGTTTTCAATCACCGCCGTCACGCCCGCAGTCTTATCCAGCGCGATGTTGATGGATTCGGCAATACGCGCCAGACAGTCGTCAACCGGGATCTTCGTCAGGTGACTGCCGGGATGGAAATTGAGCAGCGTCAGCCCGAGCTGTTCGCAGCGCTGCAGTTCATCGATAAACGCTTCACGGGACTTGTCCAGCGCTTCCTGTTCCGGATGCCCGAGGTTAATCAGGTAGCTGTCATGTGGCAGGATCTGGCCCGGCTGAAAATTGTGGGTGTCGCAGGCGCGCTTAAACTCGTCAATTGCCGCAGGGGTGAGCGCCGCGGCTTTCCACTGGCGCTGGTTTTTAGTAAACAGCGCAAAAGCGCTGGCATTGATTTCCGCGGCACGGATAGCAGCGTTCGCTACGCCGCCTGAGGCGCTGACATGCGCTCCAATAAACTTCATCTGTCGTCTCTCCTCGCAACCCGCAGGGGGAAAAGGCGGTATCATAACCGCTCTTGCCCCGCTGCGTCGCACTGATTACGCCAGCAAATACGTGACCGCCAGATTGATCGCGCCGCCGCCGATCATCAGCCAGACCAGCAGCACCAGCGCCAGCAGCAGCGGACGCAGGCCCGCCTGTTTTAGCGCGCTGAGATGCGTGGTCAGCCCCAGCGCCGCCATCGCCATCGTCAGCAGCACGGTATCCAGCGTCACCAGCGCGTCAACCGCGACCGCAGGCAGCAGATGAAAGGAGTTGATGATGGCGACCAGCACAAACAGCAGAGCAAACCACGGCACGGTGATCGTGCCTCCAGCCGCCTCTCCGGCAGGGGCCAGCTGCTTCACCCGCGCGGCGATCAGCAGCAGGAACGGGGCCAGCATCATCACGCGCAGCATTTTGGCAATCACCGCTGCGTTGCCTGCATCCGGGGAGATTGCCTCGCCCGCCGCCACCACCTGCGCGACTTCATGCACCGTAGAGCCAATAAACACCCCGTAAGTCTGCGGACTAAACCAGGCTGCCAGCCACGGCCAGAGCAGGGGATAGATAACCATCGACAGGGTGCCGAAAATCACCACCGTGGCGATGGCGACGGTCACTTTGCTGGCTTCGGCTTTTACCACCGGCTCGGTCGCCAGAATTGCCGCCGCGCCGCAGATGCTGCTGCCCGCGCCGATGAGCCAGCTGGTCTGGCGATCCAGCCTGAAGATCTTTTGCCCCAGCCAGCAGGCAAGCATAAAAGTGGTGCTCAGGGTCAGGATATCGATCAGCAGCCCGCTGGCCCCGACCCCGGCGATTTGCCCGAACGTCAGGCGAAAACCGTAGAGAATAATCCCCAGCCGCAGCAAATGCTGCTTCGCGAACAGTACCCCCGGCTCGCAGCGCGGACTGAGCCGCGGCCACAGGGTATTGCCGATGATCATGCCGGACAAAATGGCGAGAGTCAGGGCGCTCAGCCCGGCACGGGAAAAGGCCGGCAGAGCGCCTGCGTATAGCGCCAGGCCGGTAATCACGGCGCTGCAGAGCAGGCCGGGAACTAATTGCCGCAGCGAGCGGCCAGAATCAGAAAGTGTAAGCGCAGTCATCGTCGCCTCCTTAAGCTGAGGAAAGCGTAAGCCCAGCGCGCTTAAAAATAAAATTGATTATATATTTATAATCAACCAATATAAGTGGTAACAACATCGTCCTTATTGCGGAACACCCTATGCACATTACCCTTCGCCAGCTGGAAGTGTTTGCCGAAGTGCTGAAAAGCGGCTCCACCACCCAGGCCTCGCAGATGCTGGCGCTGTCCCAGTCGGCGGTCAGTGCCGCGCTGGCGGATCTCGAAGGGCAGCTTGGCGTCCAGCTGTTTGACCGGGTAGGGAAGCGGCTGGTGGTGAACGAGCATGGTCGGCTGCTCTATCCGCGCGTGGTGGCGCTGCTGGAACAGGCGGGGGAGATAGAACAGCTGTTTCGCGAGGACAACGGTGCGATCCGCGTGTACGCCAGCAGCACTATCGGCAACTACATTCTGCCGGAGATTATTGCCCGCTACCGTCGCGATTTCCCTGGCCTGCCGCTGGAGCTGAGCGTCGGCAACAGCCAGGACGTGATTAACGCGGTGGCGGATTTTCGCGTCGATATCGGCCTTATCGAAGGGCCATGCCATACCGCGGATATCGTGACCGAACCCTGGCTGGAAGACGAGCTGGTGGTGTTTGCCGCCCCCGGCAGCGCGATGTTCAACGCGCCGGTGACGCTGGAAAGCCTCGCCGCCGCTCCCTGGATCCTGCGCGAGCGCGGCTCCGGCACCCGGGAAATCGTCGATTATCTGCTGCTGTCGCACCTGCCGCAGTTTCAGCTGGGCATGGAGCTGGGCAACTCCGAGGCCATCAAGCACGCCGTGCGCCACGGTCTGGGCATCAGCTGCCTGTCGCGCCGGGTCATCGCCGAGCAGCTGGAAACCGGCTCGCTGGTGGAAGTACCGGTGCCGCTGCCGCGCCTGGTGCGCACCCTGTACCGCATTCGCCATCGCCAGAAGCACCTCTCCAGCGCACTGATGCGCTTTCTGCGCTACTGCGATATCTGATCCCTCAGCCGCCCCCAACGGGCGGCTCGCAAACCCCCATAATCCTGCTTTACTTATAATCCTCGGGCGATCATGAAGCTCTCTTATAACTGCGCATTTATCCCCTGCGGGCGCGGTCTGGTCTGCTACAATCGCGCCTCATTTTTTGGATGGACAAGATATTCCTATGGTTTCGGAATCTAAAACCACACAACAGCCTGCGCTGCGGCGCGAACTAAAGGCGCGCCATCTCACCATGATCGCCATCGGCGGTTCGATCGGTACCGGCCTGTTTGTTGCCTCCGGGGCGACCATCTCCCAGGCGGGTCCGGGCGGAGCGCTGCTCTCCTATATTCTGATTGGCCTGATGGTCTATTTCCTGATGACCAGCCTCGGCGAACTGGCGGCGTACATGCCGGTTTCCGGCTCGTTTGCGACCTACGGGCAAAAATACGTGGAAGAAGGCTTCGGCTTCGCGCTGGGCTGGAACTACTGGTACAACTGGGCGGTGACCATCGCAGTGGATCTGGTGGCGGCCCAGCTGGTGATGTCGTACTGGTTCCCGGATACCCCGGGCTGGATCTGGAGCGCGCTGTTCCTCGGCATCATGTTCCTGCTGAACTGGATCTCGGTGAAAGGCTTTGGCGAGGCGGAGTACTGGTTCTCGCTGATCAAGGTCGCTACCGTCATTATCTTTATCATCGTCGGCATCCTGATGATCGTCGGCATCTTCCAGGGCGCGAAACCGGCGGGCTGGAGCAACTGGTCTATTGGCGAAGCGCCGTTTGCCGGTGGCTTTGCCGCCATGATTGGCGTGGCGATGATTGTCGGCTTCTCGTTCCAGGGCACCGAGCTTATCGGTATTGCTGCGGGCGAATCCGAAAACCCGGAGAAGAACATCCCGCGCGCGGTGCGTCAGGTGTTCTGGCGCATCCTGCTGTTCTACGTGTTCGCCATCCTGATTATCAGCCTGATTATCCCGTATACCGATCCGAGCCTGCTGCGTAACGATGTGAAAGACATCAGCGTCAGCCCGTTCACTCTGGTGTTCGAACACGCAGGTCTGCTGGGTGCGGCGGCGATCATGAATGCGGTGATCCTGACGGCGGTGCTGTCGGCGGGTAACTCCGGTATGTACGCCTCTACCCGTATGCTCTACACCCTGGCCTGTGACGGCAAAGCGCCGCGCATCTTTGCGAAGCTCTCTCAGGGCGGCGTACCGCGTAACGCGCTGTATGCCACCACGGTGATTGCCGGGCTGTGCTTCCTGACGTCCATGTTTGGCAACCAGACCGTCTACCTGTGGCTGCTCAACACTTCGGGGATGACCGGGTTTATCGCCTGGCTTGGCATCGCGATCAGCCACTACCGTTTCCGTCGCGGCTATGTGATGCAGGGCCACTCGCTGGATAACCTGCCGTACCGCTCGGGCTTCTTCCCGCTGGGGCCGATTTTCGCCTTCGTGCTGTGCCTGATCATCACGCTGGGTCAGAACTATGAAGCCTTCCTGTCAGACACCATTGACTGGGGCGGCGTGGCGGCGACCTACATCGGTATCCCGCTGTTCCTGATTATCTGGTTTGGCTATAAGTTCACCCGCGGCACCCGTTTCGTGGCCTATCGCGATATGGAATTCCCGGAACGCTTTACCAAATAATCCCCATCCCCTCCTGCATCCGCAGGAGGGGAGTCTGCTTTTCCCGCCCGTTTCCCCGTCGATTGCTGCTAATCCCGCCAGATGACCGTTTCTTTACAGTAATAGTATTGATAAGGATTATCATTTGCTTTATCGTTTGCCGCACTTGTAACAGGACGTAAACAACCCGGCGGCCATTCATATAAATAAACATCCCATTCATGGGGTTAAGCCTCGCCTGTACCTGTTACATAACATTACGCTTGCGCTGCCGTGCAGCGAGCGACCCCTGTGAGCAATACCTAATTTGCAGTTGTGTTTACCTCATGGAGAAATGGAATGTTTAGGTTGAATGCTGTAATGCGCGGAGGCCTGTGCGCGTCTCTGTTTACCCTGGCGCTGCCGGTTCTGGCGGTTGATGATAACGCCGATACTATGGTGGTCACGGCGTCAGCAACGGAACAGAATCTGAAGGACGCGCCCGCCAGTATCAGCGTCATTACTCAGGAAGATCTGCAGCGCCGCCCGGTGAATAACCTGAAGGACGTTCTGCAGGAGATCCCCGGCGTTCAGCTCACTAACGAAGGCGATAACCGCAAAGGGGTCAGCCTGCGCGGCCTCGACAGCAGCTACACCCTGATTCTGGTAGACGGTAAGCGCGTCAACTCCCGCAACGTGGTATTCCGCCACAACGATTTCGATCTTAACTGGGTACCGGTAGAAGCCATCGAACGCATTGAAGTGGTGCGCGGCCCGATGTCCTCCCTTTACGGTTCAGACGCGCTCGGCGGCGTGGTGAACATCATCACCAAAAAAGTCGGCAGCGGCTGGCATGGCTCGGTGACCGCCGATACCACCATTCAGGAACACCGCGATCGCGGCGATACCCATAAAGGGCAGTTCTTCACCAGCGGCCCGCTGATTGACGATCTGCTGGGGGTGAAGGTGTACGGCAACCTGTCAAAGCGTGAAAAGGATCAGCAGCAGGATTCTACAAGCAGCGCCAGCGGTGAATCGCCGCGTATCGAAGGCTTCACCAGCCGCGATGCCAACGTGGAATTTGCCCTGACGCCGCATGAAAACCACGATTTCAATTTCGGCTACGGCTTTAACCGTCAGGACCGCGATTCCGACTCGCTGGATAAAAACCGTCTCGAGCGCCAGAACTACTCGCTGGGCCACAACGGACGCTGGGATCTGGGTAACAGCGAGCTGAAGTTCTACGGCGAGAAAGTGGATAACAAAAATCCGGGCAGCCAGGGCATTACCTCCGAGAGCAACGCCGTGGACGGCAAATTCATGCTGCCGCTGGGTGAAATCAACCAGATGCTGACCTTCGGCGGAGAGTGGCGTCACGACAAGCTGAGCGATCCGGTTAATCTGACCGGCGGCTCCAGCAGCAAAACCTCTGCCACCCAGTACGCCCTGTTCCTGGAAGACGAATGGCGCATTATCGATCCGCTGGCGCTGACCGCGGGCCTGCGTATGGACGATCACGAAACCTACGGCGACCACTGGAGCCCGCGTGCCTACCTCGTCTATAACGCCACCGATACCGTGACGGTGAAAGGGGGCTGGTCAACCGCCTTTAAAGCGCCGTCCCTGCTGCAGCTCAGCCCGGACTGGACCACCGGTTCGTGCCGCGGCAGCTGCCAGATCGTCGGTAGCCCTGAGCTGAAGCCGGAAACCAGCGAAAGCTACGAGATCGGCCTGTACTATGCGGGGGAAGAGGGCTGGCTGGAGGGCGTTGATGCCAGCATCACCACGTTCCAGAATGATATCGACGACATGATCGGTATCAACCGCACCGCCAATCGCGGGCTGGCACCGTCTTATGACAACTTCGTTGGCTTCGATGATGAAACCGGCAATCCGGTATTCCGCTACTACAACGTCAATAAGGCGCGTATTCGCGGGGTGGAAACCGAGCTGAAAATACCGTTCGACGACCAGTGGAAGCTGACGCTGAACTACACCTATAACGACGGGCGCGATCTCAGCAACGGCGGCAACAAACCGCTCTCCGAGCTGCCGCTGCACACCGCTAACGGAACGGTAGACTGGAAGCCGCTGGCCGACTGGTCATTCTATGTTTCCGCCAACTATACCGGTGAGAAGCGCACTACCACCACCGACGGCCCGACGCCGGGCGGCTACGTGATCTGGAACGCGGGCGGTGCGTGGCAGGCGACGAAAAACGTCAAGCTGCGCGCCGGGGTGATGAACCTGGGTGATAAAGATCTCAGCCGCGACGATTACAGCTACAACGAAGACGGCCGCCGCTACTTCCTGGCGATGGATTACCGTTTCTGACGGGAGCCTGAAGGTGGGTGCGCTGCGCTTACCCACCCTACCGGTTTCAGGGCGGGCCCTGGGCGGATAGGGCGGGGTAGGGCGGGTAAGCTTGCGCACCCGCCGTTTACCATACGCACCCGCCGTTTACCATGCGCACCCGTCCTTTACCACAGGCACAACCCGGTCAACGACCGGGTTTTTTTATGAAAATAAGTGCTGCGCGTGGAAACGCAGGTGGTCTTCCACAAAGCTGGCGATGAAGTAGTAGCTGTGGTCATACCCCGGCTGCATCCGCAGTTCCAGCGGCCAGCCTTTGGCCTTCGCCACCGCCGCCAGGCGCTCAGGTTTCAGCTGCCCCTCAAGGAAATTGTCACTTTCACCCTGATCGACAAGCGTCGGCAGCATCGTATCGGCGTTCTCCATCAGGGCACAGCTGTCCCACGCCTGCCACGCCGCACGGTCATCGCCGAGATAGGCGCTGAACGCCTTCTCACCCCAGGGCACCGCCGCCGGATTAACAATAGGCGCAAAGGCCGATACCGACCGGAAGCGGCCCGGATTTTTCAGCGCCATCACCAGCGCCCCGTGACCGCCCATCGAATGCCCGAAAATCGATGCGCGCTCGCCAACCGTGAAGTGGCTGCGGATCAGCGCCGGCAGCTCATCGCGCAGGTAGTCATACATCCGGTAGTGCGCTGCCCAGGGCTCGCGGGTGGCGTTGAGATAAAACCCGGCACCTTTACCCAAATCGTAAGCGTCATCATCCGCCACCGCATCGCCGCGCGGGCTGGTATCCGGCATCACCAGCACGATGCCCAGCTCTGCCGCCACGCGCTGCGCTCCGGCTTTGGTGGTGAAGTTCTCATCGTTGCAGGTCAGGCCCGACAGCCAGTACAGCACCGGCGGCGGCGCGTCGTGGCGCGCGGGCGGAATAAAAATACTGAATGTCATCTCGCACTGGAGCACCGACGAAGTATGGCGCCAGCGCTGCTGCTGGCCTGCAAAAATACGATGTTCTTCAACCATTTCCATCCGGGTTCTCCTCTTTCATTGATGGCATAACCCTAAGTGTCCGTGTGGTTTCGCATTAACGCAAGGAATGGATCAAGCCGACAGAGGTTTTACTTCTCCTGCTAACTTATCTGCGGCATCATGCTGATAACAAAAAGATAACAAGAGGAAAGGCCGTGGCGCTGCGTATTGCATTGAGTGGCTTTCTGGCACTGGTGGTGGTGATGGGCATCGGGCGCTTTGCCTTTACGCCCCAGGTGCCGCTGATGATCCGCGATGGCGAGCTGACCCTGACGTCGGCCGGGCTGGTGGCCGCCTGTAACTATCTTGGCTATCTGGTAGGCGCATGGGATGCGATGCGCGCCACTACGCGCGTTGAGTGGCGGTTACATGGCGGCGTCTGGGGTGCCGTGGCGCTCACGCTGCTTTCAGCCGTAGCCAATGACGCGCTGTTACACGGCGTACTGCGCTTCGTGATTGGCTGCATGAGCGGCTGGGGGCTGGTGCTTATCGCTGCCTGGACTAACGAACAGCTGGCGCACCACGGCAGGCCCGGCCTCAGCGCCGCGGTGTTTGCCGGGCCGGGGGCCGGTATTGCCCTGAGCGGCCTGCTGGCGCTGGGCGTTCAGTCTTACGGGATGCCCGCCTGGGGCGGCTGGCTGGTGTACGGCGTGCTGGCGCTGGTGCTGATCGCGCTGATCGCCCGCAACCTGCCGGGGCGCGGTGAGCTGCACCGTCCGGAGAGCGCGCCGCCGCCGCTGACGTTAACTCCTGGCCTGAAAAAGCTGGTGTGGAGCTACAGCCTGGCGGGTTTTGGCTACATCCTGCCCGCAACGTTTTTGTCGCAGATGGCGGCGCAGCGTTTTCCCGGCAGCCTGTTCGCCCAGTTTGTCTGGCCGGTGTTCGGCATGGCGGCGGTGGTCGGCATCGCGCTCAGCATCCTGCTGCGCCAGCACCTGCTGAGCAATCATCGCCTGGCGCTGGTGCTCTGGCTGCAGGGCATCGGCGTGATCGCGGCTGCCAGCCTGCCGGGTATGGCCGGGCTGGTCACCGGCTCGCTGCTGGTGGGCGGCGGCTTTCTCTGCGCGGTGCAGCTCTCCATGCAGTACGGCCGCGAGCTGGCCCCGGCGCACAGCCGCTATATGGCGGGGCTGCTGACCACCGGTTACGCCCTCGGACAGCTTGTCGGGCCGGTCACCTCGTCGCTGGCGACCGCGCTGCTGCACCGTCTCGAACCGGCGCTCTGGCTGGCCGGCGCGGCGCTGTTTATTAGCGGGCTGCTGGTGTGGCGACGTGATGAATAAAAGGATTCAGCAATTTCAATAATTATCACCATGAATAGCTGGATTCTGAAAACGCGCTCGCGCACAATGTGGCAACACTCTGTCCCATGCAGGGCAGAGGTTAGCCCCACCTGCCGGAGAAAAAATCATGTCATCACTCAGTAAAGAAGCCGCCCTGGTTCACGAGGCGTTAGTGTCCCGCGGTCTTGAAACCCCGCTTCGTCCGCCCGTTCATGAACTGGACAACGAGACGCGCCGGAGCCTGATCGCCGGTCATATGACCGAGATCATGCAGCTGCTGAACCTGGATTTGAGCGATGACAGCCTCGCGGAAACCCCGCACCGTATCGCCAAAATGTACGTGAATGAGATTTTCTCTGGCCTGGATTACGCTAACTTCCCGAAAATCACCATCATTGAAAACAAAATGAAGGTCGATGAGATGGTCACGGTGCGCGACATTACCTTCACCAGCACCTGCGAACACCATTTCGTGACCATCGACGGCAAAGCGACCGTCGCCTATATTCCTAAAGACGGCGTTATCGGCCTGTCGAAGATCAACCGCATCGTGCAGTTCTTCGCCCAGCGCCCGCAGGTGCAGGAGCGTCTGACCCAGCAGGTGCTGATTGCCCTGCAGACGCTGCTTGGCACCAACAACGTCGCCGTGTCGATGGATGCGGTGCACTACTGCGTGAAAGCGCGCGGCGTGCGCGATGCCACCAGCGCCACCACCACCACCTCGCTGGGCGGACTGTTCAAGTCCAGCCAGAACACCCGTCAGGAATTCCTGCGCGCGGTACGTCACCACAGCAACTAACAGGGCGGGATACGCATGGAGAGAAATGTCACGCTGGATTTTGTTCGTGGCGTTGCCATCCTGGGTATCCTGTTACTCAATATCGTCGCCTTTGGTCTGCCTAAGGCGGCGTATCTTAATCCCGCCTGGTATGGCGATATCACCTCACGCGATGCCTGGACCTGGGCGATCCTCGACCTGTTTGCGCAGGTAAAATTCCTCACCCTGTTTGCCCTGCTGTTTGGCGCGGGCCTGCAGATGCTGCTGGCGCGCGGTAAGCGCTGGATCCAGTCACGTCTCTCCCTGCTGCTGCTGCTCGGTTTTGCCCACGCCATTCTGCTGTGGGACGGCGACATTTTGCTGGCCTACGGGCTGATTGGGCTGGTGATCTGGCGCATGATCCGTGACGCCCCCAGCGGCAAATCGCTGTTTAACATGGGCGTGGTGCTCTATCTGGCGGGCGTGTTTGTGCTGCTGTTGCTGGGCCTGATTTCCGGCAACCAGACCAGCCGCTCCTGGGTGCCGGATCTGGCGAATCTGCAGTATGAGCAGCTGTGGAAGCTCAACGGCGGGGCAGAGGCTATCGATAATCGCCTCGATCTGCTGGCGAATAATCTGCTGGCGCTGGGTGCGCAGTACGGCTGGCAGCTCGCCGGCATGATGCTGATGGGGGCGGCGCTGATGCGTAGCGGCTGGCTGCGCGGTCAGTTCAGCCTCAGCCACTACCGGCGCTGCGCCGCCATCCTGATCCCCCTCGGCATGGCCATTAACCTGCCGGCAATCGTGGCCCAGTGGCAGCTTGGCTGGGACTTCCGCTGGTGCGGCTTCCTGCTGCAAACGCCGCGCGAGCTGAGCGCACCGTTTCAGACCATCGGCTATGCCGCGCTGGCGTTTGGCTTCTGGCCACAGCTGGCACGCTTTCGCCTGACCAGCGCTGTGGCCTGCGTGGGCCGCATGGCGCTCACCAACTACCTGCTGCAAACCCTCATCTGTACCACGCTGTTCTTTCGATTCGATCTGTTTATGAAATTCGACCGTCTGTCGCTGCTGGCCTTCGTGCCGGCGGTGTGGACGGTTAACCTGCTGCTGTCCGTCATGTGGCTGCGCTATTTCCGCCAGGGGCCGGTAGAGTGGGCCTGGCGCCAGCTGACGCGTCTAACCTGCGGCGGCGCTGTAACTGATACATCCAGATAACGATCAAGATCACAATCATTAACAAAACGGATGTAACCGTTTTCAAGCATGTGATTTCCCTCACGCAGCGTCTGCCTGCACGCTGCCAGAATAGCGCCTCGTCCTGAACAGGGAGGTGCCTGTGCGTTGCTGCTCAATTCAAAAAGGTGATGTCTATGATCACCATTCGTGATGTTGCCCGTCAGGCGGGCGTCTCCGTCGCGACCGTTTCCCGCGTGCTGAACAACAGCGCGCTGGTCAGCCCGGATACCCGCGACGCCGTGATGCAAGCGGTGTCCCAGCTTGGCTATCGACCCAACGCGAACGCGCAGGCGCTGGCGACCCAGGTCAGCGACACCATTGGCGTGGTGGTGATGGACGTGTCCGACGCCTTCTTCGGCGCGCTGGTGAAAGCGGTGGATATGGTGGCGCAGCAGCACAACAAGTACGTGCTGATCGGCAACAGCTATCACGAAGCGGAGAAGGAGCGGCATGCAATTGAGGTGCTTATCCGCCAGCGCTGCAGTGCGCTGATCGTGCACTCCAAAGCGCTGGGGGATGACGAACTGGCAGCCTTTATGGAGCACATGCCGGGGATGGTGCTGATCAACCGCATCGTGCCGGGGTACGAACACCGCTGCGTCGGGCTGGATAACATTGCCGGGGCGATGATGGCAACGCGTTTACTGCTGGCGCAGGGCCACCAGCGGGTTGGCTATCTGGCCTCCAGCCACAGTATCGAAGATGACGCCCAGCGGCGCGAAGGCTGGCTGCGCGCGCTGGCGGAGCAGGGTATTACCCCTTCCGACAGCTGGATTGGCACCGGTTCGCCGGATATGCAGGGCGGCGAGGCCGCGATGGTGGAACTGCTTGGCCGCAATTTACAGCTCAGCGCGGTATTCGCCTATAACGACAGTATGGCCGCCGGGGCGCTGACCACCCTCAAAGACAACGGCATCGCCGTGCCGCAGCAGCTTTCACTCATTGGTTTCGATGATATTCCCATTGCCCGTTACACCGATCCGCAGCTCACCACGGTGCGTTATCCGGTGGTGTCGATGGCGCGTCTGGCTACCGAGCTGGCGCTGCAGGGGGCGGCGGGAACCCTGGATCGCGAGGCGACGCACTGCTTTATGCCGACGGTAGTGAGACGCCATTCTGTGGCCTCGAAACAAAGTGTGGTGCCGATCACTAACTGATTATCTGACGTGATGTAACCGTTTTCAATCTGTGAGTAAATTCACAGATTATTAACAAGGCGGTGTCTATAGTGACAGCGTTTTCAGGGCTGAAACGCTATGTAACGGTGATTAATCGTTTTAACCATAGTCATTACCTCTAAAACATCTAAAAAAACGCAGTTCTGGAGCGTTACCGAACACGGAAGAAAAAACTTTAGTCAGTGAACTTCGGCATTCAGTAACGTCTCATTAACATTGCTGTCCTGCCGCCAGTTATACACTCGAACTACCCTGCATAAAACCGGAGATACCATGAATAAGAAGGTGTTAACCCTGTCCGCCGTGATGTCTTGCATGCTGTTTGGGGCGGCTGCCAATGCTGCTGATACTCGCATCGGTGTGACCATCTATAAGTATGACGACAACTTTATGTCCGTTGTGCGCAAGGCCGTCGAGAAGGAAGCCAAAGCCTCCCCGGATGTTCAGCTGCTGATGAACGACTCGCAGAACGACCAGTCCAAACAGAACGACCAGATCGACGTACTGCTGGCGAAAGGGGTTAAATCCCTGGCGATTAACCTGGTAGACCCGGCTGCTGCAGGGACCGTTATCGAGAAAGCGCGCGGCCAGAATGTGCCGATCGTCTTCTTCAACAAAGAGCCGGCCCGCAAAGCCCTCGACAGCTATGACAAAGCGTTTTACGTCGGCACCGACTCCAAAGAATCCGGCATTATTCAGGGCGACCTGATTGCCAAGCACTGGGCAGCAAACCAGGGCTGGGATCTGAACAAAGACGGTCAGATCCAGTTCGTCCTGCTGAAAGGCGAGCCGGGCCACCCGGATGCTGAAGCACGTACCACCTACGTGATCAAAGAGCTGAACGACAAAGGCCTGAAAACTCAGCAGCTGCAGATGGATACCGCCATGTGGGATACCGCTATGGCAAAAGACAAAATGGACGCGTGGCTCTCTGGCCCGAACGCCAACAAAATTGAAGTCGTGATCGCCAACAACGATGCGATGGCAATGGGTGCTGTCGAAGCGCTGAAAGCACACAACAAATCCAGCATTCCGGTGTTCGGCGTGGATGCCCTGCCAGAAGCGCTGGCGCTGGTGAAATCCGGTGCGCTGGCCGGTACCGTGCTGAACGATGCCAACAACCAGGCGAAAGCCACCTTCGATCTGGCGAAAAACCTGGCCGATGGTAAAGAAGCCGCAGCCGGTACTAACTGGAAAATCGAAAATAAAGTTGTGCGTATTCCTTACGTTGGGGTTGATAAAGAAAACCTCGCGCAGTTCAGCAATAAATAAGAGTCAGCACGATATTCCTGGGCGCACGTTGTGCGCCCTTTTAGACGCTTACGCGTAAACATTATATACGCCGTCAGGGTTAACTATGGTCAGCAATAATACGCAATCGGCAGGCGAATACTTGTTGGAAATGAGCGGTATCAACAAGACATTCCCCGGCGTTAAGGCACTCGATAATGTGAACCTTAAGGTGCGTCCGCACTCTATTCACGCGCTGATGGGCGAGAATGGGGCGGGCAAATCCACATTGCTCAAATGCCTTTTCGGGATCTATAAAAAAGATTCCGGCAGTATTCTTTTTCAGGGACAAGAGATTGATTTCCAGTCGGCCAAAGAGGCGCTGGAAAACGGTATTTCGATGGTGCATCAGGAACTGAACCTGGTATTACAGCGTTCAGTTATGGATAACATGTGGCTGGGGCGTTACCCCACCAAAGGCGTATTTGTCGATCAGGACAAAATGTACCGCGATACCAAAGCGATCTTTGACGAGCTGGATATTGATATCGATCCGCGCGCGCGCGTGGGTACGCTTTCCGTATCGCAGATGCAGATGATCGAAATCGCCAAAGCCTTTTCCTACGATGCCAAAATCGTCATTATGGACGAGCCTACCTCGTCGCTGACGGAAAAAGAAGTTAACCATCTGTTCTCAATTATCCGCAAGCTGAAAGAGCGTGGCTGCGGGATTGTTTATATCTCTCACAAGATGGAAGAGATATTCCAGCTGTGCGATGAGATCACCATTCTGCGCGACGGCCAGTGGATTGCTACCCAGCCGCTGGAAGGGCTGGACATGGATAAGATCATCGCCATGATGGTCGGCCGCTCGCTCAACCAGCGCTTCCCGGATAAAGAGAACCAGCCGGGTGAAGTGATCCTTGAGGTGCGCAACCTGACCTCGCTGCGCCAGCCGTCGATTCGCGATGTCTCTTTCGATCTGCACAAAGGTGAAATTCTTGGCATCGCCGGGCTGGTCGGGGCGAAGCGTACCGATATTGTGGAAACGCTGTTCGGTATTCGCGAGAAGTCCGGCGGCACTATTTCGCTGCACGGTAAGAAAATCAATAACCACACCGCCAACGAAGCGATTAATCATGGCTTCGCGCTGGTAACAGAAGAACGCCGTTCGACCGGGATCTATGCCTATCTCGACATTGGTTTTAACTCGTTAATTTCCAATATTCGTAACTATAAAAGCAAAATCGGCCTGCTCGATACCTCACGCATGAAAAGCGATACCCAGTGGGTGATCGATTCCATGCGCGTAAAAACGCCGGGGCATCATACCCAGATTGGTTCGTTGTCCGGGGGTAACCAGCAGAAAGTGATTATCGGTCGCTGGCTGTTAACCCAGCCGGAAATACTGATGCTGGATGAACCGACCCGCGGTATTGACGTCGGCGCGAAGTTTGAAATTTATCAGCTGATTGCCGAGCTGGCGAAGAAAGGGAAGGGGATCATTATTATCTCCTCCGAAATGCCGGAGCTGTTAGGCATCACAGACCGTATTCTGGTGATGAGCAATGGCCTCGTCTCCGGAATTGTTGACACCAAAACGACAACGCAAAACGAAATACTGCGTCTTGCGTCTTTGCACCTTTAAGATCAGGGGCTCCTCATGAGTGCGTTAAATAAGAAAAGTTTTCTTACTTATCTGAAAGAAGGCGGTATTTACGTCGTCCTTTTAGTGTTATTAGCCATTATTATTTTCCAGGATCCCACATTCTTAAGCCTGCTTAACCTGAGTAATATTCTGACCCAGTCGTCGGTGCGTATTATTATCGCCCTCGGCGTGGCCGGGCTTATTGTCACTCAGGGGACTGACCTGTCAGCCGGTCGCCAGGTGGGTCTGGCGGCGGTCGTGGCGGCAACGCTGCTGCAGTCGATGGAGAACGCCAACAAGGTGTTCCCGGAGATGGCGACCATGCCGATTGCGCTGGTGGTCCTGATCGTCTGCGCCATTGGTGCCATCATCGGTCTGATCAACGGCATTATCATTGCCTATCTGAACGTGACGCCGTTTATTACCACCCTCGGCACCATGATCATCGTTTACGGCATTAACTCCCTGTACTACGACTTCGTGGGCGCATCGCCGATTTCGGGCTTCGACAGCGGATTCTCGACCTTCACCCAGGGCTTTATCGCTATGGGCAGCTTCCGCCTCTCCTACATCACCTTCTACGCCCTGATTGCGGTGGCGTTCGTCTGGGTGCTGTGGAATAAAACCCGCTTCGGTAAGAACATTTTCGCCATCGGTGGTAACCCGGAAGCGGCGAAAGTGTCGGGCGTAAACGTCGCGCTGAACCTGCTGATGATCTATGCCCTGTCAGGCGTGTTCTATGCTTTCGGCGGATTGCTGGAAGCGGGTCGTATCGGCTCTGCCACCAACAACCTCGGCTTTATGTATGAACTGGACGCCATCGCCGCCTGCGTGGTGGGCGGCGTATCGTTCAGCGGTGGTGTGGGTACCGTGTTTGGCGTGGTGACCGGGGTGATCATCTTCACCGTGATCAACTACGGCCTGACCTATATCGGCATCAACCCGTACTGGCAGTACATCATCAAGGGCGCGATCATTATCTTCGCCGTTGCCCTGGATTCACTGAAATACGCGCGTAAAAAATAACAAATACGTGGTTATCGTCCTGCCCCCGCTTGCGGGGGCTTTTTTTATTCCGCGTTCTGCATTCCCAGCGCCAGGGTGTGGGCCGGGTCAAACAGCGAGACGCTCTCTACCTCACTCAGCAGCACCACCTTGCGAAAATCCAGCGCCGACTGCGGCTCAGAGGTGAGGTCAATGTCGTGGCTGGCATACCAGGCGCTGTAGTTGTTCTCCACCACAAAGCTGCCCTTGTGGCGATCGCGATAGCCGCTGAGCATCGGGACCAGCACCAGGTTATTGGTATCGAAGCTGTCAAACGTCGCCCGGTGCACCATACCGATATAGACCCGCTGGGATTTGAGCGTCACCCACGCCAGCTGTCCGGTTTCCATGCACTGGTACAGCAGCCCTTCAAAGCCGTTGGTGCGCGACAGATGCTTATACAGCTTGCGTCGGCCCAGGCTGTCGAGACGGGCGCTGCCCGCCCAGTTAGAGCGATAAAGGCAGAACAGCACCGCAAACGACAGCATGATCACCACCGGTGCCTGAATACCCAGGAAGCTCCAGGTCATAAAATCGACGTGGTAATTATGCGTGTCCGGGCCGAACATCCCCGGCAGGGCGTTCATAGCGAGCGACGCCAGCAGGAGCAGGATCCACAGCAGGGCGGTAGCGAGAATGCCCTGCAGAACGAAGATGCAGCCGTAGAGTGCCACCAGGAAATAGACATCCCAGCCTGACGTGCGTTTGAATTTAAAGCGGGTCGAGAGATCGGTACTGGTGTACCAGTAGCCGCAGACCATTAATACCATAAAGATTGCCGTACCCACGTTAAGCCCTCTTCAGCGATTCAACGTGACGGGCAAAATCTTCTTTAACCGCCTTACAGTGGATATTGACCCGCGCATTGCCATCTTCATCAATGACAATCCGCGCGCCATCATCGATAGCATCCTGGACATCTTCCCGGCTCAGAACCTGAACCAGTTTTTCGGGACTGGTAAAAAGTGAACGAAATAATCTCATAGGCAAAAACCTCCTCGGCAGAAAGTATAGGAGGTCAGACCGGGTTTACGGATAAAGCCTGTGGGTTATAGAACATTCCTGGAAAAAAGGGCGACGCGCAGCCAACAACGCGTCGCCAGAGGCGGATTACTCTTTGGGCGTATCCGGGGTCGGGTGGACGGGCGTTAACTCGTCGTCGCCGGTAATACGGCGTTTTTCACTGTCGGCCTGGTAGAAATAGTTCCAGCAGGTCACGAACAGCGCGGCGATCAGTGGCCCGATCACGAAGCCGTTGATACCGTAGATGCTGAGCCCGCCGAGCGTGGCAATCAGGATCAGCCAGTCCGGCATACGAATATCTTTCCCCACCAGCAGCGGGCGCAGCAGGTTGTCTGACAGACCCACCACCACCACAAACCACAGCGTCAGCAGTACGCCTTTCACTACCATACCGGTAGCGAACAGGTAGATGGCCGCAGGGATCCAGATAAGCGCGGTGCCTACTGCCGGGATCAGCGACAGGAATGCCATCAGCGCGCCCCACAGCAGGCTGGCTTCGATACCGGCAAACCAGAACGCGACCCCACCGAGAATACCCTGCACCACGGCGACCACAATAGTACCTTTCACTGTCGCTCTGGCGACCGCAGCAAAACGGGCAAACAGGCGGTACTTCATGTGGTTATCCAGCGGAATGGCTTTAAAGATCATCTCTACCAGCCGCGCGCCGTCTTTCAGGAAGAAGAACAGCAGATAGAGCATCACGCCGAAGCCGATGGCGACGCTGAAGGTATTGCGGCCGATCAGCATCACGCTACCGGCAGCGTACTGGCTGCCCTGCAGCGCCATATCCGACAGCCTGGTGCGGATGGCGGGCAGGTTATCCACCCGGTAGTCGGCCATGATGCGGCGCGCCCAGTCCGGCAGATAGCTGACGACGTCATTAAATAGCGACGTCATGGTGGCGTTGTCGCCCTGCATCGAGCGATAGACGGTGTTGAATTCGCTCGCCAGCGACGAGGTGATCATCACCAGCGGGGTAAAGACGATCAGGCAGATCAGCAGCAGCGTGAGCAGCGAGGCGAGGCCGTTTCTGCCGCCGGTGGTGCGGCTGAGCCAGATTTTTGTTCTGTAGAAGATGACGGCCAGAATCGCGGCCCACAGCACCGGGGAGCTGTAGGGGCGTAAAATATTAAAAAACGCCAGCGTAACCAGCGCGAGGATCAACCCAAAAAGGATTTTCGAGGTTCGTCCTGTAAGCATGTGACTTCCTTATTTTTCGACAAGTTGCACAGAGTATGGCCCATAAGCGTGGTTTGGGCGCAATCCCACAGTCGGCAACAAACGGGCGGTTATTTACTGTTTTGCAGTTCGAGCAGTTGTTCCGGGGTGACGGCCGGATAGCCCTGAGCATCTTCCGGCACTTCATGGGCAGCCGGAATCGGCACCAGCGGTCCGAGGAAACGCGGTTCACGTTTGAAGAGATAAAGGTCGGCCAGCGCACCAAGCCGGGCGCCAAATTCGCGCACCCGCACCGTCAGCATGTCTTTCGGTGACGGCACAGCGTAACACTGGGCCTGAATACCCATATGCAGCGCAATGAACAGCGCGCGCTCGCAGTGAAAGCGCTGGGTGATGATGATGAAGTCGTTGGTGTCGAACACTTTACGGGTGCGGACGATGGAATCCAGCGTGCGGAAACCGGCGTAATCCAGCACGATATCCGCAGGATCGACGCCGGCGGCAATCAAATCCTTACGCATCGTCATCGGCTCGTTATAGCTTTGCTGGGCGTTATCTCCGCTCAGCAGCAGGTAGTTCACCTTGCCGCTGTTATAGGCGTTAATCGCCCCCTGAATACGGTAGCGATAGTACTGATTAATAACCCCGGTGCGGTAATACTTGGCGGTGCCGAGCACCACGCCGACCTGGCGATAGGGCAGGTCCTGCAGCTCGTCATAGACCCAGGGGGAGGTTTTCCAGCTGATCCAGCGATCGAGAACAAGCGCCGATAACAGCAGTAAGCCGATGATGACTAACAGGCTGTATAACGCACGCTTAAACATGGAAGTGACTCAAATGCGGATGAAATTTCACCCCAAGGCTACTGTAAGCGCGGGGTTTCGGCAACCGGTGGCGATGCGGTTGCGCTAAATTTCACCGCATCGCGCACCGGTATCAGGCAATTATCAGACGTTCGACGCGCTCGCAGCCCACGGATTTCAGCGTCGCCACGGTGGCGTCCCACTGCATCAGGGTTGCGTCGGCTTTCTCGGCCAGCACCGCACGGGTGATGTCAGCATAGTCGTAGCCGTTCAGGCTCAGCACGTTAAGAGCGCACTGGAGCGGCGGCAGCGTCGGGTTAAATGCGGCGTTTTCCGCGTAGCTGCCGGTGAACACCGTGCCGTCCTGCATCTCAATGGCAATGCCGGAGGGCGAGTTGCTGTAGGGTGCGTGGCTGCGGTTGGCGGCAGTCAGTGCGGCCTGGCTCAGCGCGTCGCCTTCGGCGTGGAGCCCGTGGGACTGCGCATCCATTAACAGATGGGTGATTTCAAGATCGCGCGGGCCAAATGCATCCGGCAGGTAGTCGCCCAGCGTGGCGCTGGTGCGGCCCGGCAGGTTAATGCGCAGGGTCAGGCCGCTGTTCAGCTCGTTCATAAACTGGCGGCAGTGCCCGCACGGTGTATAGTTGACGGTCAGCGCTGCCAGCTGCGTCTCACCGCGCATCCAGGCGTGGCTGATGGCGCTCTGCTCGGCGTGGACCGTCTGCTGCATGGTGGTGCCTGGGAACTCCATGTTGCCGCCGAAGTAGAGATTGCCGCTGACGCCGCGCGCCACCGCGCCGACGTTAAAATGCGAAATCCCGGTGCGTGCACAGGCGGCAGCCAGCGGCAGCAGGGCAAAGGCCAGCGCGTCATCATCGAGACCACTTCGTTTCTTCAGCCCGGTTGCCTGGTCGGCGGTAAACATTGCCGGGAAATGGTCATGGTCGAGCAGGGGAGCAAGCGCGGATTGCAGATCTGCCGTCAGCTGTTCAAACGATGAGTGAAAACGTGAGTGCATGGCTACGCCTCTTAGCAAAAATAGAACCATCAAAATCGGGATCGTAGTGTACGGACCCGGTTGCCCTTTATATGTGATCTGTGTCGCGCTGAAAATGTAATAAATGAAATTAAAAACAAAATTGCGCGACGCATCGCAAGTTTTTGGACCACCAGAGGGGCAAAACCGCTTTAGCCTGCACGAAAGCGGTGACGGACAGATGACGGGAGCGGAGCGCTTCAGCCCCAGAGCAGCAAAATGAGCGGGAAGATAAACGGGGCCAGCAGGGAGGTAATAATCCCGCACATCACCAGCGCCAGCGAGCTGAACGCCCCTTCCTGATAATCGAGTTCCGCACAGCGGGCGGTGCCGAGGGCGTGGGACGCGGTGCCCATCGCCAGACCGCGCGAGGCTTTGGTGCGGATGCGCATCGCGTTGAGCAGCGTGTGACCAAACACCGCGCCGAGAATGCCGACGAAAATCACGCACACCGCGCTGATAGCCGGAATACCGCCGATGCTGCCGCCCACCGCCATTGCAATCGGCGTGGTGACGGACTTCGGCAGGACCGAGGCGGCGATCTCCGGCGACGCGCCCATCCACAGGGCCACCGAGGTGCCGGTGAACATCGCCACCACGCTGCCGATAAAGCAGACCAGAATAATGGATTTCCAGCGCGCGCGGATCTGGTGCAGCTGTTCATACAGCGGGAAGGCCAGCGCCACTACCGCCGGCTGCAGCAGATCGTTAAGGATTTTGCTGCCGGCAAAGTAGCGCTCATAGGACACACCGGTAACTAACAGCAGCGGAATAATCACCGCCATCGATACCAGCAGCGGATTAAGCAGCGGCATTTTCACCCGCGCCGCCAGCCTGCGTGCAGCAAAAAAGACCATCAGGGATAACGGTAACGACCACCAGATTTCGCTCATTTTTGTTTACGCTCGCGCTGACCAACGATCGGGCGTTCGCCGTGCAGCAGATGCGAACTCCAGCTGACCACCAGGAACACCACCAGCGTACTGATGGCGCAGGAGACCACCACCGGGCCAAACTGGGCGCGCAGCACATCGGTGTACTGCATCACCCCGACGCCGACCGGTACAAACAGCAGCACCATATAGCGGATGAGGGCGTGGCAGCCCGGCTTCACCCACTTCGCCGGCACAATCTGCAACGACAGCAGCACAAACAGGATCAGCATCCCGATAATGCTGCCCGGAATCGCCACGGGAAGCAGCGTCGCAATGCCGATGCCGGCATAGAGACAGGCATAGAGAACAATAAACGCGCGCACGAAGTGCCAGCAGGTGATAAGCCATTTATTCATGGGGATAGCCCTTAGTTATTCGCATTCATCATACAATTAAAAATAATTCTGTGCTACCGATCACATCATCCTGTGAGCATAACAAGCTTTTCCGGCGCAGGCCTCAGGCAGATGACCTGCGTTATCGCACCACTGGCACCCGTCAGGCGGAGGCGCTACCATAGCGCCTCATTTTTCTCCGGGTAGCACTATGCGCGTTTTGCTGGCACCGATGGAGGGCGTTCTCGACGCCCTGGTGCGTGAAATTTTAACCGACGTTAACGATTACGACCTCTGCATCACCGAATTTTTGCGAGTGGTGGACTCGCTGCTGCCGGCGAAATCCTTCTATAAACTCTGTCCGGAGCTGCGCAACCACAGCCGTACCCCGTCCGGCACCCGGGTGCGCATTCAGCTGCTGGGCCAGCATCCGGCGTGGCTGGCGGAGAACGCCGCCCGTGCGGTGGAGCTTGGCTCGTGGGGTGTCGATCTCAACTGCGGCTGCCCGTCGAAGCTGGTTAACGGCAGCGGCGGCGGCGCGACGCTGCTGAAAGATCCGGATCTGATTTACCGCGGCGCGAAGGCGATGCGCGAGGCGGTGCCGTCGCATCTGCCGGTGACGGTTAAAATTCGTCTCGGCTGGGACAGCGGCGCGCGGCAGTTTGAGATCGCTGATGCGGTGCAGCAGGCGGGAGCCAGCGAGCTGGTGGTGCATGGCCGCACCAAAGAGGATGGCTATAAAGCCGAGCGTATTAACTGGCAGGCCATCGGCGAGATCCGCCAGCGGCTGAGCATTCCGGTGATCGCCAACGGCGAAATCTGGGACTGGCAGAGCGCGCAGGATTGTCTGGCGGTGACCGGCTGCGATGCGGTGATGATCGGGCGCGGGGCGCTGAACGTGCCGAACTTAAGTCGGGTGATCAAATATAACGAGCCGCGCATGCCGTGGCCGCAGGTGGTGGCGCTGCTGCAAAAGTATGTCCGGCTGGAGAAGCAGGGCGACACCGGGATGTATCACGTCGCCCGTATCAAGCAGTGGCTGGGCTATCTGCGCAAAGAGTACGCTGACGCGGGCGAACTCTTCGACACCATCCGCACCCTGAAAACCTCTCAGGCTATCGCTGCGGTCATCGACGGGCAGTCGGCCGCGTCAGTGATTTCCGCCACCTGACGGCGAATAAATTCCCGCAGCCACATCAGCGCCGGGTCGGAGTTATGGCGCTGGTGCCAGAGCAGCGACAGCGTAAACGGCGGCACCTCCAGCGGCACCGGTGCTGATGCCAGCCCCCACGTTTTTTCCCATCCCTGCGCCAGACCGGCTGGCACGCTGGCGAACGCCGGTAGCGATGCCAGCAGCCCCGGCAGGGCGGCGAAGTGCGGCGTGGTATAGCTGACGCGGCGCGCCAGTCCCTGTTTCGCCAGCAGGGTATCAATCTGGCTGCTGTTTGCTTCGCGATAGCTCACCAGCAGATGCGGATAAGCGGTGAAGGTGTCCACGTCAGGCGCACCGCGCAACGGCAGCTGCGCCGGGTGCCACAGGGTGGTTAAGGACATCGCGGTCAGCGGTTCGCGCTCCAGCCAGCGCGGCCCGGCAGTGGCGACGCTTATCGCCATATCCAGCTCTCCCGCTTCCAGCCGTTCGGCATCGCTGAACGGATCGCTCGCCACCGTGCTCAGGCGCACGCCGGGTGCCACGGCACGCAGCGCCGGGATCAGGACCGGCATCAGCCACATCTCTACCCAGTCGGTCATGCCCAGCGTGACGGTGACCTGTGCCTGCGCAGGATGAAACTCCGCCTGCTGAAACAGCGCCGACTGCAGCTGTTCCAGCAGCGGCATCAGTTCGCTGTGCAGCGCCACGGCGCGGGCGGTGGGCTGCATCCGGTGGCCGCTGCGGATGAACAGCGCATCGTCAAACATATCCCGCAGGCGCGACAGCGCACCGCTCACCGCCGGCTGGCCGAGGTGCAGCTTATCCGCCGCTGCCGACACGCTCTGCTCGCGAAACAGCACCGCAAAGGCGATCAGCAGATTGAGGTCGATTTTGCGAAAATCATTCTCTTTGATAGTCATTATTTCTCCAATCAATTGGAGTGATAGTAGCGGGCGGGGGATACTTCAGCAACTTTTTAGCCAACGGAGTATTCCATGAAAGCTTCCCTGTTGCTTGCTGCCCTGGTAGGGGCGGTGCTCTCCTTACCTGCTCAGGCCGCGACGCCTGCCACCTCATGGCAGATGTCGCTCGGCGACTGGCGCATCACCGCGGTGTCTGATGGCTCGGTGGTGGTGCCGCTGGATAAACTGCTTACCCATATCACGCCCGAAGCGCTGGTCAGCCGGATGGCCGCCGTGGGGAAAACGCCGCAGGCCGAGACGGCGATCAATACCTATGTCATTGATACCGGTCGCCAGCGCTATCTGGTGGACACCGGGGCCGGGGCGCTGTTGGGTAACGCCGGCGGCCATCTGCCGGATAACCTGCGCGCCGCCGGGATCCCCCCGGAATCCATTGACCAGGTGCTGCTGACGCATATTCACGGCGATCATTCGGGCGGCTTGCAGCATGACGGCGCCCTGGTCTTTCCCAACGCGACGGTGCGTGTTGACCAGAAGGATGTCGATTTCTGGCTGGACCCGGCGCACGCTTCGCAGGTTGAGGCCAGCCAGCGCCATACCTTTGCCGAATCGGAACGGTCGCTGCGTCCGGTGATCGATGCCGGAAAACTCCAGACCTTTACGGCACCGGTGAAGATAGCCGAGGGCATCGATGCCCTTCCCGCACCGGGCCATACGCCAGGCAGCGTCATCTACCGCGTAACGCACGGCGGTAAAACGCTGCTGCTGTGGGGCGATATTATTCATGCCGAAGCGGTGCAGATGCCGCAGCCGGAGGTGGCGATCCATTTCGATGTCGATCAGACGCAGGCGGTGGCGATGCGTAAGCAGGTACTGGAGAAAGCGGCCACGGACGGAGACTGGATTGCGTCGGCGCATATTGCCTTCCCGGGCATCGGGAAAGTGGAGAAGAACGGGCAGGGATATCGCTGGATGCCAGCGCCGCAGACGCAGCGCTGACAGGGGGGCGTGTTCAGAAAATCATTTTGAACACGCCGGTTACTACCAGCAGACCGATCAGGAAAATAATCAAAATTGCCCACAGTAAAATCTTCATCCCTTACTCCTTCGTCGCGCGAATGTCTTGTTTACGTTATGAAAAGTGTAGACGTTCTGCATCGAATTGCCTCCCCGATTGCTAAACGGCAATTAAACGACGCGTCAGCACCGGGCTTTTCCCATATTTACGGTTGCTTAATCCCCACCGCCTATACTTAGCGCTTAATCGCACACCACGGAGGTCAAGATGAGTTCTGGAAACAAAGTGGCATTGGTTACCGCATCCGATTCAGGCATTGGCAAGAAATGCGCGCTGCTGCTGGCAGAGCAGGGGTTTGATATCGGCATCACCTGGCACTCGGACGACGAGGGGGCCAGAGAAACCGCGCAGGAGGTTGAAGCCCTGGGCCGTCGGGCAGAGATGATCCAGCTCGACCTCGGTCACCTGCCGGAGGGCGCACAGGCGATTCAGACCCTGATTGACCGCTTCGGGCGCATCGACGTGCTGGTGAATAACGCCGGTGCGATGTCGAAAGCGCCGTTCCTTGAGCTGGCGTTTGACGACTGGCGCAAGATATTCACCGTGGACGTGGACGGCGCATTCCTGGTGTCGCAGATTGCCGCAAAAGCGATGGTGAAGCAGGGGCAGGGCGGGCGCATCATCAACATTACCTCCGTGCATGAGCATACCCCGCTGCCGGAAGCGAGCGCCTATACTGCCGCGAAGCATGCCCTCGGCGGGCTGACCAAATCGATGGCGCTGGAGCTGGTGGAGCACGGCATTCTGGTGAACGCCGTGGCACCGGGAGCGATTGCCACGCCGATGAACGACATGGACGAAGGCGATGCTAAACCCGGCTCGCTGCCGATTGTGCCGATGGCGCGTCCGGGGGAAACCTTCGAAATTGCCAGCCTGGTCGCCTGGCTGGCTGGCGAAGGGGCCAGCTACACCACCGGGCAATCCTTTATCGTTGACGGCGGCTTCATGCTTGCCAACCCGCAGTTCAACGCCCAGCGTTAAGCTTACGCGCCAGCTACGGCTGGCGTTTTGCTTTCCAGCGCCGCAGCGCAAACCGCACCAGCCAGACGAGTATCACCGCCCCGACCACCCACACCAGGTGTTTCAGATGCTGGTCGAGCGCGTGCAGCCACGGGGCGATCACTTCCCCACCCACATAGCCCAGGGTGGTAAACAGCGTCGCCCAGACCACGGCCCCGAGGATATTAAGCGGCAGGAATACGCGCGGCGGCAGGCGGCTGGCACCGATAATAATCGGCCCGATAATGCGAAAACCGTACATAAAACGCGTACCGATGACGAACAGCCACGGGTGGCGGGTAATCAGCGTTCTGGCGCGATCGATTTTATGCTGATGGCGCTGTAGCCGCCGGTGTTGAAGAATGCGCTCACCAAAATGGCGTCCGACCAGATAGAGCAGCTGATCGCCGATCATGCCACCCAGCGCCACCGCCAGCACCACCAGCGGGAAACGCAGCAGCCCCTGATGCGCCGCCACCCCGCCCAGCAGCGTGATGGTTTCTCCCTCCGCTACGCTGCCGATGAGCAGCGCCGCGTACCCGTACTGCGAAATCAGTTGATTAATATCCACCAGACTAATACTTCTCCCTGTTCATATTTCTTTTCAGCATACACCCTCACGCCTGAGCAGGTGGACGGGGCGCGACGAGGTGGACAAAAAATAATCAGAATCTGACGTATACTTGGGAGGACAGGTCGCGGCGGGCTGGTCCTGACGCGCTTTTACACATGACCACCTGAAGGGGGTTATATGAACCACGTCTGGGGACTCTTCTCCCATCCCGATCGCGAAATGCAGTCCATCAAGCGCGAAAATGAATCCGTAACCTACCACTACACCCACCATGTGCTGATCATGGCCGCCGTACCGGTGATCTGCGCCTTTATCGGCACCACGCAGATTGGCTGGGACTTTGGCGAGGGCAACGTCGTCAGGCTCTCGTTGTTTACCGGGTTTTATCTGGCAGTGCTGTTTTATGCCCTGATGCTGGCCGGTGTGGCGGTGATGGGGCGCGTGATCTGGTGGATGGCACGTCGCTATCCGCAGCGCCCGGCCCTGGCGCGCTGCATGGTGTTTGCTGGTTACGTGGCGACGCCGCTGTTCTTGAGCGGTGTGGTGGCGCTCTGGCCGCTGGTGTGGCTGTGCGCGCTGGTGGGTACCGCCGCGCTGTTTTACACCGGCTATCTGCTTTACGTCGGCATTCCGACCTTCCTGAACATCGACCGCGAAGAGGGGATGAGCTTCTCCAGCTCCACCCTTGCGATTGGCGTGCTGCTGCTTGAGGTGCTGCTGGCGCTGTCGGTGATCTTGTGGGGCTACGGATATCGTCTATTCTGATTGTCGCGGGGGAGCGGGCTGCCGCGCCCCCGCGTTGCAGTGTTTCGTCACGATTCTCCAGTAGCGACAGAGCAGGACGCCGGAGTATCATGCCGGCGCCAGCTCCGTTATTCAGCGTACTGACGGATGCGGTGTGCGCCATCACGCACATGAATAATCGACAGAATGACCGCCATGCCGAAAACTATCCGTTTTTCTCTGCTTAGCCTTGCCCTGTTTATGGCCGTGCCCGCGCTGCCACAGGCCGTAGCCAAAACCACGCCCGTTGTTCAGCCCTCCCAGCCGGAAATTGCCTCCGGGAGTGCAATGATCGTCGATCTTGAAACCAACAAGGTGATCTTTTCCAGCCATCCCGATCTGGTGCGCCCGATAGCCTCCATCACCAAAGTGATGACGGCGATGGTGGTGCTGGATGCCAGCCTGCCGCTCGATGAGAAGCTGAAGGTGGACATCAGCCATACGCCAGAGATGAAGGGGATTTACTCCCGCGTGCGCCTCAACAGTGAGATCAGCCGCAAAAACATGCTGCTGCTGGCGCTGATGTCCTCTGAGAACCGCGCCGCCGCGAGCCTTGCGCACCATTATCCCGGCGGCTATGACGCGTTTATCCGCGCCATGAACGCCAAAGCGAAAGCGCTGGGCATGACCCACACGCGCTTCGTTGAACCGACGGGGCTGTCGATTCAGAACGTCTCCACCGCCCGCGACCTGACGAAACTGCTGATCGCCAGCAAGCAGTACCCGCTCATTGGCCAGCTCAGTACCACCCGCGAGGAGATGGCGACCTTCTCCAGCCCGGCGTACACCCTGCCGTTCCGTAACACCAACCATCTGGTGTACCGCGATAACTGGAATATTCAGCTGACCAAAACCGGCTTTACCAACGCGGCGGGCCACTGCCTGGTGATGCGCACCCTGATCAACAATCGCCCGGTGGCGCTGGTGGTGATGGATGCGTTCGGGAAGTACACCCACTTCGCCGACGCGAGCCGACTGCGGACCTGGATTGAAACCGGGAAGGTGACGCCGGTGCCGGCGTCAGCGTTGAGCTATAAGCGCCAGAAAGCGGCGCAGATGGCGAGCGTGGAGTAATTTTTTACCGTTCCCTCTCTGAAAAGAGAGGGCGCGTCACGCCTGCGCTACTCCGGCAGCGTCCAGTCGCCGTCATTCAGCGGGCGCTGCATGATGATGGTGTCGCGCCAGGCGCCCATCTTGTAACCGACGCTGCGCAACTGCCCGGCCTTCACGAAGCCCAGCTGCTTATGCAGACGCAGCGATGCAGGATTATTATCCCCGTCACCGATCACCGCCAGCAGCTGACGCCACGGCCCCGCCTCGCAGCGGGCAATCAGCGCCATCAGCAATCCGCTGCCGATGCCGCGTCCCGTCATGCTGGCATCCACGTAGATAGACTCTTCGAGGGTATAACGGTACGCCTGGCGCGGACGATAGCTGTCTGCATAGCAATATCCCACCAGAATGCCGCGGTACATCGCCACCAGCCAGGGCAGCCCCTGTGCCTGGACCGCCTGCATCCGTTCCGCCATCTGCTCTGCGGTTGGCGGGACTTCTTCAAACGAGGCGCGGCCATGCAGAACGTGCCAGGTATAGATGGTGGCAATGGCGGTGCTGTCGTCCGGTTTGGCATCGCGTATTTCAATATCTGCCAGCGGCAGCACTTCGACTACGGACATAGCGAGATTCCTGTCATTATCAAAAAAGCCGAAGAATATATCTTCGGCAAGATGCGGATAATGTAGTACGGAGTTCGCGTGCCGAACAGCCCGTCAGCGAATGATTTCTTGTTCTGCTTCGGGCGTAGCCTGGTCCGCCCGCGTATCGCCCCAGTATTTCCGCTTACTGGTTTTACCGATGCCGGGGTTCATGCTGTTAGTGGGGTCATTTTCGCGATAAAACTGCGCCAGCGCCGGGGGCGCCTGGTAAAGATGCCCGACGTTGTGTTCCGCCGGGTATTGCGCCCCGCGTTCGCGCAGCAGGGCCAGCATCTGTTCTTTCAGGGCGTGCACGTCCACGCCTTTTTTCACGATGTAATCCTGGTGGAATACGTGACACATGAAATGCCCGTAATAGAGCTTGTGCACCAGCTGGCTGTCGATCTCCGGCGGCAGGGTTTCGAACCAGTCGGTATCGTTGCGGCGCAGGGCGATGTCCAGTGCGAGGATGTCCTCCACCTCGTCGTGATGCACCGCGTGATAGCGCACCGCCGCCCCCGCCGCGGCGAAACGGTGCAGAAACGCTTTGCTGCCTTCCTCCGGGGTGCAGGCGAAGAAATCCCCCTCGGCGGTTTTGAAGTACTCCGACAGCCAGGCCTGGGCTTCTGCGATACCCTCTCCGGCCATTTTCAGCAGCAGGTGATGCTCATATTTTTCGCGCCAGCTTTTCATGCGCGGCGGCAGGTGGCTCGGGAAAATATTCCCCAGCTTCTGCATCGCCCGGTCGGTGAAGTTAGGGCGGAAGAAGCGCACCTTCTCCAGCATCGCATCGGTGCGGCCCTTGATGTTGAAGAACAACGGCATCTTGTCGGTGCCGAGCTTGTCGATCATCAGGAAGGTATCTTTTCCGTAGCGCTCGGCGATGTCGTAGATGTCGCGGTGCATATACTCCCCGGCCACCGGCAGGGTCGCGAAACTGGCCAGAATATGGCGGCGAATGTTCGTCAGCACCGCCGGGTCGTTGGTGCCGATGTAAAACACCTCCTGGCGCTTTTCGGCGACAAAGGTATCGAGGCGCACGGCGAATACCGCCAGTTTCCCGGCGCAGCCTGAGGCTTCAAACAGGCGATCCGGATCGGCGTTAAAGCGTGCCGGGGTATCCGCATCCACGTCGCGCACGCGGGACACGTAATCGTGATCCGAAGCCAGACGGCCATCGTGACGCACCTGGCCTGGCTTCAGGCGTTCATCATCCAGCGTGGAGAGGATCTGCTCCGGCGTGGTGCCCAGGTCGATACCCAGGTGGTTTACCAGATGCAGCTTGCCCTGCTCGTCGATGCGCGCATAGAGCGCCATTTCGGTATAGGCCGGGCCGCGCTGCACCAGCGAACCGCCGGAGTTGTTGCAGATCCCGCCGATAACCGACGCCCCGATGCACGACGAGCCAATCACCGAGTGCGGCTCGCGCCCCAGCGGCTTGAGCGCTTTTTCCAGCTGATACAGCGTGGTGCCGGGGAAGGCCAGCACCTGTTTTCCGTCGTCCAGCAGCTGGAGCTTATCGAGACGGCGGGTGCTGATGATGACGATCTCGCGGTCATAATCGTTGCCGTTAGGTGTAGAGCCTTCGGTCAGCCCGGTATTGGCAGCCTGCATCAGAATGATGGCGTCCGCCGCCACGCAGGCATTGAGTACGCGCCAGAGCTCCAGCAGCGAGCCGGGAAACACCACGGCGGCAGCATCGCCCTGACCGGAGCGAAAGCCCTTACGGTAGCGCGCGGTTTTTTCCGGGTCGGTGAGCAGGTGCTGGCTGCCCACCAGCCGGGTGAGTTCGTTTATCAGCGTAGTGTGTAGGGTACGGGACATGTCCACTCCTTGTGGTCAGGCGGAAATAACGTCTTTAATCATAGCCCCCAGGTGCCAAAGCGAACGGGATAAATCGCAGAAAAATCAGAGAACAGGCGTGGCGTGACGCTTCTTACCCGATTACGCTTATGGCACACTGCGTGCTTATCTTCATGCTCTTACGAGCAGACTCACACTATCAGACCGTCTAACCGAGAGAATTACTACATGAAATGGCTCTGTTCTGTAGGTGTCGCTGTCAGCCTTGCGCTGCAACCTGCCCTGGCTGCTGACCCGTCCGGCGATCGTCCGTTAACCCCCGAAGCGCGGGATGCCTTCGTTGCGGATTTGCTCACGAAAATGACGGTCGATGAAAAAATCGGCCAGCTGCGGCTGATAAGCGTCGGCCCGGATAACCCGAAAGAAGCGATCCGCGACATGATCAAAGAGGGGCAGGTCGGTGCGATTTTCAACACCGTCACCCGTCAGGACATCCGCGCCATGCAGGATCAGGTGATGCAGCTCAGCCGCCTGAAAATTCCCCTGTTCTTCGCCTATGACGTGGTGCACGGTCAGCGTACCGTGTTCCCGATTAGCCTCGGTCTGGCATCGTCGTTCAATCTCGACGCGGTAAAAACCGTGGGACGCGTCTCGGCTTACGAGGCGGCGGATGACGGGCTGAATATGACCTGGGCACCGATGGTGGACGTCTCGCGCGACGCGCGCTGGGGCCGTATCTCTGAAGGCTTCGGCGAAGACACCTTCCTGACCAGCCAGATGGGTAAAACCATGGTGGAGTCGATGCAGGGCAAAAGCCCGGCGGACCGCTACTCGGTGATGACCAGCGTGAAGCACTTCGCCGCCTACGGTGCGGTTGAGGGCGGGAAAGAGTACAACACCGTTGATATGAGCGCGCAGCGCCTGTTCAACGACTATATGCCGCCGTACAAAGAGGCGCTGGATGCGGGCAGCGGCGGGGTGATGATGGCTCTGAACTCGCTGAACGGTGCACCGGCCGCGTCTGATTCCTGGCTGCTGAAAGATCTGCTGCGCGGCGACTGGGGCTTCAAGGGCATCACCATCTCCGATCACGGTGCCATTAAAGAGTTGATCAAGCACGGCACCGCCGCCGATCCGGAAGACGCGGTGCGCGTGGCAATCAAAGCCGGCGTCGATATGAGCATGGCCGATGAGTATTACAGCAAGTATCTGCCGGGGCTTATCAAGAGCGGCAAGGTGACGATGGCGGAGCTGGACGACGCGGCGCGCCACGTACTGAACGTCAAATATGACATGGGCCTGTTTAACGACCCGTACAGCCACCTGGGTGCGAAAGAGAGCGACCCGCAGGATACCAATGCCGAGAGCCGTCTGCACCGCGACGAGGCGCGCAAGGTGGCGCGTGAAAGCCTGGTGCTGCTGAAAAACCGTCTGGAAACGCTGCCGCTGAAAAAATCCGGCACCATCGCCGTAGTAGGGCCGCTGGCTGACAGCAAGCGCGATATCATGGGCAGCTGGTCGGCTGCTGGCGTCGCCGATCAGTCGGTCACGCTGCTGACCGGCATCAAAAATGCCGTCGGTGATAACGCGAAGATCGTTTATGCCAAAGGCGCGAACGTTACCGATGACAAAGGCATCGTCGATTTCCTGAACCAGTATGAACCGGCGGTGGTGGTGGATAAACGTACCCCGCAGGCGATGATTGATGAAGCGGTAGCCGCTGCCAAAAACGCCGACGTGGTGGTCGCGGCGGTGGGTGAAGCCCAGGGGATGGCGCATGAGGCCTCCAGCCGTACCGATCTGATCCTTCCTCAGAGCCAGCGCGACCTGATCGCCGCGCTGAAAGCTACCGGCAAGCCGCTGGTGCTGGTGCTGATGAACGGGCGTCCGCTGGCGCTGGTGAAAGAGGATCAGCAGGCCGATGCGCTGCTGGAAACCTGGTATGCCGGTACCGAAGGCGGGAATGCCATCGCCGACGTGCTGTTTGGTGATTACAACCCGTCCGGCAAGCTACCGATCTCCTTCCCGCGCTCGGTCGGACAGATCCCGGTGTACTACAGCCATCTCAATACCGGTCGCCCGTACAACCCGGAAAAACCGAACAAATACACCTCGCGCTACTTCGATGAAGCCAATGGCCCGCTCTATCCGTTTGGCTACGGCCTGAGCTACACCACCTTCACCGTGTCAGACGTGAAACTGTCGTCGCCGACCATGAAACGTGACGGCAAAGTGACCGCCAGCGTCGACGTGACCAACACCGGGAAACGCGCCGGGGAAACCGTGGTGCAGATGTATCTCCAGGACGTGACCGCCTCGGTCAGCCGTCCGGTGAAGCAGCTGCGAGGGTTCGACAAGGTGATGCTCAAGCCGGGCGAAACCCAGACCGTCAGCTTCCCGATTGACGTGGAAGCGCTGAAGTTCTGGAACCAGCGGATGAAATACGACGCCGAACCGGGCACGTTTAACGTCTTTATCGGCCTCGACTCCGCGCGGGTGAAGCAGGGCGAGTTTGAACTGCAGTAACTGCAAGAAACAGAAAAGGCCGGATATCCGGCCTTTTTTTATGGGTGTTGGGAAAGCAGCAGCGCGATGGGTTTGACGTCATGTTTTACCGTTAGCTGGCGGATCTCCCAGCGATCGTGCGCCGCCTGAACGTTTATCCAGAAATCATCGTCCGTCTCGAACAGCGCGGCAAGTAGCGCCGCTTCGCTCACCGAAATGCGACGGGTATTATTGGCAATCTGGCCAATTACCTTGCGCGATACATTCATCGCTGATGCCAGCTGCTGCTGCGTAATATTTAGCGGTTTCAGAAACTCCTCGGTGAGCATCTCGCCCACGGTGGTAGGTTCTGCAGTTTGGGTATCCATATGCGCTCCTCAATACTTATGTGGGTCCAGCCAGATGTCCCAGGCCCGTCCGTCCTGCCAGCGAAACACCAGCCGCCACTGAATTGAAACTCTGATACTTGACCAGCCGCTACGTTGACCTGCCAGCCTTTCATAGTGATTACCCGGCGGTGAACCGAGCGATTTTTCACTGCTGGCGGCCTCGATAATCGACAGTTTGCGTCTGAGCGGTTTAACGATCGTTGCCGGAATAGACGCGCCGCGTATGCCTTCCCGGTAAAAGTGGGCCAGGGCGCAATTATCGCCATCCTTAAAACTTCCGATCATTCGTCAGTCTCCCTGTTATGCTCTGATTGTACCCGTCATGGCTCCTTATGCAACCAATATGGAACACGAAGAGTCCTATTAAGTGCATTTTAAGTGTGTGATGACGCGCCGTATAGCACAGTTTTCTGCGTTAGCGAGGCGCATCGCAACGATATCGACTACGCTTTTTGCGTAAGCCCATGAACCGGGCCGGAAATAACGAGGAACGATGATGACAATTCCAGTGTGGAAACTTGCGCCGCTGTTTGCGGGGCTGATGGTAGCAGGCGTAGCACAGGCGGCAGATCCGGTAAAAGTGGGTTCTAAAATTGATACCGAAGGGGCGCTGCTCGGCAATATTATTCTGCAGGTGCTGGAGAGCCATGACGTCAAAACGGTCAATAAAGTGCAGCTCGGTACCACGCCGGTCGTGCGCGGCGCGATCACCTCCGGCGAGCTGGATATCTACCCGGAATATACCGGCAACGGGGCGTTCTTCTTTAAAGACGAGAACGACGCGGCGTGGAAGAACGCGCAGCAGGGCTACGAAAAAGTGAAAAAGCTCGACGCTGAGCAGAACAAGCTGGTGTGGCTTACCCCGGCTCCGGCCAATAACACCTGGACCATCGCGGTGCGCCAGGATCTGGCGAAGAAAAATAATCTGACCTCGCTCGACGATCTCGGGCGCTATCTGAAAGAGGGCGGCGAGTTCAAACTGGCGGCCTCCGCTGAATTTATCGAGCGTGCCGATGCGCTGCCTGCCTTCGAGAAGGCCTATGGCTTCAAGCTCAATCAGAACCAGACGCTCTCCCTGGCCGGGGGCGATACCGCGGTCACCATCAAAGCCGCTGCCCAGCAAACCTCCGGCGTGAATGCTGCGATGGCTTACGGCACCGATGGCCCGGTGGCGGCGCTGGGTCTGCAAACCCTGACCGATCCGAAAGGCGTACAGCCGATCTACGCCCCGACGCCGGTAGTACGCGAGGCGGTACTCAAACAGTATCCGCAGCTGGACAGCTGGCTGAAGCCGGTATTCGCCAGCCTCGATGAAAAAACGCTCCAGCAGCTCAACGCCAGCATCGCGGTGGAAGGGCTGGACGCGAAAAAGGTGGCGGCGGATTACCTGAAGCAGAAAGGGTTTGTGAAGTAAGCCAAAGGATGGTTGCGTGTTGATACGATGTCACAATCGGGTGGTGCTGCTGCTGTTACTAGTAATGGCCGCCGCCGCCCTGTTGCCGTTTCTGTCGCTGGCACCGAACCGTCTGGTGTCAGGCTCCCCGGTTCATTTAAGCGATCTGGCGGCTGCCGCATTCTGGCAGCCGGCACTGCTGTGGGCGGCGCTGGTGGCGCTGGCGTTTGTTCCGGGGCGCAAAGCCCTGACGGCGACGCTGCTGCTCAGCGAAGCGCTGTTTGCGCTGCTGATGTGGCGCAGCGGCGATGCGGCCCGCCAGCTTATCGCTGACAGCGGGGCGCTGGCGCGGGTGTCGGTAGGCAGCGGGCTGTGGCTAATGCTGGCGCTGAGCCTGCTGATGTTCAGCGATGCGGCGCAGCGGCTGTTCAGGACGGCGCTGATCCGCGTGCTGCTTAACCTCCAGCTACTGCTTATTCCGCTCGCGCTGCTGCTCAGCGGCGGGTTTGACGCGCTGTCGCTGCTCAGGGAGTACAGCAACCGTCAGGACGTGTTCAATGATGCAGTAGGGCAGCACCTGACGCTGCTGTTCGGAACGCTGGTTCCGGCGCTGGCGATCGGAATTTTTGTCGGCCTGTGGTGCCACCGTCGTCCCGCCTCGCAGGCACCGGTTTTTGCCGTGCTGAACGTGATCCAGACCGTGCCGTCGGTGGCGCTGTTCGGGCTACTGATGGTGCCGCTTTCCGGGCTGGCCAGCGCGTTGCCGCTGCTGGGGCAGTGGGGCATATCGGGCATCGGGCTGGCCCCGGCGCTGATTGCGCTGGTGCTCTACGCGCTGCTGCCGCTGGTGCGCGGCGTGGTGGCGGGGCTGGGGCAGGTGCCGCGCGAGGTGCTGGAGAGCGCCCGGGCGATGGGCATGTCATCGCGCCAGATTTTCTTCAAAGCCCAGGTGCCGCTGGCGCTGCCGGTTCTGCTGCGTAGCCTGCGGGTGGTGGCGATCCAGACGGTAGGCATGGCGGTGATCGCGGCGCTGATTGGCGCTGGCGGTTTTGGCGCGCTGGTGTTTCAGGGATTGCTCAGCAGCGCGCTCGATCTGGTGCTGCTGGGTGTCATCCCGGTGATTGCGCTCGCGGTAATAATGGATGCGCTGTTTAATCTTGCTATCGCCGCGCTGGAGGCAAAGCACCATGATTGAATTTGACCAGGTAAGTAAAATTTACGGCGGCGCGGCGGCGGTGGATAACGTCTCGCTGCAGTTTAAGGAAGGGGCGTTCTCGGTGCTGATTGGCACCTCCGGCTCGGGAAAATCCACCACCCTGAAAATGATCAACCGGCTGGTGGAGCACGACAGCGGGCGCATTCTGCTGTCGGGAAAACCGATCCGCGACTATCCGCTTCAGGCGCTGCGCCGCCGCATGGGCTATGCCATTCAGTCCATCGGCCTGTTCCCGCACTGGACGGTGGCGCAGAACATCGCCACGGTGCCATCGCTGCTGAAATGGCCGAAGGGACGCATTGCTGAGCGCGTCGATGAACTGCTGGCGCTGCTCGGGCTCGACCCGGCGCAGTTTCGCAGCCGCTTTCCCCATGAGCTGTCCGGCGGGCAGCAGCAGCGCGTCGGCGTGGCACGTGCGCTGGCCGCCGATCCGGAAGTGCTGCTGATGGATGAACCGTTTGGCGCGCTCGATCCGGTGACGCGGGCGGCGCTCCAGCAGGAGATGCGCCGTATCCACCGCCTGCTGGGCCGCACCATTATTCTGGTGACGCACGACATCGACGAGGCGCTGCAGCTGGCGGACCACCTGGTATTGATGGATAACGGGCGCGTGGTGCAGCAGGGCACGCCGCTGGAGCTGCTGACGCACCCGGAAAATGCCTTTGTGCGCGACTTCTTTGGTCGCAGCGAGCTGGGCGTGCGGCTGCTCTCTCTGCGCACCGTCGGGGAGTATCTGCGTCCTCACGAGCGGCTCGACGGCGACGGGGTGGTGACGCATCTGACGCTGCGCGAAGCGCTGTCGCACTTTGTCGAGCGCCAGTGTGACGCGCTGCCGGTGGTATCAGCCCAGGGCGAACCCTGCGGCGTGCTGCACTTTCGCGATCTGCTGGCGGACGTACCGGAGGTGAGCCGTGCGCCTGCTCCGTGATCCGCTGCTGTGGCTGACGGCGACCTTTATCGCCTTGCTGATCGCGCTGCCCCACAGCGAGGCGCTGTTCGCCTGGCTGTTCCCGCAGCAGCCGCGCCCGGTGTATCAGCAGACGTCGTTTGTTAATCTCGCGCTGGCGCACCTGGAGCTGGTGGTCCTCTCCAGCTTCGCGGCGGTGGTTATCGGCATGGCGCTGGGCATTATGGTCACCCGCCCGTGGGGACGTGAGTTTCGCACCCTGGCAGAAACCGTGGTGGCGGCCGGACAGACCTTTCCGCCGGTGGCGGTGCTGGCGGTGGCGGTGCCGGTGATGGGGTTCGGGCGCGATCCGGCGCTGATTGCCCTGACGATCTATGGCCTGTTGCCGGTGGTACAGGGAACGCTGGCAGGACTGGCGTCGGTGCCGGAAGGGGCAAAAGAGGTGGCGACCGGCATGGGCATGAGCCGGCTGCAGCAGCTGGTTAAGGTCGAGCTGCCGCTGGCCGCCCCGGTGATCCTGGCGGGCGTGAGAACCTCGGTGATTATCAACATCGGGACGGCGACTATCGCCTCAACGGTGGGGGCCAGCACGCTCGGGACGCCGATCATCATCGGCCTGAGCGGTTTTAATACGGCTTATGTGATGCAGGGGGCGCTGCTGGTGGCATTGCTGGCCATTATTGTCGATCGCGGTTTTGAGCGGTTAGTACGGCTTACGACCCGGCATGCAGGATAACGGTGTAGCCAGCCAGCATCACGCCGCCGATACCGCCAATTGCCATTACGATCATGCCGGTAACCAGTGCGGCTTTGGTAAATTTCATGGTGAGCTCCTTATTCAGACCGGGGGATTATACGGTGAAGTTGCCGTCAAATATACCCGCTTAGCCAAGCAGCGCGACCGGCTGTCCTTCCTGCTGCCAGGTGTCGATCTGCATACGCTGCGCGGGGGAGGGGTCGTCACCGCACCAGATGAGCAGCGTCTGGCCGGGAAACATCTCCGGACGCAGCTGGGTCAGCGGGTGCGCCAGCACCTCCGGACGCCAGCCCTGATCCAGCGCCGACCAGGCCGCCAGCCACAGCCGCGTGGCGTCGGTGATGTTCCAGCCGACGATAAGCGCATCGCGGCCGGCTCTTCTGCGCGCCTGCGCGAGGCTCACCGAAATATGACTAATCAGAATGCCGTCCAGCAGACTCAGCATCGCGGTCAGCGTCGCCTGCTGACCGTGCAGGCGACGGCGCAGCGGCACATACAGGTGCGTCACCAGCGTCGCGACAGAGTGCTCCTTGCCCACCTCCGCAATCCACTTGCGCAGCTGCGCCGGGCCGCTGTTCTGCAGGTGATGCATCAGCGTCGCCTGGTGTTCGTGCCAGCCGCTCTGCTGGTTACTCTCTTCCTCGCTGAGCAGCGCTTTCACTTTACTGACCTGCACGCCGCCCTCAATCCAGCGCTTTATCTCGTGGATGCGCTCGATGTCCTCTTCGGTGAACAGGCGGTGGCCGCCGTCGGTGCGCTGAGGCTTGAGTAATCCATACCGGCGCTGCCAGGCGCGCAGCGTAACCGGGTTGACATTGCACAACTCCGCCACTTCCCCAATTGTGTAAAATGCCATTTCGTTCCTCTGCCCTTACCTTTCCCTGTTAACTGTAGCCGCGATATATCGTCCCTGGAAGCGCTACGCGGCTTTTGTACTGATTCTGGCGCGGCATCTCCGCTCTGAAAATGGTACACTGCGCGCCCGCAATGATAAAACCGAAGACACCATGCTGAATAACGATATTTTACGAAGCCTGCGCTATACGCTCAAAACCAATAATGAGGGGCTGGTGCGGATTCTGGCGCTTGCCGAGGTCGAGGCCACGTCGGCGCAGATCGAGGGCTGGATGAAAAAGGAAGAAGAGGACGGTTTTCAGCGCTGCCCGGACATCGTCCTGTCGAGTTTTCTCAACGGTCTGATCTATGACAAACGCGGTCGCGACGAAAGCACACCGCCGCTGGCGGCCGAACGTCGCCTGAACAACAACATCGTGCTGAAGAAGCTGCGTATCGCCTTCTCGCTGAAAACCGACGATATTCTGGCGATCCTCACCGAACAGCAGTTCCGCATTTCGATGCCGGAAATCACCGCCATGATGCGCGCGCCGGATCATAAAAACTTCCGCGAGTGCGGCGACCAGGTGCTGCGCTACTTCCTGCGCGGGCTGGCGACGCGGCATAACGCGAAAAGCGCCTGACGCCAGACGCTGTTATACGCGCAGACAAAAACGCCCTCATGCGAGGGCGTTTTGCTTATTTCACCTGCTGACCCGGCTGGGCGCCGCTGTCCGGGCTTAACAGGAAGATATCTTTCCCGCCAGGGCCAGCCGCCATCACCATGCCTTCGGACATGCCGAAGCGCATTTTGCGCGGCGCGAGGTTCGCGACCATCACCGTCAGGCGGCCAATCAGCGCCTGCGGCTCCGGATAGGCGGAGCGGATGCCGGAAAAGACGTTACGCTTCTCGCCACCGAGATCCAGCGTCAGGCGCAGCAGCTTGTCGGAGCCGTCAACAAATTCCGCGTTCTCAATCAGCGCCACGCGCAGATCGATTTTCGCGAAGTCGTCAAAGGTGATGGTTTCCTGAATCGGATCGTCCGCCAGCGGGCCGGTAACCGGAGCCGCAGCGGCTTTCACTTCTTCTTTTGACGCGTCCACCAGCGCTTCCACCTGTTTCATCTCAATGCGGTTATACAGGGCTTTAAAACTGTTGACCGTATGGCCGAGCAGCGGGGCATTGATGCTGTCCCAGCTCAGCTTGGTGTTCAGGAACGCCTCTGCGCGCTCGCTCAGGGACGGCAGCACCGGCTTGAGGTAGGTCATCAGCACGCGGAACAGGTTGATGCCCATTGAGCAGATGGCCTGCAGGTCAGCATCGCGGCCTTCCTGTTTCGCTACCACCCACGGAGCCTGCTCGTCCACGTAGCGGTTAGCGAGATCCGCCAGCGCCATGATTTCGCGCACCGCTTTACCGAACTCGCGGCTCTCCCACGCGTCGCCAATGGTGGCCGCCGCGTCGGTGAAGGTTTTGTACAGCGCCGGGTCTGCCAGCTCAGCGGCCAGCTTGCCGTCGAAGCGTTTGGCGATAAAGCCGGCGTTACGCGAGGCGAGGTTCACCACTTTATTCACGATATCGGCGTTCACGCGCTGCACGAAATCTTCCAGGTTCAGGTCGATATCGTCGATGCGCGACGAGAGCTTCGCGGCGTAGTAGTAGCGCAGGCTGTCGGCGTCGAAGTGGTTCAGCCAGGTGCTGGCTTTGATGAAGGTGCCGCGGGATTTTGACATCTTCGCCCCGTTCACCGTCACGTAGCCGTGGACAAACAGGTTGGTCGGCTTGCGGAAACCGCTGCCTTCCAGCATCGCCGGCCAGAACAGGCTGTGGAAATAGACGATGTCTTTCCCGATGAAGTGATACAGCTCGGCGCTGGAGTCTTTTTTCCAGTACTCGTCAAAGCTGGTGGTATCGCCGCGCTTGTCGCACAGGTTGCGGAAGGAACCCATGTAGCCGATAGGCGCGTCCAGCCAGACGTAGAAGTATTTGCCCGGCGCGTCAGGGATTTCAAAGCCGAAGTAGGGCGCATCACGGGAAATATCCCACTGCTGCAGGCCGGATTCGAACCACTCCTGCATCTTGTTTGCCACCTGCTCCTGCAGCGCACCGCTGCGGGTCCACGCCTGCAGCATGGCGCTGAAGGAGGGCAGGTCGAAGAAGAAGTGTTCGGAATCGCGCATCACCGGCGTCGCGCCGGACACCACGGACTTCGGCTCAATCAGCTCGGTCGGGCTGTAGGTCGCGCCGCACACTTCGCAGTTATCGCCGTACTGGTCCGGGGATTTACATTTCGGGCAGGTGCCTTTTACGAAACGGTCCGGCAGGAACATTCCTTTTTCCGGATCGTAGAGCTGAGAGATGGTGCGGTTCTTGATAAAACCGTTCTCTTTCAGACGCGTGTAAATCAGCTCGGACAGCTCGCGGTTCTCGTCGCTGTGGGTCGAGTGGTAGTTGTCATAGCTGATGTTGAAGCCCGCGAAATCGGTCTGATGCTCCTGACTCATTTCACCAATCATCTGCTCCGGAGTGATGCCAAGCTGCTGGGCTTTCAGCATAATCGGCGTACCGTGGGCGTCATCCGCACAGATGAAATTAACCTCGTGGCCGCGCATTCGCTGGTAACGGACCCAGACATCAGCCTGGATGTGCTCCAGCATGTGGCCTAAGTGAATGGAGCCGTTGGCGTACGGCAGCGCGCACGTTACCAGAATCTTTTTCGCGACTTGAGTCATAGTGAGTATTACGTCTTCTGTGGCAAATGGGGGAGTAATACTACCCGAATCAACCCGCGTTGAGTACCGCGAGGCGGTAAAACGGCGGAAAAAATCGATAGCAGGTAAGGCACTGTTATTAAGGGTGCGATATCCCGCCTGATCGCTTCAGTTTCAGTTTCCATAACTCAGATTCCGCGCTGCTTAAAATTCCTGGTTGTCGCCTTTATTGGCACCTGAACCTGCATTACGCTGCGTTAATCGTTATTGTGCATAGCCTTTAACCAGTCAGAATCTGGCTGAACTGTTCCCCGGCGGCATTACGACATTCTGCCTGCCTGGAAGCAGTGCCTGCCGAACGGTAACTATCGTTCAGGTGAAACCTGGGCCGCGGAGTACATTCTGATGAAACCCGGCGGGGCGCTGCGCAGGTATCAGGTTGAATTTATTGTCCCCTGACGATCCGCGTCTGTCTGCCAGCCCGGTACACCGCGTTTAAAGCACACCAGGCCAACGCAAGCCGGGCGTTTAGTGTCGTCTTACTCCCCCGGACTCTGTTATGATTCTCAGACTCAATTTTTTAACATCAGAACAACAAAGGAGTCGGGATGAGTTCGCAATCCCAGGCCAAATCCCCGGAAGCCCTGCGCGCCATGGTTGCCGGTACACTGGCAAATTTTCAGCACCCAACGCTTAAGCACAATCTCACCGCGCTGAAAGCGCTGCACCACGTCGCCTGGCTGGACGACACCATTCATATTGAACTGGTGATGCCGTTTGCCTGGCGCACCGCGTTTGACGAGCTGAAAGAGCAGTGCAGCGCCGATCTGCTGCGCATCACCGGGGCAAGTGCGATTGACTGGAAGCTGTCGCACAGCATCGCCACCCTGAAGCGCGTCAAAAATCAGACCGGCGTCAACGGCGTGAAAAACATCATCGCGGTCAGCTCCGGTAAAGGCGGCGTGGGCAAATCCTCCACCGCGGTAAACCTCGCGCTGGCGCTGGCGGCAGAAGGGGCCAAAGTGGGCATTCTTGATGCCGATATCTATGGCCCGTCGATTCCGACCATGCTCGGCACCGAAAACCAGCGCCCGACTTCCCCGGACGGTACGCGCATGGCACCGATCAGCGTCCACGGTCTGGCGACCAACTCCATTGGTTATCTGGTGACCGACGATAACGCGATGGTGTGGCGCGGCCCGATGGCCAGCAAAGCCCTGCTGCAGCTGCTGCAGGAAACCATGTGGCCGGATCTGGACTATCTGGTACTCGACATGCCGCCGGGCACCGGTGATATCCAGCTGACGCTGGCGCAGAACATCCCGGTAACCGGTGCGGTGGTCGTCACGACCCCGCAGGACATCGCCCTGATTGACGCTCGCAAAGGCATGGTGATGTTTGAGAAGGTGGAAGTGCCGGTGCTGGGCGTGGTGGAGAACATGAGCATGCATATCTGCAGCAACTGTGGTCACCACGAGCCGATCTTCGGCACCGGCGGGGCAGAGAAGCTGGCGCAGCAGTACCACACCGCGCTGCTCGGTCAGCTGCCGCTGCACATCCAGCTGCGTGAAGATCTGGATGCCGGCACGCCGACCGTGGTGCACCGTCCGGAGAGTGAGTTCACCGCCATCTACCGCCAGCTGGCCGGGCGCGTAGCCGCACAGCTCTACTGGCAGGGCGAAGTGATCCCGGGCGACATCGCGTTCCGCGCGGTATAAGCCTTTCCGGCTGCCCTGGCCTCAGGGCAGCCGATAATGCATCAGCAGATACTCCCCCTCCGGCGACGCCCCCGTCGCTTCAATCGTCCAGCCATGCTGCTGGTAAAACTCTATCGCACGCTGGTTCTTCGCCAGGCATTTCAGCGCCCCGGTGCTGGTGAACTGTTGCTGTACGTGCTCAAGCAGGGCGCTGCCGATGCCTTTTCCCTGCCAGGCCGGATCGATAAACAGGTTATGCAGGAAGTTGCCGTTCTCCACCATTGAGGCGAAGCCGACGCGGTGCCCGTTTTCCAGCGCGACATAAATGCGCTCGTTACGCGTCGCGGCGTCAAAGTCTTCCAGCTGCCAGTCGCTGCCGTTAAGCCAGGTCCAGCTTTCGCGGCGGGCATGTAAGTAAAGGGTGCGCAGAAAAGGGCGATCGCCCTCCTGCCAGCATCGAATTTCCACAGGTGCTCCTTGTTATCGTTTTGCTAAGTGTTGACCCTGCGCCGCGATGTCTCAAGTACACCGCGCTGAACGGCCGCGTCACCGCACTGCGCAGTTTGGCTTAAGTGTGGAAAACGGGGGGTTAATGACGGCGAACGTGTCGCTAAAATCAGCCTTAAGGCAAATTACTTGCGCAAATTCAGTGAGTTGTTGATAACGCGGTCATCAATTGGTATATCCATGAGGGCTTGTGCCGCAAAAAATGCGCCCGCACCCGGAAAGGGGATTTTTTGCCGCACCCGCGCACTCACATCACCGTCGCGAAAACGGTGCATGTTATGACGCCACTGGGAGGGTAAATGACTGACTTTACGCAACAGCCGTTCGCGGACGCTGAATTTCTTGATAACCCGCAGGCGCGCTGCCCCTGCATCCTGCTGCTGGACGTGTCCGCCTCCATGACCGGTGCGCCCATCGAGCAGCTCAACCAGGGGCTGCTGCATCTACAGGAAGAGATCCAGAGCGACAGCCTGGCCGCGAAGCGCGTGGAGTTCGCCATCGTCACCTTTGGCCCGGTAAAAACCGAAGTGGACTTCACCAGCGCCACCCAGTTCTTCCCGCCGCATCTGGAAACCCAGGGCAATACGCCGATGGGCGAAGCCATTGAAACGGCGCTGCAGATGCTGAGCGATCGTAAAGAGCGCTACCGTACCAACGGCGTCAGCTTCTATCGTCCGTGGGTGTTTCTCATCACCGACGGCGCGCCAACCGACAGCTGGCAGCGTGCTGCGCAGCTTATTCGTGAGGGCGAAGCCGCGAAATCCTTTATGTTCTACGCCGTGGGCGTCGAAAGTGCGGACATGTCCACCCTGTCGCAGATTGCCGTGCGTCAGCCGCTGAAGCTCAAGGGGCTGCAGTTCAGCGAGTTCTTCCAGTGGCTCTCCAACTCCCTGAGCGCCATGTCGCGCTCGAATCCGGGTGAGCAGGTGCCGCTGGAGAACCCGACCGCGCCGGACGGCTGGGCCGTGGCCGGTTAAGCCGATGAACTGGTGCTACGCCTCGGCCTCTGCCATCGGCAGCTCGCATATCCGCAGCGGCACGCGGCTTCAGGATGCCCGCCGCTGTTTTCTCGCGGATGCCGCCGACGGCACGCCGTGGTTTGTGGCGGTGGTGTCCGACGGGGCCGGCTCGGCAAGCTTCGGCGGCCAGGGGGCTTCGCTGGTGTGCCATACCCTGAGCCAGCTTGCCCGTGCCCATCTTGCTTGCGCGGCGCACGCGCCGGATGACGCCACGCTGCATCACTGGATTGACCAGGCGCGCAGCCGCATTCGCGAAGCGGCGCAGCGTCGGGGGCTGACGCCGCGTGATTTCGCTGCCACGCTGGTGATGCTGATGGTCAGCCCGGAAGGCGTCCTCGTGGCCCACGTCGGCGACGGCGCGGTGGTCTGCCGCGACAAGGCCAGCGCCGGGTGGCGCGTGGTGAGCGCTCCGCAGCACGGGGAGTACGCCTCCACCACCTGGTTCATCACCGATGAGCCGCAGGCCAGGGTGCGTTTTACCCGCTTGCCCAACGACTTCAGCGCTTTCGCGGCTTTCAGCGACGGCATCGAAAGCCTGGTGATTAATAGCGCCACCGGCTGCGCTGCGCCGGGCTTTTTTAACCCGATGGCGCGGCCGCTGGATAACTCCCCGGTCACCGGCCACGACGCGGCGCTCAGCCGCAGCCTGACACAGTTCCTCGCCAGCCCGCGCCTTAACGAGCGCACCGACGATGATAAAACCCTGGTCCTTGCGGTGATGAAATGAGTCAGGAGTCGCTGTATGCTGGCGGGCGACCGCTGACCATCGACAAGCGAATAGGCAAAGGAGGCGAGGGCGAAGTATTTGCCGTCAGCAATCTGCCGGGCTATGCGTTCAAGCGCTATCTCAACACCCTTGCCGCGGAACGCGAGCGTAAAATTCGCGCCATCGTCGCCGGGCGACTTGCCGACAGCGTGCCGACGGTGGCGTTTCCCTGCGAAGTGGTGGAAAACCAGCGCGGGCAGTTTGTCGGCTTTCTGATGAAGCGGGTGGAGAAGCACCATGAGATCCACGAGCTTCAGACTCCCACCTCACGCCAGAAGCATTTTCCTAAAGCCGACTACCGCTTCATCGTGCGCGTTGCGCTTAACGTCGCGCGGGTAATGGCTCAGCTGCATGCGCAGGGCTGCGTCGTGGGGGATATCAACCAGCGCGGTATTCTGGTTTCGCCGGAAGCCACGGTGGTGCTGATTGATGCCGACAGTTTCCAGGTGAGCGCCGGCGGGCAGGCGTTCCTCTGCGCCGTCGGGGTGCCGGAGTACACGCCGCCCGAGCTGCAAGGGAAGACCCTGAAATCCCTCGTCCGCACCCCGGATCACGATGCCTTCGGCCTCGCGGTGTGCCTGTTCCAGCTGCTGTGCATGGATCGCCATCCCTTTTCCGGCAGCTATACCGGCGACGGCGAGATGCCGCTGGAGAAGGCCATCGAAGAGTTTCGCTTCGCCTATTCGGCGCGGGCAACCGGCATGGAGCCGCCGCCCGGCACCGTGCGGCTGGCGGACTTCTCCGGGCGCATTCATCAGCTGTTTGAGGAAGCGTTCTCGCCGCTGCACGTTGGCAAACGGCCCGCGGCCGCCGACTGGGTGGCGGCGATGCAGGAGTTCGAAGGCGAGCTGCGGATGTGCAGCCGCAACAAGCTGCACCACTACGCCCGGCACGTCGCCGAGTGCCCGTGGTGCCGGATGGAGAGCCGCTACGGACGCCCGCTGTTCCTCAACAGCGACTACTCCCGGATGCATCTGGCCGGGGGGCAGATGGATGCGCGTCACGGGCTGGTTCTGGATCTGAACGCCCTGATGGCGGCGGTCAACGGTGTGCACCTGCCTGCCGCCATTACCGTGCCGCTGCCGCCGGTGAGTGCGCCGCCCGTGCCGCAGAAAGCAGCCCGCACGCTGCGCCTGAAACGGCGTTTGCTGCCGATCGCACGCGGCATCGGTGTGGCGCTGGTGCCGCTTGCCGCGCTGGGGGGCTACTTTGGCCTGCCGTGGGGGTATGCCCTGACGCTTGCCGCGCTGGGGCTGGTGCCGCTGGGGGTGAAGTTCAGCCCGGCGGGCTATCTGGCGCGTCATCAGCAGCTGTGCGGCGAGATCGTCGCGCGTTTCACCACCCTGCAACAGGCGGCTCCTCCGGCGCGGGCGATCCGGGTTAAGGCTGAGATTTACGATGCGGTGGAGCAGTTCCGCCAGCTCTCATCCGCCTTCAGCCAGCAGCCGACGGTGTGGGACGGTGAGCGTCGGGCGAAGCAGCTTGACGAGCACCTGGTGCGCCATCAGATCCGTCGCGCCGGACTGTCGCGTATCACCACCACCGACTGCGCCACCCTGGCCTCGTGGGGCTTCACCACGGCGCTGGACGTGAAGCAGCAGAACGTGCGCGTGGTGCCGGGTATCGGCCCGATTAAAAGTGCGAATCTTCATACCTGGCTGCATGAGCTGGAGCGCAGCTTCAGTTACCGCAGCGCCTGGACCACGGTAGACCATCATCAGGTACGCACCCGCCAGAGCGAGATCCTGATCAAGCAGCAGGGTATGGAGGAACGTATCAAGAAAAGCCTCAGCGCTTTCCAGAGCCTGGCGCTGGAGATCGATCGCTGGAAAAGGTCGGTGGACAGCGAGCTGACGGCGCTGTTCGCGCAGCTGGCGCAGAACGAGGCGGATATCCGCAGCCTGGCGCTGCCGGTGCCGCCGCGTCCGCCGCTGAATGCCATTCCCGCGCCGACACTGGCCTCATTCCAGGCTCCTGCCGCTGGCAGCGGGCAGATCACCCGGGCGACGGCGCAGGTCGTCTGTCCACGCTGTCAGGGACCGATGGTGCGACGCCTGGCGCGGCGCGGGCCGGGAAATGGTCGGGCGTTCTGGGGATGTGGCCGCTATCCGGCCTGTAATGGCACACGCCCCATCTGAGGCGTGTGCGGGAGAGGCATTAGCGGTGGTAGAAGATATCGCCGTTATAGGCCTTGAGGATTTTGCCTTCCGCGTCGGTGATCTGCACGTAGTTGCCGCCCATATAGGTCCAGCGGCTGCCGGCTTCCGGCGCGGGCAGATTGCGCAGCTGCCATTTGGTGATGTTGTATTCATCAGTCAGATACATAGCCGGAACGCGGTCACCAATTTTGAACTGGGTAAAATCGGCAACAAACTCTTTAATCTCGTAAGAATCAATACCCGTCGGCGCTGCGCCCTGCGGTGCAGCAAACGTTGACGACGCCACGGTCAACAGCGCGCCCATCAACAGCATTTTCGTTTTAGCCATGATATCTCCACGGTATGTTGGCTGTTTATTATTGTTAAACCCTTGCTAAGCGTTGCATCATCCCCGCTCCGCGTAAAGTCAGACAAGCACTGAATTGTGAGTAAATCATCGGGTTTGTAACAGAAATCAGCAATCAGCAGAGATGAATGAGGTGCCGGAAGCCACTATGATGCGCGCAGGTTTTTATCAGGATACGAATATGAAGGACGACAGAGGTTTTGCAGATGGTGCAGAGGGCAGAGAATGAGCGCACGCCGGGCATTCCACTTCGCCCCGTTTCGCTATCTCTTTTTCGCCCGTCTGCTGACGGTACTCGGGAACAGCATTGCTCCCGTGGCGCTGGCCTTTGCGGTGCTCGACATCGGCGGGTCGGCAGGGGACTTAGGCATTGTGGTGGCGGCGCGCTCGATATTTAACGTCGCCTTCCTGTTGATTGGCGGCGTGCTGGCGGACCGCTACTCGCGCAGTAAGGTGCTGGTGTGGTCGTCGGTAATCGCTGCACTCTCTCAGGCCGTGGTCGCCTGGCTGGTGCTTGACGGCTCGGCGACGGTCGCGCTGCTGGCACTGCTGGGCATCCTGAACGGTGCGGCGGCGGGGGTCGCGCTTCCCGCCTCACAGGCGATGGTGCCGCAGACGGTCCCCGCCCACAGCCTGCGCGAAGCAAACGCCTTTATTCAGCTTGGTATCAACGGCGGTACGGTGATTGGCGCATCGCTCGGCGGGGTGCTTGCCAGTATGGTCGGCCCGGGATGGGGGCTGGCGGTGGACGCGCTGGGCTTTGCGGTTGCCGCACCGCTCTATCTGATGACCCGCACCAGCGCTGCCCGGACGGGAGAACGTCGCAGCAATATCCTGCAGGATCTGCGCGACGGCTGGCAGGAGTTCATCGCCCGCAGCTGGGTGTGGGGGATAGTGGTGCAGTTCACCCTGATTAACGCGGCATTCAGCGGCATTATGATGATTGTCGGTCCCATCGTCGCGGATGCCTCGTTCGGCCGCGCCGGCTGGGGCTTTGCGCTCGCCTCGCAGGGCACTGGATTGATTGTCGGCTCGCTGATCGCCCTGCGCTGGAAACCGCGCCGCGACCTGTTTATCGGCGTGCTGCTGGTACTGCTCTGCGCACTGCCGCTGCTGGTGCTGAGCCAGCACCCCACCACGGCCGCGCTGATGGCGGCCTTCTTCGTCGCCGGCGTCGGGTTCGGTCAGTTCGGCGTGGTCTGGGCGCACTCCCTGCAAACCCACATCCCTCCCGAAAAACTCGCCCGCGTTTACGCCTGGGACGCCATCGGCTCATTTGTGGCGATCCCCATCGGCGAACTCGCCGCCGGTCCGCTGACCGCCCAGTTTGGTATTCCCCGGCTGTTACTGGCCTGCGCCGCCGTGGTCGTGATTGCTACTCTGGCCGCAGCCTGTATTCCGGCGATACGCCGGCATGAGAATGGCGTAGTGGTGAGAAGGGAAGGGGATGAGCGGGAGTGACGAGAGGAACATATCAGGATATGGTCTTTATACATTGAACAGGTAGCCATTCCCCCCTGTATCAATTGAACGGCGCTTTATGGAGTACGTTAATCGATAACGGGTAGAGCGGGTTTTCTCAGGCGTGGCGGGCAGGAACATGACAGCGTTCGGCGATGTGCTTGCGGATCGGCGTGAGCGGCTGGGATTTCGTATTTAGATGATTGTGGACAAGGAAGGCTGCTGTATAGCATTCGTCACTCTGTTTGCTCTATAACAATGGCTGGGTGGGCAAATAACGTCTTGCATCTGCAACAAACGGTAGACCATGAGAAAAGCGGTCGGATTGCTAAACGTTGTTAACACATATTCCTCTATGCTCTGTTTCTTATGTAATTAACATAACAGGCAAGCTTGCATCAACAAGTCACATCCCCTAAGCTGCCAGAAAATAAGCTAATTTGTACCAATGACTCGGAGTGCCCTTCTTCGTTGAAGGCTGAGAAATACCCGTATTACCTGATCTGGATAATGCCAGTGTAAGTTGCCAGGATTCCGATGAGTATTCATGTGGTTACATTTCGTTTTGTCCGTGTGTAATGCACCTAAGGTCCAAAAAGAGTGTACCCAAAAAAGATTTTTGATCGTTCGTTTTTGATTCGATCCCAGGTTAGAGTTAAGTCCGATAGCGATGTCTGAGTTCATGGCATTTTGTCGGTGGGGTTCAGCTTGATCAGGCGGATGAGATTTCAAATCAGGCAGATTAAAACTGATCGTACTTTTATCAGAGTAAACGATCCCTTTAACTTTTTTGTCAGAAAATGAGTGGCCTTGGCTTCGATTGTTTTGTGATCTAAAGGTTAGTAACCTAATCGCTTTTTTATATGTACAAGGAAAGCCGCATAAGCGGCTTTATAAACAATGCTTAAATAGAGAGGAGAGAAGTTATGATAGTAAAAAAAAATAAAACAACCATTAATAAAAACAAAGTAAACTTAATTTTTAGCCATGATACCTTTTCATTGGGTAAACCTTTGATGAAATCATAATGATCAGAATCCATATTTCTGACCGGAAAACTCCCCTTTTTAAATACGAATGGGAAGATGAAATAAAAATCTTTCTGAAAAGTTAAGAATATCCCACCTGCTTGTGCAAGAATTATTCCTGCTGGTACATAACCGAATCGTTCTTTAAAAGTATCGCACAACAAAAGATGTTGTTTGTTTTTTAGAACAGAATACCCGATTGCGCTTAATCCGAAGACTATACAAAATAGTGTTGATGTCGCAGATAGGATGCCCACTATTCACCTACCGTTTTATAAATAAGTTCACCGACATTTTCACCTTGATCCGATAGGAATTCACCGCCTACATAACCTCCACCAGTACCAAGAATCACACCACAAGCTAATGCACCAGCCCCAGCGACTTCTGTTGTCAAAGCACCTAATACTACAGTGCATATACCTGTACCTATTGCTCCGCCTCCGATGCTTCCAATTATGCCACCAGAAAAGCTACCAACTTCGGTGTATTTCTTTTTGGTACATTCATCTTCGCGACCGACAGAGCAAGCTTCATTAATCTCATTCATTGAATGAACTGCACTGAACCCAATACCAACATAGCCAATGTATTTCATAGCCTTAACGTATTTAGCCGCTCGTTCAATATGCGTCGCGTATCCATCAATATCGCCGATCCCGGTTTCATTCCATTTATGAGTAATCGAACTGCTGGAAAGGCCAAGCGCATGTTTTATTTTGGTATACTCGCCAAACTTCATCGCTTTATTCAGAAAACCAACTTTCAGGACGCTTTCAAGCTCTTTGAATAACTGGGCGCGCCGCACATAGAACTGCTCACCAATTAACGCACCGCGAGTCAGGTAGGTATTTTTATACGTTATCTGGATTTCGTTGAGAATTTTCCCGATATTCTCAAAATACTTTCCCACCGGATCGGCAGCCAGTCCAATACCTTTATCTGCAATCTCAGAAAAATTGGCAATGGTGGCGTAATGCTTGTGCAGGAAATGAGCTTCTTCATGGGTTAACGGATCAAGGGCTGCATCAATCCGTGTTTTTGCTTTCTGCATGTGGGCGATCTGTTCGTCGTCCTGATTATCAGGGTCAACCAACAGCAAAATAGAACCGGCTTTATATTTCTTATCTGCATCGTTAAGAGAACGGTAAAGTTCCCGTGTTCCTGCTGGTGGTTCGCTTGCGAACAGCCACGATTCATAGGCTCCGGTTTCAGCCTCATTGGGTAGAACACAAAAACCAGCGTCTACAGGATCGCGTTTAGCTTCGATCTTCTTCCTCGTTGCTCGCGCATGTTGCTCTGGCTCAGAACGCAGTTTTGGCATTAGTGCGGCTGATGATGGAGCTGCTGCTAAACCTGAATGTTTTGATGAGCATACGGTTTCTTTTTCATAACAGTCAGGTATGGAAGGAATGAATTTCGCCTTGCAGGGGCAGGAACTGACACTATCCAGCGTTCCGGCTAATTGCTGCGTTTCATCCATAAACCCCTCTGTTCCCCCGAGGATGATGTATGAAATACCCGGATTTTTACCACAAGAAACAAAATCACCTTCACGGGCAGCATCTGCACCGTACCAGTCTATCTCTGGTGTTCCGGTTAAAATTTTGCCCCCGCAGGTAGTTAGATCTCCAACCCGAAGATAATAACCGGTTGCCATAAATCCCTCTTCTATACATGGGTATATCCTGAGCGGCATTGTACGAAAATTCCCCTCACGGGCAATTGGGAGATCCTTAAGTAAGAGCCTGTTATGTAACAATCGATGAGTGGATGAACACGAAACGCTTTACGGTATGGTGCGCTGTGATGTAGCAGGTAGCGATGCCGCACGCTTGCATCACCGCGCATCATCCCCTAAGCTGCCAGAAAGTAAGCTAATTTGTACCAATGACTCGGGGTGCCCTTCTTTGTGAAGGCTGAGAAATACCCGTATTACCTGATCTGGATAATGCCAGCGTAGGGAAGTCAGATGCCTGTCCGGCATCCCTTCTTCGCGCCGGACAGGAGCCCACCATGCAACCTGACCTGCTTCACGACGCCGTTGCGATACGCGTCCTTAATCATCTCCATGCCCGCTCGCCGCTGGTTCACTGCCTTACCAATGACGTGGTGCAGACCTTTACCGCTAACGTGCTGCTGGCGCTTAACGCCTCGCCCGCGATGGTGGTCGATCCCGACGAGGCGGCGCAGTTCAGCGCTGTCGCCGATGGCCTGCTAATCAATCTCGGCACCCTGACGCAGCCGCAGCGCGATGCCATGCGCGCGGCGATTACCAGCGCACGTTGCCACAGCACCCCCTGGACGCTCGATCCGGTGGCGGTCGGGGCGCTCACTCTGCGCACCGATTTTGCCCATCAGATCCTCGCCCTGAACCCGGCGGCCATTCGCGGTAACGCCTCGGAAATCCGCGCCCTCGCCGGCGAAAGCACGGGTGGACGCGGCGTGGATACCACCGATCGGGCTACCGACGCGCTGCACGCCGCCATCACCCTTGCCCGAAAGTACCGGACGGTGGTCGCCGTCACCGGGGAAGTGGATTACGTCACCGACGGCGAACGCACCCTGGCCGTCCGGGGCGGCGATCCGCTGATGACCCGCGTGGTCGGCACCGGCTGTGCGCTGTCGGCGGTGGTCGCGGCGTGCTGTACGCTGCCCGGCGACAGGCTGGAAAACGTGGCGGGTGCTTGCTGGATCATGAAGCGCGCGGGGGCGCAGGCCGCCTCGCGCGCGGCGGGGCCGGGCAGCTTCGCCAGTGCCTTTCTCGATGCGCTGTACGGGCTGAATCGGGAGGTGGTGCAATGAAACGTATTAATGCGCTGACCATCGCCGGCACCGATCCCAGCGGCGGGGCGGGTATCCAGGCCGATCTGAAAACGTTTTCGGCGCTGGAGGCCTATGGCACCTCGGTCATCACCGCGCTGGTGGCGCAGAACACGCGCGGCGTACAGTCTGTGTACCACCTCGATCCGGCCTTTGTCGGGGCGCAGATCGACGCCGTGCTGAGCGATGTGCGCATCGACGCCATCAAAATCGGCATGCTGGATAACGCTGCGATCGTAGACGTGGTGGCTGAGCGGCTGGCGCATTATGGTGCGGCTAACGTGGTGCTCGACACCGTCATGGTGGCCAAAAGCGGCGATGCGCTGCTGATGCCGGATGCGGTAGACCGGTTGCGCACCCGGTTGCTGCCGCAGGTGGCGCTGATCACACCGAATCTGCCGGAGGCTGCGGCGCTGCTGAATACCTCCAGCGCCCGCGATGAGCAGACGATGCGGATGCAGGGCAGGGCGCTGCTGGAGTATGGCTGCGGGGCGGTGCTGATGAAGGGCGGCCATTTAGATAACGGCGAAAGTCCGGACTGGCTGATTACCCGCGCACAAGAAGTCCGCTTCACCACGCCGCGCGTCGCCACTAAAAACACCCACGGCACCGGCTGCACGCTCTCGGCGGCGCTGGCGGCGCTGCGTCCGCGTCATGACAGCTGGGACACCACAGTCGCTGCGGCGAAGGATTATCTTACCCGTGCGCTGGCGCAGGCGGATTCGCTGGCGGTGGGGACGGGCATCGGGCCGGTGCACCACTTTCACGCCTGGTGGTAAACGCCGGGTATGTCAGAGAAGTTACCCTGCCAGGCGCGTCGCTGGCAGGGCGTTTAACTACCCGCCGTCAGCGTGGCGAATAAATAAGGTATCAATATTAATTTAATATTATTCTAATTTAATTATTTACGTGTCTTATAATTGCGACAGATTGTTACAAATACTGAACCGCTTATAATTGCCTGGTATCCTGCGCCTGATTACCCTGTAACGCTCAATCAACAGGGAGTTTATATATGGATATTATTGCCTTTCCAGGTATTCGTCATATGCTGCACTGGGTCGTTAATAATCAGACGGCAATTATTCAGGGCGCTATTAATCTCATGGGTGCGCTGGTTATTTTTTTCGTTGGCGTGTTTATTTCGCGCGTGACCAGTAGCGGCTTTAAGAAATTACTGCTTAAGCGCAACGTCGATAAGACCATTACCCAGTTCTGTACCGCGCTGCTGCGGTATGCACTGCTGAGCTTTGCGCTCATCGCCGCGCTGGGGCGTATTGGGGTAGAAACGTCCTCTATCATTGCCATTATCGGTGCTGCCGGGCTGGCCATCGGGCTGGCGCTGCAGGGCTCGCTGGCGAACTTTGCCGCCGGGGTGCTACTGGTCACGTTGCGCCCGGTACGCGCAGGGGAGTACGCCAGCGTTGGGGCCGTCGCCGGTGTGATTGAAGAAGTGCATATTTTCTCCACCACCCTGCGCACGGCGGATAATAAAATGGTCATTATCCCCAACGGTAAAATCATTGCCGGTGAGATTATTAATTACTCCCGCCAGAGCGAGCGGCGCGTGGATATTACCGTCGGCGTCTCCTACCGTTCTGCGATTGCGCAGGTAAAACAGGTGCTCGAAGCGGTGGTGAATGCCGACGCGCGCATTATTCACAGTAAAGGCCATACCATCCGGCTGAATGAGTTTGCGCCCTCATCGTTGAATTTCGTGGTGCGGGTCTGGACTGAAAATGCAGCTTACTGGGATGTCTATTTCGATCTGATGGAAAATATAAAAAACGCCCTCGACGAGCACGGCATCGATATGCCGTTCCCGCAGATGGATGTGCATATGCATCACCCCGCCGTACCGCGTCCTGAGGCGATACCGTCCGGGATCGCCCGGGCCGGCTAATCGCTCATTTCCCTAATACTCCCTCTCCGCCGCGTGTCGTGGCGGAGAGCCGTTTGGCGTGCACCGCCGGCTACGCCTGTTAGCAGGGCGTTACGGCAAAGTGACAGTGAAATACGCCAAAAAATGCGCCGGCGGATGGTATTTCTGCGTGGTCAGGTCCAGGCTTACTCTGCCCGTAACGTCACGGGCGAGGACAATCCATGTGCGCCGGGCATGACGCCTGGCGTAACTTTCGGGAGCTAATTATGACAGATATCGTGCAGTTGCTTGGCAAAGATGCCGACAGCCTGTTACAGCATCGCTGTATGACGATTCCAGCAGAGCAGCTTTATTTACCGGGCCATGACTACGTTGACCGCGTCATGGTGGATAACAACCGCCCGCCGGCAGTGCTGCGCAATATGCAGACGCTGTACAACACCGGGCGGCTGGCAGGGACAGGCTATCTCTCCATCCTGCCTGTGGATCAGGGCGTGGAGCACTCGGCGGGTGCCTCGTTTGCGGCAAACCCCCAGTACTTCGACCCGAAAAACATCGTCGAGCTGGCGATTGAAGCGGGCTGCAACTGCGTGGCTTCTACTTACGGCGTGCTGGCTTCCGTCTCGCGCCGCTACGCGCACCGCATCCCGTTCCTGGTGAAGCTCAATCATAACGAAACCCTGAGCTACCCGACCCAGTATGACCAGACGCTGTACGCCAGCGTTGAGCAGGCGTTCAACATGGGCGCGGTGGCGGTCGGGGCCACGATTTACTTCGGTTCTGAAGAGTCCCGTCGGCAGATTGAAGAGATCTCGGCAGCCTTCGAGCGGGCGCACGAGCTGGGTATGGTCACCGTGCTGTGGGCCTACCTGCGCAACAGCGCGTTCAAGAAAGACGGCGTTGATTATCACGTCTCCGCCGACCTGACCGGCCAGGCAAACCACCTCGCGGCCACCATCGGGGCGGATATCGTGAAGCAGAAAATGGCGGAGAATAACGGCGGCTACAACGCGGTGAAATTCGGCTACACCGACGAGCGCGTCTACAGCAAACTGACCAGCGATAACCCGATTGACCTGGTACGCTATCAGCTGGCGAACTGCTACATGGGCCGCGCCGGGCTGATCAACTCCGGCGGCGCGGACGGAGGCGATACCGATCTCGGCGATGCAGTGCGTACCGCGGTTATCAACAAACGCGCGGGCGGGATGGGGCTGATCCTCGGTCGCAAGGCGTTCAAGAAAACCATGGCGGACGGCGTGAAGCTCATCAACGCCGTGCAGGATGTGTATCTCGACAGCAAAGTCACTATCGCCTGATCCTTAACGCCTCTGCGGAGGCGTTTTCCTCGTTTTTAACAATTCGATCACCTTCACACTTAGCCTTTCTTTTGTGAAAAGGTTCACTTCTCCCTGTGCATATGCCCGAAAAACGGCGTTTTAATCACGCGCTTTGTCCGAGGCAGCGGATACTTTTTGTGCTTAGATTTAGTTCTGAAACGCTTTTTCAAAATATATGCCTTCCCCACCGTAGTTGTTGAGCTGTTACGGAAATGTATTGCGCTATCAGGTAACGGCCTGACCTGCACTCTCTGTTGTCGTTAAGGACCCGTAATGAAGATCGAATCCGTCAATGTCACCGTATTTACCTATCCCACACGCCGCGTCTCGGACAGCGCCGGCCACTCGCATCCCGGCGACGAGAGCCTGGCAAAAATGGCGATGCTGACCATCACCGCCGAGGATGGCAGCAAGGGGTACTCCTTTGCGCCGCCGGAAGTGGTGCGTCCGTTCGTGGTCAATGCCTTCTTCCGCAAGGTGCTGGTCGGCCAGGATGCTTTTGACCGCGAACGCATCTGGCAGGATCTGGTGCACTGGCAGCGCGGCAGCGCACACCAGCTTACCGAGCGCGCGCTCTCCTTCGTTGAGCAGGCGCTGTGGGATCTGGCGGGCCGCAAACTGAATATGCCGGTATGGAAGCTGATCGGCGGCTATCGCGACCGCGTACCGGCTTACGGCAGTACCATGTGCGGGGATGAACTCAAGGGTGGGCTGTCAACCCCGGAAGAGTACGCGCAGTTCGCCGAAACCCTGGTGGCACGCGGCTATAAGGCGATCAAGCTGCACACCTGGATGCCGCCGGTGGCCTTTGCGCCGAACCCGAAAATGGATGTCAAAGCCTGCGCGGCGGTGCGCGAAGCGGTGGGGCCGGATATCGACCTGATGATCGACGGCTACCACTGGTACAGCCGCACCGAGGCGCTGTACATCGGTAAGGAGCTGGAAAAACTCAATTTCGCCTGGTTTGAAGAGCCGATGGAGGAGGAGAGCATGTCCTCTTACGCCTGGCTGGCAGAGAACCTGTCAATTCCGGTGATTGGCCCGGAAAGCCTCGGCGGCAAACACCACAGCCGCGCCGACTGGGTGAAAGCGGGTGCCTGCGACATTCTGCGTGCCGGATCCAACGGCGTGGGCGGCATTGCGCCGACGCTGAAGGTTGCGCACCTGGCGGAAGCCTTCGGGATGGACTGCGAAGTGCACGGCAACGGCGCCGCCAGCCTGGCGGTGGTGGGGGCGATCCGCAACTGCCGCTGGTATGAGCGCGGCCTGCTGCATCCGTTCCTCGACTACGACGAGCCGGCGGCTTACCTCAACAGCATCGTAGACCCGATGGACAGCGACGGCATGGTGCATCTGCCCACGCGTCCGGGCCTCGGGGAAGACATTAACTTTGCGTATATCGACGCCCATACCGTCAGCCACGACTGACCCATAAAAACCTCAACCCCGATCCGCTGCGGCGAAGACGGGGTTTACCCTACACGGCGGTATAGCGATGAAAACATTCTCCGTTACGGGGGCGTGCCTGCTGACGCTCTCGCTGATGATGGGGAGCGGGGCGGCGCAGGCAAAAACGCCGCCCGATCAGCTCATCATGGGCATGAACATGAACAACCTGCTCACCCTCGACCCGGCGGCGATGACCGGCAACGAGGTGGTGGGCATTGTGGTGAACCTCTATGATTCGCTGGTGGAGCTGGACCCGAACCAGCTGACCAACGTGCGCCCGGCGCTGGCGGAGTCCTGGGATATCAGCCCGGACCGCAGCACCATCACCTTTCATCTGCGCAAGGACGTCACCTTTCACTCCGGCAATCCGCTGACCGCTGAGGACGTGGTGTGGTCGATGCGCCGCCTGCTGCATCTCAATCTGGCGCAGGCCTCGGTGTGGAAATCCTACGGCTTCAGCAAAACCAATATTGACCAGCAGGTAACCGCCCCGGACGCCTATACCGTGGAGCTGCGCCTGCCGAAGCCCAACGATCCGAAGCTGGTGGTCTACTCGCTGGCAGCACTCGGCAATCTTGGCGTGCTCGACAGTAAAACGGTGCAAACCCATGAAGTGAATAACGACTGGGGCAACCGCTGGCTGACCACCCATACCGCGGGTTCCGGGCCGTTTATGCTGGAGGTGTGGCAGGCCAAAGACGTGCTGCGCATGAAGCGTAACCCGGCCTACTGGCGCGGCGCGCCGAAGCTGGATCGCGTGGTGCTACGTCATTTTCAGGAGTCCCAGACGCTGCGTCTGATGATTGCCAAAGGTGACCTGGATGTCGCCAGCAATATGGCGGTGTCGGACGTTAATGCCCTGCGAGAAGATCCCAGTGTGACCGTGGACGCGGTGAAAAAGGGCACTATCTACTATGTGGCGATGAGCATGAAAGAGGCGCACTTCGCCAATCCGAAGGTGCGCGAAGCGGTGCGCTACCTGATTGACTATCAGGGCATTAATAAGGCGCTGATGCCGGGTTACGGCGTGCTGCACCAGCGGCCGATTCAGTCCGGCATGGCGGCGACGCTGCCGAACCCCGGCTACCGCCTCGACATTCCGCGCGCGAAAAAACTGCTGGCGGAAGCGGGCTACCCGGACGGGTTTGATACCACGCTGCGCGTACTGGCGGATCAGCCATTCATGAATATCGCCATTGCCGTGCAGTCCACGCTGATGCAGGGCGGGATCAACGCCAAAATCGTCACCGGCACCGGGAACCAGATCTACGGCGCGATGCGCGAGCGCAAATTCGACATGCTGGTCGGGCGCGGCGGCAGCGGCGTGGAGCCACATCCCCACTCCAGCCTGCGCGCCCTGGTCTACAACCCGGATAACGCTGACGCCGCACGCCTCACCAACTTCCAGGGCTGGCGCACCAGTTTCTACGACCCACCGCTGAACCAGATGATCGATAAGGCGCTGCTGGAGCAGGATCCGGCGAAACAGGTCGGGCTTTACCAGGCGGTGCAGACGCGCTACGACCAGCTGATCCCGGCGATGATCCCGCTGTCGCAGATGGTGGATTCGGTGGTGGTGCGCAACGAGGTGAAAAACTACCAGCCGCACCCGTCAGCCACCACCTGGCTGCGCGAGGTGTACAAGCAACCCGCTGATGCAGGAGGAGACAAAGGATGACCAGCGCCATTCTCGCCCCGGGCTCCCGCGCCCGACGCTTCTCAAACCGGCTGTTGCAGGTCGCGGTGACGCTGTTTGGCCTGCTGCTGCTGACCTTCTTTATTGGTCGCGTGATGCCGGTTGATCCGGTGCTGGCGATCGTCGGGCCGGACGCCGATCAGAGCACCTACGATCAGGTCTATCAGCAGCTGGGGTTTGATAAGTCGCTGCTGACCCAGTTTGGTATCTACCTTAATGCCCTGCTGCATGGCGATCTCGGCAATGCGCTGCTTACCGGTAAGCCGGTGGTGGACGACATTATTCGCGTCTTCCCGGCCACGCTTGAGCTGGCGACGATGGCGATTATCGTCGGGGCCGGCCTCGGCATTCCGTTAGGCGTGCTGGCGGCGGCGCGGCGCAACAGCGTGGCGGATTACGTGGTGCGCATTATCAGCCTCGCCGGGTACTCCACGCCGATCTTCTGGGTCGGGATGATGGGCCTGCTGCTGTTTTACGCCTGGCTTGGCTGGGTGGGCGGCGCCGGACGGCTGGATCTCGGCCTTGACGGCGCGGTGCCGCACCGTACCGGACTGATGACCGTGGACGCGCTGCTGGCCGGCAACGGCACCGTATTCTGGAACGCCATTAACCATCTGGTGCTGCCGGCTTCGCTGCTCGGTTTCCACTCCCTGGCCTACATCAGCCGCATGACGCGCAGCTTTATGCTGGCCCAGCTTTCGCAGGAGTTCATCATCACCGCCCGGGTGAAAGGGCTGACCGAGCGCCAGGTGATCTGGAACCACGCGTTCCGCAACATTCTGGTGCAGCTGCTGACGGTGGTGGCGCTGGCTTACGGCTCGCTGCTGGAAGGGGCGGTGCTGATCGAAACCGTGTTCTCCTGGCCGGGCTTTGGTTCGTATCTCACCGGCAGCCTGCTACTGGGCGATATGAATGCGGTGATGGGCTGCGTGCTGCTGGTGGGGGTGATCTTCGTGATGCTCAACCTGCTCTCCGACATGCTGTATCAATTCTTTGATCCGAGGACGAAATCATGACGGTATCCCTCGATTCTCCGGTACGGGTGGCGGCGGGCGAACGCCGTCAGCGCCTGCGTCGCATGGCGGCTCGCTCGTTTGGTTTTCTGGGCCGCATGGCGCGTAACCCGCTGACGGCCATTGGCGGCGGCATCATTCTGCTACTGCTGATTGTGGCGATCTTCGCCCCGTGGATCGCGCCGTATCATCCGCTGGTACAGGACCTGGAAAACGCGCTGCAGGCACCGAACGCCGCGCACTGGTTCGGCACCGACGAGTTTGGCCGCGACATTTTCAGCCGCCTGGTGTACGGCGCGCGAATCACGCTCTATATCGTGCTGCTGGTGTCAATCACCGTCGGGCCGCTCGGGCTGCTGCTCGGCGTCACCGCAGGCTACTTCGGCGGCAAAATTGACAGCGTGCTGATGCGCGTGACCGACATCTTTATCTCCTTCCCGAGCCTGGTGCTGGCGCTGGCCTTCGTCGCCGCCTTAGGCCCGGGGCTGGAGCATGTGGTGATTGCCATTACCCTCACCGCCTGGCCGCCAATTGCCCGTCTGGCCCGTGCGGAAACCCTGTCGCTGCGCCAGGCCGATTTCATCTCGGCGGTGCGTCTGCAGGGGGCGTCATCGGTGCGCGTGCTGTGGCGTCACATTGTGCCGCTCTGCCTGCCGTCGGTGATTATCCGTATCACCATGAACATGGCCGGCATCATTCTGACCGCCGCCGGGCTGGGCTTCCTCGGCCTCGGCGCGCAGCCGCCGCAGCCGGAGTGGGGGGCGATGATCTCCAGCGGTCGCACCTACATGATGGAGTGCTGGTGGGTAGTGACCATTCCGGGGCTGGCGATCCTGATCAACAGCCTGGCGTTCAACTTCTTAGGAGACGGCTTACGTGACATCCTCGATCCTCGCAGCGAGTAATGCCCCGCTGCTTGACGTGCGCGACCTGCACGTTGACTTTATCAACGGCCGCGCGGTGACCAACGCGGTGCGCGGCGTCTCCTTTGAACTGGGCCGCGAGAAGCTGGCTATCGTCGGCGAATCCGGCTCCGGGAAATCCACCGTCGGGCGCGCGCTGCTGCGCCTGCATCCGAAAAAAGCGCGCATCACCGCCACGCGCATGCAGTTTGGCGATGTCGATTTGCAGCGCGTCAGCGAAGCCCAGATGCGCGACATTCGCGGCAAGCGCATCTCGATGATTATGCAGGATCCGAAGTACTCGCTGAACCCGGTGGTGTGCGTCGGCGATCAGATCGCCGAAGCCTGGCTGACGCACCATCCGGGCCAGAAAGCCGCCGCGAAAGCGAAAGTGCTGGAGATGCTCGACGTGGTGCGCATTCGCCAGCCGGAGCGCGTCTATCAGCTCTACCCGCACGAAATTTCCGGCGGGCAAGGGCAGCGCATCATGATCGCCATGATGCTCATTACCGACCCGGAGCTGGTGATCGCCGATGAACCTACATCCGCACTGGACGTGTCGGTGCGTCTGCAGGTGCTGGGGCTGCTCGACGACCTGGTGCGCGAGCGCGGGCTGGGGCTGATCTTTATCAGCCACGACATCAATCTGGTGCGCAGTTTCTGCGACCGGGTACTGGTGATGTATGCCGGACGGGTGGTGGAGTCCATCGCCGCCCGGGATCTCGACCGCGCGCAGCACCCTTATACCCAGGGGCTAATCAACGCCCTGCCCGATATCCATCACCGTCGCGACCATCTGCCGGTGCTGCAGCGTCAGGCCAGCTGGTTAAGCGAGTAAGGAGCGAACATGGATAATATGATTGAAGTACGCAACCTGAACCTTGCGTTTGGCGAAGGCGAGAAGCGTAACCAGGTGCTGTATGACGTGGACTTCGCGGTGCAACGCGGGGAGATTTTCGGGCTGGTGGGGGAGTCGGGCTCCGGGAAAACCACCGTGCTCAAGTGCCTTGCCGGGCTGTTTACCCACTGGCAGGGGGAGCTTGCCATCAACGGTACGCCGCTGGAACACCGCATCGGCCACGAGCGCTGCCGGCTGGTGCAGATGGTGTTTCAGGATCCTTACGGTTCGCTGCATCCGCGCCATACCATCGGCGACATCCTTGAAGAGCCGTTGCAGATCCACAACCTGCCGCAGCGCGACCAGCGCATCAATACCTGGCTGGATAAGGTAGGGCTGAACCGCGCCTTCCGGGATCGCTATCCCCATCAGCTCTCCGGCGGCCAGCGCCAGCGCGTAGCGATTGCCAGAGCGCTGATCCTGGAGCCGCAGGTGCTGCTGCTGGATGAGCCGACCTCGGCGCTGGACGTGTCGGTGCAGGCGGAGATCCTCAATCTGCTCGGCGATCTGCAAAAGGAGTCGCAGCTGACGTATCTGATGGTGACCCACGATCTGGGGGTGATCGCTCATCTGTGCCAGAAGGTAGCGGTGATGCAGTACGGTAAAATCCTTGAAACCCTGACCACCGATGCGCTGGTGAACAACGGTGCCGAGGCGGATTACACCCGTATGCTGGTGACCGCCAGCCAGCAGTACTCCCGCGAGATGGCGCGGGAGGTGGCGGCGTATTGAGGGGGGGAAGGTGGGTTTGTAGGGTGGGTAAACGGAGTGCACCCACCTTTTAACTACGGGGTGTATGGATGTGATTCCAGGGTGGGGTTGTAGGGTGGGTAAACGCAGTGCACCCACCGTTTACCATGCGCATGCCGTTCTGGCATGTGGACTATGGTAGAACGGCAAAGGTTCCGTTCACCGTGGCACCGCGCTCACAGGCAAATACCTCCGCTCGTGAACGGGTGAAGGGGGCTCGCCGCCACCCCCTTCACTATCCCGGCTCCCGGCCAATAAAACCGGCCCTGCGGGCTGCCCTTGCCTCCGCCGTTTCGCTTCCGGTCGGACGCGATACCCCATCCCGGGGCTCGCGCCCTCTGGCGGTTCCCGACCGCCAGCCCGGACTCAACGCCTGCGCCGCGGCGGTTTTGATGCCGGACGGGGCCATCCCTCTGGCATGGGTGATTTTTGGCGGGCCAGGATGGGTTTGTAGGGTGGGTAAACGCAGTGCACATACCTTTTAACTACGGGGTGTACGGATGTGATTGTAGGGTAGGTTTGTAGGGTGGGTAAGCGTAGCGCACCCACCGTTTCGGCGTGAGGACTATGGTAGAACGGCAAGGGTTCCGTTCACCGTTGCACCGCGCTCGCATGGCAACGCTGCTGCTCGTGAACGGGTGAAGGGGGTTCGCCGCCACCCCCTTCACCATCCCGGCTCCCGGCCAACAAAACCGGCCCTGCGGGCTGCCCTTGCCTCCGGCGTTTCGCTTCCGGTCGGACGCGATACCCCATCCCGGGGCTCGTGCCCTCTGGCGGTTCCCGACCGCCAGCCCGGACTCAACGCCTGCGGCGCGGCGGTTTTGATGCCGGACGTGGCGATCCCTCCGGCATGGGTGATTTTTGGCGGACTAGGATGGGTTTGGATGGTGGGTGCGCGTTGCTTACCCACCCTACGGGATGGGGGAAGTTGTAGGGTGGGTAAACGAAGTGCACCCACCGTTTTACCATGCGAACCCGCCGTTTACCATGCGCACCCGCCTTTTATCGGCCCCCACAGGGGTGATTACTTCAGCAGTTCGCAATCTGGCGGCAGGCGGCACATCAGGGCGTGTGGCATGACGTCAATGCGGAACGCCTGTCCGGTGAGGGGTTCGCCGTCGAGGTTGAAGGTGATGTCGTGCGGTGCCGTGATTTCAAACCACGCGGAGCTGCCATCGACGATGTTCGGGCTGTCTTCCGGGTGGGTGAGCGTGGTGAACAGCGCCGGGAGCAGCTCTTCGCCGGTATAAATTCGCAAATCCAACAGGCCATCGTTAATCAGCGCATCCGGGCAGAGCTGCTGGCCGCCGCCCGCCTGACGTCCGTTGCCGATACCAATCACCAGCGCGTCGCCCTGCCAGTGAAATCCTTCGCCGCGGATCTCGCAGCGGTCCGGCTTCAGGGTGTCCATGCGCATCAGCCCGTGAATCAGATAGGAGACGCCGCCCAGCGCGGCTTTTAACCGCTCCGGCGTTTCGGTGGTAATGCGCGTGCCGAAGCCGCCCGTCGCCATATTGATAAAATAGTGATCGTCATTCACGCGCACAATATCAATAGCGGTGGTTTTGCCGAGCAGCGCCAGCGCCAGCGCTTTGTCCATCTCTTCCGGAATGCTCGTGCTGGTCGCAAAATCGTTAGCGGTGCCGAGGGGAAGAATACCGAGGGCCGGACGTTTGTCCTGTGCAACCTGCGCCAGCGCCGCCGCCACTTCGTTAATCGTCCCGTCGCCGCCGCCCGCGATCACCGTCGCGGCGCCAAGCTGCACCGCTTCGTCCACATAGCGTACCGCATCGCCTTTTTCCCAGGTGACACGGACCTGCAAATCTTGACCTTTTTCGCGCTGCGCCATCACCGCTTCACGCAGCGGGGCGTTATCGGCGCTTTTGCCGTTGAGAATTAACAAAGAAATCGGGGTGTTATCCATCATGGAAGCTCAAAGAGATAATCATAGAGAAAGTGTATCCCACCGCGCGCAGAAACGCCCAGGAACAGGATGAAAGCGGAAAAAAATAAGCCTGCGTAAGGGAGATTACGCAGGCGAATGAGGTGGTTCCTGGTACTTCAGCTGTAAGAGTTATGTTTTTCAGCGCCGGGGATAATACCCATGCTAAACGAAACGGTATGTGATCCGTTTCGAAGAAACGTTAGTCGGGAAAAAATAACAATAATTAACTATTTCGCATGGGGGTTACGGGTAGATTGCCCGGCCAGATTGCGCATAAGCAACGCATAATCCAGCGCCATCTCTTCCGGCACCGGTAACCAGACCGTATGACCATCACCGGGTGCGACCGGCATCATGTCACCTTTGGCGTTTTCCATGTGCTCAAGCGTAAAGTTGACGTTGCCCTGCGGGGTCATCAGCTCCAGGCTGTCGCCGACAGAGAATTTATTTTTTACCGCCACCGCTGCCAGCGCGCCTCTGCGTTCCCCGGTTAATTCGCCGACAAACTGCTGACGCTCGGAGACCGAGTAGCCGTACTCGTAATTCTGGTAATCGTCATGGGTGTGGCGGCGCAGGAAACCTTCGGTGTAGCCACGATGCGCCAGCCCTTCGAGGGTTTCCAGCAGTGAGGTATCGAACGGCTTGCCGGCTGCCGCGTCGTCAATGGCGCGGCGATACACCTGCGCGGTGCGCGCGCAGTAGTAGAACGACTTGGTGCGACCCTCGATTTTCAGCGAGTGTACGCCCATCTGAGTCAGACGCTCCACGTGCTGGATGGCGCGCAGATCTTTGGAGTTCATGATATAGGTGCCGTGCTCGTCTTCGAAGGCGGTCATGTACTCGCCCGGACGCTTCGCCTCTTCAATCATAAACACGCTGTCGGTGGGCGCGCCGACGCCGAGGGTAGGCTCCACGTTTTTCACCGGAATCGGTTCATGAACGTGAACGATATTACCGACGTCATCCTCTTTGCCTTCCTGGACGTTATATTCCCAGCGGCAGGCGTTGGTGCAGGTGCCCTGGTTCGGGTCGCGCTTATTGATATAGCCGGAGAGCAGGCAGCGGCCGGAGTAGGCCATGCACAGCGCGCCGTGGACGAAGATTTCAATTTCCATCTCCGGCACCTGCTGGCGGATCTCTGCGATCTCTTCCAGCGACAGCTCGCGGGACAGGATCACGCGCGTCAGGCCCATCTGCTGCCAGAACTTCACCGTCGCCCAGTTCACCGCGTTAGCCTGCACCGACAGGTGAACATCCATCTGCGGAAACGCCTCGCGAACCAGCATAATCAGGCCCGGATCGGACATAATCAGCGCATCCGGCCCCATATCAATCACCGGCTTGAGGTCGCGGATAAAGGTTTTCAGCTTGGCGTTATGCGGGGCGATATTCACCACCACGTAGAATTTTTTGCCCAGCTGATGCGCTTCATTAATACCGAGCTGCAGGTTCTCGTGGTTAAACTCGTTATTGCGCACCCGCAGGCTGTAGCGCGGCTGGCCCGCATACACCGCGTCGGCACCATAGGCGAAAGCGTAACGCATATTTTTCAGCGTTCCCGCCGGGGAGAGTAGTTCTGGTTTAAACATGTGGTTCTCGGTCTGATGTCAGGTCAGAACCGTCTCGGGTGAGACGGCGGGGAGCAAAGGTATTCCCCTACGTTAAGGGCGGGAATTGTAGCTTTCACCATCAGGGTTGGCAATGAGCAATATTTGCCAGAAAAGGATCTGGCATCACCCGATATGGCCCCGCACAGATAGCCTGAAGTCAGTCAGAATTCTTATTTTGCTGCGTAGTATTTGAATCAGCCTTACGGGTGATATATACAGGCTCCACTGAAATTACAGCGAGTATTTATTATGCAGGATGCTACCAGAAGTACGGATATCTTTTTTATTATTGAGCAGTTATATCCTCGCGATTTGCTGCTGCCTTCCATTGGGGAGTTAGGTCCATCACTCATGCAGGTATACCGGACGGTCTACGAGCTGATTGTGAAACAAGATATTTATCTTGATGGGCAGAAAATAAAACCCGGCAATACGACCCTCTGGCAATCAATTAAATATATGACGGGTGGAAAGGTAACGATTAACGATGCCCCAGGACACGATTGCCTTTATAATCTGGTCTATAGCGGCAGCAATCTGGTTGCTGTACCGCTTGATGGATTTGAAAGTAACAGGCTGAATCTGTTGTCAAAAAAATTAGTTTTTACGCCGCCGATTTTTAATTACGGTAGCGATCCGGTACAAAGAATCAACCTTTACGCACGCAGCGGGCTTTCATTTTTTATGGAGGAGGGCGGCCAGGGTACGCCCGTCGCTGCGGCAAAATACAACAGGAAAACGGGTGACCTGATGGTCATCAAGTCGCGGCGAGAACTTTCACAATTAATGGCAACAGTTGCTCATAAGTGCAAAAAACCATGATAAATAGTGCTCTTACCGCAACGTTACTGGTTATTATCTGGCTGATTATTGGCTACCATATCGATAATATTGTCATGGCCAGTTATTTTCAGGGGTTCCAGCTGATAATAAGGGATATTCACTGGGCAATGATAAAACCTTTATATACCAGCGCCGCATTCGGCATGTATTTTGCTGGCGAGTATTATCTGTTAAGACGTAAACGTTTTTATCCGGCTTCGCTGATAAGTCAGGCAGGTTTGTTGCTGGTAAGGCTCATGACGCTGGCGGTAACGTTATTTCTGTACAGATATGTTGATCCGCTGATGCGTAACAGCGAGGTAGCAGCAGCGGATGTCGCTGTTTCAGTCGATGATATCAACTTTTATGGGTGTTATATCGTCGCGATGGTTATCCCACCGTTCATGCTTTATTTGCGCGCAACGTTAAGCCACGCCCCGGATACCCCTCGCCGTTAAACCTGCTAAAAGGTGGGCGTAAATGTCCACCGTAATAATAATCCGCGCAGCTACCCCAGCCGGCACGCGTCCGCTTCCCAGCGATAGCCGACGCCGTAGACGGCGCGAATAAACGACTGTTCGGCGTCGAGCGCTTCGAGCTTGCGGCGCAGGTTTTTGATGTGGCTGTCGATGGTGCGGTCGGTCACCACGCGGTAGTCATCGTAGAGATGATTCAGCAGCTGCTCGCGGGAGAACACTTTGCCCGGCTCGTGAGAAAGGGTTTTCAGCAGGCGGAACTCCGCCGGGGTCAGATCCAGCAGTTTGTCCTGCCAGCTGGCCTGAAAACGGCCTTCATCAATGATCAGTGGACTCTGCGCATCCAGCGCCTGCACCTCGCGCTGCGGTTTGCAGCGGCGCAGGATGGTTTTTACCCGCGCCACCACTTCACGCGGGCTGTAGGGCTTGCAGATATAGTCATCGGCACCGATTTCCAGCCCCAGCAGGCGGTCAATCTCCTCAATTTTCGCCGTCACCATCACAATCGGCACGTCTGAGAAGCGGCGGATCTCCCGGCACAGCGTCAGCCCGTCGGTGCCCGGCAGCATAAGGTCGAGCAGGATCAGGTCCGGCGGCGTCTGGCGCACGTAAGGCAGCACCTTGTCGCCGTGGTTAATCAACGTCGGGTTATAGCTTGCCGCATGCAGATAGTCGATCAGCAGCTGGCCCAGTTTGGGTTCATCTTCCACGATAAGAATGCGTGGGGCGTTTTCATCAAGGATTAAGCCGGTCATGCGTCTCTCGGTAAGTCAGGATCCAGAGGAAGGTCAACTGTAACGCGTAATCCGCCGGATGGCGAATGGCTGGCGCTCAGCGTGCCGTTGTGGGCGGCGACAATGTTCTGGCAGATGGCAAGCCCAAGCCCGGAGCCGCCGCTGGCGCGGTTACGCGAGCCTTCGGCACGGTAGAAGCGCTCAAACAGCATACTCAGCTGCTCGTCGTTAACCCCCGGTGCGGTGTCGGAAAAGTGCAGCGCCAGGCTGCGGGCGCTCAGCTCGCCGGTAATAAGTAGCTCCCCGCCGGCGTCGGTGTAGCGCAGGCTGTTTTCCAGCAGGTTGTTGAACAGCTGCATCAGGCGATCGCGGTCGCCAAATACCGTGGCGCGATCGGGCAGGGAGAGCCACAATTGCAGGCCGCGGCCGTTGAAACGCTCGCGAAACGCGCCTGCCGCCATCTCAATCAGGGTGATGATATCCACCGGCGCTTTCTGGTAGGCCAGCGCGCCTTCGTCGGACATCGACAGCTGATGCAGATCGTCCACCAGCTTGGTCAGGGTGCCCACTTCGGCCTGCAGCGAGGCGACGGACTCCGGGGTGAATTTACGCACGCCGTCCTGAATCGCTTCCAGCTCGCCGCGCAGCACCGCCAGCGGCGTGCGCAGCTCGTGGGAGATATCCGCCATAAACGCCCGGCGCATGGTCTGGTTCTTCTCCAGCGTGCTGGCGAGCTGGTTGAAATCCTGGGCCAGCTTGCCCAGTTCATCTTCTCCGGACGGCGTGACGCGGGTGGTGAAGTCCCCGGCGGCGAGCTTATGGGTGCCCTCCACCAGCCGCTTCACCGGAGAGAGCAGGCCGCGCGCCAGCGGGAAGGTGGCCAACGCCGCCAGCAGGGTCGCCAGCCCGACGATCAGCCAGCTGGTGCGCCGCTGCTGGCGGTCGAAGTTAATATCGGTATTGCGGGTCAGGCGCTCTACCGGCGAGGCGATCACCTCCCCGACCTGCTGACCACTAACCTTAATCTGGCGGCGCATGCCGTCCGGCGGCACCGGGGAGCGCGGGCCAACCAGCACCGCGCCGCGCTCATCCACCACCCAGAACTGGGTACGCCAGCCGTGGGGCGGCATACCGGGGCCGGGTCGATCTTCATCCCCGTCGTGCTCCAGCGAGCGCAGGATCTGAAAGACAAAGCGGTCGTTATTACGCAGAAAACGCCAGTCGCCGTGCAGGGCATACTGCTCGCTCAGGGCATCGCTCAGCCCCTGCAGGCGCTGCTCGTTGCCGCGCTTGATGTAGTCAATAAAGCCGTGCTCAAAGCTCAGCCGTACCGCCCAGTGCATGGTCACCAGCAGCACCAGACAGGTGGCGAAGATGGCAAGGAACAGCTTTCCGGTGATGCCGGGTCGCCAGAATTTCATTTAGGACTCCTTGTACGTCGCGGGATGGCGACGTTTTGGCTGCGCTCCTTCGCGACCCGGGCAAAAATCAGCGCGGGCAGGGCGATAATCAGGGCCATGCAGATATAGGTGTAGAAGAAGATATGGTGGACGTCGTCGCTCGCCGTCTGGATATGCTGGTGGCCAAACATGCCGAGCAGCAGGCCCGCCACGGTAACGCCGATACTCATCGAAAGTTGCATCACCATCGACAGCAGACTGTTGCCGCTGCTGGCCATCTCGTCAGAGAGATCTTTCAGCGTCAGGGTGTTCATGGCCGAGAAGCGCACCGCGTTGATCATCCCCTGTGCCACCAGCACCACCGGCAGCAGCCAGAACCAGCCCATCAGCGCCACGCCCATAAACAGCAGGCTCACCAGCGCAAGGCCAAGGGTGGAAACCACCAGTACGTGACGGTAGCCGAAGCGGTTCACTACCTGCACCACGATACGCTTCATGCCCATGCTGCCGAGCACCATCGGGATCATCATCAGCCCGGCGTGGAACGGCGAGAAGCCGAGGCCAATTTGCAGGAATACCGGCGTCATGAACGGCAGCATACCGCTACCGATGCGCCCGCACAGGCTGCCGAACAGCGCCAGCGAAAAGCGGCGGTTAGCAAACAGGCGCAGGCTGAACAGCGCGTTGGGGTTGCCACGCGCGTGCCAGAGATAACCCAGCAGCGCGAGCACGCCGCCGACCGCCAGCGCAGCCAGCGTCAGCGGCGTCAGGCCGAGGCTTTTATAGCCGTCCAGCGTCAGGGTCAGCGCCGCCATGCCCAGCGCCAGCAGGGCGAACCCGGAGAGGTCGAAACGGCGGGTCTGCATGGTGTAGTTGGGCATCAGCCACAGCGTGGCGATAGCCCCGGCGATGCCCACCGGCAGATTGATCAGGAAAATCCAGTGCCAGGTGGCGTACTCCACCAGCAGCCCGCCGAGCGCCGGACCAAGCAGCGGGCCGACCTGGCCTGGCAGGGTGACGAAGGTCATCGCCGCCATGTACTGCGCCCGCGGCACAATTTTCATCACCGTCAGCCGCCCGACCGGCACCATCATTGCGCCGCCGATGCCCTGCACCACGCGCGCCGCCACCAGCTGATTCAGGGTGGCGGCGCTGGCGCAGAACAGTGAACCGAGGGTAAACAGCACGATGGCGGTGAAAAAGATATTGCGTACCCCAACGCGATCCGCCAGCCAGCCGCTGGCAGGCAGCATCACCGCCACCGTCAGCACGTAGGCAACGATCACCATATGCATATGCAGCGGACTGGCCCCGAGGCTTTCCGCCATTGAGGGCAGCGCGGTGTTGACAATAGTGGTATCCAGCGCCTGCATAAAGAAGCCAAAGGCGACGATCCACAGCTGCCAGCGCACGTTGTCGGGTAAATCATTCATCGCTATTCACTCGCCGATACGGTCTGTTCCTGTCGGGGGCGGCGTGCAAAGCGCAGCCGCAGCTTGTCGAAGAAGAGATAGATCACCGGCGTGGTGTACAGCGTCAACAGCTGGCTCATCACCAGCCCGCCGACAATGGTGATACCCAGCGGCTGACGCAGTTCCGCCCCGTCGCCGCTGGAGATCACCAGCGGCAGCGCGCCGAATATCGCCGCCAGCGTGGTCATCATAATCGGCCGGAAACGCAGCAGGCAGGCCTGATAGATCGCCTCGCGCGGCGTCATACCGCCCCGGCGCTCCGCTTCCAGCGCGAAATCCACCATCATAATGGCGTTCTTCTTCACGATACCTATTAATAGCATGATGCCAATCAACGCAATAAGGCTGAAGGGCGCATCAAACAGCTCCAGCGCCAGCAGCGCCCCGACGCCCGCCGAGGGCAGGGTGGAGAGAATGGTCAGCGGGTGCACGTAGCTTTCATAGAGTATGCCGAGCACGATATAGACCGTGGCGATGGCGGCGATAATCAGGATCACCTGTGAATCGAGGGTTTCCTGGAAGATCTGCGCGGTGCCGGCGAAGCTGCCGCGTACCGACGACGGCACGCCAAGCTGCGTCATGGCGCGGTCGATATCGGCGCTCGCCTGCGAGAGCGAAACTCCGGTGGGCAGGTTAAACGCGATGGTGGAGGACGCCGACAGCCCCTGATGGTTCACCGACAGCGGCGCGTTGGCCGGCTGCCATTTCGCGAAGTACGACAGCGGAATCGGTTTACCCTCATCGTTGATGACAAACATCTTCTCCAGCGCGCTGATGTCCTGGGTATAGCGCGGGTCAACCTCCATCACCACCTTGTACTGGTTCATCGCCTCGTAGATGGTGGAGATCTGGCGCTGGCCGAAGGCGTTATTCAGCAGGCCGTTGGCGTCCTGCACGCTGATGCCGAGCCGCGCCATGCTCTCCCGGTCATAGACCAGGTTCATCTCCGCGCCGTTATCCTGTTGGTCGGAGTTAACGTCGGCCAGCGTCGGCAGCGTCGCCAGCGCGCTGCGGATCTTCGGCTCCCACTCGCGCAGGGCGCTGAGATCGTCGGACAACAGCGTGTACTGGTAGCTGGCATTGGACTGGCGTCCGCCGACGCGAATGTCCTGCACCGCCATCAGGAACAGGTTAGCGCCTGGCTCACTGGCAAGCTTCTTGCGCAGCCGGTCAATGATCTGCTGCGCCGACTCGTTGCGCTGGTCCCGCGCTTTCAGGGTGATAAACATCATCCCGCTGTTGACCCGCGAGCCGCCGGTGAAGCCGGTGACATTATCCACCGCCGGATCGTCGCGGATGATCTTCATAAAATCTTCCAGCTTGCCGCGCATCGCCTGGAAGGAAATGCTCTGATCGGCCTGAATACCGCCCATCAGCACCCCGGTGTCCTGCTCCGGGAAGAAGGTTTTCGGAATGGCGATGTAGAGCCAGACGTTAAGGGCGAGGGTGGCCAGAAACACCACCCCCACCAGCCGGGCATGATCCAGCACCCAGCCCAGCGAGCGGGCGTAACCCTGATTCAGCGCGGTCCAGAGGCGGCCGATGCCGCGCGTGCGCGTCGGGGTATGCGGCCTGGTGCGCTTCAGCAGCCAGCCGCACATCATCGGCGTCAGCGTCAGGGAGACCAGCATCGAGATACCGATCGCCACCGAGAGCGTGACGGCAAACTCCCGGAACAGCCTGCCCGGCAGGCCGCCCATCAGCAGCAGCGGCATAAATACCGCCACCAGCGAGACGCTCATCGACAGCACGGTAAAGCCGACTTCCCGCACCCCCTGCAACGCCGCCTGCAACGGTTTCATTCCCGCCTCAATATGGCGGGCGATGTTCTCCAGCACCACGATGGCGTCATCCACCACAAACCCGGTGGCGATGGTAAGCGCCATCAGCGACAGATTATTCAGGCTGAAGCCGCACAGGTACATGGCGGCGAAGGTGCCAATCAGGGATACCGGCACCGCCACCGCAGGAATGAAGGTGGCGCGGCCGGAGCGCAGGAACAGAAATACCACCAGGATCACCAGCGCCACCGAGATAATCAGCGAGTGCTCCACCTCCGCCAGCGAGGCGCGAATGGTGGGCGAACGGTCCTGGGCGATTTGCAGATCGATGGCGGCGGGAATGGTTTCCTGCAGCTCCGGCAGCCGGGCGCGGATGCTGTCCACGGTCTGAATGATGTTGGCTTCCGGCAGCTTGCGGATCATCAGCAAAATGGCTGGCTTTGCATTGGTCATCCCGGCGTTACGCACGTCCTGCACCGAGTCGGTCACCGTCGCCACGTCGCCCAGTCGCACCGCCGCGCCGTTGTTGTAGTGAATAATCAGCGGCTGATACTCATCGGCGGTTTTCAGCTCGTCGTTGGTCTGCAACTGCCAGCGGCGGGTGTCGTCCTCCACCGCGCCCTGCGGACGGCGCACGTTGGCACTGCTGATGGCTTCCCGCACCGCATCCAGCGACACGCCCTGGTTAAACAGCGCCTGCGGGTTCAGCCCGACGCGGATCGCGGGCAAGGAGCTGCCGCCGACATCCACGTCGCCAACGCCGTCAATCTGGGCGATGGTCTGCGCCAGCTGGGTGGAGGCAAAATCGTAGAGTTTGCCCTGGGAGTAAGTATCCGAGGTCAGCGTCAGGATCATGATCGGCGAATCCGACGGGTTGGCCTTGCGATAGGTCGGGCGCGACGGCATCCCGCTCGGCAACAGGCTCTGCGACGCGTTGATCGCCGCCTGCACGTCGCGCGCTGCACCGTTGATGTCGCGGCTGAAATCAAACTGCAAAATGATGCGCGTGCTGCCGAGCGAGCTGGATGAGGTCATCTCATTGACCCCGGCGATGCGTCCGAGCGCGCGCTCCAGCGGGGTTGCCACCGACGACGCCATAGTTTCCGGCGACGCGCCGGGCAGGGAGGCGCTCACCATGATCACCGGGAAATCCACCTGCGGCAGCGGGGCCACCGGCAGCAGCCGGAAGCCGAGCACGCCGCACAGGGTGATGGCTACCGACAGCAGGATCGTCGCCACCGGCCGGTGTATGAACAGGGCGTAAAACTTCACTTACGCCTCCTCTTCACGGGTCGGGAAGCGGCGGCGCACCGCCAGTGCCAGGCGGTCAAACAGCAGGTAGATCACCGGCGTTGTGAACAGCGTCAGCACCTGGCTGACCAGCAGCCCGCCCACCATGCCGATACCCAGCGGGCGGCGCAGCTCCGCACCCACCCCGGTCGAGAGCATCAGCGGCAGCGCGCCCAGCAGCGCGGCCAGGGTAGTCATCAGGATCGGGCGGAAGCGCAGCAGACAGGCCTGATAGATCGCCTCATACGGCGTCATGCCCTGCTCGCGTTCGGCGGCCAGCGCGAAGTCGATCATCATGATGGCGTTTTTCTTGACGATGCCGATGAGCAGAATGATGCCGATGATGGCGATCACGTCCAGCTCCGCCCCGGCGACCATCAGGGCCAGCAGCGCGCCCACCCCGGCAGATGGCAGGGTCGAGAGAATGGTGACCGGGTGAATAAAGCTCTCGTACAGCACGCCGAGCACGATGTACATCGCCACAATCGCGGCGACAATCAGCCATACCGTGCTGCCGAGCGCCGCCTGGAAGGCGAGGGTGCTGCCCTGGAACGCGGTGGTGATATCGGTCGGGAAGTGCAGCGCCTGCTCGGTGTCGGTGATGGCCTGCACCGCTTCGCCCAGCGAGTAGCCGTCCTGCACGTTAAACGAGATGGTGGTGGACGGGAACTGGTCGAGATGGTTGATCGTCAGCGGCCCGAAGCGCTGCTCAACCTTCGCCACCGCGCTGAGCGGCACCACGCCGCCGTCGCTGCTGGTGAGGCGAATGTTATCCAGCGCATCGAGGCCCGGCGTCGCCTCGGTATTGTGCTCCAGCACCACGCGGTACTGATTCGCCTGGGTATAAATGGTGGAGATCAGCCGCTGGCCGAAGGCGTTATACAGCGCGTTGTCCACATCGCTCATGGTGATGCCGAGCCGGCTGGCGCTGTCGCGGTCCACTTTCACATACGCCACCAGCCCTTTGTCCTGCCAGTCGCTGCTGACGTCCAGCAACTCCGGGCGGGTCTTCAGCTCGCTCATCAGGGTCGGCACCCAGGTGCTGAGCGCCTCCAGCGACGGCGCCTGCAGCGTGAACTGATACTGGGTACGGCTCACCGTGGTATCGATGGTGAGATCCTGGGTCGGCTGCAGGTAGAGCGCGACGCCCGGCACCGCGGCGACCTCGCGCTGTAAGCGCTCAATGATTTCCGGCACCCGGTCATCGCGCGCATCAAGCGCTTTCAGGTTGATCTGCAAGCGGCTGCTGTTGAGCGACGGGTTAGTGCCATCCACGCCAACAAACGCCGTCATGCTCTCCACCGCCGGATCCTTCATGATCAGGTCGGAAACCTGACGCTGGCGCTGGGCCATGCTGGCGAACGAGGCCGACTGCGGTGCCTGTAAGGTGCCCTGAATAATGCCGTTATCCTGTACCGGGAAGAAGCCTTTCGGGATCAATACCCACAGCAGGACGGTTAACGCCATCGTGCCAAGCGCCACGCCGAGGGTCAGCCACGGATGGTTGAGCACGCGCTTTAACAGCACGCCGTAGCCGGCAATCACCCGCTCGAAGAAGCGCTCCGAGGCGCGTGAGAAGCGGTTCTGCTTGCGCAGGGATTCATGACTCAGCATGCGAGCGCACATCATCGGCGTCAGGGTGAGCGAGACGATGGCGGAGATCAGTATCGCTACCGCCAGCGTCACGGCGAACTCGCGGAACAGGCGGCCCACGATATCGCCCATAAACAGCAGCGGGATCAGGACGGCAATCAGTGAGAAGGTGAGGGAGATAATGGTAAAGCCGATCTCGCCTGCGCCCTTCAGCGCCGCTGCCAGCGGCTTTTCGCCCTTTTCGATATAGCGTGAGATGTTCTCGATCACCACGATGGCGTCGTCCACCACGAAGCCGGTGGCGATGGTCAGGGCCATCAGCGTCAGGTTATTGATAGAGAAGTCGAGGAACACCATCACCGCAAAGGTGCCGATCAGCGACAGCGGCACCGCCACGGCGGGAATAATGGTCGCCGGAACGTTGCGCAGGAACAGGTAGATAATCATCACCACCAGCGCAATCGCCAGCATCAGTTCGTGCTGGGTATCGCTCACCGAGGCGCGAATGTTAGTGGTGCGGTCGGTCAGGAGTTCTACGTTCACCGACTTAGGCAGGCTTTCGGTGAGCGACGGCAGCAGTTTGCGGATGCTGTCGGCGGTGTCGATGATGTTAGCCCCCGGCTGACGCTGGACGTTCATCACGATAGCCTGCTCTTTGTTCGCCCAGGCACCCAGCCAGCTGTTTTCCGCGCCCTGTTCAATGGTCGCCACATCGCCAAGCCGGATCGCCGCCCCGTTCTGGTAGCCGATAATCAGGTTGCGGTACTCCTCCGCCGACTGCATCTGGTCGTTAGCGGAGAGGGTGACAGCGCGGGTCGGGCCATCAAGACTGCCTTTGGCGGAGTTTACGTTGGCGCTGGTGATGGCGGTGCGCACGGTTTCACTGGTCAGCCCGAGGGCGGCAAGTGCCGGGGCGTTGAGCTTCACCCGCACCGCCGGACGCTGGCCGCCGGAGAGCGTAACCAGCCCGACGCCGTTAACCTGTGAGATCTTCTGCGCCACGCGCGTCTCAACCATATCTTCTACCTGGGTCATCGGCAGGGCAGAGGAGGTGACGGCGAGGGTCATCACCGGCGGGTCCGCCGGGTTGACTTTGTTATAGACCGGGGGATTGGGCAGGTCGGAAGGCAGCAGATTGGTGGCGGCATTGATCGCTGCCTGCACTTCCTGCTCGGCCACGTCCAGCGGCAGAGTGAGCTGGAATTGTAGTGTGACCACCGAGGCACCACCGGCGCTCTGGGAGGACATCTGCTTCAGGCCGGACATCTGGCCGAACTGGCGCTCCAGCGGAGCCGTGATGGCTGACGTCACCACGTCCGGGCTGGCACCCGGGTAGAGAGTAATCACCTGAATGGTCGGGTAGTCCACTTCCGGCAGCGCCGAGACCGGCAGGAAGCGGTAGCCGATAATCCCGGCCAGCAGAATGGCGATCATCAGTAACGTGGTCGCCACCGGACGCATGATAAACAGGCGTGACGGGCCGCCGGTGGCGCTGGGCGGTAATACCTGCATCAGGAACGCGCTCCCTGGGCACCGGCGCGGGCGTTAGCCGCTGGCGCGGCCTCAGCGCTCTGGGCTTCCACCACTTCCACGCTGGCCCCTTCGGTGAGGCGGTCGATACCGTCGGTGACCACGCGATCGCCCGCCGAGAGTCCGGCATCAATCACCACGGTCTGGCTGTTCTGAATGCCCGGCGTCACCAGGTGCTTACTCACTTTATTCTCGCTGTTGAGCACCCAGACGAAATTACCCTCGTTGCCCATCTGCAGGGCGGCGGCCGGGATCACGACTGCATCGTGCTGGGTATCCACCAGCATACGGGCATTGACGAACTGGTTCGGGAACAGCACGTCATCGTCATTGTTAAAGCGCGCTTTCAGCTTGATGGTGCCGGTGGTGCTGTCGATCTGGTTGTCGAGGCTCAGCAGCGTGCCGGTGGTGATTTTACGTTTGTTGGTGCGGTCCCAGGCTTCGACGCTGAGGGTGCCGTTTTTGCGCGCCTGCATCACCGTCGGGATCTCGCTCTCCGGCAGGGTAAACACCAGATCAATCGGGTGCGTCTGGGTCAGCACCACAATCCCGGCGGTATCGCCGCTGGAGATCTGGTTGCCGACGTCCACCTGTTTTAAGCCCACACGGCCATCAATGGGGGCAGTGATGCGGCTCCAGTCCAGCTGTAGCTGGGCGCTCGCCACCGCGGCCTGATCGGCTTTGATGGTGCCAGCAGATTCCGCGACCAGCGCCTGCTGGGTGTCCAGCTCCTGGCGGGAAACGAGATTGGTTTTCACCAGCTGCTGGTAGCGGGCCAGATCGCGCTTCGCGTTAGCCAGCGTCGCCTGGTCACGCGCCAGCTGGCCCTGCGCCTGGGCAAGCGCCACCTTAAACTGGCTCGGGTCGATCTCGGCCAGCAGATCGCCGGCTTTGACCTGCTGCCCCTCTTCAAAATGCAGCGCCAGCAGCTGGCCATCAACGCGGCTGCGCACCGTGACGGTGTTAGCGGCGGTCACGGTGCCCAGCCCAGTCAGGTAGCGGGGAACGGATTCGCTGCGTGCTGTGGCCGCCTGCACCGGGGCCAGCATGGCACCGCGCATACCGCGACGACCTTCCGCGCCCGCGCGGGCAGCGCTGCCCTGAGCCTGCGGTGTGCCTTCGGCAGAGGCGCTATGACGCCACCAGGCAACGGCGGCAATAATCAGAACAACAACACCTGCGAGCATGACCCACCGGGATTTCTGCATACCTTTCATAGGGCGTGATTTCTCTTCCATAACATTAGCGGGGGATGATAACCCGTCGGGCTGCCGGCTGCACAGCGTGAGCCGGGCGGCATAATCAGCTAAGTGTAGTAATCCCTGCGGGTAGAAAGATGGAGGAAATATGAAACAACGTCGAGATTCGTCTGAATGGGGGCAGGGTTAAGGGTGCGCAAGGTAAGCGGTGGGTGCGCTGCGCTTACCCACCCTACAAAATTCCGCCATCCCGTAGGGTGGGTAAGCCTGCGCACCCACCATCTAAACAAATAACCCACGCCAAAGGGATGGCCCCATCCGGCATCAAAACCGCCGCGCCGAGGCGTTGAGTCCGGGCTGGCGGTCGGGAACCGCCAGAGGGCGCGAGCCCCGGGATGGGGTATCGCGTCCGACCGGAAGCGAAACGCCGGAGGCAAGGGCAGCCCGCAGGGCCGGTTTTTTAGCCGGGAGCCGGGATAGTGAAGGGGGCGGCGGCGAGCCCCCTTCACCCGTTCACGAGCGGCGGAGTTTCCATGTGAGCGCGGTGCCGCAGTGAACGGAACCTTTGCCGCAATCACATAGATCACACACCACAAACGGCGGATGCACGTTAAAGGTGGGTGCGCTACGCTTACCCACCCTACAAGCCCACCCCATAATCCCACACCCATCACCCCGTTAGCGGAACATCACCTCAGCCCAGCGCGCCAGTCCGGCGGTGACCGAGCCGAAATCATCGCCGCCGGCAATCGGGGTATCCGGCAGCAGCTGCGCCAGCGCGGCTTTGATCAGCGGCGAGCGGGCGCTGCCGCCGGTCAGATAGATGACATCCGGTTTTTCGCTCGCCGAATCCAGCGCCAGCGTCACCTGCTCCAGCACCCGGGCCAGCGGCTGCGCCAGCGCCAGTTCCAGCGCCTGCTGCGTCACTTCCACATCGAAATCGCTGCGAATAAACGGCAGCGCCGATACGGTGCGGGCGGAATTCGACAGCGCGATTTTAACCTCTTCCGCTTCACGCACCAGGCGATAGCTCAGGCGTTCGCGCCATACTTTTTGCAGCAGCGCCACGCGCTCCGGCTCGCGGGCATCACGGATTAAGGTCGCCAGCAGACGCCCCGTCGCGGCGCTGTAAAACTCGCTCTGGGCCGGGACATCGTTGATCGCCACCGCGTTCCACCACGGCAGGGCCGGCAGCGCGATGCCTTTCTCCGTCTGGCCGCCCATGCCCAGCTCCGGCATAAACTGCTTAAACGCCACGGCGATATCCAGGTCGTTACCGCCGATACGGCAGCCGCTGTGACCGAGCAGGCTGGCCGCGCGATCGGCCTTAGCGCGCCACTGCGGCCCCATCAGCAGCAGTGAGCAGTCGGTGGTGCCGCCGCCGATATCCACAACCAGCACGCGTTTCTCGTCGCGCAGCGTGGCTTCGAAATCCAGCCCCGCCGCCACCGGTTCAAACTGAAACACCACATCTTTAAATCCGGCACGGTGCGCGGCGCGCTCCAGAATTCCCTGCGCCTGGACGTTGGCCTCTTCACCGCCGAGCCCCTGGAAGTTAATCGGGCGGCCAATCACCGCCTGACTAATCTCATCGCTGACCTGCTGCTGCGCGGTCTGGCGAATGTGCAGCATCATGGCGCACACCAGATCTTCAAACAGCGCGACCTGCTGCGGTTTCAGGCCGGTAGCGCCGAGGAAGGATTTGGGTGACTTAACGAACCAGACCTCTTGCGGGTCTTCGACATACTGCCCCAGCGCGCTCAGACCAAACTGCACGCTTGCCGGGGTGACCTCGATATCTTCATCGCGATTGAGATTCATCGCCCGGCGCAGCAGCGCGGCGTTCTCCTCGTTGCCGGTGGGCACGGCGTGGTGGCGGTGCAGCCACTCGCTTACCGCTTCACGCGTCGGCGCACCCAGCATCGACGGCAACAGGGTGGACTCGTTTTCCAGACGCAGCAGGCGCGGCGCGCCGTTTTCCATGACCGCGACCGAACAGTTGGCGGTGCCGTAATCAAAACCAATAAACATCATCATCCCCATGCCGGTGAAGAAAGGGGGGCGACTTTAGCGAAATGTCGCGACGGCGGCAAATGGAATATAAAAGCGGGGCAGTATCAGCAGGTTGCCGCTAAGCTGGAACAGAATAACCAGGGAGACGCCATGTACATCTTGCCTTATACCCCGCCCTACGACTGGCCGTGGATACTCGGTTTTTTACGCGATCGTGCGGTAACCGGTATTGAGCAGGTCGGAGAGAACCACTACAGCCGCAGCCTGGCGCTGGACGGGCATCAGGGGATTATCACCGTCACGCCGCATGCAGAGCAACCGGCGCTGGTGGTGACCCTCAGCGACGGGCTGCTGCCGGTTGCGGACCAGGCGCTGGCGAAGGTGGAGCAGCTGCTGGACCTCCGGCTTGACCCCGCCGCGATGCTGGCCACGCTGGGCGAGCTGGCGGCGGCGCGTCCGGGGCTGCGGCTGCCGGGCTGTGTGGACAGTTTTGAACAGGCCATCCGCGCCATCCTCGGGCAACTGGTGAGTGTGGCGCTGGCGGCGAAACTGACCGGCAAGCTCGCCGCGGCCTTCGGCACGCCCTGCGCGGGCCACGACGGCTGGCTGCTGTTCCCCGATGCCGCCACGCTGGCGCGGCTGGCACCGGAAACGGTAAAAACCATCGGCATTCCGCTCCAGCGCGCGCAGGCGATCGTCACCCTGGCGCAGGGCTGCGTCGCGGGAACCTTTCCGCTGACGCGCCCTGAAAACGTCGAGCTGGGGGTGAAGGCGCTGATGACCTGGCCGGGGATTGGGCGCTGGACGGCAAACTACTATGCGATGCGCGGCTGGCAGGCACCGGACGTGTTCCTGCCGGATGATTACGCCATCAAGCAGCGCTTCGCCGGTATGACCCCGGCCACCATTCGTCGCTATGCGACGCGCTGGCAGCCGTGGCGGGCCTATGCCCTGCTGCACATCTGGTACAGCTCAGGCTGGCAGCCGGTTAATTAATCGCGAAGTAGCTGTTGTTGAGCAGCAGATCGAGCGGCTGCTGCGGGGCGATGGTATCGCCATAGATGAGATCGATGCCGATCCCGGAGAGCGTATCCATCACCTGCGGCTGGTTAGCCGGGCCGGCAATACTTTTCAGGCCGAGGCGCTGGGCGTGACCGTGAATGATGGTGACCATCATCTCGTCCATCAGGTTGGCGTGTACCCAGCTCACCAGTTCGGGATTGAGCATCACGTAATCGACGATGTCGTGGCTGAGCAGATTGAAAACTTCCAGATCGCGTCCGGTCTGATGCAGCACCAGCTGGCAGCCGGCTTCGCGCAGCCGACGCAGATGGCGGCGCGGGGCATCATCTTCACGGTGCAGCGCTTCCGCCGGCACCAGAATATGCAGCAGGCGGGCGGGCAGGGCGCTGGCGACCAGCATGGCGAGCAGGTCGTCGATAAAACTCTCCGAGGCCAGCCCCGCCGTAGAGAGCGGCAGGGCGATACCGAAGCCTTTCTGCGCCACCGGCGTGCTCCATTTGCTGAAGAACTCGCTGAAAACCCGGCGATCGAGCGCCAGCATCAGGTCATTTTCACCGAGGGTGGCGCGGAACGCCTGCTCTTCCATCACATCGCCGGCGCTGGTCCAGAATTTCAGCGTCAGGGTGTAGAAGGTGGCGGCCTCCGGCACCCGTGGGGAGGCCACCGCGCGGGCCAGCATCGCCATCGGGTTATCGTTGATCATGCGCCACTGCTCGTCGGGGGGCATGTGGGCGCGCGCCGGATGCAGTCCCTGCTGCGGCTCGTAGACCGTGACCACGCCGCGACCGTTATTCTTCGAGGCATAGCAGGCAATATCCGCCTGGGACATCACCTCCGAGGCCTGATTGTTGTGCTCATCAATCAGGGTGATCCCGGCGCTGGCCCCGATACGATGGGTGCGGTTATCCCAGCTGAAGTGGTAATCATTGATTGCCTGAATCAATCTGGCGGAGATAGTGCGCGCGCTCTCGAGATTGCACTCGGGCAGCAGCAGACCAAACTCGTCGCCTCCAAGCCGCGCCAGCACGTCGCTGGTACGCAGCATGCTGAGCATCAGCGAGGCCAGCTCACGCAGCAGCGCATCCCCGGCAGCGTGTCCGGCGCTGTCATTCACCGCCTTAAAGCGGTCGAGATCGATAAACACCAGCGCATGCTGCTGCCGGGTTTCACCCACGTTAAGCAGCAGCCGCTTGAGATGATTTTCAAAGCTGACGCGGTTCGCCAGATGGGTCAGACCATCATGTGAAGCGCTGTAGCTGAGCTGGCGCAGCATTTTGCGCGATTCCGTGACGTCCTGAATCACCAGTACAAAGCCGATATTGTGGCCTTCAAGGGTGCTGAGCGGGGTAATGCTGTAGTGAATGTCGTAACTGCCACCGTTGCGGCAGTGCAGCACCACGTCCTGCTCAATGGCGGAGCGCGAGACGTCGCCGCTGTGAATATTTTCCATCGGCGGGCCGTTATCCCCGAAGGTGATGCGCAGTACCGATAAGACATGCTGGCCGATGGCGCGATCCTGCTGCCAGCCGCTCATCTTCTCGGCCACCGGGTTCATAAAGTTGACCTTCATCTCGACGTCGGTACAGATCACCGCCTCGCCGATGGAGTCGAGGGTAATATGCAGCCGCTCTTTCTCCTGGAACAGCGCTTCGTTGAGCTGCTTCACCTCGGTCATGTCCAGATTAATGCCGAGCAGACGCTCGACGTCACCCTGCTTGTTCACCACGCGGTTGGCGAGGGCGCGAATATGGCGAATACCGCCGTTGACCTTAATACGAAACTCCAGCTTAAACGGCAGCCGCGCCCGCAGGGCTTCATTAATCACCGCTTCGGCCTGGGGAATATCCTCGCTGACCAGCCGTTCTTTCCACAGCTGGTAGGTCGGGCGCACGTCCGGTGAGATGTCGTACAGTTCAAACATGCGCTTATCCCAGCTCAGGGTATCCGGGCCAAGATCCCACTCCCAGATGCCGATACCGCCCGCCTCGTTGGCGAGGGTGATGCGCTCCATCAGCCGCTTGTTCATCCATTCGGTCTGCTTCAGATCGGTGATGTCTTCAATTTGCGCAATAAAATAGAGCGGGGTGCCGTCGGTATGACGCACCACCGACACCGCCAGCAGCGCCCAGACCACATCGCCGCGACTGGTGTAGTAGCGCTTCTCCATCGAATAGCTGTTGATAATGCCGGCGCGCAGCTGATCGAGCTGCTCCAGATCCTTTTGCAAATCTTCCGGCCAGGTCAGCTGCTGAAACGTCAGGCGGTGCAGCTGCTCCTGGTTATAGCCCAGTAAATTACACAGCGCCTTGTTGGCTTGCAGGAACTGTCCTTCGTTCGACACCAGCGACATGCCGATGGCGGAGTATTCCATCGCGTTACGAAAGCGCGCCTCGCTTTCGCCGATGTGCTTGCGCTCCTCGCGGAAGGCGTACATCACCATAGTCATCACGTTGGCGGGCAACAGGATCATCAGGAACGGCAGCCAGGGGGCGTTGAAGGTCATGGCCGGATGGGGAATATCCAGCAGCTCCGGGTTCGCCGCCATGATCATGGAAACCACCATCACGGTGGCGAGGAACACGGCAAAGGCTTCGAGACGCGGCAGGCGGATCGCGCTCCACATCAGCAGCACGATAATAAAGGTGAACGGCCACGGCAGATAATGCAGCGCCACCCAGCTCAGGGCGAGGGTAGCGATCAGCGTCAGCAGCGACTCCAGCAGCAGCCGCGGGTTGCGGTGGCGCAGCAGATAGTGCGACTTAAACAGCAGCCCCGGCGGGATTAACGCCAGCGCGCCGATGGATTCTGACAGCACCCACATAAAGAAGGTGCGCAGTGAATCGCCTTCATCGTTCAGCACCACCAGCAGCAGGCCGCCAATCAGCGGAGGCACGATGGCACCACCCAGCGCCAGCCGCACCCAGTTGTTGAGATTCTGCAGCGGGTTGTACTGAGGCAGCAGGCGACGCAGCAGCAGCGCGCCGATCGCCGCTTCCAGCGCGTTGAGCACCGCGAACAGCAGGTTCAGCTTTTCCGGCGGAAACAGCGCCAGCGTGGCGGCAACGTTACCGAGGGTGCAGGCCAGCGCAATGCCGGGCCACAGGCGGCCAGGATGGCGGAAGAACGCCACCATCATCACGGCGGTGGGGAACCAGAGCGGGGCCAGCATATTGCCGAACAGCGTCAGTTCCAGCGAAAACAGGGTGAAAGCAAAGGCCAGTAAACCTAAACTCACTAACCGCAAGACAGGATGGGGAACGGGGGCTAAAACGCGCGCTTTCTGTCTGGTCATTACCACGGGATCCACCAGGGCTGTGCTGCCGAGAGAGTGCCCCGGATGCATAAAATTAATGGGTTTGGGCTATGCTAGTACAAACGATTTTCAATTCCTATTCCGCCCGCGCATAATTTACCACCGCTTCACTTTATTTTGGGGAACCCCCCCTGGAATCTTCCCTGCTGCGGAAAAGTTAAGCAAAATCGTACACCTGGGCTTAACCTGGTTTTGCGTAACGGCGCGAGATTTCATCACTCTGCGGGCACTTCGGCTGGTATCAGCAGGCGGAAATCCCTATAATCGCCGCGTCAGACGCACCCGCGTCACCCTTCCTTAACTCTTGCTACAACCAGGTCGCTTATTTATGACTGACAAGTCTCATCAATGCGTCATCATCGGCATCGCCGGCGCATCGGCTTCAGGTAAAAGTCTTATCGCCAGCACGCTCTACCGTGAATTACGTGAACAGGTCGGTGATGAACACATTGGTGTCATTCCAGAAGACAGCTATTACAAGGATCAGAGTCATCTGTCGATGGAAGAGCGGGTTAAAACGAACTACGACCATCCGAACGCAATGGATCACAATCTTCTGTTCCAGCATCTGCAGACGCTTAAGCAGGGCAGCCCGATTGAATTGCCGGTTTACAGTTACGTTGAACACACCCGCACCAAAGAAACAATTCATATCAAGCCGAAGAAAGTCATTATCCTCGAAGGCATTCTGTTACTGACCGACGCGCGCCTGCGCCAGGAGTTGAGCTTCTCTATCTTTGTTGATACGCCGCTCGACATCTGCCTGATGCGCCGCATCAAGCGCGACGTCAACGAGCGTGGCCGCTCGATGGATTCCGTGATGAGCCAGTATCAGAAAACGGTACGCCCGATGTTCCTGCAGTTTATCGACCCCTCCAAGCAGTACGCCGATATCATCGTGCCGCGCGGTGGCAAAAACCGTATCGCGATTGATATTCTGAAAGCGAAAATCAGCCAGTTTTTTGAATAAATTCGGTAGATTGTGTACCGTTGAGGAAGGTGCGTTGCCGATCGCTGCGGCGTTCACACCTTCCGCAACGGTAAACCTGACGGCGTATTATCCGTTTGCCGTCACCCTCTTCTTCGCAACAGCCAAGAAGCACGTAAGGAGAAAGTGCGATGCGTCTATGTGACCGCGATATTGAAGCCTGGCTTGATGATGGTCGTCTGGCGATTACCCCGCGCCCGCCGGTTGAGCGTATCAATGGTGCCACCGTGGACGTGCGGCTGGGCAACAAGTTCCGTACCTTTAGCGGGCATACCGCGCCGTTTATCGACTTAAGCGGTCCGAAAGCGGAAGTGAGCGCCGCGCTCGATCGCGTGATGAGCGATGAAATCGTGCTGGATGAAGGCGAGGCCTTTTTCCTGCATCCCGGGGAACTGGCGCTGGCCGTTACCTTTGAGTCGGTAACGCTGCCTGCGGATCTGGTGGGCTGGCTCGACGGGCGTTCATCTCTGGCGCGTCTTGGCCTGATGGTGCACGTCACCGCGCACCGTATCGATCCGGGCTGGCAGGGCTGCATCGTGCTGGAGTTTTATAATTCCGGTAAGCTGCCGCTGGCGCTGCGCCCCGGTATGCTGATTGGCGCGTTAAGCTTTGAACCGCTCTCCGGCCCGGCGGCACGCCCCTATAACCGCCGTGAAGACGCAAAGTATCGCGACCAGCAGGGCGCGGTTGCCAGCCGTATCGATAAAGACTGATTGTCTGCCCCCACTCTGAGGATGCCATGAGACGACTTTTAACCACGCTGATGATTTTGCTGGTCGTACTGGTTGCCGGCCTGTCCGCGTTGGTGATGTTGGTAAATCCGAACGATTTCCGCGCCTATATGGTGCGGGAAGTGGAGGCGCGCAGCGGCTATCAGCTGAAGCTTGATGGCCCGCTACGCTGGCACGTCTGGCCCCAGCTCAGCATTTTGTCCGGTCGTATGTCACTGACCGCGCCCGGTGCCACCGATGCGCTGGTCAGCGCCGACAATATGCGCCTCGACGTGGCGCTCTGGCCGCTGCTCTCTCATCAGCTTCAGGTGCAGCAGGTGATGCTCAAAGGGGCGGTGATCCAGCTCACCCCGCAAAGCGAAGCGCGCCGTCCGGAAAATGCGCCGGTCGGCCCGCGCGATACCGTTCCCCATCAGGACACCGATCCCCGCTGGTCGTTTGATATTGCCCGTCTGAAAGTCGCCGACAGTCTGCTGGTGTTCCAGCATGAAGGCGACGAGCAGGTCACGGTGCGCAATATCAATATTGATATGGAGCAGAACGACAAGCGTCAGGCGAGCATTGAGCTGAGCGGGCGCATTACCCGGGATCAGCGCGATCTTACGCTGGCGATGAGCGCCAGTCTCGACCGCAGCGACTATCCGCAGCGCCTTACCGCCGACATCTCTCAGCTTGGCTGGCAGCTGCGCGGTGCCGGGCTGCCGCAGGATGGCATCAGCGGCCAGGCCAGCCTCCAGGCGCTGTGGCAGGAGCCGGTGAAAAAACTCTCCTTCAGCAATCTGGCGCTGACCGCCAATGACAGCGCGCTGAAAGGCGAGGGCAGCGTGGTGCTGGACGAAACGCCGCGCTGGGTGCTGGATTTACGCTTCGACAAACTCAACCTTGAGAATCTGCTGGCCTCCGATGCCGCCGCAGGCACTACGCCGGCGCAGAAAGGGCAGCAGGCGATGCCGGTGCGGGCGCGGCCGGTGATCTCTGTCGGTGCCGGGCACGATGATTACCAGATGCTGCGCGGGTTTATTGCCGATGCCCGACTGCAAGCCAACAGCGTTCGCTGGCGCGGACTGGACTTCACCCAGGTGAATGCCGTCATGAAAAACAACGCCGGGCTGCTGGAGATCGAGACGCTTGATGGCGTGCTGGGCAACGGTCGCTTATCGCTTCCCGGCAAGCTTGATGCGCGCAGCGCGCAGCCATCAGCCGCTTTCCGTCCGGCCATCGATAATATTGAGATTGGCTCGGTGCTGAAGGCCTTCAACTACCCCATCGCGCTTACCGGGGCGTTCTCACTGCGCGGCGATTTCGCGGGCGATCGCATTGATGCTGAGGCGTTTCGCGACGGCTGGCGCGGTGAAGCCACGATCGAAATGGCCAACAGCCGCATGGAAGGGCTTAACTTCCAGCAGCTGGTGCAGCAGGCGGTGGAGCGCAGCAGCAGCAACGTCAGCGCGCAGCAGAATTACGACAACGCCACCTCGCTGGCCAGCTTCTCTGCCAGTGCGCGCCTGAATAACGGGCAGCTTCGTCTGGATGAGATGAAAGGCGAGTCGGCCATGCTGGCGCTGGATGGCAACGGCCTGTTGGATCTGGTGAAAGAGCAGTGCGATACCCGCTTTAACGTCCGCGTCACCGACGGCTGGAAGGGCGACAGCGATTTGATTGCGCGCCTGAAAAAAACGGCGGTTCCGCTGCGGGTTTACGGTCCGTGGCAGCAGCTGAGTTACAGTCTGGAGGTGGATCAGGTGCTGCGTAAACAGCTGCAGGACGAAGCGAAGCGCCGTCTCAACGAGTGGGCTGATCGGCACAAGAACAACGAAAAAAGCAAAGACGTGAAAGAGCTGATAGACAAACTCTGAACCACGCTGCTGAAACGACAAACGCCCCTCCTGGGGCGTTTTTTATTGCACCGGCCAGGCGCAATAAACGGTGGGTGCACTTCGTTTACCCACCCTACAAAATTCCGCCATCCCGTAGGGTGGGTAAGCAACGCGCACCCACCATAAAAGCAAATCGTCAGTGCAAAGGGATTACCCCGTCCGGCATCAAAGCGCGTTGTCTTCCCGTAGGGTGGGTAAGCGCAGCGCACCCACCATAAAATTCATTAACCCATGCCAGAGGGATGGCTCCGTCCGGCATCAAAACCGCCGCGGCGCAGGCGTTGAGTCCGGGCTGGCGGTCGGGAACCGCCAGAGGGCGCGAGCCCCGGGATGGGGTATCGCGTCCGACCGGAAGCGAAACGCCGGAGGCAAGGGCAGCCCGCAGGGCCGGTTTTTTAGCCGGGAGCCGGGATGGTGAAGGGGGCGGCGGCGAGCCCCCTTCACCCGTTCACGGGCGGCAGCGTTGCCATGTGAGCGCGGTGCCACGGTGAACGGAACCGCCACCGCAATCACATAGATCTCACGCCGAAACGGTGGGTGCGCTACGCTTACCCACCCTACAATCACATCCGTACACCCCGTAGTTAAAAGGTGGGTGCACTCCGTTTACCCACCCTACAACCCCATCCTGGCCCGCCAAAAATCACCCATGCCATAGGGATGGCCCCGTCCGGCATCAAAACCGCCGCGCCGCAGGCGTTGAGTCCGGGCTGGCGGTCGGGAACCGCCAGAGGGCGCGAGCCCCGGGATGGGGTATCGCGCCCGACCGGAAGCGAAACGGCGGAGGCAAGGGCAGCCCGCAGGGCCGGTTTTTTAGCCGGGAGCCGGGATAGTGAAGGGGGTGGCGGCGAACCCCCTTCACCCGTTCACGGGCGGCGGTGTTTGCATGTGAGCGCGGTGCCACGGTGAACGGAACCGCCACCGCAATCACATAGACCTCATGCCAAAACGGTGGGTGCACGTTAAAGGTGGGTGCGCTACGCTTACCCACCCTACAAGCACTCCCATTAACCTCACACCGAAACGGTGGGTGCGCTACGCTTACCCACCCTACAAGCACTCCCATTAACCTCACACCGAAACGGTGGGTGCACTCCGTTTACCCACCCTAAAACTTCCCCCACCATCCAAACACTCACACCTCATAATCCAGCGCGTCGTCGGCGACGAGCGGAACGATCTGTACCTTCTGTACCCGGTGGCTCTCAACGTCGAGCGTTTTGAGGATAAAGTCCCCGACCTGCACCTCTTCGCCCGGCGTCGGGATACGCTGCAGATACTCCATCAGCAGCCCGGCGATGGTGTGGTACTCCCGCTTCTCGTCCAGCGGCAGCGGCACGTGCTGCACCAGATCTTCCAGCGGCATATGCCCGTTGGCGGTCCAGCTGCCGTCGGCGTTTTTCTGAATATCATGCCGGGCGTCGATCTCCGCCACTTCATTCGGCAGGTTACCGGCGATGGTTTCCATCACGTCGCTCAGCGTCACGACTCCTTCCACCGAACCGAACTCATCCACCACAAAGGCAAAGTGAGTGCGGGCGTTGCGGAACTGCTCCAGCGCGCCCAGTAGCGGCAGCCCTTCCGGGAACACCAGCGGCTGGCGGATCAGCGGGCGCAGATCCAGCGGCTCGCCGTGCAGCGACTGCTCAAGCAGATCGAGAATATGTACCACGCCGAGCAAATCGTCATCCCCGCCGGTCACCACCAGCCGGGTGTGCTGGTTTTTATCCAGCAGCGCGCGAATGTGCGCCTCGTCATCATTCAGATTGATGTGCTCAATATCGTGACGCGAGGTCATGATGCTGCTCACCGTGCGCTGGTTAAGATTCAGCACGCGCTCGATCATCAGCCGCTCCTGCGGGTTGAAAATCGCCTGGTCGTTATGGTCCGCCAGCAGGGAGGCGGTTTCCACATCCAGATCGGCGTCCTCCTTTTTACCGCTCAGCAGGCGCATGACCGCTTCGGTGGTGCGCTGGCGCAGCGTCTGGTTAGCCGAGAGCAGGAAACGGCGGCGATTGAAAATCGCCAGCTGGTTCAGGGCTTCGATCATCACCGAGAAACCGATGGCGGCGTACAGGTAGCCTTTGGGAATGTGGAAGCCAAACCCGTCCGCCACCAGGCTAAAGCCAATCATCAGCAGGAAGCTCAGGCAGAGAATAACGATGGTGGGATGGCTGTTCACGAAGCGGGTGAGGGCTTTGCTGGCGAGCAGCATCACCGAGATGGCAATCACCACTGCGGCCATCATCACCGGCAGATGATCCACCATACCCACCGCCGTGATCACCGAGTCAAGGGAGAACACCGCGTCCAGCACCACGATTTGCGCCACCACCGCCCAGAATTTTGCGCCGCGCCGCTGGGTGGGGTTGTCACTGTCTTTGCCCTCCAGCCGCTCGTTGAGTTCGACCGTGGCTTTAAACAGCAGGAACAGCCCGCCCAACAGCATAATCAGGTCGCGGGCCGAGAAGCTCAGGTCCGAGACGGTAAACAGCGGGCTGGTTAACGTCACCAGCCACGAGATGGAGGCCAGCAGCACCAGCCGCATCAGCATCGCCAGGATCAGGCCGGTGACGCGCGCCCGGTCGCGCTGCTCGCGCGGCAGTTTCTCTGCGAGGATGGCGATAAACACCAGGTTATCGATTCCGAGCACCAGTTCAATCACCACCAGCGTGACAAGACCGGCCCAGATTGAGGGATCGGCAATCCATTCCATAAGGCGTGGTTTCCTGCGTTAGTAAAAATGGGGCATGAGGGGGATCATGGATAACATCTTCATAAAAATCAATTTTAGTCGGCTTTTATAGCGCTGGCCGAATAATGAGCAATAATCGCCACATTATATATTTCCGGGGCGCAACTTTATTGCTCCTTTTTTATCGCCGCTGCCAATAAGAATACTCCGTGCTTATCAGGTAAATGTTCTGACACTGCATAATAATAGTCAAAGCCATAGTTTTTGCCTGCGATATTGTCAACCTCAGGTTAATCCTAAATACGACGAAATGCGCGCTTCATATTAATCTTAAAATGCTATTTAAGGGTTTATGCCGCCTTGCCTGCGTATACGTTAGCTGTAACAATCCAATCAGCCTTAATGATTGCTTTGCGGGATTCGAGCGAGCGTTAAGCTGAAAATGTACCAAAGATGACGTTTTGGTTAATTTTACGGGTAATAAGATAATTCTCTAATGCAGCTATTCTGCTGTTAAAGAACTATTTAACCTTTTGTTTATGCAGTGGATTGGTAACTGAAAGCCAAGGGCGGTAGCGTGCCTGAATACCTGCCAATAAGCCTCGATTATTCTGTCAATATGATAGCGGTAAATAAGCGTATTTTAGGACAGATTCCAGTTATATTTGGGCTCTGATGACTGCATTCTTAACACGCAAGTTATTGTCGTACGTTTATTTAAGTCCTCAGGATAATTACTCTGCCAAAGTGATAAATATTCAATGATGAAATCCAAACTAAAATTGATGCCATTATTGGTATCTGTAACCTTGATGAGTGGATGTACCGTGTTTCCGGGAAGCAATATGTCCACGCTAGGCAAGGATGTGATCAAGCAGCAGGATGCCAATTTTGATCTTGATCGGATGGTGAACGTTTATCCTTTGACCCCCCGACTCATCGAACAATTAAAACCGCGTCCTAACTTCGCTCAGCCGAACGCCAGCCTCGAGCAAGAAATTAACAACTATCAGTACCGTGTCGGTCCCGGCGACGTTATCAGCGTCACCGTATGGGATCACCCGGAGCTGACGACCCCGGCGGGGCAGTACCGTAGCTCCAGCGACACCGGTAACTGGGTGCAGTCCGACGGCACCATGTTCTATCCCTACATCGGTAAAGTGCACGTCGTGGGTAAAACCCTCGCCGAGATCCGCACGGAAATCACCGGCCGCCTCGCGCAGTACATCAATGACCCTCAGGTTGACGTCAATATCGCCGCGTTCCGCTCACAGAAAGCCTATGTGTCAGGCCAGGTGAATAAGTCGGGCCAGCAGGCGATCACCAACGTGCCGCTGACGGTGCTGGATGCCATTAACGCCGCAGGCGGGCTGACAGAAAACGCCGACTGGCGCAACGTGGTGCTGACGCACAAAGGCCGCGAGCAGCGTATCTCCCTGCAGGCGCTGATGCAGAACGGCGATCTCAGCCAGAACCGTCTGCTCTATCCGGGTGACATCCTGTTCGTGCCGCGCAATGACGATCTGAAAGTCTTCGTGATGGGTGAAGTGAAGAAACAGAGCACCCTCAAAATGGACTTCAGCGGCATGACCCTGACCGAAGCACTGGGCCAGGCGGAAGGGCTGGATATGACCACCTCCAACGCCAGCGGCATCTTCGTGATCCGTCCGCTGCGTCCGGAACAGAGCCGCGACGGCAAGATTGCCAGCATCTACCAGCTTGATATGTCTGATGCGACCTCGCTGATTATGGCCACCAACTTCAGGCTGCAACCGTATGACGTGGTGTATGTCACCACCGCACCGGTCGCGCGCTGGAACCGTCTGGTCAGCCAGCTGCTGCCAACCATCAGCGGTGTTCGTTATATGACGGATACAGCAAGCGATCTTCACACCTGGTAACGCCCATGTTTAACAAAATCTTAGTGGTGTGTGTGGGGAACATTTGTCGTTCCCCCACGGCGGAGCGCCTGCTCAGGCGCTACCAGCCGGAACTGACCGTGGAGTCAGCCGGGCTGGGGGCGCTGGTCGGAAAAGGGGCAGACGCCACCGCCATTGATGTCGCGCAGGCGCACGATCTTTCACTGGAAGGGCACGTTGCGCGTCAGCTTACCGGACGCCTGTGCCGCGAATATGACCTGATCCTCGCCATGGAAAAACGCCATATCCATACGCTATGCGAAATGGCACCGGAGATGCGTGGCAAGGTTATGCTGTTCGGACACTGGGATAACGAACGCGAGATCCCGGACCCGTACCGCAAAAGCCGCGAGGCATTCGAAGCGGTCTATTCACTCCTTGACCATTCTGCCCGCAAGTGGGCGCATGCACTGAAAGCTCAGCAGGGATAACAATGACAGATCACGTGAGACATTCTGCCGCCTCGAGTGAAGGCAACGATGAAATTGATATCGGCCGTCTGATAGGGACAGTTATCGAGGCGCGCTGGTGGGTGCTGGGGATCACCGCGCTGTTTGCGCTGGCGGCCCTGGTGTATGTGATGTTCGCCACGCCAATCTACAGCGCCGATGCGATGGTGCAGATTGAGCAGAACTCCGGCAACTCGCTGGTGCAGGACATTAACAGCGCGCTGAGCAACAAGCCGCCGGCGTCGCAGGCGGAAATTCAGCTCATCACCTCCCGTCTGGTGCTGGGTAAAACGGTAGACGATCTGAACCTCGATATCGCGGTGCAGAAAAACAGCTTCCCGATCTTTGGTGCCGGCTGGGATCGCCTGATGGGCCGCGCCAACGACACGGTGTCCGTCACCACTTTTAACCTGCCCAAAGGCACGGCAAATGACGTGTTCACCCTTGAGGTGCTGGGGCCGAAACAGTATGAGCTGACCAGCGATGCGGGCTTCAGCGCCCGGGGTGAAGTAGGCCAGCCGCTGAATAAAAACGGCGTCAGCATTACTGTGAGTGAGATCAAGGCCGCGGAAGGCAGCAGCTTCACCGTCACTAAATACTCGACCCTCGGCATGGTTAACCAGCTGAAAAACAACCTGGTAGTCACCGAGAACGGTAAGGATTCCGGGGTACTGAGCCTGACCTACACCGGTGAGGACCGCGACCAGATCCGCGACATCCTCAACAGCATCACCCGCAACTACCTTGAGCAGAACGTGCAGCGCAAGTCAGAAGAGGCGGCGAAAAGCCTCGCCTTCCTGGCGAAGCAGCTGCCGGAAGTGCGTCAGAACCTCGACGTTGCGGAAAACAAGCTGAACGCCTTCCGTCAGGATAAAGACTCGGTTGACCTGCCGCTGGAAGCGAAAGCGGTGCTGGATTCGATGGTCAACATCGACGCCCAGCTCAATGAGCTGACCTTTAAAGAAGCGGAAATCTCTAAGCTCTATACCAAAGCGCACCCGGCGTACCGCACGCTGCTGGAAAAACGCCAGGCGCTGGAAGATGAGAAATCACGCCTGAACGACCGCGTGACGGCGATGCCGAAAACCCAGCAGGAGATCGTGCGTCTGACCCGCGACGTGGAGTCCGGCCAGCAGGTCTACATGCAACTGCTCAACAAGCAGCAGGAGCTGAAGATCACCGAAGCGAGCACCGTGGGCGATGTGCGTATTGTTGACCCGGCGATTGCTCAGCCGGGCATCGTGAAGCCGAAACGCGCCCTGATTATTCTGGGTGCCATCATCCTCGGCCTGCTGCTCTCCATCGTGGGTGTGCTGCTGCGCTCGCTGTTCAACCGCGGTATCGAAAGCCCGCAGGTGCTGGAAGAGGCCGGGATCAGCGTCTACGCCAGTATCCCGCTCTCCGAGTGGCAGAAGGCGCGTGATAACGTGCAAACCACCAAAGGGGTTAAGCGTTACAAGCAGAGCCAGCTGCTGGCGGTGGGTAACCCGACCGACCTGGCCATCGAAGCGATTCGTAGCCTGCGTACCAGTCTGCACTTCGCCATGATGCAGGCCAGCAACAACGTGCTGATGATGACCGGGGTCAGCCCGTCTATCGGGAAAACCTTTGTCTGCGCCAACCTCGCGGCGGTGATCAGCCAGACCAACAAGCGCGTGCTGCTGATCGACTGTGACATGCGTAAAGGCTATACCCACGAACTGCTGGGCACCAACAACGTCAACGGGCTGTCCGATATCCTGGCAGGTATGGGTGAAGTCTCGCAGTGCGCGAAGCCGACCTCCATCCCGAACTTTGACCTCGTACCGCGTGGTCAGGTGCCGCCGAACCCGTCTGAGCTGCTGATGAGCGAGCGCTTTACCCAGCTGGTGGAGTGGGCAAGCAAAAACTATGACCTGGTGCTGATCGATACCCCGCCAATCCTGGCGGTGACCGATGCCGCGGTGGTGGGACGTCATGCCGGTACCACCCTGATGGTGGCCCGTTATGCGGTCAACACCCTGAAAGAGGTGGAAACCAGCCTCAGCCGCTTCGAGCAGAACGGCATTCAGGTGAAAGGGGTGATCCTCAACTCCATCTTCCGCCGCGCCACCGGCTATCAGGATTACGGTTACTACGAGTACGAGTACAAGTCGGACAAGAAATAACCGGTCGTCTTTCCCTCATCCCACACCTCCCCTGAACGTGACGTGTCTGCACCCTCTCCCGCCGGGAGAGGGGCGGGGTGAGGATGACGCTGCCGGAATACAACAATAAAACCGGGTGAGGGTGGCCACACCCATCGTAAAAATTAACCACATCGGGGAACGGAATATGACCAGCACATCGCGCCCGCTCATTTCAATCTATATGCCGACATGGAACCGTCAGCAACTGGCTATCCGCGCTATCAAATCCGTGCTGCGCCAGGATTACGACAACTGGGAAATGATCATCGTTGATGACTGCTCCGCGGCGTATGAACAGCTGCAGCAGTTTGTGGACGAGCTGGGCGATCCGCGCGTGACGTACATTCGCAACGATTACAACTCCGGCGCCTGCTCGGTGCGTAACCAGGCGATCCTCAAATCGAAGGGGACGTTTATTACCGGCATTGATGACGATGACGAGTGGACCCCGAATCGCCTGTCAGTTTTCCTGGCGCACAAAGACAAGCTGCAGACCCACGCGTTCCTGTATGCCAACGACTATATGTGCGAGGGCCAGGTTTACTCCCAGCCCACCAGTCTGCCGCTCTACCCGAAATCGCCCTGGTCGCTGAAGCTGTTCTTCAAGCGCAACATCGTCGGCAACCAGGTGTTTACCTTTGCCTGGCGCTTCAAAGAGTGCCTGTTCGATATCCATCTGATGGCCGCGCAGGATTACGACATCTTCCTGCGTATGGTGCTGCAGTACGGCGAGCCGTTCAAAGTGGAAGAGGCGACGCAGATCCTGCACGTTAACCACGGCGAAATGCAGATCACCAAATCGGCGAAGAAGTTTGCCGGCTATTTCAATTTCTATCGCAAACACAAGCATGTGTTTGACCGCGCCAGCAAGAAATACCAGCTGTTTACGCTGTATCAGATCCGCAACAAGCAGATGAGTTTCCGTACCCTGCTGACGCTGCTGAGCGTGCGTAACACCAAGCGCCTGACTGACGGACTGCGGAGTAAGTAATGATGATGGAAGATCTGCGCGCCAATAGCTGGAGCCTGCGCCCGTGCTGCATGGTGATCGCTTACCGCATCGCTCATTTCTGCTCGGTATGGCGTAAAAAGCACGTCATTAACAATATCTGGGCCGCGCCGGTGCTGGTGCTCTACCGGTTCATTACCGAATGCCTGTTCGGCTACGAAATTCAGGCTGCGGCCACCATCGGACGACGTTTCACCATTCACCACGGCTATGCGGTGGTGATCAATAAAAACGTCGTTGCCGGGGATGATTTCACCATCCGTCATGGCGTGACCATTGGCAACCGCGGCCCGGACAGCCTCGTCTGCCCGAAAATCGGTAACGGCGTGGAGCTGGGCGCTAACGCCATTCTGATTGGTGACATCACCATCGGTAATAACGTGATTGTCGGTGCCGGCAGCGTGGTGGTGACCGACGTCCCGGATAACGCGCTGGTGGTCGGCGAAAAAGCAAAAATTAAGGTGATCGCGTGAATATCCTGCAATTTAACGTGCGTCTCGCGGAAGGCGGGGCGGCAGGCGTCGCGCTCGATCTGCATCAGCGTGCGCTCAACCAGGGGATGCACTCCCGCTTTATTTATGGCTATGGCAAGGGCGGTAAAAAGAGCGTCAGCCATGACCAGTTCCGCCAGGTGGAAAAACAGACCCCGCGTCTGGTGTCGATGGCGAACATTGCGCTGTTCCGCTTCTTCAACTGCGACCTGTTCGGCAACCTCAATAATCTCTATCGCCAGATCGTCGGCACGCGTGGGCCGGTGGTGCTGCACTTTCATGTGCTGCACAGCTACTGGCTGAATCTCGATGAGGTGGTGAAATTCTGCCACCGCCTGCGCGCCCACAAAGCCGATGTCACCTTTGTCTGGACGCTGCACGATCACTGGAGCGTCACCGGACGCTGTGCGTTTCTGGACGGCTGCGACGGCTGGAAGCGCGGCTGCGTTAAATGCCCGACGCTCAGCAACTACCCGCCGGTAAAAGTGGATCGCGCCCGCCAGCTGGTGGATGACAAGCGCCGCTGCTTTACCGAGATGCTCGCCCTCGGCTGCCAGTTTATCTCGCCGAGCCAGCATGTGGCGGAGGCGTTCAACAGCCTCTACGGGGCAGGGCAGTGCAAAATTATCAACAACGGCATCGACGTTGCGACCGAAGCGATTCTGGCCGAGCTGCCGGAGCCGCCGGCGCGCGTAGGCACGCCGAAAATCGCGGTCGTGGCGCACGACCTGCGCTACGACGGCAAAACCAATCAGAAGCTGGTCAGCGAGATGGTCGCCCTCGGCGATAACATCGAAGTACACACCTTCGGTAAATTCTCGCCGTTCGAGGGGGCCAACGTGGTGAACCACGGCTTCCTGACCGACAAAAAGAAACTGATGAGCGAGCTGAATCAGATGGATGCGCTGGTGTTCAGCTCGCGGGTGGATAACTACCCGCTGATCCTGTGCGAAGCGCTTTCCATTGGCGTACCGGTAATTGCCACCCACAGCGAGGCGGCGGAAGAGGTGTTGCGTAAATCGGGCGGCGTCACCGTCGATGACGATAAGGTGTTGTCCCTGGTACAGCGCAATAAAGCGGAGATCGCCCAGGCGATATTTGGCACGGAGCTGGCGACGTTTCGCGCGCGCAGCCGTGAGGCGTACAGCGGAAAACAGATGCTGGAGGAATATGTCTCGTTCTATCAGGGTCTGTAGCTATCTGCTGCTGCCGTTTATCTATCTGGTGGTCAATATCAAGATCGCCCAGCTGGGCGAAAGTTTTCCGATCACCATTGTCACCTTCCTGCCGCTGCTGCTGCTGCTGTACGTGGAGAAGATTAACCTTAAAAAACTGATGATTGGCCTGGGCATTGGTGCTGGCTTAACGCTGTTTAACTACCTGTTTGGCCGGTCGCTGGATGCCAGCAAGTACGTGACCTCCACCATGCTGTTTGTCTATCTGGTGATTATCATCAGCATGGTGTGGGCGATCCGCTTCAAAACCATCTCGGCGCGCAACCACAAGAAAATCCTGCGGCTGTTTTACGTGGTAATCACGCTGGTGGTAGGCCTGGCGGCGGTGGAAATGGCGGAAATTATTCTCACCGGCGGCAGCAGTTTAATTGAAGCAATTTCGAAATATCTTATTTACAGCAACAGCTATGTTCTGAATTTTATTAAGTTTGGCGGCCGACGCACCACCGCGTTCTATTTCGAACCGGCGTTTTTTGCTCTGGCGTTAATCTCAATTTGGCTCTGCATCAAACAGTTTGGTATCAAAACGCCGAAAACCGATGGTATGATCCTTGCCGGAATAGTGTTATCCGGATCGTTTTCAGGGGTAATGACGTTCATCATTTTCTATCTGCTGGAATGGGCGTTTCAATATCTTAATAAAAGTGCCATCAGAAAGAAATTGCCGCTGGCAATAATCTCTCTGGGTGTCTTTGTCGTCGGGCTGGTATTTGCGTTTCCGTATATTGCGGACCGCCTCGGCGATCTGGGAACGGAAGGGTCGTCATCATATTATCGTATCATTGGTCCGCTGGCGATGGTCGGCTACTCATTAACCAATATCGATGGTGTGGTACGTTTCGGTTCACTTTATGAATATGTTGCATCATTCGGAATTTTTAACGGTGCGGATGTCGGTAAAACAATAGACAATGGCCTCTACCTGCTCATCATCTATTTCTCATGGTTTGCAGTGTTGCTGGCTTGCTGGTTCATGTACAAGATTTTGAAAATGGCGCGAAATGCCTTTGGCAATAACCAAAACTTTCGTGTTCAGCTTTACTTGTTCACACCGGTCTCGCTCTTTTTTACCGGTTCGATATTTAGCCCGGAATATGCGTTCTTAATTGTCTGTCCGTTTATTCTGAGAAAAGCGTTAAAAATCGCTGATTCGTGATGAGGTATGCCGAAATGTTATTAAGCGTTATTACTGTCGCCTGGAAAAATTACGAAGGGGTGGTGAAAACCTGGCAGTCGCTGGCCCATCTGGCGAAGGCAACGGACATTACCTTTGAGTGGATCGTCGTCGATGGCGGCTCCGGTGACGGCACCGCAGGTTTCCTCGAAAACCTCAACGGGCAGTACAACTTACGTTACATCAGCGAAAAAGATAACGGTATTTATGATGCCATGAATAAAGGCATCAGCATGGCCGAAGGCCGCTTTGCAATCTTCCTCAACTCCGGCGATGTGTTCCACGACGACGTCAGTGACGTGGTGCGCGAACTCGCCAGTAAGCCGCAGTCCGAGCGCGCCATGTATATTGGCGATGCGCTGCTTGATTTTGGTGACGGCACAAAAATTCGCCGCAGTGCGAAACACGGCTGGTATATTTATCACAGCCTGCCGGCCAGCCATCAGGCGATCTTCTTCCCGGTCGATGGACTCAAGCGCCACCCCTACGATTTACAATATAAAGTCTCATCCGATTATGCGCTGGCCGCCAGTCTGTATAAATCAGGCTATGCCTTTAAACGAATTAAAGGCCTCGTGTCTGAATTTTCGATGGGCGGTGTATCCACCTCTAATAATATGGAACTCTGTCGCGACGCCAAAAACGTCCAACGTAAAATATTACGTGTGCCGGGCTTCTGGGCAGAATTATCTTATTTATTACGCATGCGCACCACCGGTAAGACAAAAGCCTTATATCACAAAGCGTAAACCATATTTAAGAATATCCTTACGCGGTAAATATAGGGAAATACTATGCAAAATTTAAGAGGATTCTCGGTGCCTGCGGGCTTCCGGGGTGGCAATGCTATTAAAGTTCAACTCTGGTGGGCGGTGCAGGCCACGTTATTTGCCTGGTCTCCGCAAATAGCCTACCGCTGGCGCGCCTTTTTATTACGTCTGTTTGGTGCCCGTATTGGTAAGCATGTGGTTATTCGTCCATCGGTAAAAATAACCTACCCGTGGAAATTAACCCTCGGTGATTACGCCTGGGTGGGTGACGACGCGGTGCTGTATACCCTGGGCGATATTACCATCGGTGCCAACGCGGTGGTTTCTCAGAAATGTTATCTGTGCACCGGCAGCCATGACTATTTAAGCGAGCACTTCGATATTACCGCCACGCCGATTGTGATTGGCGAGAAGTGCTGGCTGGCCACCGACGTGTTTGTGGCCCCCGGCGTGACCATTGGCGCTACCACTGTGGTCGGTGCTCGCAGCAGCGTCTTTAAATCTTTACCGCCGAACGTGGTGTGTCGGGGTAACCCGGCCGTCATCGTGCGGCAACGCGTTCCCGATGAAACGGGACATGATTTGACCCCTCAGGAAAGAGGGGACCGGGGTGAGAGTGGACTCTCACCGCAAGCGCCTGAACAGGGCAACACGAAATCCGCCTTTTTTGAAAACGTCTAAGGCATAGTCGAATAACAGAGGAAATGAAACCATGAGTAAAGTTGCTCTCATCACAGGTGTAACCGGTCAGGATGGCTCCTACCTTGCTGAACTTCTGCTGGAAAAAGGCTATGAAGTGCACGGTATTAAGCGTCGTGCATCCTCCTTTAATACCGAGCGCGTGGATCACATCTATCAGGATCCGCACAGCAACAACCCGAAATTCCACCTGCACTACGGCGATCTGACGGATACCTCCAACCTGACCCGTATCCTGCAGGAAGTACAGCCGGACGAAGTGTACAACCTGGGTGCGATGAGCCACGTTGCGGTCTCCTTCGAATCCCCGGAATACACCGCGGATGTGGATGCGATGGGTACCCTGCGTCTGCTGGAAGCCATTCGTTTCCTCGGCCTTGAGAAGAAAACTCGTTTCTATCAGGCGTCTACCTCTGAGCTGTACGGTCTGGTGCAGGAAATCCCGCAGAAAGAAACCACCCCGTTCTACCCGCGTTCACCGTATGCGGTCGCAAAACTCTACGCTTACTGGATCACCGTGAACTACCGTGAATCCTACGGCATGTATGCCTGCAACGGCATCCTGTTCAACCACGAATCCCCGCGTCGCGGCGAAACCTTCGTGACCCGTAAAATCACCCGCGCTATCGCCAACATCGCGCAGGGTCTGGAATCCTGCCTGCACCTCGGCAACATGGACTCCCTGCGTGACTGGGGCCATGCCAAAGACTACGTGAAAATGCAGTGGATGATGCTGCAGCAGGAGCAGCCGGAAGACTTCGTTATCGCGACAGGCGTGCAGTACTCCGTGCGTCAGTTCGTTGAGATGGCCGCTGCACAGCTGGGCATCAAACTGCGCTTCGAAGGCACCGGCGTTGACGAGAAAGGCATCGTGGTGTCCGTTACCGGTCACGACGCACCGGGCGTGAAGCCGGGCGACGTTATCGTACAGGTTGACCCGCGCTACTTCCGTCCTGCTGAAGTGGAAACCCTGCTCGGCGATCCGACCAAAGCACACGAAAAACTGGGCTGGAAACCGGAAATCACCCTGCAGGAAATGGTTTCCGAGATGGTTGCCAAAGATCTCGAAGCGGCGAAAAAACACTCGTTGCTTAAGTCTCATGGCTACGAGGTTGCCATCGCGCTGGAGTCCTGAGCATGAAAAAACAACGTGTCTTCGTTGCCGGCCACCGCGGAATGGTGGGGTCGGCCATCGTGCGCCAGCTCGAACAGCGTGACGATGTAGAGCTGGTACTGCGCAATCGTGATGAGCTCAACCTGCTGGACAGCGGGGCGGTGAACGCCTTCTTCGCTGATCAGCAGATTGACCAGGTTTACCTGGCGGCGGCGAAAGTGGGCGGTATTGTGGCGAACAATACCTACCCGGCCGACTTCATCTACGAAAACATGATGATCGAGAGCAACATTATTCACGCGGCTCACCTGAACAACGTGAACAAGCTGCTGTTCCTCGGCTCATCCTGTATTTACCCGAAGCTGGCAAAGCAGCCTATCGCCGAGAGCGAACTGCTGCAGGGTACGCTGGAGCCGACCAACGAGCCTTACGCGATTGCCAAAATCGCCGGGATCAAGCTGTGCGAGTCCTATAACCGCCAGCACGATCGCGATTACCGCTCGGTGATGCCGACCAACCTGTACGGGCCGAACGACAACTTCCACCCGAGCAACTCGCACGTCATCCCGGCGCTGCTGCGCCGCTTCCATGAAGCGACCCAGCAGAACACGCCTGACGTGGTGGTGTGGGGGAGCGGTACGCCGATGCGCGAGTTCCTGCATGTGGATGACATGGCGGCAGCCAGCATTCACATCATGGAGCTGGACCGCGAGGTATGGCAGGAGAACACCGAACCGATGCTGTCGCACATCAACGTCGGCACCGGGGTGGACTGCACCATTCGCGAACTGGCGCAGACCATCGCCCAGGTAACGGGTTACAAGGGCCGCGTGGTGTTTGATGCCACCAAGCCGGACGGTACGCCGCGCAAACTGCTCGACGTCACCCGTCTGCACGCGCTGGGCTGGTATCACGAGATCTCGCTGGAAGCGGGTCTGGCCAGCACCTATCAGTGGTTCCTTGAAAACCAGAACCGGTTCCGGGGGTAAGGGATGTTTTTAAGCCAGCAAGACTTTGCCACCGTGGTGCGCTCCACGCCGCTTATCTCCATCGATCTGATCGTGGAGAACCAGCGGGGAGAGTTTCTGCTCGGCAAACGCAATAACCGTCCGGCACAGGGCTACTGGTTCGTGCCGGGGGGACGCGTGCAGAAAGATGAGACCCTGGCCGCCGCGTTTGAACGTCTGACGCAGGCGGAACTGGGCAAAGGCTTCACGATGGGTGACGGCGAGTTTTACGGCGTATGGCAGCATTTTTACGACGATAACTTCTCCGGCAGCGATTTTTCGACCCACTACATCGTGCTGGGCTTCCGGCTGAAGGTGCAGGAGGCGGATCTCCGCCTCCCTACCGAGCAGCACAACGACTACCGCTGGCAGACCCCTGAAGCGCTGCTGGCGCGCGACGATGTGCATGACAACAGCCGCGCCTATTTTCTGGACGACCGTAAGGCGGAGGCGCCGGGGCTATGAAGATTCTGGTGTATGGCATCAACTATGCCCCTGAACTGACCGGCACCGGCAAATACACCGGCGAGATGGTGGAATGGATGGCCCGTCAGGGCCATGACGTTCACGTCATCACCGCGCCGCCGTACTACCCGCAGTGGGCGGTGCAGAACGGCTACGCCAGCTGGCGCTACCGCAAAGAGCAGGGCGAGGCCACCGTCTGGCGCTGCCCGCTCTACGTGCCGAAACAGCCTTCCACCCTGAAGCGTTTGATCCACCTCGGGAGTTTTGCGTTCAGCTCGCTGTTCCCGCTGCTGGGCCAGCGCCGCTGGAAACCCGATGTGATTGTCGGCGTGGTGCCGACCCTGTTCTGCTCACCGGGCATGCGCCTGCTGGCGAAACTCACCGGGGCGCACACCGTGCTGCACATTCAGGATTACGAAGTGGACGCGATGCTCGGCCTCGGTATGGCCGGCAAAGGGGAGGGCGGCACCGTGGCCCGTCTCGCCAGCCGCTTCGAACGCAGTGCGCTGCACAACGTTGATAGCGTCTCCACCATTTCGCGCTCGATGATGAACAAAGCCATCGAGAAAGGCGTCGAGCCGTCGCGGGTGGTCTTCTTCCCGAACTGGTCAGAAGTGGCGCGTTTTCGCGACGTTGACGCCGCACAGGTGGCGGCGCTGCGCAGCCAGCTGGGGCTGCCCGCTGACCATAAAGTCCTGCTCTACTCCGGCAACGTCGGTGAGAAGCAGGGGCTTGAGAACGTCATTGAAGTGGCGGACCGCTTCCGCAATCAGGCCTGGACCTTCGCCATTGTCGGCCAGGGCGGCGGTAAAGCGCGCCTTGAGAAGATGGTGGCCGAGCGCGGCCTGACCAACGTGAAATTCTTCCCGCTCCAGCCTTACGAGGCGCTGCCGGCCCTGCTGAAAATGGGCGACTGCCACCTGGTTATCCAGCGTCGCGGTGCAGCAGATGCGGTCCTGCCTTCCAAGCTCACCAACATTCTGGCGGTTGGCGGCAACGCGGTGATCACCGCTGAGGCGCAGACCGAGCTGGGGCAGCTTTGCACAAATTATCCGGGTATTGCCGTGTGCGTAGAGCCTGAATCCGTCGATGCGCTGGCGGCAGGTATTCTGCAGGCGCTGGCGATGCCCGAAGAGAACACGGTGGCACGTGAATATGCCGAACGCACGCTCGAAAAAGAGAACGTGTTAAGCCAGTTTATTGCTGATATCACCGCGCAACGCGAGGGCGTGCAGGCTGTGCCGCACGCGACCGTGAGCGACGGTGGATACGGGGATCAATCATGAGTCAGTCACAACTCTACCCGGTGATTATGGCAGGCGGCTCGGGCAGCCGTCTGTGGCCGCTCTCCCGCGTGCTTTACCCGAAACAGTTCCTCTGCCTGAAAGGGGAACTCACCATGCTGCAGGCCACCATCTGCCGCCTGAACGGCGTGCAGTGCGAAAGCCCGGTGGTGATCTGCAACGAGCAGCACCGCTTTATCGTCGCCGAGCAGCTGCGCCAGCTCAACAAGCTGACCGAAAACATCATTCTCGAACCGGCGGGCCGCAACACCGCGCCGGCAATCGCCCTGGCGGCGCTGGCGGCTAAACGTAACAGCCCGGACAGCGATCCGCTGATGCTGGTGCTGGCGGCAGACCACGTTATCCAGAACGAAGACGCGTTCCGCCAGGCGGTGCGTAATGCGATGCCGTTTGCCGAAAGCGGCAAGCTGGTGACCTTCGGCATCGTGCCGGATCTGCCGGAAACCGGCTACGGCTACATTCGTCGCGGCGAGGTGTCCAACCCCGGTACGGCTGAGGTGGACGCCGTGGCGTTCAGCGTGGCGCAGTTCGTGGAGAAACCGAATCTCGATACCGCCCAGGCCTATGTCGCCTCCGGCGAGTACTACTGGAACAGCGGGATGTTCCTGTTCCGCGCCGGTCGCTTCCTGGAAGAGCTGGGCAAATACCGTCCGGACATTCTGGAAGCCTGCGAGCGCGCCATGAGCACCGTTGACCCGGATCTCGATTTCGTGCGTGTGGATGAGGAAGCTTTCCTCGCCTGCCCGGAAGAGTCTATCGACTACGCGGTGATGGAAAAAACCGCCGATGCGGTGGTGGTGCCGATGGACGCGGGCTGGAGCGATGTCGGCTCCTGGTCATCGCTGTGGGAGATAAGCCCACGGACCCCGGAGGGAAACGTCCATCATGGCGACGTCATCAGCCATAAGACCGAAAACAGCTACGTCTATGCCGAGTCCGGCCTCGTGACGACGGTTGGCGTAAAGGATCTGGTGGTGGTGCAGACCAAAGATGCGGTGCTGATTGCCGACCGTAATCACGTTCAGGACGTGAAAAAGGTGGTGGAGCAGATCAAAGCCGACGGTCGCCATGAGCATCACATCCACCGCGAAGTGTATCGCCCGTGGGGCAAGTATGACTCCATCGATTCCGGCGACCGCTATCAGGTGAAGCGTATCACCGTGAAGCCGGGTGAAGGGCTGTCGGTGCAGATGCACCATCACCGCGCCGAGCACTGGATTGTGGTGGCAGGCACCGCGAAGGTGACCATCGATGACGAGATCAAACTGCTGGGCGAGAACGAGTCGATCTATATCCCGCTGGGTGCCACTCACTGCCTGGAAAACCCCGGCAAGATCCCGCTTGACCTGATTGAAGTGCGTTCCGGCTCGTACCTCGAAGAGGACGACGTGGTGCGGTTTGCCGACCGCTACGGGCGCGTATAACTGACGTTTTTCCGATAAAAAAGACGACGTAAGAGATAAAAAAAATGGAAAAGTTAACCTGTTTCAAAGCCTATGACATTCGTGGCCGTCTGGGTGAAGAGCTGAACGAAGATATTGCGTGGCGGATTGGCCGCGCCTACGGCGAGTTTCTGAAACCAAAAACCATCGTGCTGGGCGGCGACGTGCGCCTGACCAGTGAAGCCCTGAAGCTGGCGCTGGCGCGCGGTCTGCAGGATGCGGGCGTGGACGTGCTGGATATCGGCCTGTCCGGCACCGAAGAGATCTACTTCGCTACCTTCCACCTCGGGGTGGACGGCGGCATTGAAGTCACCGCCAGCCACAACCCGATGGACTATAACGGCATGAAGCTGGTGCGCGAAGGCGCGCGCCCGATCAGCGGCGACACCGGGCTGCGCGACGTGCAGCGCCTGGCCGAAGCGAACGATTTCCCGCCGGTGAACGAGGCCGCACGCGGCAGCTATAAGCAGATTAACCTGCGTGACGCCTATATCGACCACCTGCTGGGTTACATCGACGTTAACAACCTGACGCCGCTGAAGCTGGTGATCAACTCGGGTAACGGCGCGGCCGGCCCGGTGGTGGATGCCATCGAAGCGCGCTTCAAAACCCTGGGCGTGCCGGTGGAGTTCATCAAGGTGCACAACACCCCGGACGGTAACTTCCCGAACGGTATCCCTAACCCGCTGCTGCCGGAGTGCCGCGACGATACCCGCAACGCGGTGATCGAGCACGGGGCAGATATGGGCATCGCCTTCGACGGCGACTTCGACCGCTGCTTCCTGTTCGATGAAACCGGGCAGTTTATCGAGGGCTACTACATCGTTGGCCTGCTGGCCGAAGCGTTCCTCGAAAAACACCCTGGCGCGAAGATCATTCACGACCCGCGTCTCTCCTGGAACACCGTGGACGTGGTAAACGCCGCGGGCGGCACTCCGGTGATGTCGAAAACCGGTCACGCCTTCATTAAGGAGCGCATGCGCCAGGAAGACGCCATCTACGGCGGCGAAATGAGCGCCCACCACTACTTCCGTGATTTCGCCTACTGCGACAGCGGCATGATCCCGTGGCTGCTGGTGGCCGAGCTGCTGAGCCTGAAAGGCCAGTCGCTGGGCGAGCTGGTGCGCGACCGCATGGCGGCGTTCCCGGCCAGCGGCGAAATCAACAACAAGATTGCCGCGCCGGCAGAGGCGATTGCCCGTGTCGAGCAGCACTTTGCCTCCCAGGCGCTGTCGGTAGACCGCACCGATGGCATCAGCATGGCGTTCGTGGACTGGCGCTTTAATCTGCGCAGCTCGAATACCGAGCCGGTGGTGCGTCTTAACGTTGAGTCGCGCGGCAACACCGAACTGATGCAGGCGCGCACCAAAGAGATTCTGGCACTGCTGACGCAGTAATTACCTCGGGCCGGCGCTCCCGGCCCGTCGTAACACACGAATGGAAGGTGAGGCGAGACGCGTGTGGCGTCCCTTACTGTGAAAAGGACCAGACGACGCCGACCGTCTACACTGCGCTTTGGCGCTTACAGGTACAACGATGACAAATCTAAAAAAACGCGAACGGGCGAAAACGAATGCATCGTTAATTTCAATGGTGCAACGATTCTCTGATATCACCATCATGTTCTTCGGACTGTGGCTGGTATGTAAGTTTTACGCGCTGCCGTTTTTCTACATCCATTTGCTGATGGCCCTGATGACGCTGGTGGTGTTCCAGATGATCGGGGGGATCACCGACTTCTACCGCTCCTGGCGCGGGGTGAAAATCTCCACCGAACTGCTGCTGCTGTTGCAGAACTGGACGCTGAGCATCATCTTCAGCGCCGGGTTAATGGCCTTTAACAGCGATTTTGATGCCTCGTTTGGCCTGATTTTCGCCTGGTACTTCCTCAGCAGCGTCGGGCTGGTGGTGTGCCGTTCCTTTATCCGCTTCGGGGCGGGCTGCCTGCGTAATCTCGGGTATAACACGCGCCGCGTGGCCATCGCCGGTGCGCTGCCGGTGGGCAGCGAGCTGGCAGAAAGCTTCCGCAACCAGCCGTGGCTTGGCTTCGAGGTGGTAGGGGTGTATCACGATCCTACCGAAGAGGGCGTGTCGGCTCAGTGGGCCGGTACGCTTGAGCAGCTGGTGGAAGATGCCCGCGCCGGGAAGATCCACAATATCTATATCGCCATGCCAATGTGCGACGAACCGAAGATCAAGAAGCTGGTGCGTGCGCTTGCCGATACCACCTGCTCAGTGATCCTCATCCCGGATGTATTTACCTTCAACATCCTGCACTCGCGCATCGAAGAGGTGAACGGCGTGCCGGTGGTGCCGCTGTTCGATACTCCGCTGAGCGGTATCAACCGCATCCTGAAACGCGTTGAGGACATTATTCTCTCCTCGCTGATCCTGCTGCTGATCTCCCCGGTACTGTGCTGCATCGCGGTGGCGGTGAAGATGAGCTCCCCGGGGCCGATTATCTTCCGTCAGACGCGCTACGGCATGGACGGTAAGCCGATCAAGGTGTGGAAGTTCCGCTCGATGCGCGTGATGGAGAACGACGCGGTGGTGACCCAGGCGACCCAGAACGATCCGCGCGTGACCCGGGTGGGCAACTTCCTGCGCCGCACCTCCCTCGACGAACTGCCGCAGTTCATCAACGTGCTGACCGGTGGCATGTCTATCGTGGGTCCGCGTCCGCACGCGGTGGCGCACAACGAGCAGTACCGCACGCTGATCCAGGGCTACATGCTGCGTCATAAGGTGAAACCGGGTATCACCGGCTGGGCGCAGATTAACGGCTGGCGCGGCGAGACCGACACGCTGGAAAAAATGGAAAAACGCATCGAGTTCGATCTGGAATACATCCGCGAGTGGAGCGTCTGGTTCGATATCAAAATCGTCTTTCTGACCATCTTCAAAGGCTTTGTTAACAAAGCGGCCTATTAAGTGAGTACGCGATGAGCCTGAGAAATAAAACCATCAGCGGGGCGAAGTGGTCAGCGATGGCCACCGTCATCATCATCAGCCTCGGGCTGATCCAGATGACGGTGCTGGCGCGCATCATCGACAGTCACCAGTTCGGCCTGCTGACGGTGGCGCTGGTGATTATCGCCCTCGCCGATACCCTGTCCGACTTCGGCATCGCCAACTCAATTATCCAGCGCAAAGAGATCTCGAATCTCGAACTGACCACGCTCTACTGGCTTAACGTCGGGCTGGGGCTGGTGGTGTGCGTGGCGATGTTTCTGCTGGGTGATGTGATTGCCGATGCGCTGAACAACCCCGACCTGGCACCGCTGATCAAAACCCTGGCGTTTGCCTTCGTGGTGATCCCGCACGGGCAGCAGTTCCGCGCCCTGATGCAGAAGGAGCTGGAGTTCAGCAAGATCGGGTCGATTGAAACCTTTTCGGTGCTGGCGGGCTTTACCTTCACGGTAGTGACCGCCCATTACTGGCCGGTGGCGATGACCGCTATCTGGGGTTATCTGGTTAACAGCCTGGTGCGCACGGCGCTGTTCGGCTTCTTCGGGCGGAAAATTTACCGGCCGGGGCTGCACTTCTCGCTGGCGTCGGTGGCATCGAACCTGCGTTTCGGGGCGTGGCTGACCGCCGACAGCCTGATCAACTACGTCAACACCAACCTTTCGACGCTGGTGCTGGCGCGTATTCTCGGGGCCAGCGTCGCCGGGGGCTACAACCTGGCTTACAACGTGGCGGTAGTGCCGCCGATGAAGCTCAACCCGATCATTACCCGCGTGCTGTTCCCGGCGTTCGCCAAGATCCAGGACGACATCGATAAGCTGCGCGTGAACTTTTACAAGCTGCTGTCGGTGGTGGGGATCATCAACTTCCCGGCGCTGCTCGGCCTGATGGTGGTCGCCAGTAACTTCGTGCCGCTGGTGTTCGGTGAGAAGTGGGTGAGCATTATCCCGATCCTGCAGCTGCTGTGCATCGTCGGCCTGCTGCGCTCCATCGGCAACCCTATCGGTTCGCTGCTGATGGCGAAAGCGCGCGTCGATATCAGCTTCAAGTTCAACGTGTTTAAAACTTTCCTGTTTATTCCGGCAATTATCGTCGGCGGACACATGGCGGGTGCGCTGGGCGTCACGATGGGCTTCCTGCTGGTGCAGATTATCAACACCGTGCTGAGCTACTTCGTGATGATCAAACCGGTGCTGGGCTCCAGCTACCGTCAGTATATCCAGAGCATCTGGCTGCCGTTCTACCTGTCGCTGCCCACCCTGGTGGTGAGCTGGGCGCTGGGCGTGGCGCTGAAAGGTCATCTGCCACTGGCGTCACTGTTAGCCGTGCAGATCGCAGCCGGCGTGCTGGCCTTCGGCGTAATGATTGTGCTGTCGCGCAATGCGCTGGTGGTGGAGCTGAAGCGTCAGTTCTGCCGCAATGAAAAAATGAAAATGCTGCTTCGCGCTGGTTAAGCCGGACATCCATTATGAGAACCCCGTTTTGAGGTCAACATGAAGTTACTAATTTTAGGCAACCACACCTGTGGTAACCGCGGTGACAGCGCCATTTTGCGCGGATTGATTGATTCCATCTCCCTGCAGGATCCCACCGCCGAGGTGGACGTGATGAGCCGCTATCCGGTGAGCTCCGCCTGGCTGCTGGATCGCGAGGTGATGCCGGACCCGCTCTACAAACAGATGAAGCAGTTTAACAACGCCGCGGGCGTGATGGGCCGGGTGAAGAAGGTGCTGCGTCGTCGCTACCAGCACCAGGTGCTGCTGTCGAAGGTGACCGGCAACGGCAAGCTGCGCAATATCTCCCTGCCGCAGGGCTTTACCGATTTCGTCAGCCTGCTGAGCGGCTACGATGCGATTATTCAGGTCGGCGGCTCGTTCTTTGTCGATCTCTACGGCACGCCGCAGTTCGAACACGCCCTGTGTGCCTTTATGGCGAAAAAGCCGCTGTATATGATCGGTCACAGCGTCGGCCCGTTCCAGGAGCCGCAGTTTAACCAGCTGGCGAACTACGTGTTTGGCCACTGCGATGCGCTGATTCTGCGTGAAACCGTCAGCCTCGATCTGATGAAAAAAGGCCAGATCGACACCTCAAAAGTGGAGCTGGGGGTGGATACCGCCTGGCTGGTGGAGCATCACAACGACGACTTCGTTGCCAGCTACGCGGTGCAGCACTGGCTGGACGTGGCGGCGCGCGAAAAAACCGTGGCCATCACCCTGCGTGAGCTGGCCCCGTTCGATAAGCGCCTCGGCACTACCCAGCAGGCCTACGAGCAGGCATTTGCCGATGTGGTAAACCGCATTATCGACGAAGGCTATCAGGTGCTGGCGCTCTCGACCTGTACCGGCATCGACAGCTACAACAAAGATGACCGTATGGTGGCGCTCAACCTCAGCAAATTGATTAAAGATCCGTCCCGCTTCCACGTAGTGATGGACGAGCTTAACGATCTGGAGATGGGCAAGATCCTCGGTGCCTGCGCGCTGACCGTGGGGACGCGCCTGCACTCGGCGATCATCTCCATGAACTTTGCCACCCCGGCGATTGCCATCAACTATGAGCACAAGTCGGCGGGCATCATGCAGCAGCTTGGCATGCCGGAAATGGCGATTGAGATCCGCCACCTGCTGGACGGCTCGCTGCAGGCGATGGTAAGCGATACCCTCGGCCAGCTGCCGGAAATCAACCAGCGTCTGGCCGTGGCCGTGGCTGCCGAACGCGAGAAGGGCCAGCAGATGGTGAAATCCGTGCTGGCGCGCGCGGGAGGCCGCGGATGAAAGTCAGCTTCTTCCTGCTGAAATTCCCGGTCGCCTCTGAGACTTTCGTGCTCAATCAGATCGTGGCCTTCATTAACATGGGCTACGAGGTGGAGATTGTTTCCATCCACAAAGGCGACCTGCAGAACACCCACGCGGCGTGGCAGCAGTATAACCTGGCGCAGAAAACCACCTGGCTGCTCGACGAGCCGGAGCGCAAGGTCGATAAGCTGAAGTTCCGCGCCGGCAGCACCCTGAAAGGCATCACCAAAGGCCGCACCTGGCGGGCGCTGAACATGGCGCGCTACGGGGATGAAGCCCGCAACCTGATCCTCTCGGCTATCTGTGGCCGGGTGCAGGGCGCAATCAGCGCCGACGTATTCATCGCCCACTTCGGCCCGGCGGGTGTCACCGCCGCCAAGCTGCGCGAGCTGGGGGTGCTGCGCGGGAAAATCGCTACCGTGTTCCACGGCATTGACGTGTCGCACCGCGAAGTGCTGGAGCACTACATCCCGGAGTACAAAAAGCTGTTCGACCGCGGCGACCTGATGCTGCCAATCAGCGATCTCTGGGCCGGACGCCTGAAAGAGATGGGCTGTCCGCCGCAGAAAATTGCCGTGTCGCGCATGGGCGTGGACATGGAGAAATTCTCCCGTCGCCCGACCAAAGCCCCCGGCTCGCCGCTGGAGATTATCTCCGTGGCGCGCCTCACCGAGAAAAAAGGGCTGCACGTTGCCATCGAAGCCTGCCGCCTGCTGAAAGGGCGCGGCGTCGATTTTCGTTACAACATACTGGGCATCGGTCCCTGGGAACGGCGTCTGCGTACCCTGATCGAACAGTATCAGCTGGACGACGTCATTTTCATGCCGGGCTTTAAACCGAGCCACGAGGTGAAGGCGATGCTGGATCAGGCTGACCTGTTCCTGCTGCCGTCCGTGACCGGTATTGATGGCGATATGGAAGGTATTCCGGTAGCGCTGATGGAAGCGATGGCGGTCGGTATTCCGGTGGTGTCTACGGTCCACAGCGGTATTCCCGAGCTGATTGAAGCCGGGGAGTCCGGCTGGCTGGTGCCGGAAAACGACCCGCAGGCGCTGGCCCAGAGCCTGGAAGATTTTATCGCGCTGGATCGCGACGCGCTGGAACCGGTGCTCGCCCGCGCCCGCCAGAAGGTGGAAACCGACTTCAATCAGCAGGTGATTTACCAGAAACTTTCCGGACTGCTGAGCACACTCTGACTACGTTGAGGATTTATGCGCAACGACAGCCAAAAGACTGCGTTCTCCACACTCTCACGCCGTACTCTGCTTCAGGCCAGCTCGCTGCTGGCCGTCTCACCGCTGCTTCACTCCCCGCTGGCACGCGCGGCCACCGGCGGCGATGCCGTCAACGTGCAGGACTTTTTCCGTTCCGACTGGCCGGATGCCTTTAAGCGCGCCTTTCAGACCGGGAAAACCGTGCGTGTTCCGGCGGATCTGGTCTGCGACAACATTAACAGCGCGGTATGGATGCCGCCTGGCGCCACGCTGCGCATCGCCGGCGGCATGAAGGGTAACGGCAAAGGCCGTTTTATCCTGCAGGACGGTTGCAGCGTGCGCGGGGAAGGGAAAGGGCGCATCAATAACCTCGTGCTGGACGTGCGCGGGTCCGACTGTACCATCCGCGATCTGGAGATGACCGGCCTCGCGCCGGTGGCGTTGATCTACATCGGCGGCAAAAAGAAGCGGGTGATGAATAACTTCCTGGTGGAAAACCTCAATGTGCACGACGCTAACTACGCCATTTTGCGTCAGGGCTTCCATAACCAGATGACCAACGTGCGTATCGTCCACTGTCAGTTCCGCCGCCTGCAGGGGGATGCCATCGAGTGGAACGTTGCCATCAATGACCGCGACCTGCTGATCTCCGATCACCTGCTGGAGGATATCAACTGCACCAACGGCAAAACCAACTGGGGTATCGGCATCGGGCTGGCAGGCAGCACCTACGACAACGACTACCCGGAAGACCAGGCGGTGAAGCATTTTGTGGTGGCCAACATCACCGGCCGCAACTGCCGTCAGCTGGTGCACGTGGAAAACGGTAAGCACTTTATCATTCGTAATATTCAGGCCGAGAATATCACCCCGGACTTCAGCAAAAAGGCGGGCATCGATAACGCCACGGTGGCGATCTACGGCTGCGATAACTTCATCATCGACCACGTGAAGATGAAAAACAGCGCCGGGATGCTGATTGGCTACGGCGTGGTAAGGGGGAAATATCTCTCGATCCCGCAGAACTTCAAGCTTAACGACGTCACGCTGGAGAACGGCGAGCTGCCGTGGAAGCTGCGCGGTATTCAGATCTCCTCCGGGAACGCCACCTCGTTTGTGGCGATCACTAACCTGAAGATGAAGCGCGCCTCCCTTGAGCTGCACAACAAACCGCAGCATCTGTTTTTGCGCAATATCGACATCATGCAGGAGGCGTCGCGCGGCCCGGCAATGCGGCTCCACTTTGACCTGCGCAAAGACGTGCGCGGCAAGTTTGCAGCGAAGCACGACACCCTGCTGTCGATGGCAAACATCAATGCGGTGAATGAAAAAGGGGAGAGCTCGGTGGATATCGACCGGCTGGATCATCAACATCTGAATGCGTCGACTATCAACTTTGCACTGCCGGCAAGGAAGGGGTGATGGGAAAAAATCCTAAATCGCGACAACGGTTCACCGTACATCACTTATTTGTATCGTGACTTTGACAGGGTTTGGGATTTTTTCTACTGGCGGTCCTGGGCGAAAGGGTTATACTTTTCGGTCTGACTTTAAGGGACGCAATTCAATTACTGAAAGTGGCTTCCTGATTGTGAAAGCGGGAGAACGCTTTCAGTTTTTTTTCGCATAAATAACGCATCGGACAGGACATGAAAGAGAAGGTCATTTTTATCGGCGCGTCCGGTTTTGTTGGCACCCGACTCATTGAAACCGCTATCTCTGATTTCGATATCAAAAACGTAGACAAGCAATCGAGTCACTTTTATCCAGACCTCACCGTCATCGGTGACGTGCGCGATCAGGCCTCTCTTGATAGTCAGCTCGCTTCCTGCTCAACCGTCGTATTGCTCGCAGCTGAACACCGTGATGACGTCAGCCCGACGTCGCTTTACTACGATGTGAATGTGCAGGGCACCCGTAACGTGCTGGCGGCGATGGATAAGCACAATATCAAAAACATCATCTTTACCAGCTCGGTGGCCGTTTACGGACTGAACAAAACCAATCCCGATGAAAATCACCCTGTCGATCCATTCAACCACTACGGTAAAAGCAAATGGCAGGCTGAAGAGGTGCTGCGCGAGTGGTTTGAGCGTGCTCCGGAATCGCGATCGCTGACCATCGTGCGCCCAACGGTGATTTTCGGCGAGCGTAACCGCGGTAACGTCTACAACTTGCTCAAACAGATTGCCAGCGGTCGTTTTGCGATGGTGGGAGCGGGTAACAACTACAAGTCGATGGCCTACGTCGGCAACATCGTTGAGTTTATAAAGTACAAGCTGCACCACGCTGAGCCGGGCTATCAGGTCTATAACTATGTTGATAAACCAGACCTGAATATGAACCAGCTGGTGGCGGAAGTTGAGCAGAGCCTGAATAAAAAGATCCCCTCCGTGCATCTTCCATACCCGGTAGGTATGATTGGCGGCCTCTGTTTCGATCTCCTGAGTAAGGTGACCGGCAAAAAATACGCGGTGAGTTCCGTGCGGGTAAAAAAATTCTGCGCGACTACGCAGTTTGATGCCACTAAAGTGCATCAGTCAGGTTTTGTAGCGCCCTATACCCTTTCTGAAGGGCTCGATCGCACGCTACAATATGAGTTTGTTACGGTTAAAAAAGACGATATCACTTTCGTATCTGAATGATGGTAACAGGGCAGCCCATTACGGGCTGCGGTTGTTCCTGGAAACAGCATGGATGTTGGCTTTTCCGAATTCTCTGAGCCACATTGAACAGTAAGTCAGTTCTTATGTAGCAAGATGTTTTGATATAAGAACCGCGGTTTCTTGCTGAAAGTAAACGATCTTTCAGCGACCGCGCTTACGGCATTCTGGAATATCAACTATTTAGAGGTGGACGAGAAATGAGTAATTTGAAAGCGGTGATTCCGGTAGCGGGCCTCGGTATGCATATGCTGCCGGCAACCAAAGCGATTCCGAAAGAAATGCTGCCTATCGTTGATAAGCCGATGATTCAGTACATCGTCGATGAAATCGTCGCGGCGGGCATCAAAGAGATCGTCCTGGTTACACACTCCTCTAAAAACGCCGTAGAAAACCACTTCGACACCTCTTACGAACTCGAAGCCCTGCTTGAGCAGCGCGTTAAGCGTCAGCTACTGGCAGAAGTGCAGTCCATCTGTCCGCCGGGCGTAACTATTATGAACGTGCGTCAGGGTCAGCCGCTGGGCCTGGGTCACTCCATCCTGTGTGCGCAGCACATTATCGGCAACAACCCGTTTGTAGTTGTTCTCCCGGACATCATTCTCGACGACGCCACCGCCGATCCGCTGCGCTATAACCTTGCGGCGATGGTGGCACGCTTCAATGAGACCGGCCGCAGCCAGGTGCTGGCAAAACGTATGGCAGGCGATCTCTCTGAGTACTCTGTGATTACCACTCAGGATCCGCTGGAGAACCCGGGTAAGATTGGCCGCATTGTCGACTTCATTGAGAAACCGGATCAGCCGCAGACGCTTAACTCTGATTTAATGGCGGTAGGCCGCTATGTGCTTTCTGCCGATGTCTGGAGTGAACTGGAGCATACTGAACCGGGTGCCTGGGGCCGTATCCAGCTGACCGACGCCATCGCCGAACTGGCGAAGAAACAGCCGGTTGAAGCGACGCTAATGACAGGTGAAAGTTACGACTGCGGTAAGAAAATGGGTTACATGCAGGCGTTCGTAAACTACGGACTGCGCAATATGAAAGAAGGGCAGAAGTTCCGCGAGAGCATTAAGAAGGTGCTGGCGGGTTAAGGCCTGACGTTTTAGCCAAAGTAATAACGAAACGGTAGTCGAGCATTCAGGTTGGTTGATTTTTACACACCGAATGACGCTGCCGTTTTGCATTTCTAAAAGATTAATTACAAAATACAGAGCATTAGCGGTCGGTGTGATGTGGGCTTTTCCCATATGACAGTAGCCAGAAGCGGTTCAGAAGTAAGCAAATACAATGCTTTCTGCCCGTGTCATTAATGACGTTTCGGATACAGAAGGCCTGGATAATAGTGCACTGGTAGCTGTTGAGCCAGGGGCGGTAGCATTTTTTCGGGGATGTATGATAACGATAGTTACTCCTTCGTATAACTCAGAAGGCTTTATCAGTAAACAGTATGCCAGATTTCGCGACCTTCTTTCAGATGAAATACAGTGGGTCATTATCGATGATGCGAGTACTGATAACACTGAAAATATAGTTAAGAATTTTAACAATGAACATATAACTTATCATAAGCTTGATAAAAATTCCGGCCCCGCCATTGCAAGACATAAAGGCGTAGAATTATCGAAAACAGAATTGATATTCTTTCTCGATGCTGATGATATTCTCTTAGAGGATAATTTTAAGTCCTTTCTTAAGTATATAAACTCTCATTGGTGTGATGATTATAATTTCTTTTATACGCCTTCATATACATCTGATCGTGAGCCTAATCTGGCAGAAATCAAATTTAAAAAAGAAAATAAAGAACAAAAAATAAAAAACGCAATAGATTATATTAAGTACGGTATGCCAAATTTTAGTAGTCTGGTAATCAGGAGGAAATATTTTTTAGAAAACATTCCATCAAACTCTTTGCCGTGGGGTGAAGATATCGCAACTTATTTGCAATTAGTAAATAATGGTGTTGGATTAAAATGGATTTTGCCTGTTAGTTGTTATGTGATAACGGGGGATGGAAGAGGGAGTCGTCTTTCTTTTAAAAACAGATTACAACTATTTAAGTTTCTGCTTACCTACTCCGCTAAATCGCCGAGCAAACTCGGCAACATGATTTTTTCTGTATTCATTATTTTTAGAAGCATTGCTAGTTATATATATAAAACAATAAGAGGTTAAAATGATTTTTTTATTTGTGATTCATGATGGCCTCCGCAGAGAATTATTTTGGAATTTGTGTGAAGCAGCGAAAGTAAACGGAATTAATACTAATATAATTTGCTTCAGTCTAAGGGAATATTATTGGTTCTTGAACAAAGGTTACGACAGAAATTCTCTTTCATTACTAAAATACAGTCCTTGCGGAAATATTGTGGCTGAATTAAATAAAACGATTGATGTTGCAGCTGGATTTGTAAATATAAGGAGCGCATCAAATATCTATCACTCAACTTATAATGCGCTTACCAAATTCAAAGGCTATGTAGAAGATGTCTATATATTTGGTGGGAACGGCCTGCATGCATTTGATAAGGCAATACTAAAATTTAAAACAGAAAATAAAAATATTTATTCCGTTTTTACAGAGCTGTCAAATATTGATGGGAAGTTATTTTTTGATAGCCAGGGATCCAATGCTAGCTCATATTTTTATGAACTCTTAGAAAAAGATAAGATTCGATTCAAAAAATGTAATAGTGATGAATTAACCCTGTGGAAGAGTAATTATTGCAACGATAAATTTAACAAGCATATAGTTAAACAAGCAACGAAAAAAAGTCTAAAAAAGGCACTTATTCATAGGCTATATGGACTTGCTGAATTTGTTATGAGGTTACCTTCTTATCAAAGGTTTAAAATCGGTGAGGCTTTAATAGCTAAAAAGAAGGTGGCCAAAAAGCTATATATAAATGAGTGGGAGCCCTATTCTGATAGCATCGATGAATTGGACGAATTTGTGTTATTCCCTTTGCAAGTTTTTGGTGATTCACAGATAAAGTTACATTCAAAAATTAGTAATGAGTTAGCCCTTGATATTGCCTGTGAAGAAGCTAAGAAATTAAATTTACCTTTAATTGTTAAACCCCATCCGGCTGAACCTGATGCGATAGTTCTAACGAAAATTATAGATCTCAAGCGGAAGAAGAAATTTCTGATTTCTACTAACAATACCTTTTCATTAATAAAAAGTTCAAAAAAGGTAGTGGTTATTAATTCTACGGTTGGCCTTGAAGCAATTATATGCAACAAAGATGTCACCTTTTTAGGAGCAACTTTTTATAAATATTTTAGCAATGATGACATACTTTCGTATTATTTGAATGACTGGCTTGTTGATATCGATATATTTAATCCGGGGCAAATATCACATAAAGAACTATTAAAGATTATTAATATAGCTAAAAATAAACATCATGCTTAAGTCAATATTATCTATGATAATGGTGCGTGGATTAACATTAGTTTTCCCATTAATTCTAATCCCTCTTCAAATTAAACTTCTCGGTATAAATCAGTATGGTTATTATAACGTATTATTAGCGTTTGGAGCAATTGCATCGGTTATTGTAAATTTCGGATTTGATTATACTGCAAGTAGAAATATATCCAGGGTGTACGATGATCGAGAATTAGTTTCACACTACTACAGCGTGGCGATGATAAGCAAAGCCATACTTTTCTTGACTGTCTCAATAGTGATGATATCAATTTTTGCCTACAGGGGGGAAATTAAAAACTCTATTGGAGTAATTATATTTTGCTCTAGTCAAGTTATAATGCCAGTCTACCTTTTTCAAGGTATAAGAAAAATGGGGTACTTAGTATATAACACTATTTTTCTAAATTTTAGTTATTGTATTTTTTTATTTTATTTAATAAGCCTTGGGGAGCAAATCACAAGTGGCCATTTGTATACTGGCTACGCTATAATAAATCTCATGTCTGCATTATTAATGACATGGATAATTTATAAAAAATTGAATGTGAGGTTGTCGAAGGTTGAGTTTAAAGATGTTAACCTGCAATTAAAAGATGGGCTATGGATATTTTTTTCACGCTTAATGAGCATGGGGCTGTCACAATTATCAATAATCTTATTATCCTCCTTGCTTAATCCAACGTTACTAGGTATTTATAGTCTGGCTGATAAATTAGTGCGTGCGGCCAATTCGATATTCTATGCTTTTCAACAGGCAACCTACCCTTATTTCTGCAATAATGCATCCAGAAAAAACTTTCTTACATTAACAATAATTCTCGTCATCATTGCAGCGGTAGGTGTTTTTACACTGTTGCTCGCGAAAGATATTATATTACGTTTCTTTCCAGAATTGAGCTCAAATTTCATGACCGTAATGATCATGTTCTCCTCTTTAATACCAATGGCCTTGAGTGGAATGCTCGGTGTAAATTTCTTATTGGCGCAAGATCATAACCGGCCATTCGCAATTTCATTATGCGTTGGTGCATTATGGAATATAATAATGCTTAAGTATTATGTAACCTCCAACTCCTTGAAAGAGGCAGCACTGACTTTGGTATCTACAGAGGTAGTAGTGGTATTAGCTATGTTGATTTCGATAACACTTATTATGAGAAAAAAAGATGACAAACGCATTAAAAATGATTAGCACCCAGAAATTAATGCCCATTGTTTTTTTTATCGTATTTGCTTTGTTTTTTTTATTTCCAAATCTCGGTGGTGTGATTATCGTTCTTTCTGTTTTATTTTTCGGGTTGCAAAAAAGACTAACATTGAATTTATATGTGACTTTTGTGGTTTTATTATTTTCTGGCATTCTGGCTACAAAGTCATTATATGGCGAAGGTAATGACTTTATTACCTATTACTTCAATGTTCTTGAAGGGCAATATCCAACCTGGAGCGACAGTAAAACAGACTTTTTCTTTTGGGAAAGTATATCCTTAATCTTAAAAATAATACCTAATAAAGATCCTTTTGTTTTTTTCTGGATTGTCAATATCATTTCTTTCTTTCCATATCTAATATTTTTTAATTACTTAAGTAAGATATATGGGGTCGCACAAACATCTAAAATAGCCAGTCTATTTTTCATTCTTTTGTTATCATCCTTTTCATTCTGGAATTTATATGGAAATTATATCCGTCAGGCTTGGGTAATTACATACTTTATTGGCATTATTGTTTTATTGATCGAGAAAAGAAGGGTCTTAGCATTTTGTTTTGCGGTTGTAGTTGCCATGTCTCATAGTACAGGCGTTCTGTTACTATCTATTATTCCTATATATCGACTCATGCATAACTTTGACATGAGAAAAGTTGCTGGGATTGCAATTTTTTGTCTGATAATAACATTTATTATTCCAGTTTCGTCCTTGCTGGATTGGATTTTACCAGCCTATATCTCATCTAAATTAAACTTCTATGCATCTTGGGATGGATCAGATTTTGGGGGCGTTGCAATTATAAGGGTGTTTGTCCTTTCAATCGGTGCGTTTTTATTTGATTATATTACCTATAGGAAAATTATTCCGCGCAGCGATATATATAAAATGATGTATTTTACTTTAACTATTTTGGTCATTACAATAGCCTTGGTATCTAATATTTCCAAAGTCGTTGAAAGATTGTATTATTTTGTAGTGTTGCTTTTTTATATTGTTGTAAGCATTCAGTTTGTTCAGATTAGAGAGATATTGGTGTCCAATACAAAGTTTATTGCAAATTTATTAATGGTTTATGTCGGGGGTGGGCTTATAGCATATAATTTATATTCATCATTAATCTACAACCCTGCCTACTTCAATAGTAACGTTATTGAATTCCTAATGGCGAATTTTAAGTTATAAAAAATGATCACTTCTAGAACTGCGGTTGCAATATTAGCTCATAAAAATATTGATTATATAATCCACTTAGCTCAAACGTTCCCTGAAACGTTATTTATTGTTCATTTCGATCTTAAGGTGCATCTCGATAATAATAATAAAGCACATAAACTTGAAAATTTACACTTTATCGAAGAACGCATCTCCGTATATTGGGCTGGTTTTAGCCAAGTTGAGGCAGTAATAAAGATTTTATCGTTTACTATGAAGTTGAAAGGTATTCAGTATATACATTTAATTAGTGCAGAATGTTTTCCCCTTATACCATTTTCTGAAATGGAAAAAGAATGGGATAAAACACCAACTTTAAACTACATAGAAAGTCATCGTCGAGTCGACAATGAATGGCGAGTAAGAACATGGATGCCTCACGCGGACACGAAGCATATGAGGACTCTTCCTGGGAAGGTGTTAAAAAGAGCTCTAAGATTTATATCATATTTTGTGAATACCTCTGGAATCAAAGGTGATGCATATTACGGATCACTATGGTGTTCAATCACTAGGGAATTTGCAGAGAAAGTGCTTGCAGAGTATGAAAACGGAAACTTCTTTAAAAAATATATCAGAATTACATGTGCTGATGAACATGCTTTTGCAACTTATATAAGAATGGAAGGCAGTTGTAGAATTGCTGATGATAATAAAAGATATATTGAATTTCCGGCCGGTGCATCAAATCCTAATTACTTGAATCTCGACCATGTTTTAAAAAATAATAAAGATGATTGGTTCAGTAGAAAGTTTTATGAATCTGAAATGATAAGCAAACTTAAAGAATTTAAACATGACTAACTACGATTCGCCCGTCGCTGATTTCTCGGTTTTGATGTCTGTATATATCAAGGAAAATCCTGATTTCCTGAATGAAAGTTTGTTGAGTATTTATACAAATACGTTAGTTCCAACAGAGGTCATTCTAGTTGAAGATGGCCCGTTAACAGAAGATCTAGAAAAAACAATTGATTATTATCGAATTAACTATGGGTTAATCTCAGTTAAGTTAGAAAAAAACTCAGGTCTGGGTATTGCGTTAAATGCAGGTATTGCTGCATGTAATTATGAAATAATTGCTAGAATGGATACAGACGATGTATGTAGTAAAGACCGGTTTGAAAAGCAAATTTCATATATGCAATGTCATACCGAAGTTGCTTTGCTTGGGGGAGCTATAGCTGAATATAATATAGATTTATCTAAGAAAACAGGAGTTAGAATGGTACCTGCTTTGGAAGATGATATTCTAAAACTGGCGGTTACGCGTAATCCTTTCAATCATATGACTGTTATGTTCAGAAAAAATGCGATAATAAAATGTGGTGGATATCAACATCATTTGTATATGGAGGATTATAATTTATGGCTGCGCTTGATTGCTTTGGGTTATAGAGTGGCTAATTTGCCTGATATTTTAGTAAAAGTCAGGGCTGGTAGTGAAATGATCAGCCGTCGACGTGGCTGGAGTTATATAAAAAGCGAATTAAAGCTGATGAAACTCAAAAATAAGCTTCGAATAGGCAGTAAATGGAAAACTATCTCTATATTTTTTATTAGAGCCCTATCGCGATACCTTCCAAATAAAATATTGTCTACTTTATATTCTGCGCTAAGATCCCGAAAATAGCTTGCCATTGCTAAGGTATATAATGAAAATAGAGCAAATTCAAATTGGCCGAGGGATTGCCGCACTGATAGTGGCGTTTCATCATCTTTTGTTACCTCAGTTACAGATGATATTTCACCATAACACTTTCTTTGATGTTGTTCATCTTAATTATTTAGGTGATTTTGCGGTATATTTCTTTTTCTGTATTAGCGGTTTCGTGATGATACATTCATGTATCGAACGGCCTAAATCGGCTAAAGGATTTATTTTAGATAGGATTGTAAGAATTTATCCTTTATACATAATATTTACACTGCTATCTTTGATTGTCTTTCATTGTACGAGAGGCGAGCTATCATGGTTAATAAATCTAAATTATTATCCAAAAAATATTAGTGAATTGATTAGTGCCTTAACGCTGATACCTCCGCTTTATAATTCGGAATTTTATGCGATGCCGTTAGCAACCGCATGGAGTTTGGTTTATGAAATATTCTTTTATGCATTATTTGCGATTTTACTCATCTTTTTTAAAATAAAATATATACCTTATATCTTATTGGTTTGTTTTTTGGTGTCATTTTTGATTATTAACCCTTTGTTTGAGCCAGCAAGGGGGCGGTGGGTTAATTGGCTTTATGTTGTCTCCGATATAATAAATTTGTGTTTTGCAATAGGTACTATTTTGTATTTTGCACCAAAGCTATCAATGGTAAATAATAAAATATTAGGTTTTATATTGTTGACAATACTGATAGTGCTGATGTTATGCCCAGATTTACATGAATCAAAAGTTACATTAATATTCTTTATTACTATGGTTTTTTACCTTCTTTTGTCTTTTCAATATAAAGAAACATCTATTGGGCGCTTTCTATGTTATTTAGGAAACGCTTCTTATAGTATCTACCTAACGCATATTGTATTCAACTCGTTAAGTTGGCATGCAATCAAGATTCATTGGGCAATGGGGCTTAATCTTTTTATATCCACTATAATTTTCGGTTGCATTATTCATGAATATCTAGAGAAGCCGCTAGGGAAATTTTTCAGGTCAAAGATAGCTTATCAAAAATGACCATTTGTAAAATCACCTCGCGCTGCGTTACAGTCAAATTTTTCTGTTCTATTAAGTATAATGAGTTAACATTTACACTACATTATCAAGCCGCGCATATGCTGCGGTGACCAAACCTGACAGGAGTATGTAATGTCCAAGCAACAGATCGGCGTCGTCGGTATGGCAGTGATGGGGCGCAACCTGGCGCTCAACATCGAAAGCCGTGGTTATACCGTCTCCGTATTCAACCGCTCCCGTGAAAAAACCGAAGAAGTGATTGCCGAAAATCCAGGCAAGAAACTGGTTCCTTATTACACCGTTCAGGAGTTTGTCGAGTCGCTGGAAACCCCGCGTCGCATCCTGCTGATGGTGAAAGCGGGCGAGGGTACTGACAAGGCGATTGAGTCCCTGAAGCCGTATCTGGAGAAAGGCGACATCATCATTGATGGCGGCAACACCTACTACCACGACACCATCCGCCGTAACCGCGAACTCTCTGCGGAAGGTTTCAACTTCATCGGTACCGGTGTGTCCGGCGGGGAAGAGGGCGCACTGAAAGGCCCATCTATCATGCCTGGCGGTCAGAAAGAAGCATACGAACTGGTTGCTCCGATTCTGAAACAGATCGCTGCCGTTGCTGAAGACGGCGAACCGTGCGTCACCTATATCGGCGCAGACGGCGCGGGTCACTACGTGAAGATGGTGCATAACGGCATCGAATACGGCGACATGCAGCTCATCGCGGAAGCCTACTCCCTGCTGAAGCATGGTCTGAACCTCTCTAACGAAGAGCTGGCAACCACTTTCACCGAGTGGAATGACGGCGAGCTGAGCAGCTACCTGATCGACATCACCAAAGATATCTTCACTAAAAAAGATGAAGAGGGTAAATACCTGGTTGATGTAATTCTGGACGAAGCCGCGAACAAAGGTACCGGTAAGTGGACCAGCCAGAGCTCGCTGGATCTGGGCGAGCCGCTGTCGCTGATCACCGAGTCCGTGTTTGCCCGCTACATCTCCTCGCTGAAAGAGCAGCGCGTTGCCGCTTCTAAAGTACTGAGCGGCCCGCAGGCGAAACCGTTCACCGGTGACAAAGCCGAGTTCAGCGAAAAAGTACGTCGCGCACTGTACCTGGGCAAAATCGTCTCTTACGCACAGGGCTTCTCTCAGCTGCGTGCGGCCTCTGACGAGAACAACTGGGATCTCAACTACGGCGAAATCGCGAAGATTTTCCGCGCTGGCTGCATCATCCGCGCCCAGTTCCTGCAGAAAATCACCGATGCGTATGCCGAAAACCCGGCTATCGCCAACCTGCTGCTGGCCCCTTACTTCAAGCAGATTGCTGATGATTACCAGCAGGCACTGCGTGATGTTGTGGCCTATGCGGTACAGAACGGTATCCCGACCCCGACCTTCTCTGCTGCCATTGCCTATTACGACAGCTACCGCTCTGCGGTTCTGCCTGCCAACCTGATTCAGGCGCAGCGCGACTACTTCGGTGCGCATACTTACAAGCGTATCGATAAAGAAGGCGTATTCCACACCGAGTGGATGGAATAACCGCTCAGGCCCTCTACGGAGGGCCTTTTTACTGCCTTATACGCCCGTAGATTCGGGCTATTCTTAGCGTACCGCGTCAAATATTAACAGGCAGAGTCCCGGAAACCCGTTACACTTACCCCCGGCGCTTCGCTTGTTTTTCTACTTTATGCTTAAGGTAATCATGACAACGCATTCATATAAAACAGTGGATCGGAACCACGACAACGCAGAAACCATTGACCTGATCGATATTGTTTTCCAGCTCTGGCGTGGAAAAATCGTCATCATTGCTTTTGTTATTTTTGCCGTTATTTTAGCCAGTCTTTATCTGGTTTTTGCTAAAGAGAAGTGGACCTCCTCAGCGATTATCACCACACCCGATTCCGGACAGGTTTCCAGCTATACCAATGCCATGAATACGCTTTATCCGAACAACGCACCGCTGGTGTCGGATATCCAGCAGCAATTTTTCTCGCGCCTTAATGCTGCGCTGTCGGCTCGCTCACTACAATTAAATAATCTGGAAGAGCCGGAAAAACTCTCTATCGAACCGACGGTGAAAGGGCAGGCTGCCCCGCTGGCTATCAGCTACGTGTCCGATACGCCTGAGAAAGCCACCAAAACGCTTGAGAAATACATCACCGATCTTAACCGCGCCATCGCGGGCGAGATGGAAAAAGATCTCACCAAAAACATCGACTCGCGCGCTAAAGAGCTGACCTCCGCGCTGCAGGCGATGGAACACGTTGCCAAAGAGAAGCAGGAAGAGCGCGCGAAAGTGCTGAACCAGGCGCTGCTGATCGCTGAGCAATCAGGTATCACCAAGCCGCAGGTTCAGCAGTCTGAGGGTATCTCAGACGACACGCTGTTCGTGCTGGGCAGCGATGCGCTTAAAGCGATGATCCAGAACCATGCCACCAGCCCGCTGCCGCTTACAGTAGATTACTACCAGCTGCGTCAGAACCTGCTGGCGGTCACTGCCCTGAAAGCGCAGCCGGATACCCTGTACGCCTTCCGCTACGTGATGCAGCCGGATACACCCATCCGTCGCGACAGCCCGAAGCGTGCTCTGACCCTGGTGCTTGCCGTGCTGCTGGGTGGCATGCTTGGTGCCGCCGCGGTACTGGGGCGTAACGCCATTCGCGATTACACTCTGCGTCGTCAGGCATAATTAAGCCGCAGTAATAAAAAAGGCAGATGCGAAAGCATCTGCCTTTTTGCTTTTATGCGTCAGTCTCAATGCCGCTTACGCAAATTCTCAATCACCGTGGTTAAATCGAGATCCTGATCCTGGAGCAGTACCAGCAGGTGATACATCAGGTCCGAGGCCTCGTTGGTCAGCTCGTGGCGGTCGTTCACCGTAGCGGCCAGCGCGGTCTCGACGCCTTCCTCACCCACTTTCTGTGCGATGCGCTTGGTGCCGCTGGCGTAGAGCTTCGCGGTGTATGAGCTCTCCGGATCGGCGGTCTTGCGCGATGCCAGCAGCTGCTCCAGCTCCCACAGGAAGTGCCACTGATGATGCGCCTCGCCAAAACAGCTGGAAGTGCCGAGGTGGCAGGTCGGCCCGACAGGGTTGACCAGAATCAGCAGGGTGTCGTTATCGCAGTCCGGGGTGATGCTGACCACGTTAAGAAAATGGCCCGAGGACTCGCCTTTGGTCCACAGCCGCTGTTTGGTGCGCGACCAGAAGGTCACTTTCCCGCTCTGTTCGGTGACGCGCAGCGCCTCGTCGTTCATGTAGCCCAGCATCAGTACTTCACCGGACACCGCGTGCTGGATCACCGCTGGCAGCAGGCCGTCGGTTTTTTCGAAGTCCAGCTGCGTGCGTTGTTGCTCTGTTAACATACCCGAATCTCCACGCCCTGCAGTGCCAGGTACGCTTTTAGCTCACCAATATTGATAATCTGCTTGTGGAACACCGATGCCGCCAGCGCGCCGTCCACGTCCGCATCGCGAAACGCCTCGTGGAAGTGCTCCATAGTCCCGGCACCGCCGGAGGCGATCAGCGGAACGTGGCACACTTCACGCACTTTTTTCAGCTGTACCAGGTCATAGCCGTTGCGCACGCCGTCCTGGTTCATCATGTTCAGCACAATTTCCCCTGCGCCGCGCTTCTGCACTTCCTGCACCCAGTCGAGGGTCTCCCACCGGGTAACACGGGTACGGCTTTCGTCGCCGGTATATTGATTAACGTGATATTTCCCGCTGGTTTCGTCAAACCAGGTATCAATCCCCACCACGATGCACTGCACGCCAAACCGGTCGGCAAGGCGGGTGATAAGCTCGGGGTCGGCCAGCGCCGGGGAATTAATGGAGATTTTGTCAGCCCCGAAGGTGAGAATTTTCGCCGCGTCTTCCGCAGATTTGATCCCGCCCGCGACGCAGAACGGAATGTCGATCACTTCCGCCACGCGTGAAACCCAGCTCTTGTCCACCACGCGGCCGTCGCTCGACGCGGTGATATCGTAGAACACCAGCTCGTCGGCACCTTCTTCGGCGTAGCGTTTCGCCAGCGGCACGATGTCGCCGATGATCTCATGGTTGCGGAACTGCACGCCTTTCACTACCTGACCATCGCGCACGTCGAGGCAGGGGATTATCCGTTTTGCCAGCATTGAATTGCCTCCGTTACCGTAAATTTACCTTCCAGCAGCGCGCGACCCACGATCACACCGCTGACGCCGCTGTCGGTGAGCGCCGCAATGTCGGCAAGATCACCAATGCCACCGGACGCCTGAAACGCCACCTGGGGATAGCGGGCGCACACTTCTCTGTAAAGTTCGACGTTGGAGCCGGCAAGGGTGCCGTCGCGGGAAATATCCGTGCACAGCACGTGCTTCAGGCCGAAGGGGAGATACTGCTCCACCAGCGCTTCCAGCGTGACGCCGGAGTTTTCCTGCCAGCCGCTTACCGCCACCTGCTTGTTACCCGCCGCGTCAATGCGCACGTCCAGCGCCAGCACCAGCTGGTCGGCGCCAAAGCGGGTAAACCACTGTTGAACCTGCTCCGGCGACTTCACCGCCGTGGAGCCCACCACCACCCGCGCCACGCCAGCGTCCAGCAGGGCCGCGACGTCCTCTGCGGTGCGCACGCCGCCGCCAACCTGCACCGGCACGCTGACGCCCGCGACCAGGGTTTTCAGCAGCGGGATCTGGCGCTGTGCCGGATCTTTCGCCCCGGTTAAATCCACCAGGTGCAGCACCTCTGCGCCCTGCGCCTGGTAATCCTGCAGGCGCGGGAGCGGATCGCTGCCGTAGTCGCGCTGCTGCCCGTAGTCGCCCTGATGGAGACGCACCACCGTTCCGTCTATCAAATCCAGTGCCGGAATAATCATTTACATCTCCAGGAAGTTTTTCAGCAGCTGCGCGCCCGCTGCGCCGGAGCGCTCCGGGTGGAACTGCACGCCGTAGAAGTTATCTTTCTGCACCGCGGCGGTAAACGGCTCGCCGTAGCTGCACTGGGCGATGGTGCAGGGATTGACCGGCATCGCGTAGCTGTGCACGAAGTAGAAGTACGCCCCGTCTTCGATCCCGCGGAACAGGTGGTTGCCCGCTTTCGGATAGACGCGGTTCCAGCCCATGTGCGGCAGCGGCAGGCCGACGTCGGTCATGTGCGGCACCGGCTCGTCAATGATACCCAGCAGCTCAACGCCGCCGCTCTCATCGCTGTGGCTGCCCAGCAGCTGCATACCGAGGCAAATTCCCAGCACCGGCTGGGTACAGGCTTTAATCAGGTCAACCAGCTCGCGCTCGTGCAGCTGGTCCATCGCCGCGCGGGCAGTACCGACACCGGGCAGCAGCAGCTTGTCGGCGCGCAGTACCACGTCCGGATCGCGGCTGACCAGCGGCGCATAGCCGAGACGCTCAATCGCCCACTTAACGGATGAGAGATTGGCGCAGCCGGTATCAAGGATCACCACGCTCATTACAGCACTCCTTTCGACGAGGGAAGGGTGTCGCCTTCCACGCGGATCGCCTGGCGCAGCGTGCGGCCAAAGGCTTTAAACAGGCTCTCAACGCGGTGGTGATCGTTTTTACCTTTGGTTTTCAGGTGCAGCGTCACCGCCATGGTGTACGAGAGGGAGCGGAAGAAGTGCTCAACCATCTCGGTGCTGAGATCGCCCACGCGCTGGTAAGTGAATTCTGCTTTGTATTCGAGGTGCGGGCGGCCGGAGATATCCAGCGCACAGCGCGCCAGGCACTCGTCCATCGGCAGCACGAAGCCGAAACGGTTGATGCCGCGCTTGTCGCCCAGCGCCAGCTTCAGCGCCTCGCCCAGCGCCAGGCCGGTATCTTCTACGGTGTGGTGGTCGTCGATATAAAGGTCGCCTTTCACCGCAATTTCCATGCGAAAACCGCCGTGGGTCGCGATCTGGTCCAGCATGTGGTCGAAGAAGCCGACGCCGGTGTTGATCCTGCTGCCGCCTTCGCGATCCAGCCACACCTTCACGTCGATCTGCGTCTCTTTGGTGTTGCGCTCAACGTGGGCGTAGCGGTCACGCTTCGTCAGCTGCTCGCCGATAGCCGCCCAGCCGAGGTTATCGCGCTGGTAGCGCAGCCCCTGGATACCCATATTTTCTGCCAGCGTTACGTCGGTGGCGCGGTCGCCGATGACGTAGCTGTTGGCGCGATCCATCACGCCGTCTTCAAGATAGCCAGTGACCATCGCCAGCTTCGGCTTGCGGCACTCGCACGCGTCGGCAGGAAGGTGCGGGCAGATCAGCACCTCGTCGAACGCCACGCCCTGGGAGGTGAAAATCTGCATCATCAGGTTATGTGGACCGTCAAAATCCGCCTGCGGGAAACTGGCAGTACCCAGCCCGTCCTGATTGGTGATCATCACCAGCCGGTAGCCGGCTTTCTGCAGCTGCAGCAGCACCGGAATGGCGTCCGGCTCGAACGCCAGCTTCTCCATGCGGTCTACCTGGAAATCCTCTGGCGGTTCAGAGATCAGGGTGCCGTCGCGGTCAATAAAAAGGATCTTCTGGCTCATTGCTTCTCCGTGGCGGTCAGGCCGGGTTGGTCACGCAGCGCATCCAGGACGCGCTGGCATTCGTCGCGGGTGCCGACGGTAATGCGCAGGCAGCCGCTGAGCGATGGTTGTTTATTCTGGTCACGCAAGATAATGCCCTGATCCCACAGCGATTTAAACACCGCGCTGGAGGTGGTGATGCGCGCCAGCACGTAGTTGGTTTCCGACGGGAACACCGCTTCCACACAGGGCAGGCTTTGCAGGCCGTCAATCAGCCGCTGGCGATTCTTAAGAATTGCCGCTACCCGGGCGCGCATGGCCTCAATGCCCTGAGAAGTGAGCGCCTGAGCGGCGATGTCCGCCACCGGGGTAGAGAGCGGGTAAGGGGCGATCACCTTCATCAGCAGGGCGATAACCTCTTCGCTGGCGAGGGTAAACCCGCAGCGCAGCCCGGCCAGGGCAAAGGCTTTGGAGAGGGTACGCAGCACCATCAGGTGCGGATACTCTTCAATCCAGCTGGCCAGCGAGGCCTGCGGGCAAAATTCAATATAGGCTTCGTCCGCCACAACCAGCGCTTTACCGCGGGTCATCTCCAGCAGGTCACGGATATCCTGCGGATTAATCAACTGGCCGGTAGGGTTGTTGGGACTGCACACGAAGACCACTTTCACGCCGTCGAGCTGGGCGGCAATGCCATCCAGATCGAGCTGCCAGCCGTCAAGCGTCGGCACGGTACGGCATTCGATGCCGATAGTTTCCGCGCTGACGCTGTACATGCCATAGGTCGGCGGGCAGTAGAGAATGGCATCCTGGCCCGGTTCGCAGAAGGCGCGCATCACCAGTTCGATGCCTTCGTCCGCGCCGCGGCTCACCAGCACCTGCTCCGGTTTGACCCCGGCGTACTGCGCATAGCGTTCGATCACCGCTTTTGGTTGGCACTCCGGATAGCGGTTGAGCGTCTGCTGCGTCAGCTCGAACGGCACCGCGGTCGGGTATTCGTTGGCGTTAAGCCAGACGTCACCGTTGCCACCAAGACGGCGCGCAGACTGATACGGCGTCAGAGCGCGCACATTGGCGCGGGCTAAATCTTCGCTGCTCATACCTTCTCCTTCAGGGCGGCCACCCGCAGGGTGACGGCGTTTTTGTGGGCGGTGAGCTGTTCAGCCGCGGCCAGGGTTTCGATGGTTTGCGCCAGGGCGGAGAAGCCCGCCGGGGTCAGTTCCTGCACCGTCATGCGCTTCTGGAAATCGGCCAGTCCGAGGCTGGAGCAGGTCGAGGTGTAACCGTAGGTCGGCAGCACGTGGTTGGTGCCCGACGCGTAATCTCCCGCTGACTCCGGAGACCAGTCACCGAGAAACACCGACCCGGCGCTGGTGATGCTGTCCACCAGCTCGCGGGCGTTGCGGGTCTGGATGATCAGGTGCTCCGGGCCGTACTGGTTAGAGATGGCGATACACTGCGCCAGATCCCGGGCCACGATCAGGCGGCTGGACGCCAGCGCCTGACGGGCAGTCTCTGCACGCGGCAGGTCGGCGAGCTGCTGTTCCACAGCGTCGGCCACGGCGCGCGCCATGTTTTCATCGGGGGTCAACAACACCACCTGCGAATCCGGCCCGTGTTCCGCCTGGGAAAGCAGATCGGAGGCGACAAATGCCGGCGTGGCCCCGCTGTCGGCAATGACCAGCACTTCTGACGGCCCGGCGGGCATATCAATCGCCGCACCGTCCAGACGCTGGCTCACCTGGCGTTTGGCTTCTGTTACGAAGGCGTTGCCGGGGCCAAAGATTTTGTCCACTTTCGGCACGCTGTCGGTCCCGAAAGCCAGCGCGGCAATGGCCTGCGCACCACCCACCTGGAACACCTGCTGCACACCGCACAGCTTTGCGGCATAAAGAATTTCGTCAGCAATCGGCGGCGGCGAGCAGAGCACTACCTGCTGGCAACCGGCGATACGCGCCGGGGTCGCCAGCATCAGCACCGTGGAGAACAGCGGCGCGGAGCCGCCGGGAATATAGAGGCCCACCGAGGCGATGGGACGCGTTACCTGCTGGCAGCGCACGCCGGGCATAGTTTCGATATCCACCGCCGGCAACTGCTGGGCGCGGTGGAAAGTTTCGATATTACTGACGGCCACCGCCATCGCGGCTTTGATGTCATCCCCCAGGCGCGCGCAGGCAGCATCGATCTCCGCTGCGCTCACCGGGAGCGCCGCCACCTCGGTTTTATCGAACTTGGCGCTGTAGGCTTTGAGCGCGGTATCGCCGTCGCGTTTGACGTTATCCAGGATCTCGCTGACGGTGCGGGCGATGCTGTCAGACGCCGATACCGCCGGGCGGGTCAGGAGCTGACGCTGCTCGGCGTCGCTACAGGCATTCCAGTCAATCAGAGTGGTAAAGGCCATGATTTACTCCATCATCTTCTCAATCGGCAGCACCAGAATGGAGCTGGCCCCCAGCGCTTTCAGTTTTTCCATGGTTTCCCAGAACAGGGTTTCGCTGCTCACCATGTGCATCGCCACGCGCTGCTGATCCCCGGCCAGCGGCAGGATGGTCGGACGTTCAGCCCCCGGCAGCAGGGCAATCACTTCATCAAGGCGCTCGGTCGGCGCGTGCATCATGATGTACTTGGACTCGCGCGCCTGGATCACGCCCTGAATGCGGGTCAGCAGCTTGTCGATGAGCTGCTGTTTGGCATCCGGCATCTCGCCGTCGCGCTGGATCAGGCAGGCTTTAGAGCGATAGATAACTTCCACTTCGCGCAGGCCGTTGGCTTCCAGCGTCGCGCCGGTAGAAACCAGATCGCAGATGGCGTCGGCCAGACCGGCACGCGGTGCCACTTCCACCGAGCCGTTGAGCAGGCAGGATTTAAACTGCACGCCTTTCTGGTCGAGATAGCGTTTCAGCAGGTGCGGATACGAGGTGGCGATGCGTTTTCCGTTGAGCGCCGCCGGGCCGTCCCAGGCTTCGTCAACCGCGGTTGCCAGCGACAGGCGGCAGCCACCGAAATCAAGACGACGCAGGGTGAAGTAGCGCGGATCTTCACCCTGAGCACGGCGCGTCAGCAGCTCCTCTTCCAGCACGTTTTCGCCGATAATCCCCAGATCCACCACGCCGTCCATCACCAGCCCCGGAATGTCGTCGTCACGCACGCGCAAAATATCGATCGGCATATTCTCTGCCAGGGCAATCAGGCGCTGGGTGTGCAGATTGATTTTGATGCCGCAGCGGGCCAGCAGTTCGCGTGAATCGTCGCTCAGACGCCCTGATTTCTGAATAGCTATGCGTAAACGGGTGTTATCTAACATTCTCGGTTCCTCGTAATCCTGTCGTGGTCAGTCTGCAATCATCGTAAACGTGTTGTTTTTATCTGCGGCTTTCGGCTGGTCAAAGCACAAAAAAAAGCCCCCGGAAGGCGATCTTCCGGGGGCTTTCTGTTGCGTTCTGCACCACTGGAAGATCCTGAATGTCTCCCAGCACACATCGCCTGAAAGACTAGTCAGGGTGATGGTGATGATGGTGGTTTTTAATCTGAACGCAGTTCATAAAATTCTCTGATGAATGAGTATTCACAATGGGTCTTACCGTAAACCAGGTATGTGCAGGAAGGCAAGGGCTTTTTTTCATCATGAGCGCGTTTCATCTTGCGCCTGCCGATTGCCACCGTCACCGGGCAGGGGTAGCCTTACCTCGCGGCAGCCGTGCAGGCCGCGCCGTTGTCGGTTACGCTTTAACGATGCGCATCGCGTCGCTTCAGGATCCAGGAGAAAGGTATGAAAAAGGTGGCTATTGTCGGTTTGGGGTGGCTGGGAATGCCGCTGGCGCTCGCGCTGAACGCGCGCGGCTGGCAGGTTACCGGCAGCAAGACCACGCCGGACGGGGTAGAGGCGGCGCGCATGTGCGGCATTGAGAGCTACCCGCTTGAGCTTACGCCCGAGCTGGTGTGCGACAGCGATGAACTGGATGCGCTGCTGAACGTTGATGCGCTGGTGGTGACGCTTCCCGCCCGCCGCACCGGGGAGGGCGATACCTTTTATCAGCAGGCGGTGCAGGAGATTGTTGACAGCGCGCTGGCGCACCGCATCCCGCGCATTATCTTCACCAGCTCCACGTCGGTGTATGGCGATGTGGACGGCACGGTAAAAGAGAGCACCCCGCTGCAGCCGGTTACCCACAGCGGCCGCGTGCTGAAGGAGCTGGAAGCATGGCTGCATCAGCTGCCGGGCACCTCGGTGGATATTCTGCGCCTCGCCGGGCTGGTGGGGCCAGGGCGTCATCCCGGCCGCTTCTTCGCCGGTAAAACGGCACCCAACGGCAGCCACGGCGTGAATATGGTTCATCTGGAAGACGTGGTGTCAGCCATTACGCTGCTGCTGGAAACCCCGAAGGGGGGCCGCACCTATAACCTCTGTGCGCCGCACCATCCGGCCCGCGCCGAATTCTATCCGCTGATGGCACGCCAGCTGGGCCTTGAACCGCCGCAGTTCAGTAACAGCGAAGCCGGCACGCAGGGCAAGCGCGTTGACGGCAACCGCATCTGCAATGAGCTTGGCTTCGAATACCGCTATCCCGATCCGCTGGTGATGCCGATGGCCTAATCCCCGCTGCGCTCCTCGCTTCGGCGGCCCACGCCGGAGCGGGATCTCATGCTGTTCCTGCTGCATTTTCCCTGTTTTTTTATCGCCTCCCCCGCTTCATTCGGCGGCTTTCTGCGCTTCGTCTCACTTCTCTGGTAAAGCCTTTGCCCTCGTCTATGTTTAAGAAGGGCGGGCATGCGCCGGATATTTTTCTCGCAAGGAGAAGGTATGAGTCAGACCAATCAGCAGTGGCAGACGCGGCGTGAGGCGGCGGTGGCGCAGGGGGTGGGAAACGCGCTGCCGGTCTATATAGCACGCGCGCGCAACGCCGAACTCTGGGACGTGGAGGGCAAGCGCTACATCGACTTTGCCTCCGGGATTGCGGTGTTGAATACCGGGCATAACCATCCGGCGGTCATCGACGCGGTGAAAGCACAGCTGGAGCACTTCACCCATCCCTGTTTTCAGGTGACGCCGTATGGCAACTATATTGAACTGGCGGAGCGGCTTAACGCCCTGGTGCCGATCGAGGATGCCTGCCAGACTCTGTTTCTTTCTACTGGTGCCGAGGCGGTAGAGAACGCGATTAAGGTCGCGCGCATCGCCACCGGACGCTCAGCGGTGATCGCGTTTCGCGGTGCCTTCCACGGACGAACGCTGCTGGGTATGGCGCTGACCGGTAAAGTTCAGCCTTATAAGAAAGGTTACGGCCCGTTCCCGGCGGGTATTTATCACGCCCCCTATCCGGCAGCTTATCTCGGCGTGAGCGACACCCAGGCGCTGGCCTCGCTGGCGGGCATTTTTGCCGCCGACGTCGCCCCCGAAGAGGTCGCGGCGATCATCATCGAACCGGTGCAGGGCGAGGGCGGTTTTTATCCTGCTTCCACGCACTTTATGCAGCAGCTGCGCGCCCTGTGTGACCGGCACGGTATTGTGCTGATTGTTGATGAGATCCAGAGCGGCTTCTGCCGCACCGGGAAAACCTTCGCCATCGAACATACCGGCGTGGAGCCGGATCTGATCACGATGGCGAAAAGCCTGGCGGGCGGCTTCCCGCTGGCGGCGCTGGTGGGACGCAAAACGCTGTTCGATAAAGCCCTGCCGGGCGGGCTGGGCGGAACCTATGCCGGCTCGCCGGTGGCGATTGCCGCCGCGCTGGCGGTGACCGATCTGATTGAACGCGCGCAGCTGAATGAGAAAGCCCAGGCGGTGGGCGAGCAGATCGTGACGCGCCTGACCCGGCTGGCCGAGGAGTATGACTGCATCGGCGACGTGCGCGGCGTCGGGGCGATGGTGGCGATGGAGCTGGTAGAAGGGCGCGACAGCCAGAAGCCAGATAAAGAATTGACCCAGTTATTGATACAGGAAGCGGGGCGGCAGGGGCTGGTGTTGCTCTCCTGCGGCGTGCGCGCCAACGTGATCCGTTTCCTGGTTCCGCTGACGGCGGAAAAAGAAATTGTCGATGAGGGCCTCAACATCTTGTCATCGTGCCTGAAAGTGTTGCAAAATACGCGCCCTGCAAAATGAGAATTAGCCGACGTGAATAACGTCGGTTATTTTTTTGCAATTAAGAAACGTCATTTTAAAACAAGAGGCCGGGCTTCGTACCGGATAGATACTTACTAAAGATCGACAGTCGTGTCGCCGAGGAAATAAGAAAGATGGGGCAATTTTTTGCATTTGCGACGGCACACGCCGTAATGGAGATCAGCCATGTCGCATAACGTTACTCCAGGTACTACCACCTCTCGCGTGGAATTGCGTAAGACCCTTACGCTGATTCCGGTTGTAATGATGGGCCTTGCCTATATGCAGCCGATGACGCTGTTCGATACGTTCGGTATCGTATCCGGCCTGACCAGTGGTCACGTCGCAACAGCCTATGCCTTCGCGCTGGTCGCGATCCTCTTTACCGCTATCAGCTACGGTAAACTGGTGCGCCGCTTCCCGTCGGCTGGCTCCGCTTATACCTACGCCCAGAAATCCATCAGCCCGGCTGTTGGCTTTATGGTGGGCTGGTCATCCCTGCTGGACTATCTGTTCATGCCGATGATCAACATCCTGCTGGCGAAAATTTACTTCGAAGCGCTGGTACCTGGCGTACCGTCGTGGATGTTCGTGGTCGCGCTGGTCGCGTTTATGACCATTTCCAACCTGCGCAGCCTGAAAACCGTGGCTAACTTCAATACCGTCATCGTGATACTGCAGATGGGCATCGTGGCGGCTATCGTTGGACTCATCATTTACGGTGTTTCCCACGGTGAAGGCGCGGGTACGCTGGTCAGCTCACAGCCGTTCTGGAGTGCGGATGCGCACGTTGTGCCGATGATCACCGGTGCCACTATCCTGTGCTTCTCGTTCCTCGGCTTTGACGGCATCAGCTCGCTGTCTGAAGAAACCAAAGACGCAGAGCGCGTGATCCCGCGTGCGATTTTCCTGACTGCCCTGATTGGCGGCCTGGTATTTATCGCAGCGTCCTACTTCCTGCAGCTCTACTTCCCGGACATCTCTCGCTTTAAAGATCCTGAAGCCTCTCAGCCGGAAATCATGCTCTACGTGGCGGGTAAAACCTTCCAGTACGGCGTGCTGATCTTCTCCACCATTACCGTGCTGGCTTCCGGTATGGCAGCGCACGCGGGCGTTTCGCGTCTGATGTACGTGATGGGCCGTGACGGCGTATTCCCGCGCAGCTTCTTCGGCTACGTGCATCCGAAATGGCGTACCCCGGCATTTAACGTGCTGCTGGTTGGTGCTATCGCACTGCTGGCGATTAACTTCGATCTGGTGACGGCGACCGCCCTGATTAACTTCGGTGCGCTGGTGGCGTTCACCTTCGTTAACCTGTCGGTGATCTCGCAGTTCTGGATCCGTGAGAAGCGCAACAAAACGCTGAAAGACCACTTCCAGTACCTGATCCTGCCACTGTGTGGCGCTCTGACCGTAGGCGCGCTGTGGCTGAACCTGGAAGAGAGCTCAATGGTGCTGGGCCTGATCTGGGGTGCCATCGGTATCGTCTACCTGGCATGCGTGACCCGCAGCTTCCGTAACCCGGTGCCGCAGTACGAAGATGTTGCTCAGTAATTTCTGACACCTGCATCGCATCAATCCGGAGGCCTCGCCTCCGGATTTTTTTTGCCTGAAATCTGGCTGGCAAAATCATCTATAACCTTTCGCTATATGCTAGTGAGTTTGGTTATTGGTCACGCTGGCGCAGGCGTGAATAATGGCCGTTTTGATTTTCTGACCTGGAAACGGGTGGTGCTATGTTACAGATGATTTTAACCGGCCTGGTGTGCGGCGGGCTGCTGGGCTTCGTTATGCAGCGCGGCCGTTTCTGCCTTACCGGCGGCTTCCGCGATATGTATATCGCCAAAAATAACCGCATGTTTTACGCCCTGCTGATCGCCATTGCTATCCAGTGCGTCGGCGTGTTCGCCATGATCCAGGCCGGCATTGTGCAGTATGACGCGGGCGCGTTCCCGTGGCTGGGCACCGTGGTGGGCGGCTACATCTTCGGGCTGGGTATCGTTTTTGCTGGCGGCTGCGCCACCGGCACCTGGTATCGCGCCGGGGAAGGGCTTATCGGCAGCTGGATTGCGCTGTTTACCTATATGCTGATGAGCGCCATCATGCGCTCCCCGCACGCCGCCGGGCTGAACGAGACGCTGAAGCACTACAGCACGGCACACAACTCGATTCCGGAAACCTTCAATCTGCCGGCCTGGCCGCTGATTGTGCTGCTGGTGGCGGTCACCCTGTGGCTGGTGCGCAAAGAGCTGGCGAAGCCCAAGCTCAAGGTGGCCAGCCTGCCGCCGCGTCGCACCGGGCTGGCGCATATTCTGTTTGAAAAGCGCTGGCACCCGTTTGTTACCGCGATCCTGATTGGTCTGATCGCCACCCTGGCCTGGCCGCTGAGTGAAGCCACCGGTCGCCTGTTTGGTCTCGGTATCACCTCGCCAACGGCGAACATTCTGCAGTACCTGGTGGTCGGCGACAGCAAATACATCAACTGGGGCGTATTCCTGGTACTGGGAATTTTCCTCGGATCGTACATCGCTGCTAAAGCCAGCCGCGAATTCCGCGTGCGCGCCGCCGATGCCACCACCACGCTGCGCAGCGTCGCCGGTGGCCTGCTGATGGGCTTCGGTGCCAGTATGGCGGGCGGCTGCTCTATCGGTAACGGTCTGGTGATGACCGCGATGCTGACCTGGCAGGGCTGGATTGGCCTGGTATTTATGATCCTTGGCGTATGGACCGCCTCGTGGTTCCTGTTTATCCGTCCGCAGCGCAAAGCGAAACTGACCGCCGCTGCGGCCTGAGTACGTGGAGAAAGAGAATGACGATTAAGAAATTAGACGTAGTAAATCAGGTATGCCCTTTCCCGCTGATCGAAGCGAAGGCGGCGATGGCAGAGATGACCAAAGGCGACGAGCTGGTCATCGAGTTTGACTGCACCCAGGCGACTGAAGCTATCCCCCAGTGGGCGGCAGAAGAGGGCCACAGCGTCACCGACTACCAGCAGGTCGGCGATGCCTCCTGGACCATTACGGTGATGAAAGGGTGATTTCGTTTTCCGTGTAAGTTGTAAAAAAAGGCCGCGCTTGCGGCCTTTTTTATTGGCGGGAAGGTGAGTAGGGGGCTGGAAGAGGTTGTAGGGTGGGTAAGCGTAGCGCACCCACCGTTTACCATGCGCACCCACCGTTTACCATGCGTCCCCGTTCTGGCATGAGGGCTATGGCAGGGCGGTGATGGTTCCGTTCACCGTGGCATCGCGCTCACATGGGAACGCTGCCGCCCGTGAACGGGTGAAGGGGGCTCGCCGCCGCCCCCTTCACCATCCCGGCTCCCGGCTAAAAAACCGGCCCTGCGGGCTGCCCTTACCTCCGGCGTTTCGCTTCCGGTCGGGCGCGATACCCCATCCCGGGGCTCGCGCCCTCTGGCGGTTCCCGACCGCCAGCCCGGACTCAACGCCTCGGCGCGGCGGTTTTGATGCCGGATGGGGCCATCCCTCAGGCATGGGTTATTGAATTTTGTGGTGGGTGCGCAGGCTTACCCACCCTACGGGAAGGGCGGATGTAAGGGGGTTTGTAGGGTGGGTAAACGTAGTGCACCCACCGTTTACCATGCGCGCCTGTTCTGGCATGAGAGCTATGGCAGGGCGGTGGCGGTTCCGTTCACTGCGGCACCGCGCTCACATGGGAACGCTGCCGCTCGTGAACGGGTGAAGGGGGCTCGCCGCCGCCCCCTTCACCATCCCGGCTCCCGGCCAACAAAACCGGCCCTGCGGGCTGCCCTTGCCTCCGCCGTTTCGCTTCCGGTCGGGCGCGATACCCCATCCCGGGGCTCGCGCCCTCTGGCGGTTCCCGACCGCCAGCCCGGACTCAACGCCTGCGGCGCGGCGGTTTTGATGCCGGATGGGGCCATCCCTCAGGCATGGGTTATTGAATTTTATGGTGGGTGCGCAGGCTTACCCACCCTACAGGAACGAGGCATGTCGGTTTTGATGCCGGATGGGGCCATCCCTCTGGCAGGGGTTGATTTGTGTTCATGGTGGGTGCGCAAACTTACCCACCCTAGGGGAAGGGCGGGTGTAAGGGGGTTGTAGGGTGGGTAAACGAAGTGCACCCACCGATGATCTGTGCACCCGCCGTTACCCAACGATCTCCTGCGCATACTGATACAGCGCTTTGATAAGGGCGGTTTTCTCTTTGTCGCCTTCGTACTGGTTGTAGAGCATTTCCAGCTCTTGCGCCCAGCGCTGCAGGTAGTCCGCACTGAACACTTCGCGGCGGTGATTGAGCCAGCGCTGCTGCTCTGCTTCGTCCAGCGTGCCGGGATAGTTGCGCGCCCGGTAGTTGAACAGCAGCTTCTCAATGCGCGGATCGACAAAGCTGATATCCAACGCCGGCAGGTTCTGTGGATCGGTCTGCAGGACAATTTTCATTGCCGCCCGATCGGCATCGCTAAAGAAGCCGTTATACAACTGCGCATCCACGTTGTCCGACGGCACAAACGGCTCCGCTTCGGCGTAGATCGCCACCACTTTTTCCCGCACCTGCGGATTGTCGCGAAGCAGCTTAAGGTTGTTGAGACAGTGCTGACGGTCGATTCCCAGCCGCTCGGCATCCTCCGGACGTAGCGTATTCGCCTGCGCCAGCACCGGGCATTTATTCAGATGCACCAGCTTCACCGGCACCGCGGCATCGGTGAGCTGCGCTTTAGGCGTATAGAGGCGCTCGCGCAACGCGTCGGCATCCAGCTCCAGCAGGGGCGACACATCTCCCGCGAGGTCTACCATTATTACCGCGTTACGGTTTTCCGGATGCCACGCCAGCGGCGCAACCCAGCTGGTATTTCCGCGCAGCGCGCCGAACATGCCAGACACATGCACCAGCGGCTTCATCTGCGGCACGTCAATCAGGGTAATCAGCTTCTGCTTATGGCGGAAACTGTACAGGTAATCAAACAGCTTAGGCTGCCGGGTCCGCACCAGCTGAGCCATCGCAATGGTGGCATACACATCGGCCATCGCATCGTGGGCATTAGCATGCTCAATCCCGTTGGCTTTGGTCAGATGCTCAAGCCGGAAACTCGGCAGACCATCGTCGTTTTCCGGCCAGACGATACCGTCCGGACGCAGCGCATAGCAGGCGCGCATTACATCCAGCAGATCCCAGCGCGAGTTATCGTGCTGCCAGCTCCAGGCATAAGGGTCGTAGAAGTTGCGATAAAGGATATTGCGCGTGACTTCGTCATCGAACCGCACGTTGTTGTAACCCACCACACAGGTCTTCGGCACGCTGAACAAACCGTGAATACGCTTTGCGAAGTCGGCTTCATTCATGCCCTGTGCCAGCGCGTGCTGCGGCGTGATTCCGGTGATCATGACCGCTTCCGGCTGGGGCAAATAGTCATCAGCAGGTTTGCAGAAAAACACCTCCGGCTCGCCGATGATGTTGAATTCGGCATCGGTGCGAATGGCCGCAAACTGAGCGGGGCGGTCGAGCGACGGGGTTTTGCCGAAGGTTTCGTAATCGTGAAACAGAAATGTGGGTTGCGCCGGGGAGTCAGACACCAGGAAAACCATCCTTATGAGTTTTTGGTAACCACCGTATGGTAAATCAATTCCGACAAAGATGCGTGCCCGGCGCGTGCATTTTTCCTGCCGCCTGGCAGCTTCTCGAGGCCGCTCGCATAATGAACATATTCACCGTTCTGCATCTCGCAATATCGTTACGGTGGTGTATATGTATACAGGTGTCTTGATTAACAGGAGTGGGAGCATGGAATACAACGTTACTGCAGTGCCAGCCCGTAAGGTCGCCGGATTTCATCTGGTCGGCCCGTGGGAAAAGACCGTTCCACAAGGGTTCGAACAGCTGCTGATGTGGGTTGAAACGCACCATCTGCGCCCTGACGAGTGGATCGCGGTCTACTACGATAACCCGGACTTAACCCCGCCTGAAAAACTGCGCGCCGCCACGGTGGTGACGGTGCCGGAGGGTTTTGCCATTCCGGAAAACAGCGTGGGTGTGATCCACACTGAAATCACCGGCGGGCAGTATGCGGTCGCGCGCGCAAGGGTACAGGACGGTGATTTTGGTAAACCCTGGCTGCTGTTCTTCAATAGCCTGCTTGGGGATGCCAGCGTTATGCCTGCCCCGTTGCCGTGCTTTGAAATCTACCTCAATGACGGCAAGGCAGAGGGTTTCTGGGATATTGAAATGCATATTCCGGTGACGGAGAAAGTGGACTGAATGAATCAGGCGCTGACTGGTACTTTTCCGCCTCTGATTGGGAATCTATGTTAAAAGGTGGATAATGGCATGTTAACGCAGCGGTTAAATATAGTTTCTGAGGTGCTAATTTGCAGTCGTTGATAAAAAATAGCCAGTGGAGAAGGGCAGATTTACCGGGCAAATCGATACCACCGCAGCAAAAACGAGTACAATCCGCACTTTTCATCACCGGAGAGCGGGTGTGCGTCCCGATAAGCCCTTAAGCCCTTTTGAAATTCGTATTTACCAGCACTACCGGATTGTACATGGTCTGCGTATTGCGCTGGCTTTCATCCTGACGTTTTTACTGGTGCGTCTGCTGGAAGTGCCGGAAGGGTCGTGGCCGCTGATCACGCTGGTAGTGGTAATGGGGCCAATCTCCTTCTGGGGAAATGTCATTCCCCGCGCCTTCGAACGCATCGGTGGCACTATTTTTGGCTCGGCGCTCGGCCTGGTGGCGCTGCGCCTGGAGCTGTGGTCACTACCGGCGATGCTGCTGTGGTGTGCGCTTGCGATGTTCCTGTGCGGCTGGCTGGCGCTCGGCAAGCGGCCCTATCAGGCACTGCTTATCGGCATTACGCTCGGTGTGGTGGTGGGTGCCCCGCAGGGCGATATGGTGACCGCGCTGTGGCGAAGCGGCGATGTCATCCTCGGCTCGCTGCTGGCGATGCTGTTTACCAGCATCTGGCCCCAGCGCGCATTTATTCACTGGCGCATCCAGATGGCCAGCTTCATGAAGGCTTTTGGTCGGGTTTATAACGCCGGATTCTCACCTAATCTGGTGGAGCGGCCGCGGCTGGAGAAGCCGCTGCAACAGGTGCTGAATGACGTCGTGAAAATGCGCGGTTTGATCACGCCCGCCTGCAAAGAAACTCACATCCAGAAAAGTATCTTTGAGGCAATTCAGACTACCTGTCGCAACATGGTCTGTACGCTGGAGCTGCAAATCAACGCACACTGGGCGTCGCGGGAAAGTCATTTCGTGATGATTAACGCCCGCACGCTGCGTGACACCCAGCATATGACCCAGCGCACGCTGGCGAACCTCTCTCAGGCGCTGTATGAGGGCAACCCGACGCCGGCCATCGCCAGCCGGGAGAAGCTGAATGAAATTATCGGGGAGCTGGATCAACTCATTCGCGAGAGTCACGGCGATCGCCTGCAGGAGACGCCGATTCATGGCTACGTCTGGCTCAGCCTTGAACTGGCCCGCCAGCTGGAGCTGCTGTCACAGCTGGTTTGCCGGGCGCTGCGTAAATAAGCACCGGATGCACCGCTCGCGGCAGGTGGCGGTGTCGATTAAACCTGAAATAAGAGTATGATAGCGGCAGGCCGCCCGTAAGGGATAAAACCATTGTCTTGAATAGCCGCTACCATTACTGTTGACCGGTGATGGTTGTAGTAACGAATCCAAGTCTCAAATTAGCAGGGGTGTAAAAATGGAAAATACCAGACCTTCATTCCAGGACGTACTGGAGTTTGTCCGTCTGTTCCGTCGTAAGAATAAACTTCAGCGTGAAATCCAGGACGTTGAGAAAAAGATCCGTGACAACCAGAAGCGCGTGCTGCTGCTCGACAACCTGAGCGATTACATCAAGCCGGGTATGAGCGTGGAAGCGATTCAGGGCATCATCGCCAGCATGAAAACCGACTATGAAGATCGCGTTGATGACTACATCATTAAAAACGCCGAGATCTCTAAAGAGCGTCGTGAGATTTCTAAAAAGCTGAAAGCGATGGGCGAGCTGAAAGCGCCAACCGAGCCTAAAGCTGAATAATAAAGAAACCGCCGTCAGGGCGGTTTTTTTATGTCTGCACAACACAGGCTGACGCTGGACAGCAAAAAGCCCGCACGTGGCGGGCTTTTCAAATCTGGCTCCTCTGACTGGACTCGAACCAGTGACATACGGATTAACAGTCCGCCGTTCTACCGACTGAACTACAGAGGAATTGTGGAGGCCTATCTTAGCGGCCAAAAAAGTTTTGTCAAACGCCAATGCCGGGATCGACGCGTGTCTGGCGAAACTCTCGCCGCCCTGTCGCTAAAACCAACAATTCGCAGGGAAATGCTTTGCAGGATCGGTTTCTCTGTCTCATTATTGAAATGAAGTTTTATCTTTCTTCCCTGGAGCAAACGTGAACCTGACTGCCACGCTACGTCAGGCGGTGATGCGTACCCCGTGGTATGCAAAAAGAAAGAGCTATCGCGTGTTGTTCTGGCGCGAGATCACCCCGCTGGCCGTGCCCATTTTTCTGGAAAATACCTGCGTCATGCTGATGGGGGTGCTCAGCACCTTCCTCGTGAGCTGGCTGGGTAAAGAGGCCATGGCGGGCGTCGGGCTGGCAGACAGCTTCAACATGGTGATCCTCTCCTTTATCGCGGCGGTGGATCTCGGCACCACGGTTGTGGTGGCCTACAGCATTGGCAAGCGCGATCCTGCCAGGGCGCGTGCTGCGGCGCGCCAGTCGCTGGTGCTGATGACGATCTTCTCAGTATTTCTGGCGGGTCTGATTCACGTGACCGGTGAGCAAATTATCGATTTTGTCGCCGGGGAAGCGACCGCCGAGGTGAAGCGCCTGGCGCTTATCTATCTGCAACTTACGGCCTGGAGCTATCCGGCGGCGGCCATTGCGCTCATCGGTAGCGGGGCGCTGCGCGGGGCCGGTAACACTAAAATTCCGCTGCTGATTAACGGCGGCATGAACATCCTCAACATCATCATCAGTACCATCCTGATCTACGGCCTGTTCTCATGGGACGGCTTAGGGTTTATTGGGGCCGGGCTCGGCATCACCATTTCACGCTACATCGGCGCGGTGGCGATTATCTGGGTACTGGTGATCGGCATCAATCCCACACTGCGCATCTCGCTCAAAAGCTACTTCACCAGGCTTCAGGGCAACATTCTCTGGGAAGTTCTGGCGATTGGCATTCCGGCCAGTATCGAGTCGGTGCTGTTTAACGGCGGGAAGCTGTTGACCCAGATGTTTGTCGCCGGGATGGGCACCAACGTTATCGCCGGTAACTTCATTGCGTTCTCGGTGGCGGGGCTGATTAACCTGCCAGGTAACGCCCTCGGTTCAGCCTCCACCATTATTACCGGTAAGCGGCTCGGCAAAGGACAGATTGGCCAGGCGGAGCGCCAGCTGCGGCATGTGTTTTGGCTCTCAACTATCGGCCTGACCTTTATCGCCTGGTTTACCGCGCCCTTCGCCGGGATTTTCGCCTCGTTCTATACCCGGGAAGAGGACGTGAAAGAGGTAGTTAAAATTCTGCTCTGGCTTAACGCCGCCTTTATGCCGATCTGGGCCGCCTCCTGGGTGCTGCCGGCGGGGCTGAAAGGCGCGCGCGACGCCCGTTTCGCCATGTGGGTATCCATGCTCGGCATGTGGGGCTGCCGCGTGGTAGCGGGGTACATTCTGGGGATTGAGCTCGGAATGGGCGTGGTCGGCGTCTGGCTGGGAATGTTCATGGACTGGGCGGTACGCGGGGCGCTGTTCTACTGGCGCATGGTGAGCGGGCGCTGGCTGTGGAAATACCCGCGTCCGGAAAAACAGCCGGTGAGCGTAGCCCCGACGGCGGGCTATACCCCCGGCGGTGGCGATTCGCCCACTTCGCCACCCTGATGCCTTCAGCGGCGCGACGAATCAGTCGCGCTGCACCACGCCTGTCAGCGCCCGCATGTCGCTCCCGGTGGGCGACTGGTGGAGGCGCAGCCCGAACTCTTCCGTGACGGCAAAAATATGGTCAAAGATGTCCGCCTGAATCCCTTCGTACTCCATCCAGATCACCGTGTTGGTAAAAGCATAGATCTCCAGCGGAAGCCCGTCGGGGCCGGGTGCGAGCTGGCGCACCATCAGCATCATGTCCTTGCGCAGCCGCGGATGATTGCGCAGATACTCATTGAGATACGCGCGAAAAGTGCCGATGTTGGTCATCTGACGCTGGTTAAGTACCGAGGCGTCCCCTGCGTTTTCCTGGTTCCACAGCACGATCTCTTCACTGCGGCTGTCCATATACGGCTTTAACAGACGTGCACGCAACAGCCGCGCCTGCTCGTCCGGCGAAAGAAAATGAATGCTGGTGATATCAATATTGATGCTGCGCTTGATGCGTCGCCCGCCGGACGCCTGCATCCCGCTCCAGTTTTTAAACGCGTCCGAGACCAGCGCATAGGTGGGAATAGTGGTGATGGTGTTATCCCAGTTGCGCACTTTAACGGTAGTCAGGCCGATATCGGTCACCGCCCCGTCAGCGCCATATTTTGGCATCTCCAGCCAGTCGCCGAGTTTGAGCATGGTATTGGCCGACAGCTGAATGCCCGCCACCAGCCCGAGAATCGGATCTTTGAAGATCAGCATCAGCACGGCGGCCATAGCACCGAGACCGCTTATCAGGATGGCCGGGGATTTGCCAATCAGCGCCGAGATCATCAGGATGCCAATCACCAGAGCGCTAATCAGCTTCACCCCCTGAAAAATACCCTTCAGCGGCAGCTGGGTGGCCAGCGTGGAATTCCCGGACAGCTCAAACACCACGTCCAGCAGCGAGAAAAACGACAGCAGGGCATAGAGCATCACCCACAGCTGGGCGCAGGTACTGAGCACCAGCGCCGCATCGCCGCCTTTGGGCAACAACAGCACCGCCTGCACATTAAGAATGATGCCCTGAAGCGTAAAGGCGAGGCGGTGAAACAGCTTGTTCTGGGTGATGATCTGCAGCCACAAACGCGAACTGGATCCGGCGCGCTTCTCAAAGGTGCGCAGCACGACCCGGTGAAGAATGAAATGCACAATCAGCGCGGTGAGCAGGATCACCAGCGACGCCATCGCCAGCGAGCCCGGATGATGCAGCCCAAAGCCATAGGCTTTAAGCGTGGATAACAGTTCCTGCATAACAACTCCTTTACTAACAGCCGGGTATGATGCCCAGCGAAGCGGGAGGGTGCAATGCCTGAGGGGAAAAGCTGTGTAAAGAGCTGCGCAGCGGCGGCACGTTGAATCGACAAAAAGCAGCTATGCTTAGCGAAACGTCAGCCTTCAGGAACCGGCATTATGTCTCGTCTTACCCCGTTTTGTAGTCTGCTTATGCTTATCGCCAGCCACAGCGCGCTGGCCGTAACCTATACGCTGCCGCCGGAAGGCAGCCGGCTGGTGGGGAGCGTGCGCACCGTTACCGTGCCGCAGGACAACCGCTATCCGCTGGAAGCGTTTGCGGCACAGAACGGGCAGGGACTCAGCAACCTGCTGGAAGCCAACCCGGATGTCGATCCCTACCTGCCGAAAGCAGGGTCCACGCTGACCCTCCCCGAGCAGCTGATCCTGCCCGATACCGTGCGTGAAGGCATCGTGGTGAACGTGGCGGAGATGCGCCTCTATTACTACCCGAAGGAGGGCGGCACCGTGGAAGTGCTGCCGATCGGTATCGGCTAGGCGGGACGCGAGACGCCGCGCAACTGGGTGACGCGCGTGGAGCGTAAGCAGGCCGGCCCGACCTGGACGCCAACTGCCAATACACGGCGTGAATATGCCAAAGAGGGTAAAACCCTGCCGGCAATGGTGCCTGCCGGGCCGGATAACCCGATGGGGCTGTATGCCATTTACATTGGCCGGCTGTACGCTATTCATGGCACCAATGCGAATTTCGGTATTGGGCTACGCGTCAGTCAGGGCTGCATTCGCCTGCGCAATGACGACATTAAATTCCTGTTTGATAACGTACCCGAAGGCACGCGCGTTCAGCTTATCGATCAGCCGGTAAAAATGACCACCGAGCCGGACGGCAGCCGCTGGCTGGAAGTGCATGAACCGCTGTCGCGTAACCGCGCCGAGTTTGAATCCGATAACAAAGTTCCGCTGCCGATCACGCCGGTGATGCGCGCGGCGCTGAAAGGCAGCGATGTGGACGTGTTGCGCGTTGACGAGGCGCTGGAGCGGCGCTCGGGGATGCCGGTGAAGGTCAACGACACGACGCCACATCGCCCTGATGGCATTGAACGGATGTAGCCGCAAAAGATGCCTGACAGTTACACTCGGTTCTGCGAGTCGCCTTCCAGATAGCCCCATTCACAGTGCGGGTTTGCGGCGCTATGCTGTCTTCCCCGCCAGCGTTGCCAGACAAGCGGGGCCGCGTCGCGTCTTTACGGGAGAACCCTTTATGACTACCTCTTTGCAGTACCAGCAGCAAACCTCTGCCCCCGGCAAAAATCAGCGTCGTTGCACCGTGGGCTATCTGCCCAACGCGGGCGACACCACTACGCCAGCTATACGGTTGAGCGGGAAGTGGCTGCGCGATGCCGGATTTGAAACCGGTAAAGGTGTGACTATTAAAATCGCGGCGGACTGTATCGTGCTGATCCCCGACAACGACGATGTCTGCGAACTCAACCGGCAGCTGAAACAGGCAAACCAGCTTATTGCAGTGGTAAAGGAAGGGGCGGTTCACGTCCTTAAGTGAATCACCAGACATGGCCTGCGCAGCCATTGTGCATTACACTGCGCGCTGCAAAATTTGCACAGATAAACGATTAATCAGGCGGTAATGGCGATGAACGGTACGATCACAACATGGTTTAAAGATAAAGGTTTTGGATTTATCAAAGATGAAAACGGCGATAACCGCTATTTTCACGTGATTAAGGTCGCCAACCCTGATCTTATCAAGAAAGATGCGGCGGTGACGTTCGAACCGACCACTAACAATAAAGGCTTGTCGGCTTATGCGGTCAAGGTCGTGCCGGACAGCAAATACATCTACATTGCAGGTGAGCGCCTGAAACTCACCTCCATCAAGTCATATCTGGTTTACAGCGAGGAAGTACCTGCTGACGCCCGCATCGATAAAGAAAACGCGGTGCTGTCTGTGGGTGGGCTGATGAACAGCATTCGACCAAAATCATCCATCAAGCCGGGTGGAATGCGCTCGCTGAAAAAGCTGGCTATCACCACCTTCCAGGGAACAACCCTGATCTTCTCGGAAGAGGAGATTGACATTGATGCCACGGTGAAAATGCTCAAGGTGTGAAATAGCCATACTGTCGCACTGCCGAATCACCAGGCTACCGGCATGCCGCGCGGACCGGGCATTGTGTAGCCAGTAAATTGTGCCGCCAGTAACCACAGAACAGATCTATCCCCAGAGGACAACACATGAACAAAGAGATACCGCTGAAATATTATGACATCGCCGATGAGTACGCGACGGAAACGGCAAAGGCGGTGGGCGAACCGGAGCGCGACGCGCTGGCGCACTACTTCCAGCTACTGATTGAGCGCCTGATGAATAACGAAGAGATCAGCGAGCAGGCGCAGCAAGAGATGGCCGTCGAAGCCGGTATTGATGAAGCCCGCATCGATGAGATCGCCATGTTCCTCAACCAGTGGGGCAACGAGTAACGCTGATTGCCGGTGCAAAAAAGCCCGCAGGGTGGGTAAGCGCGCGCACCCACCACTTACAAAGTGCTAATGGCGGATGCGAAAAAGCCCGCAGGGTGGGTAAGCGCAGCGCACCCACCGCTTACAAAGTGCTAATGGCGGATGCGAAAAAGTCCGTAGGGTGGGTAAGCGCAGCGCACCCACCGCTTACAAAGTGCTAATGACGGATGCGAAAAAGTCCGTAGGATGGGTAAGCGCAGCGCACCTACCGCTTACAAAGCGCTAATGACGGATGCAACAAAGTCTGTAGGGTGGGTATGCGCGGCGCACCCACCGCTTAAAAAGTGCCAATGACGGATGCAACAAAGCCCGTAGGGTGGGTAAGCGCGGCGCACCCACCGCTTAAAAAGCGCTAATAACGGATGCAACAACGTCCGCAGGGTGGGTAAGCGTAGCGCACCCACCGCTTACAAAGTGCTAATGGCGGATGCGAAAAGTTCGTAGGGTGGGTAAGCGCAGCGCACCCACCTCCTGCAAAGAGGTAATGGCGGATGCACGTTCAGCATGTACAGAAAAGCAAAAAACCCGCTTAAGTTTCCTTAAGCGGGTTTCTTAAATGTGGCTCCTCTGACTGGACTCGAACCAGTGACATACGGATTAACAGTCCGCCGTTCTACCGACTGAACTACAGAGGAATCGTGTGAACGGGGCGCATAGTAACGAGGGTAAAAGGGCTTGTCAAAGCCCTTTTTTCACATACCTGCTCGGTTGCTGATTAATTCCGCAAAACAGCGCAAAAATAACCATTTTTCAGGCCTGCGTCCCGGTCTGAACCCGTAGCGGAGCGGTGGCGGCGAACAGCCACGCCCGTGCGTCACTGTTTACCAACGGTGCCAGCGTGTCCCGCACCTGCTGATGGTAATCATCTATCCACGCTCTCTCCTGAGCGCTCAGCAGGCCCGTTTCCACCTGGTTGAGGTCGATGGGGATCAGCGTCAGGGTGGAGAAGTGGCAGAAGCCTGGCGCACCCTCTACCACTTCGACCTGGTTTTCGATGCGGATACCGTACTGGTCCGCCAGATAGTAGCCCGGTTCGATGGTCATGATACTGCCCGGCAGCAGCGGCCACGGGTTAACCTTTTTCGCGATGCGCTGTGGCTGCTCGTGGATCAGCATGCGATGACCAACCCCGTGCCCGGTGCCGTGGTCGAAATCCAGCCCCAGCTCCCACAGCGGACGCCGGGCGACAGCGTCGAGCTGGTGGCCGCAGGTGCCGTTGGGGAACGGGAGGGTGATAAGCGCCAGAAAACCTTTCAGTACCGCAGTGTAGTGCAGGCGTCGCGCAGCGGTAAGCGGGCCAAACGCCAGGGTGCGGGTGGCATCGGTGGTGCCATTCACATATTGCCCGCCGGAGTCGTTGAGGTAGAACTCGCTGCGGGTCAGCGGCTTGTTGGTTTCCGGGGACGCGTGATAGTGACACATCGCCGCATTGCTGCCCGCTGCTGAAATGGTGTTGAAGCTCGGCTCGATAAAGGTTTCACGTTGCTGACGAAACGCCAGCTGTTTTTGCTGGGCTTCCAGCTCGGTGATCGGATCGCCCGCCGCGTCGCGCAGCGGTGCTTCATGATGCAGCCAGGCGAGGAAGTTGACCCACGCCGCGCCGTCTTCCCGATGACTGGCGCGGTATCCCTCCAGCTCCACCGGGTTTTTCAGGGCTTTCATCCAGGTAATCGGGTCACTCTGCCAGCGCACGCTGCCGCCGGCTTGCTCCACCGCGAAGCGCAGCGCCACCGGAGAGAAGTCCGCATCCAGCGCGATGACGTTACCGGCAGCGCACGCACGGCAGCGCGCAACAAACGCCTCTGGCGCAGAGAGGGTGATATGTCGGGTCACCTCGGGGGCGAGCTGCGCGAGTTTCCCTTCTGCCACAAACCACTCGACATCGCCCTGCTGGTTAATCAGCAAAAATGAGTGCGGGACGGGATTCATCGCCACGTCGCTGCCGCGCACGTTAAGCAGCCAGGCGATGTTGTCCGGCAGCGTCACCGCCAGATAATCCACGCCCGCCTCGCGCAGTGCCGCAGCCACCCGCTGGCGTTTGTCGGCTGAGCACTCACCTGCGATCTCATCCGGCATCGCGGTAATTACCCCACACGGTGCTGCGGGGCGGTCGTGCCATACCGCGTCGAACGGGTCGTCATCCAGCACCACCGGCTGGCAGTGGCTGGCATCCAGCGCCTCGTACTGGCTGTTGGTCATCATCATCGGCTCAAAACCGATGCGCTGGCCCGGCGGCAGGTGATCATCAATCCACTGCGCTACCGGTTCGTTATGCAGGTGGTGAACAGCAAACGCGGTGGTATCCACCTGATGCTGCACCTGAACCTGATAGCGACCGTCAACAAACAGCAGCGCGCGGTCAGCAAGGACCAGCGCCAGCCCGGCGGACCCGGTAAACCCGGTCAGCCAGGCGAGTTTATTATCATGCGGGGTGCAGTCTTCGCTCTGGTGCGCGTCGGCGCGCGGGACCAGTAGGCCATCCAGCCCGCGGGCCTGCATCAGCGCGCGCAGCGCGCCGAGCGGTGTAGTGGGGTGCATCCTGTTTCCTTCTGATGAGCGATCAACGGAACGGCGGTTCGTTGAAGGTACGCAGCTTACGCGAGTGCAGGCGTTCCCCTTCAGCGCGCAGCAGGTCGATGGCGCGGATACCAATCTGTAGGTGCTCGGAAATCGCCCCTTCATAGAAGCGGTTCGCCTGGCCGGGAAGTTTGATCTCACCGTGCAGGGGTTTATCCGAGACGCACAGCAGCGTGCCATACGGAACGCGGAAGCGGTAGCCCTGGGCTGCGATAGTTGCGCTCTCCATGTCGATGGCCACGGCGCGGCTCAGGTTGAAGCGCAGCGCGGAGGCGGAGTAGCGCAGCTCCCAGTTGCGGTCGTCGGTAGTGACCACGGTACCGGTGCGCAAGCGCTGCTTCACCGCTTCGCCCGGCATATCGCTCACTTCTTTGGTGGCGTCGTACAGCGCGCGCTGCACTTCGGCGATGCTCGGGATCGGGATATCCGGCGGCAGCACCGCGTCGAGGACGTGATCGTCGCGCAGGTAGGCGTGGGCGAGCACGTAGTCGCCAATTGCCTGGCTCTCGCGCAGCCCGCCGCAGTGGCCAATCATCAGCCAGACGTCAGGGCGCAGCACCGCCAGGTGATCGCAAATGGTTTTCGCATTCGACGGACCGACACCGATATTAATGAGCGTTATGCCCTGGCCGTCGGCGGTGATCAGGTGCCAGGCCGGCATCTGGTGCTTTTTCCACGCCAGATCGGAGATCGCCTGCTCCGGCGCTTCGGTATCGGCGGTGATCCAGATGCCGCCTGCGCAGGAGAGGGCGATGTACGGGCTGTCCGGATCGAGGATCTGGCTGCAGCCCCAGCTGACAAACTCGTCCACGTAGCGGGTGTAGTTGGTGAACAATACGAACGGCTGGAAGTGTTCCGCCGGGGTACCGGTGTAGTGCCGCAGGCGCGCCAGCGAGAAATCGACGCGGCGGGCATCGAAGTGCGATAGCGGATAGAACTCCGTGGGGTGGAACAGGCCGTCGGCGGTTTCATCGCCAATCTGCGCCAGCTCGGTGGTCGGGAAGTGGCGCGTCAGCCCGGCGCTCATGGAGCGGTCAAGGATCAGCGTCGAACCGTCAATCACATAAGGATAGGGAATTTCGTGGCGCGACGGCCCCACTTCAATGCGCGCCCCGTAGTCCTCCACCAGCATGGTGAGCTGCTCCAGCAGATACGGGCTGAACAGCGCCGGGCGTGTAATGGTGGTGGTGTAGCACCCGGGATGGGTAAAGCGGGCGTAGGCGCGGGTTTTCTTTTCCTGACGGGCGATGCCGTCCCAGCTCACCGACAGCTCGGGATAGACAAACAGCCCCTGTGCGCGGGCGGTCTCATCGGGCAGCGTGCCGTTTTCGATAAAAGCGCCAATGGCCTCGCGCAGGGCGGTGACGGCAGCGTTATAGCATTCGTTTAGTTTATCGATCGCCTGTTCCGGCGTCAGCGTTGTTGCGGTGTTGTTCATCATTTCTCCTTGTCCCGCATGGCACGGCGGGGAGAGGTGCCATGTCCGAAGTATGTCACAGGATTATGAAACGAAAGGGACAGTCGCAATGGCATAAATCTGTAATGCGTCGGGAAAAATGACAATTTTTTTACAGAATGATGCTCCTGCCGTTTTTTTACCCGTTGGTTAACCCGAATTGTTCCGCTACGGTTACCGGCGTTATCTATAATTAAATTATGTGACCACCCCTGATGGCAAGTGTTACGCAAACGATAAAATAAAGTGGCTTGAGGGTAAGTTTTTACTCTGAATCCACAGTAACGGATGGTACTATTTGTTCGCTACGGTTTTCTTTGAATGATTCTCATTTGAGAATAAGTATAAGAAGAATATATTGAGCTACTTTTGTTCTGACGCATCCCGGGTCAGCGGACGACAGGCGATGACAGGCTGTGTCCTCCTGCCGCACTCCCGCGACCGGGCATGTAGATGACGTTGTGTTAATCAGGGGAGTTCCTATGAACCAAAATACGTCCCGTCCAGGTAAAGGACTGGGGATTTGGTCCGTGTTATTCGGACTGGTACTGGCTGCAATCGGCCTGTTTTTCGCCATCGGCGGCGGCAAACTGGTTTCGCTTGGCGGCAGCTGGTACTTCGTGATTGCCGGGGTGGTGATGCTGCTCTCGGCCATTCAGTTCTTCCGCCGCCGCGCCTCTGCGGTCGTGCTGTTCCTCGCCGTGTTTATCGGCACCCTTATCTGGTCACTGTTTGATGCCGGCCTGGACTTCTGGCCGCTGGTGTCGCGCCTGATGGTGCCGACCGGACTGATGATCCTCGCCTTCCTGACCTGGCCGGCGCTGCGCAAGCGCGAAGGCAAAGCCCCGCTGGCGAAAGTCTCTTATGCTCTGGCCGCCGTACTGGCCGTGGGTATGGTGGTGACGCTGGTGCAGATGTTCCAGCCGCACCCGACCGTAGCGTTCAGCGGCGAGAAGTTGCCGCTGATCCCGGTGGATAAAGCGAAAGCCCAGCAGAACTGGGATCACTACGGCAACACGCCGGGTGGCAGCCGCTTTGTCGCGCTCGACCAGATCACCCGCGATAACGTGAAAGAGCTGAAAGTTGCCTGGACGTATCATACCGGCGACATCCCGGAAAGCCCGACCGGCAACGGGGCAGAAGATCAGCAGACGCCGCTGCAGATCGGCAACATGCTTTACCTCTGCACCCCGCACAACAACGTGATTGCGGTGGAAGCCGATAGCGGGAAAGAAGTGTGGAAGCGTGAAATCAACGCCCAGGCGGAAGTGTGGAACCGCTGCCGTGGTCTGGCGTACTTCGACGCCACCAAACCGCTGACCCAGCCGACCCAGCCTGGCTCCACGCCGGTGGCAGACGTTAACGTGGCGGCCACCAGTACCTGCCAACGCCGCATTCTGATGAACACCATCGATGCCCGTCTGATCGCGATTAACGCCGATAACGGCGAATTCTGCGAAGGCTTCGGCAGCCACGGCGTAGTGGATCTCAAGCAGGGTCTTGGTGAAGCACAGGATCCGAAATACCAGCTCACTTCCGCGCCGACCCTCGCGGGCACTACCGTGGTGATTGGCGGTCGCGTGGCGGATAACGTTCAGACCGATATGCCTGGCGGCGTACTGCGCGGCTTTGACGTGATCACCGGTGAAATGCGCTGGGCGTTTGACCCGGGTAAGGTTGACGCTAACGCCGTGCTGATGCCGGGCGAAAGCTACACCCGCAGCACCCCGAACTCCTGGGCACCGATGTCCTGGGATCCGGCGATGAACACCGTGTTTATCCCGATGGGCAGCTCGTCGGTTGACCTGTGGGGCGCTAACCGTACTCCGCTGGACCATAAATACGGCGCGTCCGTGCTGGCGCTGGATGCCACTACCGGCAAAGAGAAGTGGGTCTATCAGACCGTGCATAACGATCTCTGGGACTTCGACCTGCCGATGCAGCCGAGCCTGGTCGATTTCCCGATGAAGGATGGCAGCACTAAGCCTGCGGTCGCCATCGGCAGCAAATCCGGCATGATCTTCGTGCTCGATCGCATGACCGGTAAGCCGCTGACTAAAGTGGAAGAGCGGCCGATGCCGCAGGGCACCATTCCGAACGAGCATTACACCAAAACCCAGCCGCACTCCGTTGGCATGCCGCAGATCGGCAACGAGACTCTGACTGAGTCCGATATGTGGGGCGCAACGCCGTTTGACCAGCTTGCCTGCCGCATCGCGTTCAAAGAGATGCGTTACGATGGGCTGTTCACCGTGCCCGGCACCGATAAGTCCCTGAGCTTCCCGGGATCGCTCGGTGGCATGAACTGGGGCAGCATGTCTGTCGATCCGAACAACCACTATCTGTTCGTCAACGACATGCGTCTCGGCCTGTGGGTCCAGATGATCCCGGCGGATACCAGCGCCATCTCCCGCGGCAGCAACGGCGGGGAAGCGATCAACACCGGTATGGGTGCGGTGCCGCTGAAAGGCACGCCGTATGCCGTCAACAAGAACCGCTTTATGTCGCCGCTGGGCATTCCGTGCCAGAAGCCGCCGTTCGGTACGCTCTCTGCCATCGACATGAAAACCCAGAAAATCGTCTGGCAGGTGCCGGTCGGTACCGTGCAGGATACCGGTCCGTTTGGCATCAAAATGCGTGCGCCGATGCCGGTTGGCATGCCAACGCTGGGCGGTACGCTGGCGACCCAGGGCGGGCTGGTGTTTATCGCCGGGACTCAGGACTACTACCTGCGCGCCTTTGATGCGTCCACCGGGGAAGAGGTGTGGAAAGCACGTCTGCCGGTAGGCAGCCAGGGCGGCCCGATCAGCTACGTGTCGCCGAAAAATGGCAAGCAGTACATTCTGATCTCCGCCGGCGGTGCGCGTCAGTCGCCGGATCGCGGTGATTACGTTATCGCTTACGCCTTACCCTAACGCGACAACCGGACGGGCCTGCGGGCCTGTCCGTTTCCCCTCCCGCCACGCCGCCGCGCGTCACCGCTATTCATTCACGTCATTTATAAATATTTTCCTGGCCTACACGCCTGTTTTTACTCACTAAAGGCGCGTGAAGCGCTCAACCGCGCTATATCCTGCCCCTTAAGTCGCTCGTATAAAAAATGAGTACAGGTATACTGCCCAGCTTAATGGCCTAAAAATGCAGGAAAATGATGCTATCTACCCTGATTTACCGCAGTCGCCTGCGTGGCGATATTGACGATGTCGGGCTGGCAGCAATCCTGGCGCGCGCGCAGCAGCGCAATGCTGACCTGCAGGTGAGCGGCATTCTGCTTTATGACGGCAGTCAGTTTTTGCAGGTGCTGGAAGGCCCGCTGGAGTCGGTACAAGCGCTGTTCAACATCATCGGCAAGGATCCGCGCCACGATTTCGTGGTGGAGATGATGCGCGACTATGCCCCCAAACGCCATTTTGAAACGGTGGGCATGACGCTGTTCGATCTGCGCCGCGTCAGAGCGCACACGGTGCTGAAGTCAGTGATCAAATCCAGCGTTGTTCCCTTCAACCTGGCGCGCGAAGAGCGAGTGTATAAATTTATTCGCTCCTTTCTGCGCCGCCCTGCACAGCCGCACATCTCGCAGCAGTTTCAGCCGGATGCGTGGCGCGTTACGCACAGCCAGGCCCGCATTCCCTGTAACGTTCCCTCCGTAGTACGCGATGACTGCCAGTTTGCGCTGCAGCCCATCGTGGAGCCGCTGACCGGCAAAATTAAAGCCTTCGAAGCCCTGATCCGCACGCCCGACGGCGGCTCGCCCGCGGATTGGTTCGCCTCGGTCTCCACCGACGAGCTGTATGAAGTGGATATTCACTCCAAAGAAAAAGCCTTTGCGCTGGCGAAAGAGGTGAATATTGGTAGCCACATGATCTCGGTTAACCTGCTGCCCGGCTCGCTGGTGCAGGTTCCGGACGCGGTGGAGATCCTGCTGGCGCAGATTAAACGTCAGGGGCTGGTGCCGCAGCAGGTGATCGTCGAGGTCACCGAGAGCGAAGTGATCTCCAGCTTTGACGAGTTCGAGCACGTTATTCGTCAGCTGCGCGCAGCAGGCATTAACCTGGCTATCGACGATTTCGGCGCGGGCTTTGCCGGGCTGTCGCTGCTCACGCGCTTCCAGCCGGGGCGCATCAAAATCGACCGCAGCATTGTCACCGATATTCATCTCTACGGCCCGAAACAGGCCATCGTGCACGGCATCGTGCGCTGCTGCTCGGAGCTGGAGATCACCGTGGTGGCGGAAGGGGTGGAGAAAGTGGAGGAGTGGTGCTGGCTGGAAGCGGCGGGCATCAAGTACTTCCAGGGCTATCTGTTCGCGAAACCGGTCCTCAACGACGCCCCGGCGGTGTCGTGGCCGGTGGCGGAGTGAGATAACCCCACGGGCGCACCCGTGAGGTCATGGCTCAGATCACCGCCACGCCGCCGGTAACGGCAACCGTCGCACCGGAGATGTAGCTGGCTTCATCGCTGGCGAGCATCACGTAGCTCGGGGCCAGCTCGGCGGGCTGCCCGGCACGCTGCAGCGGCACCTGGCTGCCGAATTCTTTAACCTGTTCAGGCGGCATGGTGCTGGGGATGAGCGGTGTCCAGATTGGACCCGGTGCCACCACGTTCGAACGAATGCCTTTCTCGGCCAGCAGCGCGGCCAGGCTGCCCGAGAAGTTAACGATCGCCGCTTTAGTCGCGGAATAGGCGATTAGCTTCGGTTTTGGCTGGTCGGCATTCACCGACGCGGTATGAATAATTGAACCACCCGCCGGCATGTGCGGCACCGCGCCTTTGCAGATGCGGAACATCGCATAGATATTGGTTTTCATGGTGCGGTCGAACTCGTCATCGTCGATCTCATCCAGCGACTCGCGGGTCATCTGGAACGCGGCGTTATTCACCACGATATCGATTTTGCCAAAGGCTTCTACCGCTTTATCAACCACTTCCTGGCAGTGACGCGCCTCGACCAGGTCCCCGGCAACCAGCACCGCTTTGCGCCCGGCTTCTTCCACCAGTCGCGCCGTCTCTTTAGCATCATCATGTTCGTTGTAATAGGAAATCAGCACGTCAGCCCCTTCGCGGGCATAGGCGATGGCCACCGCACGGCCAATCCCGGAGTCGCCGCCGGTAATAATCGCCGCCTTGCCGGTTAAACGCCCGGAGCCTTTATAGCTGGTTTCACCGTGGTCCGGCACCGGCTGCATATCGCGCGTCGCGCCAGGCCATTCGAGCTGCTGTTCAGGGAAGGGAGGATTTGGTCGTTGTTCGGACATCATGCGTTCTCCTCTGGTAACCGCAAAATAACGGCAAAGTGACAGCGCGCAGCGGGAGTGCCGCGCTCACGCGGATGAAAACCATCCTTAACAGAGACTAAGAGTAGTAGAAAAATCAGCGTGATTCGGCGCAAGGCGCGATTTTATGCTGTTTTTAAGCCAAAGGATGAACGGGCGAAGCGGGTAAGCGAAACGGGGTAGTGCGTTGTCCGGTTCGCGACAGAAGTATTACAATCTTGTCATGTTGCGCCCCCGCGCTGGGCGACGCCGCCAGACTCTGCGAGAATGCTGCCCATGAAAGTATTACTGATTGAAGACAACGACAAAACCCGCGAGTGGCTGGTGAAAGGCCTGCGCGAGGCCGGCATCATCGTGGACGCGGTGGCGGACGGGCGCGACGGCCTGCACCTGGCGCTGGAGCACGACTACGGCCTGATTATCCTCGACATCATGCTGCCGGGCATGGACGGCTGGCAGGTGCTGCAGACGCTGCGCACCGCCAAAGCCACGCCGGTGCTGTGCCTGACCGCCCGCGATGCGGTCAGCGATCGCGTTAAGGGGCTGGAGCTGGGCGCGGACGATTATCTGGTGAAACCCTTCTCCTTTGCCGAACTGCTGGCCCGGGTGCGGGCGCAGCTGCGTCGTCATCCCGCTGCCGCCCACCAGTTACGCATCGCCGACCTTGAGCTTGACGCGGTGCGCCATCAGGTTACCCGCGGCGGCGAGATCGTCAGCCTGACCCAGCAGGAGTTCACGCTGCTGTGGTTCCTCGCCAGCCGCGCCGGAGAGATCCTGCCGCGCACCCTTATTGCCAGCGAAGTGTGGGGCATCAACTTCGACAGCGAAACCAACGTGGTGGACGTGGCGATCCGCCGTCTGCGCCGCAAAATCGACGATCCCTGGCCGCTGAAGCTGGTGGAGACGGTGCGCGGCATGGGCTATCGCCTGAATACGGCGGAGGAGTAGATGTTTCGTCCCTCTCTCACGCTGCGCCTGACGCTGGCGTTTATCCTGCTGGTGGCCGCCACCAGTGCGCTGGTCAGCGTCTCGCTCTACCGCTCGCTGTATACCGAGCTGGTGTGGCGCGATAACCAGACGCTGGTAAACCGCGGTGCCCAGCTGCGCCAGCTGCTGCTGGACGGGGCCGAGCCGCGTTCGCTGCCGCTCTACTTCAACCGCATGATGAACACCCGGCTTGATATTGTGCGTATCGCCCGCCCCGGGCAGGGCATCATTGTCGAGGTGAATCAGGCGGGCGTTACGCTGCCGGTGATGGATGAGGTGCCCGCCGGCATGACGCCGTCGGCGGCGCTGCTCCACCACTGGCGTACCGCCAACGGCGCGGATGCTGCCGGGCTGACCCTGCGCGGTGCCGACGGGCAGGGGGATGTGATGATCACCGTCGCCCGGCTGTCGGAGGATCGCGAGCAGGTGCTGGCCCGCTATCGCCAGCACAGCCTGGTGATCTCCCTGACGGCGATCCTGCTGGCGGCGATTGTCAGCCCGCTGCTGATCCGCCGCAGCCTGCGCGCTATCCGGGCGCTGAGCCGCCAGACCGCCCGCACTGACAGCCAGCAGCTGGCCACGCCCCTGACGCTCGACACCCTGCCCGCCGAGCTGCTGCCGCTCGGGCGCTCGCTGAACGTGATGCGCCAGCGGCTGGCGGAGGACTTCTCGCGCCTGACGCAGTTCGCCGACGATCTGGCCCACGAGCTGCGCACCCCGGTGAATATTCTGCTCGGCCAGACCCAGGTAATGCTCCAGCAGCCGCGCAGCAGCGAAGAGTACCAGGCGCTGCTGGCGAGCAATATTGAAGAGCTGGAGCATCTGACGCGGCTGATTGAGAACATCCTGTTCCTCTCCCGGGCCGATCACCGCAACGTTGCCCTTGACCGCCAGCCCGTGGCGCTGGCGAGCTTTATCGCCTCGGTGGTGGATTTTCTGGAGCCGCTGGCGGAGGAGCGCGAGCAGCAGTTTGTCGTGGAAGCGGAAGGCGAGGTACTGGCCGACAGGCTGCTGCTCCAGCGCCTGCTGACGAACCTGATGACCAACGCGCTGCGTCACTCCCCGGCAGGGGCGGAGATCCGTATCAGCGCCGCAGTGCGCGACGACGAGGTTACTATCACCGTCGCTAACCCCGGCGAGCCGATTGCCGAGCCGGATAAGATCTTTACCCGTTTCTGGCGCGGAGATGATGCCCGCCATACGCCCGGCACCGGGCTTGGGCTGGCGCTCTCACAGGCAATCGCCACGCTGCATCGCGGCACGCTCAGCGTCAGCCATCGCGACGGCGGGAACCACTTCACCCTGCGTATGCCGCGTCTTTAAGCCAGATTTTACCCTGCACCGGCTCGACTCCGAGCCGCTCACCGGCGCTAAACGATATTTCTGCGCATTTTGCGCAACTTCTTGCTTTGATTCCCGAATAAAAAACTTTTTGCGCAATGTCTGCAAACGATGTGCGCAGTTTCGGCAAGATCTTGCTTGATTTTGTCTGTCGGATTACTCCGGAAAATATAATATCCTTATATTTCAATGCTTTAAAAACTGGCACGCAAATTGCTATGTATTCCGTGAAGTTCTTTCACTCATACACAAGCAAGGAGCATTACCATGCCAACCCCATGTTATATCAGCATCGAAGGCAAGACCCAGGGCAACATCACTGCGGGCGCGTTCACCTCTGACTCCGTCGGCAACATCTACGTGCAGGGCCACGAAGACGAGATGCTGGTTCAGGAATTCAACCACGTGGTTACCGTCCCGACTGACCCGCAGTCCGGCCAGCCGTCCGGCCAGCGCGTGCACAAGCCGTTTAAGTTCACCGTCGCCCTGAACAAGGCCGTGCCGCTGATGTACAACGCCCTGGCTTCCGGCGAGATGCTGCCGACCGTGACCCTGAAGTGGTACCGCACCTCGGTGGAAGGCAAGCAGGAGCACTTCTTCTCCACCACCCTGACCGACGCCA